>Ga0207658_10000397_pt1 | contig 41950 bp, 37 predicted proteins | sample KBSS33metaG_FD_184322 | JGI IMG/M metagenome (GOLD analysis project Ga0207658, IMG submission 184322) | Switchgrass rhizosphere microbial communities from Kellogg Biological Station, Michigan, USA - KBS S3-3 metaG (SPAdes) (version 2) | ecosystem: Host-associated > Plants > Roots > Rhizosphere...
CAATCTCGTGCTCTACGCGATCTGACGTGTGAAGATACGGCCCCAACACACAGCAGATCGCGTAGAGCACGAGATTGGGCAAGGCGTCGCGCGAGGGACCGCCCGCTGCCTCCACGAAGCGGTTCAGTCCATCCGGCGAGCGCGGCAACTGTCGGCACGAAGACATAGGCTTGCGCTTCCTGGCCTGCAGACATCATGGCCGGCCATAGGGCCATGAACAGCCCGGGCAGCAGCCCGGCCGCACGCCCGTGAATCGCGCGTCCCACCAGGTAGACGGCGAGCGATGCGGTTGCGGCGCCGACCGCTGACAGGCTGCGCACGATAATGTCCGATTCGCCGAAAACGCCCACCCACGATTCAGCATGGTGTAGTAAAGTGGCGGATTGGTCTTACGGAGCATCCACTCGCTCCAACGCTTGATGAGCGGGGTACGGGCGAAGGCTGCGGAGGCAAGCTCATCTTAGCCCAGCGAATCGATACCGATCCCGCGGAGACGAAGGAAGAAGCCCAGCAGCACGACAAGCGTCAGCGCTGCCCCGCTCAGCTGCGGCGACAGCGGCACTGCCGTGGCTTCAGTCCTGCTTGCTGTCTTGCCGATTGCAGTCGCCTGAGATGGTCTCCGTGGTCGCTCGCCGCCGCGCCGCGTGCCGATCAGCCTTGCCTGAAATGTGCCGCAGTGCAACAAGCGCGCTGCCGTCGGAACGGCATGCTTTTAGGGGATCCTAGTGACGAGCGAGGGTGCAGCGATCCGCTATCGATCCGACATTGACGGGCTGCGCGCCGTGGCCGTACTGCCGATCCTGCTGTTTCATGCCGGCGTGCAGGTGTTCCGCGGCGGCTTCATCGGCGTCGACATCTTCTTCGTCATCTCGGGCTTCCTGATCACCGGTATCATCACCCAGGAGATCGGCGAGGGGCGGTTCACGATCGGTGCCTTCTACCGACGGCGGTTCGTGCGCATTTTGCCCGCGCTCGGCGTCACGCTGCTCGCGACGTTGGCCTTCGGCATCTGGTTTATGCTGCCGCCAGAGATCGAGGAACTGGGGCACAGCATCGCCGCGGCGGCGGCCTTCGCGTCGAACATCTTCTTCTATGCCACGATAGACTACTTCGGCAGCGGCGCCGATTCGAAGCCGCTGCTCCACACCTGGTCGCTGGGCGTAGAGGAGCAGTTCTATTTCTTCTATCCACTGCTGCTGATCATGGTGAACCGCTATGCTCCACGCCGGCTTACGGCGATGCTGGTGGCGGTCGCGGCGCTGTCCTTCGCACTTGACCTCTACCAAGCGTTTCACGACAAGCCCGCCGGGTTCTACCTGCTGCCGGGGCGTGCGTGGGAGCTGGCGCTGGGCGGGCTCGTTGCGGTGGGAGCCTATCCCAGGCTCACCCCGCTGCTGCGCAACCTGGCGGCCTTGGGCGGGCTGGCGCTGATCGGGCTGGGTATCCTTGGCATCAAGTCCGACCTGCCGTTCCCCGCGCCCTTTGCGCTGGTGCCCTGCGTCGGCTCGGCGCTGTTGATCGCCTATGGGTCCGAGGCCTGGACGGGCAGGCTGCTGTCGCTGCAGCCAATGCGGTGGATCGGCGCGATCTCCTATTCGCTGTACCTGTGGCACTGGCCGCTGATCACCTTCTACCGGCTGCGGTGGGGCATGACGCTGGATGTGGCCGACACGATCGTCCTAGTCGCGGCCTCGGTCGTGGCGGCGAGCCTGTCCTACTACCTGGTCGAGCAGCCGGTGCTGCGCCGCTGGCGCAACGGGCCGGCGGGGCGGATCAACACGGTCGCGCTCGTCAGCGTCGCCGCGCTTGCGGCGGCGTCGCTCGGGGCAAGCGCCACATCGCGGACGGTCCATCCAGTTTCTCCCGTCGCCGAGCGCATCGCCGAGGCGGTCGGTTACAACCGCACCCCCGAAGGCAAGGCGCAGTTTCGGCCCGGCACCTGCTTCGCCGCGCTGCGCGGCGACAGCTACGACTATAACCGCTGCCTGCGGCTCGATGCGCGCAAGCCCAACGTGCTGGTGCTCGGCGACAGTCATGCGGCGCAGTACTGGCTGGCGATCGCCGAGGCCAATCCGCAAGCCAACGTGCTCCAGGTGACGGCGACCGGCTGCCGCCCGGTGCTGGAGCCGCGCGGCGAGCCCCGCTGCACGCAGCTTATCGCCAAAGTGCTCGCGACCACCGCGGTGAGCGGCCGGGTCCAGACCGTGGTCCTCGCCGGGCGCTGGCTGGAGAAGGAGGACGAGCGTCTGGGCCAGACCATCCGCTACCTGCGCGGCCGCGGCGTGCGCGTGGTGGTGATCGGGCCCGTCGTCGAATACGACGGCGACTTCCCGCTCCTGCTGGCGCGTGCCCTCGACCGGGGCACGCCGCGCGCGGTCGACGCGTTCCGCATCGACAGCCGCGCCCGCGACGCGCGCATCGGCGAGATCGCGCGGGACAACGGGGCAGAATTCTACTCGGTCCAGACGCGCGAATGCCCGGCGGGCCGGTGCTTCCTGTATGCGCGGCCGGGCTTGCCGATGCACTTCGACTATGGGCACCTGACCTTGCCCGCCGCGCGCTTCGTGGTGCGCGACCTCCATCTCGCCGAAAATCTTGCGCCCGCCCGCTGATCGCAGGGGGTTGGTTGGAGGCCGAGCCTACTTTCTCAGGCTTCGAACGGGGCGCCCCGGAACCACGCGGGATGGCCCATCCGCGCCGCCCACCCTCAAGCGGCGGCCGCGGTTCCCCGATAGAAAGCGGCCGGGGCATTCGGATGCCATGAAGAACACCAGCGCGCCGACATGCGCGGCCCACTGAACGGTGAAGTAGTTGATCGCGATGGGGCTGATCAGCAGGCTGATGAACAGGCATCCGACCGCCGCGGTGGGGGCGAAGGCGCGGCCGAACCGGCGCGCACGGATAAGCGTAGAGCCGGTCCAGAGCGTATAGGACAGGATCAGCGCCAGCCCGACATAGCCGAACTGGTACAGCGCCGAATAGAGCCCGATGTCGGTCAGCACCGGGCCGTTCTCACCGGTACCAATGATGTAGCCTTGCTTGTAAGCGGCAAAGGTCAGGATGTTGTTGTTGTCTGGGTTCAGCGACATGAAGCCGAAGCCGAGCCCGTCCGTCTTGCTGAACAGGTAGGCGAAATGCTTGATCTCCTCGCCGCGGAACCATGCGCTGATATCGTTACGAAAATATGCGTCGAGGCTGGTGAAATTGGCGAAATACTTGTTCACCACGAATGCCGAGACGGGCACGGCCGCGACCAGCCCGGTGAGGACGAGGAAGGTGCGCCGGTTGCCGTAGGTGACGAACACGGCGATGAGCCCGAGTGCGATCAGGATGCCGCCCAGCGCCAGCCGGCTCTCGGTCAGCACCACCACGTTGTAGATGGTGATGACCGACACGACCGCCCAGGTCGCGATCGTGATCGGCCCCCTTGCCGAATATATCCGGGCGATCGCGATGATGAAGGTGAACAGCGCCGGAAGCTTGAAGAAGACGATGCGGTCCTGGCCGTCGGAGCCGGGCCGGTGAAAGAACTTTAGCAGCTCGAGCGAGAGACTGTGGTCCAGGATCGCGATCAGCGATCCTAACGTGCCTGCAAGCACAATGCCACGCTCGATGTCGGAGACGTTCGCCCGCGCGGCCTGGAAGGTGAAGATGAGCAGGATGGGCAGGACGACGTAGCCCGACTGCACCCATTGATTCGCCGGCTTCGGTTCGATGACATTGCTGTAGTAGGCCGACACCGCGAAGCACCAGAGCACCAGCACCAGTGCGGCCACGTTGAAGGCGTTGAAGCGCGCCTTGCCCATCGCCCGACGGACCATGTGGACAGGGATGCTCAACAGCGCCAGCCCGGCGATGATCTTGGGGCCGTAGGAATCGTCGCGGAAGCCGATCAGCATCAGCGGCACGCCTTCCCACAGGGCGATGATCGCCGCGGCGAGGACGACCTGCCAGCGGAATCCGGTGGTGCGGACCGGCTGCGACCGTGCAGTCGCTGCGGGCCGCGTCTCGGAGGGAAGCGCAACCGCTTCCGCGTCCTGTGGGATCATCCGCGCCTTGGTCAAAGCAGGCATTGACGCAGCCCCTTACTAGAACTCGCAGCGAAGGGCCTGACCCGCGCGGGCGAAGCGCGCGTTTGATCCGAAGCGCAGCCGTGGATCGAGACGCGGCGCACGGAACACCGGGCCGGGATCGCCACGGTCGCCTGCATCACCGATCCGCAACAAAGCCCAAGATGCCCCAACATTTCTTCCTTATGATGCTGCGTCGCAGCATGCGCGATCATTACTTGTTTTTGCACGTCTTCATAGGCGGTTTATCCCGTGCCGGCAAACCTGATGCACCGTTAATCGCAACCGATGTCCATCGGATGGCTCCACCGGTGGTGATGCGCATTGGGCTCCGATCTAAGGTTGATTCCGGTGCAGCCGGCTTGCAACGGCGATTGTGCAATGCAATAGGCTGCGGGCCGCCGATGCGAGCGCGCGGTGCCCTGCAGCCCGGAGCCAGCGATGCGATTCTTGTATCTCGGTCAGACCTCCATGGGCAACCGGGGCTGCGAAGCACTGATCCGTTCGAACAGCGCGCTGATCCGCGAACGCGTCCCGGACGCGACCTTCCTTTGCCCCAGCGAGAACGTCGCGCTCGACGTGGCGCAATGGCCCCAGCACGCCGCGGCGGGCGTGGAATTCGTGGCGGTGCCCGGCTACTCGAACCGCCTGCTGTGGTGGAACCGCCTGCGCCGCGTGCCGCTGATGGGCTGGGTGAAGCCGCCGCGGCGCCCAGTCGACGCCTTCGTCGCCGAGATGCTGCCGCGCTGCGATTCGGTGCTGATGACGGGCGGCGACATCATCTCCCTCGACTACAACCAGTTCAGCCTGTTCCACTGGGCGGGCCTGGTCGAAGCCTTCGCCTGCGCCGGCAAGCCGGTCCACCTGCTCGCCGCCTCGATCGGGCCGTTCACGAAGAGCCCGCGCGTCGAGCGGTTGATGCGCGCGCACCTTGCCACTTACGCGAGCGTCAGCGTGCGCGAGACGCCCAGCCTGGCCTATGCCGCCGAGATGGGCCGCGGCGACGCCGCGCTGGTCGCCGATCCTGCCTTCACCCTGGCGCCCGAATCCTGGGAGGCGCCGGCCTTGCTCGGCGCAGGTGGCGGCACCTTGGGCCTCAACTTTAGCCCGCTGGTGCGTGAGACGCGCGGCAGCGAGGAATCGAAGCGCGCTTTCGACGACGACATTGTCCGCTTCATCGCCAGCGTGCTCGAGCGCACCGACCTGAACGTGCTGCTGATCCCGCACGTCTTCGCGCTCGACGGCAGCCCGGTGAACAGCGACCGCGATTACATGGCGGGCCTGGCCGGGCGCCTGCCCGCGAGCGACCGCCTGACGGCGCTCTCCGGCCAGCTCAACGCTTGCCAGCTCAAGTACGCGCTCGGCCGCTGCCGCTACTTCATGGGCGCGCGCACCCACGCCACCGTCGGATCGCTGTCGCAGGGGGTGCCTACCTGCTCGATCGCCTACAGCGTCAAGGCGCTGGGCATCAACCAGGACCTGCTCGGCGACGCGCGCTACGTCTTACCCACGCCCGACGTCAGCTTCGGCACGCTGTGGGCCCATCTCGACCGGCTGGTCGCCGAGGAGGAGGCGTTCAAGGCGCTGCTGGCGGCGCGCATTCCCGAGTGGAAGCAGAAGGCCCGTACCGCGATCCCGCTGCTGGCGAACTGAGGCGCGCTCGATGGAGACTCCCTCGCCGCAAGCTACCTCGCCGGCAACCGCCGCTCCGCTGGTCACCGTGGTGATCCCCACCTTCAACCGCGCCGGGCTGCTGGCGCGCGCGGTGAGCAGCGTGCTGGCGCAGACGCTGACGCGCTGGGAAATGTTCGTGGTGATCGACGGCGACGATCCCGCCACCGTCGCTTACCTCGGATTGGTCGGCGACCCGCGCGTGCGCTGGATCGCGCACGCGACCAAACGCGGCCCGGGCGAGGCGCGCAACACCGGTGCCTTCGCCGGCTCCGCGCCGTTCATGGCCTTCCTCGACGACGACGACGAATGGGCGCCCGAGAAGCTGGCGAAGCAGGTCGCGCTGGGCGAGGACGGGCGCGCCGTGGTTATGACCGTGTCGCACGTCGTCACCCCCGAGGGCACTTACGTCTGGCCGGCTAGACCCTACGACGGCCGCCAGCCGCTCGACGAATGGCTGTTCGCCTCGAAGGGCGGGGAGAGTTTCCTTCAGACCTCCTCTCTGCTGGTGCCGCGCGGTCTGTTCGACAAGGTGTGCTTCCGCGACACCAACCAGCACGAGGAATGGGAACTGGTGCTGCGCTCGGTTAAGACCCACGGCTATCAGCTGCGCACCGTGCCCGAGCCGCTGACGGTCCACTACATGGGGGGGGCGCGCAAGACTCAGGCGAGCGAGCTCGCCTGGCGCAACTCGATGCGCTGGGCCGACGAGCTCGGACTGCTGACGCCGCGCGCCTATGCCGGCTTCCTGCTGACGATGATCGCGCCGACCGCGTTCAACAAGGGCGACGTTTCCGGCACGCTGCCGATGCTGCGCGCGGCCTTCGCCAGAGGGTGCCCTGGCGCCTCGCAGCTCGCCCGCTTCGCCCTGGCGCGGCTGCTGCCGAGCAAGGTGCGGCACCGGATGAAGGGGCTGCTGCGCGGCGGCCAGGCGTCGGCCGATGCCCGCGCGGTCGATTGACCATGGGGGATTTCGCCTTGCAATCGCTCGTGCTGCAACGCAATAGAACCCTGCTTCGACGGGGCGCTGCCGAAGCGGTTTCGCGAAACTACGGGTGGTCCTTGCACGCTTTGATCGCAGACGCCCAGGGGCCGGCCGCATGATGCGGCCCGTCGCGCCGCCGCGGCAAGACCGCCTGACGCTCGCCACGCTACGGCAGAAGATCGCCAATCCGGGGCGAGGTGGCACCGCGCTGATCGGCACCGCCTCGCGCGTGTTCGCGCTTGGCTCTCAGTTCGTCGTGGTGCTGGTGCTGGCCAAGCTGCTGCCCAAGGCCGAGTTCGGCAACTTCATGATCGCTTTCGCCGGCTACCGGCTGTTCGCCACGGGCGTCGGCACGGGCCTCGCCTCGGTGCTGCTCTATCACGTCTCGCGCGCAAGCGAAGACACGCATGCGCTCGAGATCCGGCTCCACCGTTCGGCACTGCTCGTCGGCGCGCTTCTGGCGCTGGCGCTGTGCGCCGCTATCTGGCTGGGCGCCGACGCGATCGCCGCCGAGTTCCAGAAGCCCAGCCTGGCCATGTGGCTGCGCACGATGACGCCGTTCCTGTTCTTCTCGCTGCTCGGCATGGTCTCGAGCGGCTCCTACGAGGGACGTAGCCAGGTCGCGACCGCGATCTTCCTGACCGAGGTCGCGCCCAACGCGTTGCGCCTAGGTTTGCTCGGCGTCTTGCCGTTTCTCGCTTTGTCGGATCAGTGGGTCGCGCACATCCTGGCGATCTCGGTGGCGGTGCCTTGGCTCGTGTCGGTGCGCCACGTCTTCACCCGCGCGGTGCGCGGGATGCAGGCCTTCGCGTTATGGGACTACGGCTATGCCGCCAAGCTGGCGGTGTTCAACTTCGCCTCCCTGCAGGTCCAGGGCGTGGACATGGTGGTTGCCGGCTGGATGTTCCCGGCCGAAGCCGTCGCCGACTATGCCATCGCCTCGCGGATCGCAGCACTCTATCCGTTCTTCCTGCAACTGCGCGTGCGCATGTTCGGCCCGATCGCCGGACGTCTGTTGGCGAGCGGCGACCATGCCGCGCTGCAGAAGGAGGCGATCCTGGCGAAGCAGTTCGCCACGGTGCTCGTGGTCTTCACCATCGCCGGCCTGCTGCTGGCGGCTCCGGTGTTCCTGCACCTGTTCTGGAACTCGTCGACGCTGGCCACGCTGCTGATCGTGTTCGCCTTCGCCCCCATCTACCGCGCGCACTTCGCCGCGGGCGACCGGCTGCTGCAGATGGACGGGCATGCCAACTGGAACATGGGGATCCAGCTCGCCGCCCTCGCGATCGTCGTTGGGGTGCCGCTGCTGGCCGGGCCATGGATCGGCGTCATCGCGCTGCCAATCGCGATGACGATCTCGGGCTTCGCGCTCAACCCGGTGATTGCCTACGGGGCACGAACCTTGGCGGGGGTCACCTTGCTCCAGCCGGCCGACACACTCTCGATCCTCGCCGCCGCTGCTGCCGTGGTGGTGCCGCTGCTCATCGCTCAAGGCATGGCCGCGGTCCTGATCTCGGGCGGGATGTTCGCGCTGCTCGGGCTAGCGCTGTTCCAGGCCAACCACGCCGCCTTCCGGGGCGCGGCATGACGGACGGCACCCTGCCCGCCGCTGCCGCGCCGGCGGGTGAGGACCTGTTCGCGACGGTTATCGCGGGCGGTTACTGCATCGGCTGCGGCAACTGCGCGATTGCCTCGGGCGGGGTGCTGGCGATGGCGCTCGACGGTGAGGGCTTTGTCCGGCCGGGCGCGCTGCCCGGCGCCGCCGCGCCCGACGGTGAAGCGCTGAACGCGGTTTGCCCCTTCTCCAACGCCATACCCGATGAGACCGCGATCGCAGAGGCGCAGATCTGGGGCGACACCGCCCGTGACGGCGCGGTGGGCCGATATACCGGGCTCTACGCCGGCCACGTCGCCGATGAGGCCTATCGCCACGCTGGCGGCTCGGGCGGCATGACCACCTGGTTCCTTCAGGCGCTGCTCGAATCGGGCGAAGTCGACTACGTGCTGCACGTGAAGCCGGTCGACCGCACCGCCGATCCCGAGGGCAGGCTGTTCCGTTACGCCGTTTCGTCGAGCGCCGCCGAACTGCACGAGGGGCGCAAGTCGCGCTACTACCCGGTAGACTTGGCTGAGGTGTACCAGACCATCCTCGATCGCCCGGGCCGCTACGCCGTGGTCGGTGTGCCTTGCTTCGCCAAGGCGGTGCGGCTGATGCAGCGCCGCTCGCCGGTGATCGCCGAGCGCGTGCGATTCGTCGCCGGGCTGGTCTGCGGGCACCTCAAGTCCACTGGCTTCGCCGAATACCTCGGCTGGCTGCAGGGCGTGCGGCCCGACGACCTACGCAGCATCGATTTCCGCGTCAAGCTGCCCGGCGGTGACGCGGCGCAGTACACGAACGAGGCCGGGGACGGCGTCACGATGCACCGCGGCAAGCCGCTCAAGGACTATTTCGGGACCACCTGGGACCTGGGATTCATGAAGTACGGCGCCTGCGAGTACTGCGACGACGTCTTCGCCGAGACCGCCGATATCGTCTTTGGCGACGCCTGGATCGAGCCGTTCCAGGCGAGCTGGCTGGGCTCGAACATCGTTCTCACGCGCCATCCGGTGGCGGCGCGGCTAATCGGCGAAGGCATCGCCAGCGGCGCGCTGGCGCTAGAGGCGATCCCGCTGGACCAGATGATCAAGAGCCAGGCCAGCGGCCTGCGCCACCGCCGCGAGGGGCTGAGCTACCGCCTGTCGTTGACCGACGCCGCCGGGCTCTGGCGCCCGCGCAAGCGGTTTGAAGGACCGGTTGCGATCTCGGATCAACGCAAGCGCATCTACCGCCTGCGCGCCGAACTGGCCAAGATCACCGCCGCCGCCTTCACCGCCTCGCGCAGGGCGCCGGGGGTGGAGGTCTTCCAGGCGAAGGTCAGCGCGCCGGTGTTCCGCTACTACATGGTCGCCGGGGGGCTGAAGCAGGCGGTGATGCAGTCGTTCCCGATCAAGCTGCTTCGGCGGCTGATCAAGCGTTAGGCGGCTCGTTGATCCCTCTCCGGCATGGGGAGGTCGCAGCCTGAGAGGCTGACGGAGGGGGTTTGCCTTTGGACGCGGCCTCCCGTCGATGAGGCCAGCCCCCTCCACCATCGCCTTCGTCGGCGGTCCCCTCCCCGTTCGGGGGGAGGCCGCCGCTTCCGCCGGCCGCGACTAGCTGCGCTCCCACAGCTTCGTCATGAGCTGGCGCACCTTGGGTGTGTTGTGCTCGAACAGCCACCACAGCAGCACGACGATCCCAAAGATCAGCGCCGTGGTCAGGCCGAACTTGACCAGGCCCTCGGCGTTCACCGGCCAGGGACTCCACACCGGCTGCACCAGGCTGCTGACGAAGGCGATGATCGGCGCGTGGACGAGGTAGAGCGTGTAAGACACTGCCGACAGCCCCGAGGCCGCGGCGACGGTCAGGTCGTGCGAGCGCAGGTCGCGCATCTGGACGATCGCCCAGCACCACACCGCGAAGGCGGTCGATTCGATCGCGTCGGCGACGAAGATGTGCGGTTTGAGCTTCAGGATCACCACCAGCACGCTGAGGAACAGCGGAATGCCTAGGTACGACAGCCGCCGCGCCGTCTCAGGCGAGAGCCGCCGCGGCGTGAGCTCGATCGCGGCGCCGATCAGCCAGAAGAGGAAGTAGAACGAGATCCGCCAGCCGACGAACAGGCCGATCGCGGCAAGCAACGCGGCCGAGAGCGCGCGCTGCCCCAGCGTCCGCCGCGGCGCAAAAACGAACAATAGGAGCGGGAAGGCCATGTAGAACCAGAACTCGTAGGCCAGCGTCCACAGCGGGCTGTTGGTCCCGAAGGGGATGCCTAGGATCCCCTGGAGGAAAAACAGGTTGGCGATCAGGTTCGGGAAAGTCATTGCCTCGGGCAGGCTGGGAAAGACCATCGCCTGGCCTGCCGGCGCGCTGTAGATGCTGCCCGGGCGCGCCATGGCGACGCCGACGTGGTCGAGCAGGTAGCCCAGCGCCAGCACCGGAATCAGCACGGTCCACAGCCGGCTGAAGCGCTGGATCACGTATCCCGAGGTCGACCAACGGTCCTCGCGTACGGCGCGGATCGCGCCGCCGCCGACGAGATAGCCGCTGAGCACGAAGAAGACGACCACGGCCATGTGGCCGTAGCTGGTGAGCTGGGGCGAGATCGCCGCGGCCTTCGCCGCGGCGTTGACTCCGGGCGCATCGGCGCGGCCCGCCGGGATGATCGATCCGATCAGCACGACGCGGGCATGGCCGGCGAACACCACCAGGGCGGCCAGCCCGCGAATGGCGTCCAGCCACACCGAGAAGCGCCGGATCGAGTCGCTCATCTGAAGTTCCCTGATCTGCCTGCGGTCCGCGCGCAGCACTCCATCGGCGCGGCGGATACCGTAGTCGCCGAAATTCCGCAACGCAGCACGGCCGCGTCTGCGCTAAAGCAACTGCCACCGGCGGGCACGCCGCTCAAGGGGCTTCCCCGATCCTTTTGCATTGCGGTAGAGGCGGCGCCGTGCGGCACGCCTGCACGCCAGGGACTCGACGAATCCTATGCCCAAGCTGCTCAACATCAACACCTACCACTACCGGCGCGGGGGCTCGGACGTAGTCTATCTCGAACACGGCGCGCTGTTCGAGAAGGCGGGGTGGGACAGCGGTTACTTCGCCATGCACCATCCTAAGAACGAGGAGACGCCCTGGGCGCGCTACTTCGTCGACGAGATCGAACTGGGGCATTCCTATTCCTTCGCGCGCAAGCTCTCGATCGCCAAACAGATCATCCGCTCGTCCACGCACGCTAAGGCGATCAACCGCCTGCTTGACGATTTCCCGGCCGACGTCGCGCACGTCCACAACATTCGCCATCACATCGCCCCCAACATCCTGGCTGAGCTCAAGCGCCGCGGCGCCGCGGTCGTGCTCACCGCCCACGACCTCAAGATGTGCTGCCCCGCTTACCGCATGATCAACGGCGACAACCAGATATGCGAGGCGTGCAAGCCCAACAAGGTCTACAACTGCGCGGTCAAACGCTGCATGCACGGGTCACTGCCGCTCTCGGCGCTGATCGCCGTCGAATCGGCGGTGCACCGGCTCGACGGCTCGTACAGCAAGAACGTCGACCGGCTGATCTGCCCGAGCCGCTTCTACCTGGAGAAGCACGTCGAGTGGGGTTGGCCGCGCGAGCAGCTGATCTACATCCCCAACGACTTCGTGGTGCCGCCGATGGACGCGGTGCCCGAACCCGGCGAGTACCTCTGCTATTTCGGGCGCCTCTCGTTCGAGAAGGGGCTGGCTACGGTGATCCGCGCCGCGGCGCAGGCGGGCATGCCGCTGCAGCTCGTCGGCGAGGGGCCCGACGAGGAGGCGCTGCGCAAGCTTGCCGCCGAGACCGGCGTGCAGGTCGTGTTCCATGGCCGCCAGTCGGGCGAGGCGCTGTTCTCGGTCGTGCGCGGTGCGCGCGCCTGCGTGCTCGCCTCCGAATGGTACGAGAACGCGCCTAAGAGCGTGCTGGAGGCCTTCGGCCTGGGCAAGGCGGTGATCGGTGCGGACATCGGCGGCATTTCCGAGATGATCGATCCGGGGCGCACCGGCTGGTTGTTTGAGAGCGGCAATGTCGGGGCGCTCGCGGCGGTCCTGGCCGAGGTCATGGCGACGCCGGCCGAGGTGCTCAAAGACATGGGCGGACGCGCCGCGCAGACCGCCCGGCAGGAGTTCAGCACCGAACTCTACTTCCAGCGGATGGAGGCGCTCTACGCCGAGTTGGGGGTCTCGGCACCGCTCAAGCCCAGTCATGTTGCAGTGCAATAGAGGGTTGCCGCCCGCGCGCCGTTCCTTTAGGCAGTGGCCCATCCGATCTTATTGCGAAGGGGTTCAGATGCGCGTCTATGTCGCCGGTTGCGGTGGGATGTTGGGCGAGGGCGTCCACAAGGTGTTCGCCGAGAAGCACGAGGTCGAGTGCAGCGACATCGACCTCAACGCGGACTGGCTTTCCTACTGCGACTTCCGAGACTTCGCGCAGTACAAGGCTGCGGTCGAGAAGTTCGCCCCCGACGTGCTGATTCACCTGGGCGCGCATACCAGCCTCGAATATTGCGAGGAAAACCCGGACGACGCCTACCGCACCAACACCCTGTCCGTCGAATACGCGGCGACCTTCGCCAACGCCCACGGCATCCCGCTGGTCTACATCTCCACCGCCGGCATCTTCGACGGCGAGAAGCTGCTGTACGACGACTGGGACCAGCCCAACCCGCTGGGCGTCTATGCGCGCAGCAAGTACATGGGCGAACTCTACGTCCAGCGCTCAGTGCAGAAGCATTTCATCTTCCGCGCCGGCTGGATGATGGGCGGCGGTCCCGGCAAGGACAAGAAGTTCATCTCCAAGATGATGAAGCAGATCGAGGCGGGAGCGACCGTGCTCAACGTGGTCGATGACAAGCTCGGCACGCCGACCTATACGATCGACTTCGCGCACAACATCGAACGCATGCTGCACACCGAATACTACGGCCTGTACAACCAGGTCTGCGGCGGCGAGACCGGCCGCTTCGAGGTGGCGCAGGAGCTAGTCGATGTGATCGGCATGGGCGACAAGATCGAGGTGAAGCCGGTCAGCTCCGACTTCTTCGCCAAGGATTACTTCGCGCCGCGCCCGCCCTGCGAGCGTCTGGTCAACTACAAGCTCGACCTGCTCGGCATGAACAACATGCGCGACTGGAAGGTCTCCCTCAAGGAGTACATGCGCGACTACTACGGAGAGGTGATCGCCGGGCTGGAAGGCGCGCAGCTCGACGCCGCGACATGAGCGACGGGCAGAAGCCGCTACGGATCGCCTCCTTCGGCTTCCGCAGCCTGCCGCCGCGGCAGGGCAGCGCCGGTGCCGACAAGTACGTGCTCGAGCTGCTCCCGCGGCTGGCGGCGCGCGGGCACCAAGTGGTTGGCTACAACCGCGCTTACGGGGACGAGGATGTCCCCGCGGCCCACAACTTCCGCGGCGTGGAGGTGCGCACTTTCAAGACCTTCCGCAAGTCCGGCATCGAAGCACTGTGGCACTCGCTGCAGGTGACCTGGGACATCATCGTCCACAACCGCGCCGACGTGGTCCACATGCAGAACGGCGGCAACAGCCCGTTCGGCCTCCTCCTGCGCTTGGCCGGCAAGAAGAGCTTCCTGACCGAGGACGGCAAGGAGTGGGAGCGCGACAAGTGGTCGAAGGCGGCCAAGCTCTACCTCAAGACGATGATGGGGCTGTCGGCGCGCGTCCACAACCAGATTATCTTCGACAACGTCTTCGCCCGGCAAGACTTCGAGGAGCGGTTCAAGCGCAAGTACGCGCTGATCCCCTACGGCGCCGACGTCGACTACGACCCGGCCTCTGAGACGATCCTCGACAAGCTCGGGCTCAAGAAGGGTGAGTACTTCCTGTTCGTCGGCCGCTTCATTCCGGACAAGGGCTTGCACTACCTTGTGCCTGCCTTCGAGCGGCTGGAAACCGACAAGAAGCTGGTGATGGTCGGCGGTGCGCCGACCGAGACCGAGTACTCGCAGGCGATCAAGGCGACCAAGGACCCGCGGATCGTCATGCCGGGCTACCTCTACGGCGGCCAGACCCACGCGCTGATGCGCAACTGCTATGCCTACCTCCAGCCTTCGGATCTCGAGGGGTTGTCGCCGGTGATCCTCGAAAGCGCTTTCCTTGGCGCGCCGGTCATCTGCTCGGACATCGTCATGAACCGCTACGCGCTCGAGGAGCACGGCATCTACTTCAAGCAGAGCGATGCCGACGACCTGCTGGCGCAGATGGAGCGGGCGCTGGCCGACCCCGCATGGCTGGCCGAGCGCGGTGCGGCGCAGCAGAAGCACATCGCCGACACTTACAGCTGGGACCGCGTCGTGGACTCCCACGTCGAGGTGTTCGCAACCAACTGATCTGCTGTAACGGTCACACCGGGCAGCAAGCCGAGCAAGAGGAAGCAGCATGATTCGCGTGGCAGTGGTCGGCCTGGGCAAGATGGGCATCTCGCATCTCGGGCTGGCCCGGCCGCTAGACGGCGTCGAGGTCGCGGCGGTATGCGACTCCACCGGCTACATCCTCGACATCCTGGCCAAGTACACCGGCCTCAACACCTATACCGACTATACCAAGATGTTGGCGGAGTGCCCGCTCGACGCGGTGATCATTGCCACGCCCTCGCGCTTCCACGTCGACATGGTGAAGACCGCACTGGAGAAGGGCATCCACGTGTTCTGCGAGAAACCCTTTACGCTGAGCGCCGCGGACTCGACGATGCTGTCCGAGCTCGCCCGGGCGAAGGGGCTCGTCAACCAAGTCGGCTACCACTATCGCTTCGTCGGCGCCTTCCGCGAGGTCAAGCGCCTGCTCGAAGCGGGCGCCCTTGGCGAGATCAGCCACGTCATGGCCGAGGCCTACGGTCCCGTGGTGCTCAAGCCCAAGGGCTCGACCTGGCGTACCCAGCGGGCCGAGGGTGGCGGCTGCCTCTACGACTACGCGGCGCACCCGCTCAACTTGCTCAACTGGTACTTCGGCATGCCGACCTCGGTGGGTGGCAGCGTGCTTGGCAAAATCTTCTCGCGCGACACTGACGACGAGGTCTACGGCACGCTCTACTGGGAAGACGGCAAGACCGCGCAGATCTCGGTCAACTGGTCGGACGAGTCCTACCGCAAGATGTCGACCAAGATCAGCATCTGGGGCACCAAGGGACGCATCTACGCCGATCGCCAGGAGGTCCAGCTCTATGCCCGCGAAGCCGAGGGCCTGCCCGAAGGCTATACCGCCGGCTGGAACGTCCGCTACACTACCGAGCTGACCAAGGAGGTGGACTTCTACATCCGCGGCGAGGAATATTCGGCCCAGCTCGAATACTTCGTCCAGGCCATAGCCGAGAAGCGCGGCGACAACGTCAACGACTTCGCCTCGGCGGCGCAGACCGACAGCGTCATCGGCATGCTGATCAACGACGCGGAGGCCGGCCCCAAGGCGGTCAGCGACGCGCCGATCGCGCGGGCGCCGCAAAAAAAGCGCTTCTCGCTCTTCAAGCGCTGAGGCCCTAAGAGGCGCGGCGAACCAAATTTTCGGGGGCTTCAGAGATCGACATGGACAAGCTGCTGTTCGGCGACAACCAGTTCTTCGGCGTGAACCACATGTCGGAGGAAAAGGCGCGCGCCCAGTCGATGCGCTTCCAGGAGATCGGCGCGGTGATTGACGTGCTCGACGCCGCGCTCGACGAAGGCATCCGGACCTTCATGTGCACCACGCACGACCGGATCGCCATGGTCGCCGATCACATGCGCGCCAATCCGACGCGCTATGCCGACTACGTGTTCTACCCCTGCATGCCTTATGCGCACAAATACGCCAATGCGGTGACCGAGGAAGGGCCGTTGGGCGCGCTGAAGAAGTTCATGCCCAGCGAGGGCCTGCTCGATGCGGCGATGCGCGGCGGCATGTCCCTTGCGCGCAAGGATGTGGAAGGCATCAGCACGCTGCTGATCGACGCCGAGATGAAGATGTTCCAAGGCCTCAACACGCCCGTCATCTTCGTCCAGAACGTCGTCACCGACCTGATCCTGGGGATGGGCTTCAACGAGGCCTTCCGTATCTTCGCCGACCATATCCGCAACCGTTATGGCGCGGAGCCCGGCTTCATCACGATGAACACGCCGCGGCTGGTGCCCGTGCTGGAGGCGCTGGGGATCAAGAATCCGATCGTCTGCTCCAACATCAACAAGATCGGTTTCCGCATGTCAGGCGGCATGGAAGCTTACGAACGCACGCTGAGGAACCACGAGTTCCGCGCTATCGCCATGTCGGTCTTCGCCTCGGGCGCGCTCAAGCCTGACGAGGCGATCTCGTGGATTTGCGATCAGCCAAATATTGAGAGCATTGTCTTCGGTGCATCAAATCGGGGCAACATTCGCAATACACGCGAATTAGTTGACAAGTACTGGCGAACGAAATTTTAGTATGAAATCAAATATGATGTAAGAGTTGGAAGCGATTCATCGTTCCTATTTTCCATTGTTCGGCTCAGAATTTGAGTGACCGATCCTTGGACATTGCCGATGATGTGTTCCCTAATGATCTGATCCCGGAAAACTGGATCGCTTGGAGTTAGAGTTTTTCGCCGTAATCTCCCCAGGCTGGGAGGAGCGAAGGACCATGAAGGCATCCGGGTTCTCAGACGCGCAGAAGGCGTTCATTCTGAAGCAGGGAGTGGACGGCGTTCCCGTGGCAGACATCTGCCGCAAGGCCGGGATCAGCCAGGCGACCTATTTCAACTGGAAGAAGAAGTACGACGGCATGCTGCCGCCGGACATGCGCCGGCTGAAACAGCTCGAGGACGAGAATTCCAAGCTGTGCAAGCTTGTCGCGGACCTCTCCCTCGACAAGGAGATGCTGCAGGACGTCATCCGCCGAAAACTGTGAGGCCTACTCGTAAACGCGAGCTGGTGAACGGGGTTCGCAGTGATTGGGGAGTGTCGATCCGCCGCTTGCCGGGTTCTGGAGATGGCCACGTCGACCTACCACTACAAAACCCGCCGCCGCGAGCAGGCCGGCATCGAAGCCCGCATCCGTGAGATCTGCGAGACGCGCGTCCGGTATGGCTGCCGACGGGCGCACGTTCTTCTTCGCCGGGAAGGCTGGGAGATCAACATGAAGCGAACGCACAGGATTACAACGAGCTGGGCCTCCAGCTCCGCAACAAGACACCCAAGCGCAGGCTGAAGACGAAGCTGAGGGAAGACCGCTGCGCGGCCTCCCGCGTGAATGATGTTTGGGCCATGGACTTGTCCCTGACCAGTTGACAACGGGTCGCAAGATCCGCGTCCTCACGGTCGTGGATACGTTCTCCCGGTTCTCACCAGTGCTCGATCCGCGCTTCAGCTACCGCGGCGAGGACGTCGTTCAGACCCTTGAGGCGACCTGCGCCGTGGTCGGCTATCCAAGGACGATCCGGGTCGACCAAGGCTCCGAGTTCATCAGCCGGGACCTGAATCTGTGAGCCTACGCCAACGGTGTTACGCTGGACTTCTCCCGGTCCGGCAAGCCAACGGATAACGCCTATATCGAAGCGTTCAACGGGCGCTTCCGGGCCGAGCGCTTGAACACACACTGGTTCCTGACGCTTGCAGATGCCCGCGAAAAGTTGGAGGAATGGCGCAGATACTACAACGAGGATCGGCCGCACGGAGCAATCGGCAACAAGCCCCCGATCACGTTGATGAATCCTGGTGAAGTACCCAGCCCGTCACCGTGACCCCGGCCGGGAAACTCTAACTCCGGGTGGTCCAGAGAATGGTGTCGGATCACAAACTGACAGACTCTCGGTGTGACCGCAGGGCCAGCGGGGCAGGTCATCGGGCGTCGTCCTTGTCCCTCGCGCGGTGCGATACAGCTTCTATATAGTGAGCCGCAATTGTTGGAGCGGCTCATTGAGCAAATTTATTCGTGCTTTCGAGTATGAATTGCCCCCTGCCCCCTTGCCGTGACATACCCCCTCGGCATGCCACCCTCCCTCCCCCAGCGCGAGCTGTTCCAGCTCGATAGTCCGCTTACCGGCGAGCTGCGGGGGGAGCGGTCGCTCATGGCGTTTCCTTTCTTCGCGCTCAGCAAGAACGCCTGGATGAAGCCGCTGGCCTACGCGACGCCCGACGTCTCGATCGAGGTGCGGCCGAGCGCGCGGGGGGTGGCGACGATCTACGACAAGGAGATCGTCCTTTACATCGCTTCGCTGATGCTCGCCAAGCTCGACCAGGGGCTGCCCGTCGCGCAGGACTTCGTGTTCACCGCGCACGACCTGTTCACCGTCACCGGCGCCAACCATTCGGCGCGCAGCTATGCCCGGCTCGCCGATGCGCTCGAGCGGCTGCAGGGCACGCAGATCCGCACCAACATCGAGGCCGGCGGCGAGGGCGAGGACGGGTTCTTCTCCTGGCTCTCGGAGGCGCGGCTGCAGTACGCGCGATCGCGCAGCGGCGAAAAAAGACTGAAATCTGTGAAGGTTAGGCTCTGCGACTGGCTGTTTCGCGCCATCCTGCGCGATCGCCAGGTGCTCGACTATGCCACCACCTACTTCCAGCTAGGGCCGATCGAGCGGCGGATCTACGAGGTCGCGCGCTCGACCTGCGTGGACGCAGAGCCGCTCGAGATCGACCTGTCGACCTTCCGCCTGCAGATTGGCTTCCAGAACCACCTGGCGAACTTCCGCATGGCCATGCGCCAGATCGCGGCCGACGACGGCGTGCCCGACTATCATCTGCAGCTGGTCGAGGATGCGCCCGAGCCGGGTGCCAACGGCACTCGTGGACGCAAGGCCGGACGGGCCAAAGTCATCATCACCCGGCGCCCTGCTCTCCTCGACGTTGCGACGAACGAGTAGCCCCCTGCCCCGCCCCTCCTGCTGCCAGCATGAAGGGATGCGGGAGCAGTGATTCGCGCCGGGCGGCGATTTCCTACTCGAAAGCACGAATAGGGAACGCCAATTCCTACTCGAAAGCACGAACTGGCGGGGATTTCCTACTCGAAAGCACGAACTTTTCCGGTGCATTATACTCGAAAGCACGAACCGAGACGGCTTCCGATGTAGGATTTTAGCTGCGACAATGGCGCCTGTCGGCATTGGGCCGGCTGATCGGAAGCGATCGAAACCAAGAGGTGGCCGTGACCGCATAAAAGAAAGCCCGGCACGAAGGCCGGGCATCCTATTTCAGAGTTTGGAGCGACGTCGCCAAACGTCGAACCGGGTCTAGTCCCCTTCTCCATACTCCGGATCGAACGAAGTTTCAAGGATGCGCGCTTCGCGCCACGGATTTGTTTGGCCTGGTGACGGCCCTCCTGTGCGGAGGGACGAATGGGAATGCATACCCTGGGCGATGCCCTGAACGGAGCTTTGGCGAGCGCCCTCGCCTCGCAAGGTGCGTCGCGCCGCAAGAAGCGCTCCGGCGCGCCTCACCCGACCGGCGCGCGGGTCCTGCGCGACAGCGTCGAGGCGGGGACTTTCGAGGAGGTGTTCTTCGTGCCGCCGGCGAAGGGTGAGACCGACCGCATGCTGCGCGCGGCCCGCCGGGGCCTCGATGCCGGCCGCCAGCTGCGCCGCGAGGCGCGCGCAGGTCTGCGCGTGCTCACGCTCGCCGAACGGCTGCTGACGACGCTTACGGCGGCCAGCGTGCGGGTCTTCGAGGAACTCCTCACCCTCGCCCGCCTCAACCGCGGTCGGGTCTACCCCAGCTACGACCATCTCGCCGAGACGACGGGCCTCGGCCGCGCCACGGTGGCCCGCGCGATCCGCATCCTCGAGGCGGTGGGCTTCCTGGTGCGCCAACGCCGTTTCAAGCGGATCGAGGCGCAAGGCCCCGGCCCGCGCTACGAACAGACCTCGAATGCCTACCGCGCCATGCTGCCGGGCGCCGTGCTGGCCTACCTGCCCCGGTGGATGCGCCCTGCCCCGCTTCCGGACGACGAGCTGCAACGCCAGGCGGCCCAGGCCGAGGATCTTGCCTGCATGCGCGCCAGCCTGAGCTGCAGCGAATGGGCGCAGGCGACGGTCGACGGCCCGCTCGGCAAGGTGCTTGCCCGCCTCGGCGCTGCCTTGGACAGACAAAAGCGCGAGTCTCAAAAGGATACGGAACCGCTCCCTGATTCTATCAAACACAATGTTCAAAGGAGTTGGCCTGGTCGGCCAACGCGTTTCGCCTGACGGCGACCAAATCGCCCTCGCAGGGATAAACCACCAGCGACAGATAAACCGCAACCCGTCAACGCACCGCTTCGCGGCGCGAGTGCTCCCGAGGGGAGCAAGCGGCCATGGCGGCTTTGATCATGCGCCGCTGCGCCATGCGACAGGGAGACCCACGGCGTGCTAGGCTTGCTATTGGATATCCCTAGGCTAGCGATTGCCTGTCCATTGCTATTGCCTTGCGCTATGGAAAGCCTCTCGCTACCCTAGCGCTTGCATATCGCAATCTCAGGGGGTGAGCATGCCGGCAATCTCAGTGGCCAATCCGAAGGGTGGCGCGGGCAAGACCACCCTTACCTTCGTGCTTGCCTGCGAACTCGCGCGCAGCGGTGCGTCGGTGGCGGTGATTGATGCCGATCCCAACGCGATCATTGCCGGTTGGGGGCGCAAACGCGAGGAACAGGGCAGGGGGGCGCCGTTCGAGATCATCGCCGGGCCCAAGGAGTCCGAACTGGTCCGCCTCATCGACCAGCATACCGCATCGCACGATTTCGTCCTGATCGACCTCGAAGGCACGGCCTCGCGCATGACCTCGCGGGCGCTGGCGCGCTCGCACCTGGTGCTGATCCCGTTCAATCTTTCGCCGATCGATGCCGAGCTGGCCGCCAATGCGGTGGGGCTGATCCAGGAAGAGGCCGAGGCGCTCGGCCGGACTATTCCGTTCCGCCTCGTGCGCAGCCGCGACAATGCGGCGATGCAGACCAAGACCGCGCAGCGGATCATCGCCGCGATCGACGAGGCCGGGTTGCCGCTGTTGCCGGTCGGCCTGGTCGAGCGGGCCGCCTATCGCGACATCTTCGATTTCGCGCAGACGCTCGAGGAGCTGGACGAGACGAGGACTTCAGGCGTGCCGGCGGCGCGCAAGAACGCTTACGAAGTGGCGCGTTCGGTGCTGCAGGCGGTCCAGGAGGAGATCAGGGCATGAGCGGCTACGGCTTCGGCAGGAAACCGGCGGGCAAGTCCGGCGAGGGGGCGGAAAAGAGCGGGGCAGGGGAGCCTGAGCGGCTCGATTTCAGCGGTATCGTGCGCGCGCCCGTCGCGCTCGATCCGGCGCGTGAGGAAGCCGCCATCCGTCGCGGTGATGCGCTCGGTTTCGTGGACCGCGGCGCAGCCGCGAAAGAAGCGGGCGAGGGCGGAGAAGCCGAAGGCTCCACGCGCCGCCGGCGCCGCTCGGCACAACCGCAGATCAGCGTCTTCATCAAGGGTCCCAAGGACACGCTGGAGTGGTTCATCGAATACACCAACCAGCGCGGCCACCGCTCCTACTGGGAAACGCTCGAGGAGTTCCGCGCGCTGGCCGAGGGGAAGTAGGCGAACAGAGACCTTGCCGCTTCCTCAACTGAGGCCTATATCGGTCTCAATTGAGGAAACGAACCCATGGCGACGCAACCCGCATCGATCGAAGGCCTGCTCGGCGTCGGCAAGAGCCCGGCGGCCTCGCGCCTCGCGCTCGCATACTCGATCGAGGACGGCTTGCCGGTGGCCGCGCTCGACAGGCTCGCCGCGGCGGTCGCACCCGACGACAACCGCTTCAAGTTCCGCCTGATCCCCAAGGCCACGCTCGATCGGCGACGCAAGTCGGCATCGGGGCGGCTGACGAGCGAGGAGGGCGATCGCCTGGCGCGCCTCGCCAAGGTGTTCAGCTTCGCGCTCGAGATATACAAGTCGTCCGATAAGGCCCGCGAATTCATGACCCGCCCGCATCCCATGCTCGACGGCAAGCCGCCGCTCGACGTGGCGCTCGCCACCGGCCCGGGCGCGGATCTCGTCATCAACCTGCTGGGACGGGCGGCTTACGGCGGCGGCGCGTGAAGGGCGCCAGAACGACCCAAGTCCTCACCGCATTCCGGATCGGCGACCCTCAAGGCGCGCATCCCATCTACGACAGCGAGGGTGCGCGGCTCTATCCCGGGCGTTGGAACACGCCGGCAAGCCCGGTCATCTACACCTCCGAGCACTATTCGACCGCGATGCTGGAGAAGTTGGTGCATGCCAACGCGGTGCTGCCGCCCAACCAGCACTTCATCCGCATCACCATTCCCAACGGCACCAGCTACGAGGTCTTCCAGAGCGCCGCGCATCCGGGATGGGATGGCAAGGACGAGGGCATCTGCAAGGCCTTCGGCGCCCAATGGCACGCAGAACGGCGCACCGCCTTGCTTCTGGTTCCCTCGATCCCCGCACGGCTCGAGCGCAACATCCTCGTCAACCCGCTGCACCCGGACGCGGACGCCATCACCCACGAGCTGCCCGAGCCGGTGTGGTGGGATGAGCGGCTCTATCAATGAGCGCGTAGGGAAATTAAAGGATATCCAAAGGCTAGCTATAGCCTATGTTCCAGTGAGACAGGAGCCGGTGGCATAATGATCGCCGGAGGGTTCGACGGCGCATTGTCCTTGCCGTTTGCGGTTGCGCAGTACCTCGGCGACGCTCGTGGCGAGACGGGCAGGGCATGCGTAATAGCGCAAAACAGATGTGCAGCGCCCCCACGCTGCGCAATCGGCCTTTCCTGCGGCCGACAGGCTGCCTGACTTCCCTCGGGCCTGCGTAAATACTGCAGATAAAGCGAGGGGGCGGGGCGTGGGGTAGAGCGCCGCGCGCCCCGTTTGGGAAGAGCTTTCGCTGGTCCTTCAGTGAGCACCTGGCCTACTCCGTTTCGAGTTTCAGAGCTCGACCCTGATCGGCGCGCTTGAGGAATCGGGCGAGGCGGCCACTACATGCAGGGCGTGCGCTGCGGCTTAAGCTTGGGCCGATCCGATCGAGCGGATACGCGTCTGTCGTGGCCGGGGAGCTTTTGTCACAATGCTCGTTTACGACGTACAACAGATCCAGCATGCCGACAGCATCGGAAAACTCGCCATGTCCTTCAGGTTTCGTCCGCATCTCCATGGCCTGGCCATAGTTCTGAGCCTTGCCACCCTGTCCGCCGCCGTGCCCGCCGCCGCGGCCGACGACAACGAGCCGGTCCGCCGCATCCGCGTCGCTGCCACCGGGATCGATCGCGCCGCCCCCGATATCGCGCGCCTCGGCTTCACGGCGCGGGGCGAAGGCAAGTCGGCGGACGAGGCGACGGCTGCCGTCGCGGCCTCGATGAAGGCGATCAACGCCGCGCTGGGGGCCGTGCGCGACGGCAAGTACGCCGTGACCGTCGGCAACCTCTCGATGCGGCAGGTGCGCGACAAGGCCTGCGACGAGCGGGACTATCCACCCCGGCCCCAGCTTTCCACCGGGGCCTGCGCGATCGTCGGCTATGTCGCGGAAGTCCAGGCGACGCTGCGGCTGTCGCCCGCCGCCAAGGCGGGGACGGTGGCCGGCGTGATCACCCGCGCCGGGGGCCTCAATGCCCGCGTCGAAGCCTTTGACCTGTCCAGCCCGGCCGACGCCAGGAAGCGGGCGCTGACGTCGGCATTCGCCCATGCGCAAGCCGAAGCGGACGCGATCGCCAAGGCCTCGGGCGTCCGGCTCGGCGGCGTCCTTGCGGTCAACAACGACAACGACCGCAGCAGCGAGGACATCATCGTGACCGCCCAGCGCGCCGGCGCACCGCCTCCACCGCCTCCGGTCGAGATCGACATGACGCCGTCCCCGATCACCACCAGCGCCACGGTGACAGTCTTCTACGCCATCGCCGAGTAGGTCCGGCGCGGGGTGAGGCAGGGTACGGCGCGCAACTTCCGGTACCGGAGTATGGGCCTTTTAGGCCGACCATGATGGCCCTCAAACAGCGAAGGCCGCCCCAGCGCACTGGAGCGGCCCACGGTGTCGGTGGCGATCGGGTGGCATGCACCCGATCGTCGGACAGCCTTGCTTAGAAGCGGTAGCCGACCATCGCGGCGACCTGGTGGCGCTCGGGCTGCAGGATGCCTTCGTAGTGGCCGTAGTTCGAATAGCGGTACTCGACGCGACCGATCAGGCCGCGCACGGTCGTCTCGACGCCGGCGCCCAGGCGGTAGCCTTCGAGCTCGTCACTGCCGCGCAGCACGTCGACGCCGTCGTCGTACGATGCCTTGACCTTGGCGTTGGTATAGCCGCCCTTGGCGTAGAGCATCACGCCGGGCGTCACTTCACCGCCGATGCGGATGCCGGCGTAGAGGTCGCGGCCGGTCTTGAGCGACGCGCGGTCGCCGGCGACGAACACGTTGTCGACGCTCTCCTTGACGTTCGAGTCCGAGTACTCGCCCTCGACGCCGAACACGGCGCCGCGGATGTTCTTGTCGAAGCCGACAACGCCGCCGAACAGGACGCCGTCATCGCTGCCGTGGCCAATCGGGGTGTCGACGCGAACCTTGTCGTATCCACCCATCGCGGCGATGTACGGGCCGTCGAACGCCACGTCTGCATCCTGCGCGAAAGCGGGGGTTGCGACAGCGGCCGTCGCGAGGACGGACAGGGCGACAAACTTCTTGATCATGGAACTTCCTTGAATTCGAAAACAGGGTGCCGAAGCGCGGCCCCCTCTACCGGCCCGACGGGCAAATTGAACCGGCTCAAGGCGATGGCAGCGCCATCGAAGCGCCATCGTGACAGATGCGCAACACCGGCGCGGCAGCCATGCCGCTTGCGATGAACTGCGAAGTCTGCATTACAATCAACATGTTAGTGCAGGGCGCCCGAGTGCGATCGACTTACCTGCGATTCCGCCGAGTTCCCTCGCTCGCCGGAAAATCGTCCGGCCGCGGGAACCCCCGCCTTGAATATGCGGACTACTCTACCGGTGCCCGCACGTTGGTGAATGGCGATGCCGACGTCAGCGCTCGCCAGCGCGGCGTCGGTGGTGAGCATCCCGGCCTGCAGGTCGATCGCCAGGGCCAGGCAGGCCCGGTCTCCCAGCGACAGCCCGAGCGGCTTCGTAGCCGGCCGCAGGTCGCCGATGATGAGGGCCTGGGCCGCGGACAGCGGCCGGACGTCGAGGTGCAGCCCGCCCAGCGCCTCGCGCACCTCGTCCAGCGACAGGCCCCGCTCGCGAAGCTTGGAGACGACTTCGGCGAGGTTTGCCGCCCCGATCACCAGCGCCAAGAGTGCGCGCTAACGTCCATCCCAAATGGCTATTTTGACCTCGCTTGCATAGCCAGGCTCGGTAGGATCGGTGCTTGCCATTATGAGCTGGTTGGTGCACCACTGGCTCGTAAGGGTGTACCCGAAGGAGCCAGGATGCCAGCACCGATCCGCGCCGCCCGCGTCTACCTGCGCGTCAGTACCGAGCAGCAGGACCTCGCGCGGCAGGAGGCGATCGTCACGGGCGCACGGTCGGCGGGCTACTATGTCGCCGCGGTCTATCGCGAGAAGGCGTCGGGCGCGCGGCCCGATCGGCCCGAGCTCATCCGCATGATCGCGGACCTCCAGCCCGGCGAGGTCGTGGTGGCGGAGAAGATCGACCGCATCAGCCGCCTGCCGCTGCCCGAGGCCGAGCGCCTGGTCGAGGCGATCCGCGCCAAGGGGGCGCAGCTGGCGGTTCCGGGCATCGTCGACCTGTCCGACCTCGTCGCCGACGCCACCGGCGTCTCGCGGATCGTGCTCGAGGCGGTGCAGGACATGCTGCTGCGTGTCGCCCTGCAGACCGCGCGCGACGATTACGAGACGCGGCGCGAGCGCCAGCGCGACGGCATCGAGATCGCCAGGCGGGCAGGGCGCTATACCGGCCGCAAGGCCGACATCGCGCAGCACCGGCGGATCGTGGCGCTGCGCGAAGCGGGCATGAGCATCGCCCGCACCGCCGAACTGGCGGGTTGCAGCGTGGCCCAGGTCAAGCGCGTGACCGCCGCCCACAGGGCGAAAGCTGTGCTGGCAGACGCGGGCGATCGCGGCGCGGAGTCTCCTGCCGACGATTACGTGATGGCCTCTTAAGGCACCCTTGCGCCGGCCTTACTGCCCCATCGCCGGCAAACAGGGCACATTGTCGGCCGTCCAGTCGATCTCCCAGGTGGCGGGCACCGGACGGCCTGCCTTGGCGGGCGGCGTGGTGCCGTCAGGGTCGTAGGTGATCCAGGCCATGCTGTTGTCGAACCGCGCGATGCGGTCGTTGTCGCGGCGGGCGGTGGCGGCCGCGATCTCCTTCTGCTCCACCCGCGTGCCCCGAACCATCCGCAGTGCGCCGTCGCGCAAGTCGAAAGCACGGTAGTAACTGCGGCCGAACATGTGCGTGTCGATGGCGGGCTTGTGCGACCATTGTGCCGGCTTCGTCGCCTTGGGCAGGCGGACGGTGGCGACGCGGCAGTCGAACTCGGGCTTGCTGTAGTAGGGCAGCTCCTGGTTCTGCCCCGCCGCGCGCACCCGCCGCTCGGGCGGACTGAAACCGCCACCCGGCAGCGCCATGCCCTTCGATCCGCCACCCTCGTCGTCCCAGTCGACCTTGCCGGTGCCCACGATCGTCAGCACGCTCGCCTGCGCCTTTTGGTCGTAGCGCCACTTCACGTCCTCGATCGTCTGCCAGGTGTTGCCGATGGCGTTTTGGCGGAACGCTTCCAGCACTTGGGCAGGCGTGGTCGCGGAGAACTGGATTTCCTGCTTCAGCCCATCGATTCCGCGCTGGATCGTGGTGCTGGTGATCCGGGCCGGCTTGTCGAAGCCTTCGCTGGCATCGATCTCGAACAGGGCTACCAGATCGGGCCGCTCGGCGGGCTTCCAGGCGAGCCGTTCCAGCGTGCTGCCCCCGGCCGTCAGCGGCAGTACCCATTCGTAGGGCATCACCGGCTCGGGCGAGGGCGAAGCCACCGCCGGCAGCGTGCCATCGAGCCAGTAGGCCTTGCCCTCGATCGTGGCGCGCACCAGCACGTGATCGAACATGCGGGGGCTGGGCAGGCGCTCGTCCAGGCCATCGTCGTTGCCGCTGTTGTTGACCAGCACGGCCTGCGCCTCAATGCCCATCTCGCGCAGCAGTGCCAGCAGCAGCACGGTGACGGCCTTGCAGTCGCCGTAGCGGCGCTGCCAGGTTTCCTCTGCCGTCGCGGGCGAGAAGTTACCCCCGTTGAGCCCGACATAGATGTAGCGCACGTTCTGCTGCACCAGCTTGAGGGCCGCGGCGGCCCGGTCCAGCGGCTGTGGCTTGGCGGCCATGATGCGCGCCGCTTCCGCCTTCACCGGCGAGCTGGCGCCGAGCCGCGAGGCCTCGGCAAACAGGGGGGTGAAGCGGCGCGAGACGCCCTGCCAGTCCGCGAAAGTGCTGTACTCGACCGCGCGCTGCCACAGGTAGCGCGGCGGCGCGTCCTTGGGCGGAGCCAGCGCGGCGGGATTGTCGAACCGGTAGTCGACCGCGTTCGCGCTGTCCTGTGCCGCCGGCTGCATGTCTGCGCTCATCTTGATGGCGGGCTTGTCCCGGGCTTCCCAGCTCAGCCGCAGATGGTAGCGCCCCGGCGCCGGCTCCGCCCCCAGGAGGAGCAGGCCGGCATCGTCCTTGCCCAGGGTGGGATCGGTGGTGCGGATCGTCGCGCCGAACTCCAGCTCGTCGCCCACCCGCAGGTCCGGCACGCGCAGGACCGCGGTCAGGTTGCCGTCGAGCCGCGCGGCCTCCAGCTGGTCTTCGCGGCGCAGGATCTCGAACGTGGCCTTCTGCAGGACGTCGATGACCTCGCCTTCGCGGTAGATCCTGATGGCGTGCACCGTGGGCGGGCCCGCCGCCGGGTTCCAAGACAGCGAGAGATTGCCGATCTGCAGCGCGTTGGGGTGGAGGATCCGCACCCGATAGGCGGTGTAGATCTGCTGGCCCTTGCCATCGAGGTGGACCTCGCTGTCCTGCTGCCGGATGAACACCGCCCCCGCCGCATCGGCAGGCACCGGCATCGGCTCGGACTGCACCGCCCACTTGGGCACCGGCCCGCGCTGCACTTGGTCGGCCTGAACCTGCTGGCTGTCCGCATGGGCTACACCACCGACAAGCACGCCCGCCAGACACACGCAAATCGCTGATCGCACGCTATTCCCCCTTGATCCCCGCCATAGTGTCGGCAACCGCCAGATAAGCAAGTCCTTGGCGTTGTTGACGGAGATGCGGAGTGGCTAGGAAGAGCACATGACAAGGTTTTCACTCGAGCCTTTCCTGATTCAGGCTGACAACCCGCGTGCGAATTGTTCGAAGGGGACGGCACTTGGGCAAGAAGAAAGTAGCACTCATCACGGGCGTCACCGGACAGGACGGCTCGTATCTGGCGGAGTTCCTGCTCAAGAAGGGCTACGAGGTGCACGGCATCAAGCGGCGGGCTTCGCTGTTCAACACGCAGCGGATCGACCACATCTACCAGGACCCGCACGCGCCTTTCCCCGACCTTAAGCTGCACTACGGTGACTTGTCCGATACCTTGAACCTCACGCGCATCATCCAGGAAATCCAGCCCGACGAGGTCTACAACCTGGGCGCACAGAGCCATGTCGCGGTCAGTTTCGAGGCGCCGGAATATACCGCCGACGTCGATGGCCTGGGCACGCTCCGCCTGCTCGAGGCGATCCGTTTCCTCGGCCTCGAGAAGAAGACCCGCTTCTACCAGGCCTCGACTTCCGAGCTCTATGGCCTGGTGCAGGAGATCCCGCAGCGCGAGACGACGCCGTTCTACCCGCGTTCGCCCTATGCCGTCGCCAAGCTCTACGCCTACTGGATCACGGTGAACTACCGCGAGGCCTACGGCATGTATGCCTGCAACGGCGTGCTCTTCAACCACGAGTCCCCGCGCCGCGGTGAGACCTTCGTGACGCGCAAGATCACCCGCGGCCTTGCCAACATCGCGCAAGGCCTCGAGCCGTGCCTCTACATGGGCAACATCGATTCCCTGCGCGACTGGGGCCACGCCAAGGACTACGTGCGCATGCAGTGGATGATGCTGCAGCAGGACCATGCCGAGGATTTTGTGATCGCCACCGGCGTGCAATACTCGGTGCGTGAGTTCATCACTTGGTCCGCCCGGCACCTGGGTGTCACCCTGCGCTTCGAGGGCGAGGGCGTGGACGAGGTCGGCATCGTCGAGGCGGTGACCGGCGACGATGCGCCGTCGGTCGCGGTCGGCGACGTGATCGTGCGCATCGACCCGCGCTACTTCCGCCCTGCCGAGGTCGATACGCTGCTGGGCGATCCGAGCCGGGCCAAGGAGCGGCTTGGCTGGGTTCCGGAGATCAGCGTCCAGACCATGTGCGAGGAGATGGTCGGCGAGGACCTCAGGGTCGCCAAGCGCCACGCGCTCCTCAAGGAGCACGGCTACAACATCCCCGTATCGCTGGAAGGCTGAGGAGAAGCCGGCATGCGCGTCTACGTCGCAGGACATCGCGGGATGGTGGGCGGGGCCATTGCCCGCAAGCTGACCGAGCGCGGGGTCGAGGTCGTCACCCGCACCCACGCCGAGCTCGACCTGACCGACCAGGCGGCGGTGCGCGACTTCTTCGCGGGCGAGACGCTCGACGGCGTCGTGCTGGCGGCGGCGAAGGTGGGCGGCATTCACGCCAACAACACCTATCCGGCCGAGTTCATCTACGAGAACCTGATGATCGAGGCCAATGTCGTCCACCAGGCCTATGCGGCGGGCGTGCAGCGTCTGCTGTTCCTGGGCTCCTCGTGCATCTATCCGCGCGCGGTGCCGCAGCCCATGCGCGAGGACGCGCTGTTGACCGGCATCCTCGAGCCCACCAACGAGCCCTACGCGATCGCCAAGATCGCCGGGATCAAGCTGTGCGAGAGCTACAACCGGCAGTACGGCACCGACTACCGCAGCGTGATGCCGACCAACCTCTATGGTCCTGGCGACAACTTTCACCCGGAAAACAGCCACGTCATGCCCGCGCTGATCCGCCGCTTCCATGAGGCTGTGGCGAGCGGGGCGGAGCAAGTCACGATCTGGGGCACCGGCACCCCGCACCGCGAGTTCCTTCACGTCGACGACATGGCCGACGCCTCACTGTTCGTGTTCGACCTCGACAAGGCCACCTACGAGGCCAACACCGAGCCGATGCTGAGCCACATCAACGTCGGCTACGGCGAGGACGTGACTATTCGCGATCTGGCCCGCCTGATCGCCGAGGTGACGGGCTTCACCGGCGAAATCGTCTTCGACGCGAGCAAGCCGGATGGCACCATGCGCAAGCTCATGGATTCGAGCCGGCTGACCGCGATGGGCTGGAAGCCGGCCGTGGACCTACAGCGGGGCGTGCGCGAGACGTATGAGTGGTTTCGAACGCACGTGGCCAGGCTGTAAGCTTCAAGATCACCTGGGGCGGGCTTGCTGCCGAAGCGTCCTTTGCATTGTCGGTCTCCATGCGGTTCCATGGCAACGATACTCCTGTTTCTTATCTGCCGAAGCCTTTGTAGAGCAGGGCTGTTGCGGCATGCTTGTGGGTGCAAGGCTCATTCCCAAGCCTTTAGCGAGTAGTGCGAGGTGATGGCGAAATGAAGATCGCGGTTTTCGGCCTTGGCTATGTCGGACTGTCCAACGCCGTTCTCCTGGCCCAGAACAATACGGTGGCCGCCGTCGACATCACGCCTGAGCGAGTGGAGATGCTCAATGCGCGGCGCTCGCCGATCGTCGATGTCGAGCTGGAGGAATTCCTCGCCGAACGGCCGCTCGACCTGACGGCGACGCTCGATGCTGGCGAGGCGCTGGCCGGCGCCGACTACGTGATTGTGGCGACGTCCACGAACTACGACGTCGAGACCAACAAGTTCGACACCTCCTCAGTGGAATCGGTGATCCGGACTGTCTTAAATACTGGCTCGGCGGCGACGATCGTGATCAAGTCGACGATCCCGGTGGGTTTCGTCGAGGACGTGCGTCGGCGCCTGGGCACCGACCAGGTGATTTTCAGCCCCGAGTTCCTGCGCGAGGGCCGCGCGCTCTACGACAACCTGCACCCCTCGCGCATCATCGTCGGCGAGCAGTCGGAACGCGCGCGAATCTTCGCCGGCCTGCTGCTCCAAGGGGCGGAGAAGAACGACGTCGAGATCCTCTTCACCGATCCCAACGAGGCCGAGGCGATCAAGCTTTTCGCCAACACCTACCTCGCCATGCGCGTGGCTTTCTTCAACGAACTCGACAGCTACGCCATCGCCCATGGCATGGACTCGCGCCAGATCATCGTCGGCGTCGGCCTCGATCCGCGGATCGGCCAGCATTACAACAACCCTAGCTTTGGCTACGGCGGCTATTGCCTGCCCAAGGACACCAAGCAGCTGTTGGCCAACTACTCCGAGGTGCCGCAGAACCTGATCCGCGCGATCGTCGATGCCAACCACACCCGCAAGGACTTCCTAGCCGACCAGATTCTCGCCCGGAAGCCGAAGAAGGTGGGCGTCTTCCGCCTGGTGATGAAGGCCGGCTCGGACAACTTCCGCCAGTCCTCGATCCAGGGCATCATGAAGCGGATCAAGGCCAAGGGTATCGAGGTGGTGATCTATGAGCCGGCGATGGCGGAGGCGGAGTTCTTCGGCTCGCGCGTGGTGCGCAGTCTCGACGCCTTCAAGGCGGATTGCGACGTCATCATCGCCAACCGTATGACCAGCGAGATCGCGGACGTGGAGGACAAGATCTTCACCCGCGACCTGTTCGGGTCTGATTGATTGTTAGTCTCTCACTACAAGGAACACGGCATTGGGCGGTAAGGTAGCACTCATCGCGGGCGTCACGGGGCAGGACGGTTCCCATCTGGCGGAGTTTCTGCTTGAGAAGGGCTATGAGGTCCACGGCATCAAACGGCGGTCCTCGCTGTTCAACACGCAGCGCATCGATCACATCTACTAGGATCCGCACGCGCCTTCGCTCGACCTGAAGCTGCACTACGGCGATTTGTCCGCCACCTTGAACCTCACCCGGATCATCCAGGAGATCCAGCCAGACGAGGTCTACAACCTCGGCGCGCAGAGCCATGTCGGTCAGCTTCGAGGCGATCCGCTTCCTCGGGCTCGAGAAGAAGACCCGCTTTTACCAGGCCTTCACCTCCGATCACATTGCACGGTTTGATCGGTTGCCAAAACCCTGGGTGTTAAATGTCTGTTCGATCTCTGTGACAGCCCCTATAAGCCATTGTGCAGTTGCAGCATGCTCGAGGCACGCGGCTTGCCAAAATGTCGCTGGCGAGATCGTCATCGGCAACTTGGTTTGGGTCGAATTGAATTCCACGGTCATTTGCGTTCAGGAAGGTAGGGATATGAGAAGGGGAATCATTCTGGCCGGCGGGTCGGGCACGCGCCTTTACCCACTGACGCGCGGCGTCTCGAAGCAGTTAATGCCTGTGTTCGACAAGCCATTGATTTACTACCCACTATCCACGCTGCTGCTGGCGGGTGTGCGCGAAGTGCAGATTATCACTACGCCGCATGACCAGGCTGCGTTCAAGGCGCTACTCGGAGATGGCAGCGCTTGGGGAATAGAGATCCAGTATGCAATCCAGCCCAATGCGGGCGGGCTGGCGCAGGCTTACCACATTGGCGCGGACTTCGTTAGAGATCGTCCTTCCGTGCTCGTTCTCGGCGACAACATCTTCTATGGCCATGGCTTTTCTGAACTGCTCGAACGCGCTGGCGCCCGCCAAAATGGGGCGAGCGTGTTCGGATATTACGTCAACGATGCAAGGGCCTACGGCGTGGTTTCGTTCAATGCCGCCGGGCGGGCCGAGACGATCGAGGAAAAGCCCGAGACGCCCAAATCCAATTACGCGGTAACCGGCCTCTATTTCTACGACGGTGAGGCGGTGCGGATCGCTCGTGATCTCAAGCCCAGTCCGCGGGGCGAGTTGGAGATCACCGACCTCAATCGGATCTATCTTGAACAAGGGCAGCTTTCTGTCGAGATCATGGGGCGTGGCTATGCTTGGTTGGATACCGGCACCCATGCTTCGCTGCTAGACGCTGCCCTCTATGTGCGGATTACCGAAGAGCGCCAGGGGCTCAAGATCTGCTGTCCCGAGGAAATTGCTTGGCGCCAAGGCTTCATCAGCGACGAGCAGCTTGAAAGGTTAGCGGTACCGCTACGCAAGAGTGGCTATGGCGATTACCTGCTTGGCTTGCTCCAAGGCCGCGGTGCGCGCATGACGATGGGGGTGCGGACGTGAACATCGTCAACACCGTTATCCCTGACGTTAAGATCATTGAACCCAAAGTGTTCGGCGATGATCGTGGCTTTTTCCACGAAAGTTGGAACAGACGGACTTTCGCCGAGCTGGGCCTCGACCTCGATTTTGTCCAAGATAATCACAGCCGCTCGGCCAAGGGCGTGTTGCGCGGTTTGCATTTCCAGAACCCCAGTCCGCAGGGTAAGCTCGTGCGCGTCACTGCTGGCCGGGTTTGGGACGTCGCAGTCGACATCCGCCGGTCGAGTACGACGTTCGGCCAATGGATCGGCATCGAACTGTCGGCGGCAAACAAGCGGATGTTCTGGGTGCCGCCAGGCTTTGCACATGGCTTCGTCAGCCTTGAGGACGGCACCGATTTCCTCTACAAATGCGTAGGCTATTACGACCCTTCCAATGAGCATTCACTACTGTGGAACGATCCGGCGATCGGTATCGACTGGCCGATCGGTGGCCTCGATCTGCAGCTCTCGGGCAAGGACCAGGCAGGTAAGCCGTTGGCCGAGATCGAGGCATATCCATGAAAGTGCTGATCGTGGGCGGCAAGGGCCAGCTCGGGCGCGGGCTGGCGGCGACGGCGCCGGCCGGGACCGAGATCGTCAGCCATGACATCGACACGCTCGACATCACCGACGCCGCGGCGATCGCGCGCGTGATGGACGAGGTGGAGCCCGAGCTGCTGCTCAACGCCGCCGCCTATACCGCGGTCGACAAGGCTGAGAGCGACGAGGAGACGGCGCTGGCGGTGAACGGCACCGCTGTGGGCCTGCTGGCGGACGCCGCGCGCGGGGCGAGGGCGAAGTTCATCCACGTCTCGACCGACTTCGTGTTCGACGGCACCTCGGGCGTGCCTTACCTCCCTGATGCCCCGACCAATCCGCTGGGCGCCTACGGCCGCACCAAGCTGGCCGGCGAGCAGGCGGCGGGCGAGGACGCGCTGATCGTGCGCACCGCCTGGGTCTATGCACCGACCGGCGGCAACTTCGTGCGCACCATGCTGCGGCTGATGGCCGCGCACCCGCAGGTGCGCGTCGTCGCCGACCAGATCGGCACGCCGACCTGGGCGCCGGGCCTCGCCGCGGCGCTGTGGCAGCTCGCGGCGCAGGGCGCGAGTGGCGTGTACCATTACACCGACGCCGGCGCGGCAAGCTGGTACGACTTCGCCGTCGCCATCCAGGAAGAGGCGCTGGCCGCCGGACTGCTGGAGGCGGCGGTGCCCGTGATCCCGATCAACACCGCCGACTACCCGACCCCGGCGAAACGCCCGCACTATTCGGTGCTCGATAAGACCAGCATGTTCGCACTGCTCGGCGGGCCGACCCCGCATTGGCGCAGCAACCTGCGGCTGATGATCGCGGCGATCAAGGCGGAGGGCTGACGGTAGCGCCCGATCAGGGCGCGACTTCCATCGCCATGGTCTTGCACCGCGCATGGACCGCGCGCTTGCCCAGCGCAATCGCCGGCTTCTCCACTGCGACGTAGACCAGCGAGGCCAAGGCGATCGTCCCCGCGATCGTCAGCACGAACAGCGCCGCCATCGCGCCTGGGCCTTGCGCTGGCAGCACGGCGCGCACGAGCTGCGTCACCGGGATGTGGAACAGGTAGACCGAATAGCTGATCGCCCCCGCCAGACGAGCGAGGCCGAGGGCCGGAAGGGGCGGCGGTTGACAAGGACGAAGGCGAGCACGCCGGCGATCCCGGCCAGGGTAACGCCCAGCGGCGTCGCCACCGTGAACTTGTGATCGGGCTGCGCGGCCAGGATCGGCATGGCGAGGAGGCCGAACAGGATCACTGCGGCCGCATAGCGGCCGGCGCGCGGAAACCCGTCGAGCACCGCGAGGCGCATCAGGTAGCCGGCGAAGAGGAAGGCGAGGTGCGCGGTCAGGTAGACGATCGGTGCGCCGATGCCCAGCGCGCGCGCCGCGATCCCCGCCAGTGGCACCGCGGTGCAGCCCAGGCCGATCAGCAGGATGAGCTCGGCATTGCGCAGCAGCCGCAGCGCGAACAGCATCGCGCAGGCGACGTAGAACACCAGCTCGACGAACAGTGTCCAGTATACGCCCGAAATGTATTCCTGCTTGAGTAGCCCAGGCACCATCGTCACGTTCGCGGCGACCTGCAGCGGCGTGTAGGCGGCGAGGCCAAGCCCGCCCGCCACCACCATCGTCGCCGCCATCGACAGCCAGTAGGCCGGATAGAGCCGGAAGAGGCGGCTGACCGCGAACTTCTCGAGCGGCCGGTCTCCCTTAAGGCTGTAGGGGATCACGAAGCCGCTGATCAGGAAGAACAGGATGACGCCGAAGCGGCCGATGTCGAACCAGGTCACGCTCACTCCGCCGATCAGCGACTGCGTCGCGCCGTAGCCCGTCAGCCCCTTCACCATCGATTCGCAGCAATGCGCCACCACCACCGACAGCGCGGCGATCCCGCGCAGCGCGTCGATATGGCCGAGCCGGGCCGGCTGCTGCTTGTCTGTCATGGCTGATATATGAATCCGTCCGACAAATGAGGGTCCAGCGACTTTGCCGCCTTCGCTGCAGAGCAGCAAGGGCGGGCGCGCCGCTCGGCGGGAAACTTTCGCTGTCCTACACTTGGCGCTTCAGCAAAACAAACAAATGGGAACAAACTTCAGGAGACCACCATCGCCACTCCGACCCACGCACTCGCCGGCTTTGTGCCGCAGGTGTCGCTGACCTTCGGCGCGCGCAACGAGGAGACGACCGATGCCAGCGCCGACGCGCCGCTGGCCACTTACGTGCTGCGTCCCGTCTCCACCGCGCTGCCACTGGCCGGCACCGCCGCGGCGAGCGGCACGCCAGGGCCCTTCGCGCCCAAGACGGGCCGGCCGATTGTGGCGGCACTGTCGGGCGCCTGGATCGGCAGCGTCACGCTGCAGCGCTCGATCGACAGCGGCGCGACGAAGCTGCCGCTGACCTTCATCAACGACAGCGCCAAGGGTGTCTGAACGGGCAACGTAAACACCGCCATCGGCGAGGAGAGTGTCGCGGGGGCCACGTACTACCTGACATTTACTCGCACCGGCGGCATGTTCGCCTACCGGATGGAGCAGTAAGCCATGGCGGTGGGCTACGATGCCCAGACGCTCGCGCTCGCCGCCTGGCCCTCGCGCAGGCGCGCGCCGAAGGCTATTTCCTGATCGCCTGCCGGACGGGCGCCTCGTTCAGCCGCACGCCCGCTTCCGCGGGCTGGCCGGCGATGTGCATGACAAAGCACATCCTGCCTTAAGGCGCGCTCGACGTCATGCCGGTCTATGCCGGTTCGGCATCCAGCCGGGCGAAATCTCGATCTCGGCGCTCTCGGGCATCCACGTTGGCGTCGCGGCCGACTTTGCACAGCAGGCCGCCTGGGGTTCGACCGGCAACGGCAAGGGCGTGATGCGCCGCGTATTGAGCGGCGGCGGCGCGGTGCGCGACCTGGCGCCGGCGGACGGCTATCTCGTGCCCGACCCGGTCGCCTGCCTGTGCCCGCCGGGCAGCGCCATGGGCTGCCCGCATTTGGGTGCCCGGCTGGAACGGCAGCGACACCCCTTCCAAGCGAGCCGCTCTCTGATAGCGGGGAGGCCAGTTACTCGGTGCGGGCACCAACGACTTGGCCTGGGGCGGCGGCGCACCGGCGAGCAGCATCCAATCCGCCATCCAGCCATTGGCCATCCTCGGCCGCGCCGCCGACCGCCGGCGGAGCCCGGCGCTGGCGATCGTGGGCGACAGCAACAGCTACGATACGCGCTCTACGCCGAGCGGCACCGATCTGTTCGACGCGCTCGATGCCGCCGGCAACTCAGCTCCGACGCCATCGGCAGGTGGCGCACCGACCTGATCGCCACGTTGGGAGCCTCGCCGACCTACGACGGGGTGCACATGAGCCAGGCGATAACCGAATGGGTGGCGACGCAGGGTGTCATCGCGCCAGGGATGGTTCGTTTAGGAGGTTCCGCCGCCGCTGGCTCAGTTCTCGAACTCCACGAGGAAGTAGGTCGTCGGATTGCCCGCCACCGCCGCGGTGTCGAGCGGCAGGCGCAGCAGGCCGCCGGCCTCAGGGCGGACCTCGATCTGCCGCAAGGGGGTGCCGCGCAGGCTGAGCACGGTGAGCCGGCCCGGCGCGGCGCGGTCGCGGCGCAGGGTCACAGCGGCATGGACGCGCCGCATCCGGATCGGCAGCGCGCCCCAGCCGCCGAACAGATACTTGTCGCCCACGCGGCTCAGCTTCATCCCGGTATTGCGCGTCTCGCCAGTCATGACGACCAGCAGCTTGCGGCTGCGCGCGATCGGTGCGCCGTCGAGCGCGGTGACCCCCAGCAGCGCGCCGGCATCGAGCGATTCGATGCGCACGCGGCCGAGCGCGATGCCGCGGTCCGCACCGATCGTCGAGGCGGCTTCGGTGCGCGGTGTGACCACCGCAAGCCGGCCTTTCGCCTGGTCGACGGTGATTTCGCCGGTCTGGCTCTGGTAGACGCCGGCGGCGACGTTCGTGCGGTTGTTCGGGCCGAGTGTGCCGTCGGCGCGCAGGTCGGCGACGACCTTGCCGATGCGCTGGTCGGGACGGTCGAGTGCGATGTCGAGAACGCGGCTTTTGTAGCGGGCCAGCCACCCTTCGGGCGCCGGATCGAGCCGCAGCCGCGGCGTCGCCGGGGGCAGCGCCGCCGCCGCTTCGGGTCGGACGAGGCCGAAGCGCGCGAGCAGCGCCGCCTTGCTCGTGCCGCTTGGCAGGAAGGCCGAGCCCGGGCGGGCGAAGCGGTCCTCACCGAACAGTCCTGCGATGCTGCGCGTCGCCGGGCGGACGTCGCCGCGGAAGAACAGCATCGCCGCCAGCGTCTCCTGCGCGCGCGTGCTCGGATCGAGCCCGCCCGAATAGGCGCGGATGGGCAGCGGCTTCGTCTCGGGCGCCGGGATGTCGAGCTCAACCGTCGTCATCATCGTCCGGCAGATCATGTCATAGCCCTGGAACGCCGCGAGCGCAGGGAACAGGATGCCGCTTTCGTAGCGCTGCGGGCCGGGGAAAGGCGAATCGTACTCTGTGGCCACGATCGGGCGATCAAGCCAGCGCACGCCGAAGTTGGTCAGCCACAGGCCGAGCCCGGCGTCTCTCGTCGCGCTCGGCAGGTCGAAGCGGCTTTCGGGCAGGAACGAGGTGACGTCGCCGCCGTAGGCGTGGACGTCGACGACGGGCATCTGCGCGAAGGTCGCGTTGTTCTTGGCCGCGTTCCAGTCCTGCCCGCCGAGGTTGGGGCCGTAGAAGCCGCGTTCCGCCAGCCGTTGTGACATCCAGCGGTTGGTGTCGACCTCGCGCTCAGAGACGAAGGCTAGCAATTGCGCCATCCGCAGTCCCTGGGCAGTCCAGCCGGCGGGCAGCGCGATCGTCGCGCCGCGGCGCTCGGCTGCGGTGAGATCGGGCACGGCCTTTGCCAGCGCCGCGGCGCCGGGATACCGGGCGCGCAGCCAGCGGTCGAAGTAGGCATCGAAGCCGGTGGGGAAGGGGTCGCGCGCGCCGCGCGCGAAGGCCATGCTGTTCTCGTTCGCGCCCGAGACGAAAGCGAGCGCGGGGTCTTCCAAGGTGGTGAGGCCGGTATAGGGGTTCTTGCGGGCGAACACCGCGTCGACGAGCTTCAGCCACAGCGCCCGCGCCGCCGGATCGAAATGCATGCGCACGCGCAGGTCGTCGGCCGAGGAGGGGTTCCACGCCTCGCCGCGCACGCCCTTGCCGGGGCCGCTGACCACGTCGAGCATCCAGGCGATGCCGCGGCGCTTGAGCGCGGCGAGCAGGTAATAGAAGCGGTCGAGCTGCTCGGGATCGATATCGAGGTCGAACTTCGCGTGGCGGGTCAGGCGAAAGTCGACGTACTGCTGGCGTAGCAGGGTGTAGCCGTGGCGGCGCAGCTGCTCAGCTACGGCGTCCGCTTCGGCATGGGTCGGGAACTCTGGCTTCTGCCGGATCGAAGTCTGCATCATCGCGCAGCTGAACCGTGCCGGGCTGCCGTCGCCGGCGAAGACGAGGCGGTCGCCGCGGGGTACCACCGGACCGCGTCCGAACGGCGGGCCCGCCGGCGCCATGGCCGAGAAATCGAGCGGGCTGCCCGCGGCGATCTCCAGCGACTGCGGCGGCACCGCGACCCATTCCGCGGCGTCATCTTGCGGTGACACAGGCGAAGCGAGGAGCAGCGCGACCGGGAGGAACAGCAGTCTCCTCAAGGGCATATCCTTTCCGCTCGCAAGCCAGCGGCGCACCACCGTCGCCAGCTATGCGGCAGTCGCGGGCTTCAGCACGCCGAGCCGCTCGCCCTGGTAGCTCTTGCGCAGCGGCGCCCACCACGCCTCGTTGTCGAGGTACCAGCGCACCGTCTTGGCGATGCCGCTGTCGAAGTTCTCCCGCGCGCTCCAGCCGATCTCGCTCTCGGTCTTGGTCGCGTCGATCGCATAGCGGTGGTCGTGGCCGGGGCGGTCGGTGACGAAGGTGATCAGGTCTCGGTGGGCGAAGCCCTTGGGCGCCATCTCGTCCATCAGATCGCAGATCTGCTCGACCACCTGGAGGTTGGTGCGCTCGTTGCGGCCGCCTATGTTGTACTTCTCGCCGAAGCGGCCCTTCTCCAGCACCATCACCAGCGCGCGGGCGTGATCCTCGACATAGAGCCAGTCGCGAATGTTGGAGCCGTCGCCGTAGACCGGCAGCGGCTTGCCGGCCATGGCGTTGAGGATGACCAGCGGGATCAGCTTCTCGGGAAAGTGGTACGGCCCGTAATTGTTCGAGCAGTTCGAGATCACGCAGGGCATCCCATAGGTGCGCACCCAGGCGCGCACGAGATGGTCCGAGGCGGCTTTGGACGCCGAATACGGCGAGGAAGGATCGTAGGGCGTCTCCTCGGTGAACAGCCCCTCGGGTCCGAGCGAGCCGTAGACCTCGTCGGTCGAGATGTGCAGCATGCGCAAGGCGTCGCGCTTTTCCGCCGGCAGCGCCTCGCGATAGGCGCGCACCGCTTCGAGCACCACCGCCGTGCCCATGATGTTGGTCTCTAGGAACACCCCGGCCCCGGTGATCGACCGGTCGACGTGGCTTTCCGCGGCAAGGTGCATGATCGCGTCGGGCTGGTGCCTGGCCAGCACGGCGTCGATGGCGGCGCGGTCCCGAATGTCGGCCTGCTCGAAGGCGTAGAGCGGCGAGCCCGCGGTCGGATCGAGCGAGGAGAGGCTGGCGGCATAGGTCAGAGCATCGACGTTGACGACCCCGTGCCCCAGATCGCGCACGAGATGACGGCACACCGCCGACCCGATGAAGCCCGCTCCGCCCGTTACCATAACCCGCATTCTATTTCCCTCCAGCACTGGCGATGCTGCGGTGCAGCGATCCGACTCTAGTAGCTTGCGGCTTCTGCGGCTAGGGCCTAGCGCAACGCCGCTTGGTGTAGCCTGTCCACTTGCGCACACGGATAAGCGGCGGCATATAGATGCCAAGCGGGAAGGCCGATGGCCTGTGCGCTGCATCCATGGCTGAATCGACAGTCGGCGGAGCGCGATCGACTGACACGATCCGGCAGGCGCTTGCAGCGAGTGCTGGCACGCCGCTGGCCTCAACACGCTCGCTTTGCCGCATGTCCTTGGCCCACCGACCGGCCAACATTTTATTGTCCATCCAGCCAAAGCCATCCGGAACCTGCAATTGCCCGCGCAGTAATGGTAAAGCGCAACGCCGATCGCGGGATTGCGGAACATCACCAAGTCCGCCGTATTGAGCTTGGCGGCAAGGGCGGGGACAAGTTCACGCCAATGGCTCGAGCACGACGCGATAGCGCGCAGGGATCGCGATCACGCATAGCGCGACGACCGCGCATGTCGCTGCGATCCGCAGGCATCGCCGCGGCAGTGAGAGAAGGCCCCAGGCCAGCAGCAATGTGCGCGGCATGAGCAAAGGTGTGACCAAGCCGAAGACATAGAGTGCGGCCGGAGTTCCCAGTGTGAACGCGAGCAGCAGCGTGCCTGCGCGAAGTGGCAACCGCCAGACGGCAAGCGCCAAACAGGCCGCCACCATCATCTTAGTTGCGACGCCGGCAATCAGCATCTCCGTCCGCACGACAATCCACAACGTCTCGTCCGCCGTCGGTTGGAGCCTCCACGAGACGCTGCTGGCCGGCATGGACAACTGACGAATGCTGATCCAGCCCACCAGCCCCATAGTGCCAGCACTGCAAATTCGCGGCGCTCCACTGGGCCAACGGACTGAAGTTGCGCATCGACGTGCACCACCAACCAGCGAAGTACAGGCTGGCGAGCAGTGTGAAGACGTGTGAAGATACGGCCCCAACACACAGCAGATCGCGTAGAGCACGAGATTGGGCAAGGCGTCGCGCGAGGGACCGCCCGCTGCCTCCACGAAGCGGTTCAGTCCATCCGGCGAGCGCGGCAAC
>Ga0207658_10000398_pt1 | contig 41934 bp, 39 predicted proteins | sample KBSS33metaG_FD_184322 | JGI IMG/M metagenome (GOLD analysis project Ga0207658, IMG submission 184322) | Switchgrass rhizosphere microbial communities from Kellogg Biological Station, Michigan, USA - KBS S3-3 metaG (SPAdes) (version 2) | ecosystem: Host-associated > Plants > Roots > Rhizosphere...
ATAGCAGAAAATTGTAGTTAGCTTCATAGTACCCTTTTTTAATTGGTTAGATTTCTTTTAAAAAAAGTACTATTGAAGCTATTTTTTTGCAAATTTCTTAGGTCGAGCTCACGTTAACTTAAGCATGCTCAACAAATTTAATAGACGCCAGAATATAACGCATGCTATTTATCGCATGAATACCCCACATTTTTTACTTTTTATATTATTTACAAAATACTAAATATAAAAAACCAGAATCTTTACCTGAATACCAACTGCTTTCTTGGGTTCATTGCAATTTGAATTTTTAAAGTGCTATTATGGATATATTGCTATACAAATACAATATGCCTAACAAAAATCTTAATAATACTCCGACATCTGTTACGTGCTAGCGAAATAAAGGGTCGTATATGCAGATATATATACATACATATATGAAAAATATAAGCACAAGCAGTATAGTTTTTACTCTACTGCTTATGCTTATGGCAACAAATATTCAACCAAGTACGCCTAAAACAAGGCCAAAATTGACCCAAGCTCAATCAAAAACTCAATCAAAAACTCAATTTAAAACACTCTTAAACGTGCAACTTACAGACAAAAACATACAACAACTACAACTACTTCAAAATCAACTTTCTGAAGAATTCAACAAACAAAAAAAAAATCTCTCTCCATCCCAGATAACTTTTACCCAACGTAAACTTAAAGCAATAACAGATCAAATTATACAAAAAAACTTAGACGAACAAAATTTAAAAAAACAAGAAATAGTCACAATAGAAGCTCAAAAAAAGGCAACTGTTCAAGCTAAACAAAAAGCCAAAATAGCTCAAACTGAGGAAAAAGAAATTGCTGAAAAATTGGCTCAAATACAAAAATTACAAAAAAATTTAGAATTTACGAAAAAAGACATTAAGCAAACTGAAGCCAAAATAGCTCAAACTTTAACTGAAAAACAAAAACGCGAACAAAAAGAACAGGATAAAGCTGATAAAGAAGAACAAGAACGTAAAGAAATAGAAGAAAAAAGCATACAAGAAGAAGCTGAAAGAAGTCGGTTAGCAGCTGAAAAACAAGAACAAGAAGAGCGGGATCGAATAATAGCTTTAAAAGCACAGCAAGAGCGCGAACGACAAGAAAAAGAACAAGAAGAAAAAGCACTACAAGAACGTGAGCGGCAAAAAGTAGAAGATGATCGAGCTAGAGAAAAAGAACGATTAGCAGCTTTAGAAAAACAAGAACGTGACCAAAAAGAAGCAGAGCAAGAAAAAGAAGAAAAAAGACTCCAGGAAGAGGCCAGAATAGCAACTGAAGAAGCACAAAAACAGCGTGACCGTGAAGAACAAAAGCGTCAAGAAGATGCAGCTAAACAAGCTCAACTAGAAGCAGAAGAATTAGCTGCTGCGCAAAGAGAACGTGAAGCCGAAGCGAAAGCTCAAGAAGAAGCTAGGTTAGAAGGTGAACGATTAGCCAAAATAAAGCAAAAACAAGAAAATCAAGCACTGTTTGATGCAAAAAACGCTGAATTAATCAAAAAAGCACAAGCATCAGCCAGCAAAAAAATATTTCAGAATGAGCCAGCATGGAGTAAATTACAGAGCTACCATGACCAGATACGAGATACAGCAAGAACTATTGAAGAGCTATTAAAGCTTGAAAAAAAGCTTGATAATCTTATAAGCGCAAGAGAAAAAGAAGCAGCGAAAGAAGAAGAAGAAAAAAAACTCAGGGAAGAGGCCAGAATAGCAACTGAAGAAGCGCAAAGACAGCGCGATCGTGAAGAAAAACGCATACAAGAAGAAGCTGAAGAAGTAGCACGGCGAGCTGCCGAAGCCAAAGCTAAAGAAGAAGAAAAAATACTAGAACAATTTACAAGCAAATGGAACCAAATAAGAACCAAAATATTCACAAAACAACATATGCCTATATACCAAAAAAATGAAGAAAGTTTAGGAATATTAAATTCTTTCGATAAACGCTTTCAAAACACAAAAACTATTGACGAACTATTAAAGCTTGAACAAGAACTTAATAATTTTATAAGTGAAAAAGAAAAAGAAGAACAAGCTCGGATAGCTGCTCTAGAAGCACAAAGACATACACAAGAAGAAGCTGCGATAGCCAGAGCCAAAGAACAAAAAGCACGGCAAGAAGAAGCTGAAGAAACAGCACGGTTAGCTGCAGAAGCAAAAAACAGAGAAGAACAAGCAGAACGTGATAGAAAAGAACAAGAACAACAAGAACAAAAAAAACGAGAACAAGAAGAAAAAGCACGGCAAGAAGAACAAGAACGTAAAGAAATAGAAGAAAAACGCATACAAGAAGAAGCTGAAGAAGTAGCACGGCGAGCTGCTGAAGTCAGAGCCAAAGAAGAAGAAGAAGAACAAAAAGCACTAGAAGCACGTGAAAAACAAGAACAACAAATAGAACAAGAGCGCAAGAAGGCTGAAGAAACAGCACTGTTAGCTGCAGAAGCCAAAGTTAAAGAAGAAGAAAAAGCACGAGAATTTAATGATAAATCGGCCCAAGTAAGAGACAAAATATTCGCAAAAAAACATACACCCATATACCAAAGTAATGAGGAAAATAAAAGAATATTAACTTCTTTCGATGAACGACGGGAAAAGACAGAAACTATTGAAGAACTCTTAAAGCTTGAACAAGAATTAAATAATTTTACAAGTGAAAAAGAAAAAGAAGAACAAGCTCGACTAGCTGCTCTAGAAGCACAAGAAGCTACAGAACGATTGGCTCAAGAAGAAAAAGCTGCGGTAGCCAGAGCCAAAGAACAAAAAGCACGGCAAGAAGAAGCTGAAGAAACAGCACGGTTAGCTGCAGAAGCAAAAAACAGAGAAGAACAAGCAGAACGTGATAGAAAAGAACAAGAACAACAAGAACAAAAAAAACGAGAACAAGAAGAAAAAGCACGGCAAGAAGAACAAGAACGTAAAGAAATAGAAAAAAAACGAGAACAAGAAGAAGCCGAAGAAGTAGCACGACGAGCTGCTGAAGCTGATAAAAAAGCTCAAGAACAAAAACAACGAGAACAAGAAGAATCTGATAAAAAAGCACAAGAAGAACAAGCTCGACTAGCTGCTCTAGAAGCACAAAGACTAGCGCAAGAAGCAGAAGAAACAGCAAGGTTAGCTGCAGAAGTAAAAGCTAGGGAAGGGCAAGCAGAAGCTGATAAAAAAGCTCGAGAACAAAAACAACAAGAAGAAAAAGCACAAGAAAAAAAAGCTGCGATAGCCAGAGCCAAAGAAGAAGAAGAAGAAGAACAAAAAGCACGTGAAAAACAAGAACAACAAATAGAACAAGAGCGCAAGAAGGCTGAAAAAACAGCACTGTTAGCTGCAGAAGCCAAAGTTAAAGAAGAAGAAAAACGACAAAAAGAAGATGATGAAAGAAAAGCCAGAGAAGAAAAAGCACAGCAAGAAAGCGAACGACAAGAACGATTAGCAGCTGAAGCTCAAGCATCAGAAGATATCCCAGAAGAAGAAGAAGAAGACTTGCCAGAGCTAGAAGAAGAAGAAGAAGAAGAAGCTCAAGCATCAGAAGATATCCCAAAAGCAAAAGAAAAACCAGTAGTAGCAAAAGAAAAATCAGTAGTAAAACAACCATACCAAATAGATATTGACGCATTACTGGGAAACAGACCGTCAACTCAAATAGGAAATAACCCATCAGCCAACGAACCAATATTTAGGCCATATAGCCCTGGATTGTTGGGAGGTTTATCAGGACTTGGAGGATTTGGAAAATTTGGAGTAATAAAACAAGAAGGTGAACCAAGTAGACCAACAGAACAGGAATTAAAACAAGAATTTGATGCGCAATACCAAAAATTATATACCAGAATAGTAGAAATGAAACAAAAACCTCCATTTAATAATAAAACAGACAGAGATAGATTAGATAATTATAAAAAACATATAGATATAGCAACAACAATCGAAAGATTGACTGAGTTAGAAAAAGATCTTAATAAATTTCAAAGCAAAAACAAAAACCTTTAAAACAAACGGGGCTAGCCAGTGGCATAATGGATGGCAAAAATCGGTTGGGCCGCTAAGTAGAGTAAAAAAACTTATTTATATAAAAACAAATATAAATAATAACAAGAATAAAAGGGAGTAAAAATGTATACATATATGCGTGGGTACACAATATACATATATACATGTACTATGATTTTTACTTTATCCATACACTTACCGATCTTACCCAGAACAAATAGTGCAATGACCGCAAATACCACAGTTGCTAAACCAACCCCGGCTCTTCTTAAAAAAATTAATGAAAAGCTTTCAACAATATCGATATCAAATCAAACAACAGAGGACTTACAACAAATGTCTTCTCTCCTTGTACAATTAAAAAACACACCCAAACTTCCTCAAAAAGATAAGCAAGTGGCCAAACTCAATCTTGAAAGCATAAATACAGAAATGTTAGATCGAGTTTTGAGGGAAAAACTAAACCGACAAAGACTTGAAAAAGAAAAGGAAATAGAAAAAAAAGCTCGTAAAGAAGCTGCTGCTGAAGCTGAAAAAGACGCTGAAAGACAAAGGCTAAAAAAAGAATTAGACGCTAAAAGACAACGACTAAAAGAAGAATTAGAAACAGCCGAAAAAGCTCGAAAACAAGCTATCGATCAACTAGATCAACTAAAACAAAATCGAGACTTAGAGCTTACCAAAAGAGCTCAAAAACGCGCTCGTGATCGATCAACTCGATTGCAACAAAAAATTCCCGCTCTAAAACCAATTACAATATCCGACCAACCATTTGGTAGAAAAGAACCAGAAATTATATATGACCCCCTGACGCAGATAGAAGCAAAAGAGAGAGAAACTGAGATACTAAAAGCAACTGAAAAACAAAGCGATGTCGAAATAGAAAATAAAGAAAAAGCTCAACGAGAAGCAGCTGAAAAAGCAGAACTATCGCAAAGAGAATCTGCAGAAATAGAAATATTGTTAAGACAAGCAGAAAAAGAAGAACTAGAAAAAGAGGAAAAAAGACTTGAAATTCAAAGAACAAAATTAGCCGAAGAAGAAGAAATAGAAAAAGGAAAAATCAAACAAATAGCTAAAGAAATAAAACAGGCTGAACAAGAAGAAAAAATAAAACGCCAACAAGCTGAAAAAGACATTGAAAAACTAAAAAAAGACCTCGAAGAACAACGACAAGCTCTAGCAACTACACCTCAAGAAGAATTAGCAGTTGCACAAGAAGAATTAGCTAGAACAAAAAAACAAAAAGACGAAAAAGAACAAGCAGAAGCTGATAGAAAAGCTGCCGCAAATAAAGAAATACAAAATAAACAGAAAGAAATAAATGACCTTCAACTGATTATTGGTGGCGGCTATAAAGTAGAAGAGATGCAAGTACGTCAAGCAAATCAAGACAAAATAGACTACTATCTAAAACGTAATCCTGATTCACCTATGGCTTTTGAATTAAGAGCGTTTAGACTAAAACAAAGAAATGAAGAAAATGGGTATATTAGGCAGAATGCTCATTCCGCGAATGTACATGCACAATCTATAATAAGTGGAATTTTGGCAGCCAGAGAACAAGAACAACATATACTCGAAAAAGAACCTAATTCGTCAAAAGCTGCTATAATAGAATGGTTACGAAGTCGAGAACAAAAACCATTGCCAGCACAAGTCCTTCGATTCTACCCGCAACAAAAAGTACTACCACAATGGGCAAAGCCTTTCGGCAAGGGACAAATCTTTGAGTAGCCGATAAAAAACAACATAGCCCCATACACCTAATATCTACGCTGAAAATCAACACGATGAGACAATCTATTGCGATTACATAATCTTTATTGATAAGATAAAATAAAAAACAAAGTCAGCGCCATACAGATAGAATAAAAAAATAAGATAAAAATAGAGATAGATAAAAATAGGAAAAAATATGACTAAAAAAAATATGAATATATATAATACGTGCAAAATGATGATCGTAATCATAGTTTCAGCAATTATTATTGCAGTACCATTGTCTGCAAAATTGGCAAAAAAGGGAGCGGCCCGCAAACCACAACTCGCTCAAACCAGACAACAGCTAACTCAATGCCAACAACAACTTATCCAAGTCACCAAAGAACTCATCGAAGCCAAAAAATATAAACTTCTTGCAATGGGCTTGCTAAGACAATCCACACTTCAGACTGCTTCCCCTGCCCAAGAGGTTGAATCTGGCGATAATGAAGACGAAAACGACGAAGATGAAAATAGCGATACAGAAGTCGCTGACTAAACAATTTTATCAGCGATAATAAAATAAAAAATAACAGGTAAAGTATATGCAAGAAAAAACAGTTCTCATCACTGGTGGCGCAGGCTACATAGGATCTCATATAGCTTTTGCCTTAGCTAGTCAAGGTTATACCGTTATAATACTTGATAATAATTACCCAGATTTTCCATTAGATCCGTTTCCTTGGGCAATCACCATAAAAGGTGATTATGGCAACGCTGATCTTTTAAAAATCTTATTTGCAGAATATTCTATTGATATAGTTATTCACTGTGCAGCATTCAGTACATTAAATAACGACACAATACTATCTATAGAGAACAATAACTTACTTACATTCTATGAACATGATATCAAAAAAACAATTACCCTTCTGACATTAATGATTGATCATCAGATTAAAAAAATAATCTTTTCTTCAAGCAGTGATATCTATAGCCCTCTAGCTGATAATCTAATAAACGAGCAGCAACCCAAAGAACCAGCCACCATACGAGGAAAAACTAAGTTACTTATTGAAACTATAATACAAGACGTGCACAATGCCTATGATCTTAACTATATTATATTGCGTTATTTCAATGTCTCTGGAGCCTACCCCGAACATAGATTAGGCACGATCAAACATCCTGATCTTATTTCGTATTTATTAGAATCAGTCTATCAACGCAAGCCTCTACACTTTTTTTTTGAACAAGATATGCCACAGACAACGACAGCCAAAAAAATAATACGTGATTTTGTTCATGTCCGCGATGTAGCAGATGCCAATTTTAAAGCCTGCTTGCATCTTGGCAACGAATTACCATCAGATATCTTTAATATAGGATCAGGCTTAAGCTACTCTATTGCACATATAATTGAGATTATACAGCAAATTACCGATATAAAAATCGATACAAGAGACCAACAAGCACTTTTATTCAACGACTTACCTCTCACTGCAGATATACATCGAGCACGAGATATTCTCAAATGGGATCCTATCTACTCTTCTTTACATTTTATAATCGCAAGTTTATACCAATTGCACAAAAACTCCCCTCATTTTCTATAAAACAGGACAAACTATTGCAGATTGTAACTTTTTATTGCTAGAATGAGAAATATAGGAGTAAAAGTAAAAGGTAAAAAATAGAGGTTACAAAAACGCTTTTTAACGGTAAAAAAGGAGATAGTTATGAAACAGGGAACAAATATGAAAAAAAATATAAAAAATCTAATGATGCTGCTGATGCTGACAGGGCTTACGGCTTCTCATATTAATGGTGCTGTTGATAACCCACCATCATATGACGAGGCAGTGGCAGCACAACAACAACCAGGTGTGGAGGCTGTGGCAGAATCGCAGACACAACAACAACCAGGTTTTTTTCAAAGAGCAAGACAAGGCGCTGCAGAAAAATGGGATGCGTTCAAGGGTAGGGCTGGAAGAGCTGGAGAAAGTGCTTCTCAAGCGGCTAGCAGAATAAAAGCTTATATGAAAAGTAAAATAGAGCAATTAAATAACTTTGTTCAAATTAGAGTAATGTCACCTATAGGCACAACTATGAGAGACACATATAAAAAACTAAATGCATCACTGGCAGGATTTAATACTTTACTCAAAGCAAAAGTGTTTACCGACGCAGACCAAAAAAGATTACAAGCATTAGTTAAGGAATTTAACGGAAAAGTTACCGCCTTAGTAAATAGCATAAGAAAGCAAGCTGGAGCTGTTGTACAACAACAAACCAAAGCACAAGGAGGTGCTGGTGCAGGTCAAGAAATTGAAATGCAAAATATGGGGCAAGAAGAGGGAGCACCAGGTATTGATGAACCCGATCTTAGATAGGTGTGTACTAAATTAGTAGTCGATACCAAGTATAAGTAATCATAAAATCATGAAGTTAGAGTAGTTTAATTAACTCTAGCTTCATGATTTTAATATGGAGGTCTTTATGAATCAAAAAAACAGATCGTTAACTATTTCAGCTCTATTGCTTTTGTTGCCAGTAGCATGCAGCATAGCATGCCCAGTTACCGTAGATAATGATACAAAATATCCGTGCACCGTACAAAACTTCGAACAGGATTCTTCAGAAATTATCACCGTTAAATCTGGCGAAAAAATCCAATTTGGTCAAAAAGGAACCCATGCTCACTTTAGAATTACGCAAAAATTTGCCGATGACGGCACAGCAGTTGACAGAGGGATAGTTCTACAACAGACGCATTGTGGTGGAAATGGATCAATAATCATATCAATACAAGCTCTTTTTGCAGACCAGCCGGATCCTATGCTCCCATTTTTTAATCTTTTTGATATTTTATATGAAAAGCAATAGAAAGGGCTAGCTGAGTTTTTTATTCTAAACTTGATACCTATTTTAATTAAAAAAATAAAAAAGAAGCGTGAGTTATCAAACTCGCGTTTCTTTTTTATTTTCCCCATAAAACTATCTTTTATAGACAAAATATTCTATTTAGTCACTCTCAACATAGCGGGGGGCCCCTATTTAATTGTGTGATAACAGGCGCTCCATGCCTGCTTAGTGCTTTTGTATGCGTATTTTTTTTGCTTATTTCAAACAGATTTTTTAATTTAAAGCTTTTTACAAAAAATAAAAATAGGGATATACTAATAAAAATTAAGTAAATTTAATATTATAATTATAAATAACGTATAGATGGAGTAACAGATGATACATAAATGCTCTCAATTTTTTCTTACAACCTTTTTTTGTTTATCTTTAACAATGACGTTTCAAGCAGCAGCAGCTGCCGCTGGTCACCCTTCTCCTCTTGCCACGACTAGCATTGACGAAGAAAATAAGCTTAACAGTGACGAAAGCCATGAGAACTGCTGCTGCGACGAAAGTCGTGAATGTCCTGCGCTGTTTTTAATTAATCTAAAAAAAATTTGTACGCGATACGAGAATCTTATTCCACAAATAAAAAATCTTGATCAATTGAACTCAGAAATTGATCGATTTGAGTTCAATTTTGAGCAAGCTGAAAAAGCTTCTAATTTTGTTGACAAAAATATCACTCAATATCATCAAGATCTTATGACCTTCATAAAAGAAGGTGAACCGAGACACGAACCTGAGCGCAAGATAGCAGCCGAAAAGCTTTATGAAGAATACGAAAGGAATGTTGCACGAGAAGAAAAAAAGAAAGCCCTTAGGCGGCAAGAAGATGCTTGTATCCAGCTCGAAAATGCTTTGTTAGAATCCAAAAAGAATATTATATTATTATGTGATGCTCTTGCAGAGCAAACGGAACCCGATAATGTTGATGATAAAAATCTATTCAATAAGGTTCTTACTCAAAAAGAGAACCGCCTTCAACAATTATTTAGCCAAATCGATGAATATACTAAAGTGATTCTAGCGGAAAAGGCTCTTGTGCAATTTAAAAAAACTGGAATTCAATATACTAAGCCGGTTTTAGTAAAAAAGGCTCTTGCGCAATTTGAAGAAGCTAGTATAAAATCTCAAATGGACTTTTTGCAAGGCAGTGAAAAGCATTTGCGAGCCAAAAGAGACTTTTTACAAGGCAGTGAAAAGCTTATAAAAAGCAGAGAAGCTCGGTTGCTAAACAGAGAGGTTGATATACTGTCACAAGATGCTTCTCTTTTATTTCAAGCGCTACAAAGAGAAAGTTCTACGCTATCCACAGAAGAAATTCGTGCGCGACAAATAAACATTATTAGGCTGCAGAGAAAAATTCTTGCATTGCAAAAACAAGAAGCACAGGCAGATCTACACGATATTGAACAGCCCGATGAAATTATTGCGCAACAAGAGATAGCCCTTATACAACAAGAGAGAGCTCTTATGCAGCAAGAAAAAGCTCTTATGTGGCAAGGCCAAATTCTTACACAAAAGCAAAAATCTATTGATTTGTACGAATATAAAACTGCGCTAGACGATGGTTTTATGCAACATCCCGACAGAAAAGGTGCTCAACCCAGTGGAGTTCTTATACTGCGCTAGAATATTCATACTCAATCATCCTCGATACAATTTTTTATATCCATATCAGAATAAGCGATTGCTCTGGTACAAATTAAACAAAATTCACTATATAATTATGGATAGTAATAACTAGGGACAATAAGTGACATATCGATGTTTTCAATTCTTTATTATAATCTTTTTTTGCACAACGGCTCTTGAAACAGGAGCAGCAGCTCCTGTCGATAGCCTTGATCTCGAGAACCTTGATCTCGAGAACCTTGATTTCGATAAAATGTTCGAAACCAATGCTGATCTAATAGAAAGAAACAAAAAAAGTACGCTTAATGTGAGTAAAAAGGCTCGTGAAGCAAAAGCTCTTTTGCAACAAGAAAGAAAGGAACGCTTGCTACAAAAAAAAGAAACCGAAAGCGCTCTTTTGCAACAAGAAAGAATAAAGCTACAACAAGCAGAGAAACGTATAGTTAGTGGGAAGTTTTATGAGATAATCAGAAAAACAAAATCTACTCCGATAGCTACTTGGTTTTTTAAACTACACGAAAAAAATCCTGCGCAAGCAAGTCGGTTTTTTTCTGTCATAATGGCCGGAGAAGATTATGCAGAAGAAGATCATCATAGTCAATACGAAGAAAAAACTCATGCAGAAAAAGATCATCAGTTAGCTTTTACGCAAGACTCAATGCAACAAACTAAGCGAATGCAAAAACAACTTGAGGAAGCGGAAAAAAGGGCACAGTTAGTAGAAAGCAAAGCTACGGAACAACTGGCATTTGTTACTCGCGAACGGAATGAGCTAGAAAAAGCAGAACAAATCCTGCGTGACAAACAAAAAGCTTTTGAGGCGCAACAAAAAGCTTTTGAGGCGCAACAAAAAGATTTTGAAGCGCTGCAACAGGCAGAAGAACAGTTGAGAAAAAACCCGGAAAAAACTGAACAAAAATTACAAGAACTTAGAACACTACAGTCTCAACTTAGGGCACAAGAAGAATCGCTTAAAAAGATGCAAAAAACTCTTGCAAAAGAGCAAGAAACTGTTACAGAAAAAAACCTATATCTCGAAACAGAGCAAAAAAGGCTTGCACAGCGTATAGCTCGTTTCGAAAAAGCAAATGCTAGTTTCGATGAAGAATTAGAGGTTTATCACCGAAAAGAATCGGTACTTAACGCAAGATATGAAGAAAGTAAGACAATTTGTGACAAAGTTAATAAAGAGATCTGGAAGATAAAAGTAGAAGAAATGGCTTCTATGACTCGACTGGAAACCGAAAAACAAAAGCTAAGAGATCAAAGTCGCGCACAACAAGAAGTACAGGCAGCTTTTGATGTTCAAAAACAGGCCGAACGTAGCGAAAAAGATGAGCGGGCTCAAACACTTGTGCTACAACAAAAGACTCTTGATTCGGGACTTCGAACACTTGTGCTACAACAAAAGACTCTTGAGGAACAGAAAACAACCGCCCTTCTTGCACAACAAGAAGCACAGGCAGCTTTTGATGTTCAAAAACAGGCCGAACAGGGCCAAAAAAACCGCAACCAACGAGTACTTGATAGGAGAGCTCAAGCACTTGATGAGCAGGCTCGAGCACTTGTGCAAGACCAACAAACAGCACAACAACAAGAAGCTCAGGCAGCTTATACTGCTCAGCAACAGGCAGAACAGCGCGAAAAAAACCGCAACAAAGGAGCACTTGATGGGAGAGCTCAAGAACTTGATGGGCAGGCTCGAACAACACTTACTCTAGAACGAAAGGCTCTTGATGAGCGAGCTCAGGCACTTATGCAAGACCAAGCAGCGCTTGATCAAGCACGAACAAATTTTGATCAACAAACACAAACATTTGCGTTTTTGTGTAAGACAATAGCTTTAGGTGTTGTTATTGTTGGTGCGGGTGGCTATTATCTCTGGAAGCAAAATTCGACCAACCATAAAACAAACGCAGAGTTTGTTTAAAATTACACCTCCTATTCGCTGTGATTATATAGCGGAGCGTATTAAAAATTCCCCATTTATTGCCCTCAATACCCCAGCTTGTTCTCTATCCGGGGGGGGCAACAATTAGAATCTTTTTAAAGGACCAATTGTGAAAACAAAACAAATAAAATTTTTCGCTCTTTATCTCACATTGGTGACCGGATTTTTAAATCTAGGAGCTGATGCAAGTTCTGCTACTGGACAAGCATTGCCTTCGGCAGAGCAACCAGCAGAGCAGTATATGCAAAACCCAATCAACCAAACTAGTGAAAACAAAGGATGGTTGGATACAATTAGTTCATGGTTTCCAGTATGGCCAAGTTCTTCAAATTCAGAAAATAGCATAACTAAAAAAAAAGAACAGGTACCATGGCGACAAATTTTGGCAGAAAAACGAAAACCAATAGAGGCGATGCCAGAATCAGAGAGACAAAGATTACTTGAAAATCTTGAGCGAGAACGAAAAGAAAATATAAAAAAAGACATAGCTGCACGAAAAAAAGCGGCGGCGGAACGATGGCGCGAACGAGAAGAACGAGAGTTGGCAAGGAGACAGGGTCAAGAGACGTTTGCAAGATGGGATGAAGAAAAAGACTATCAAGAGCGTGAAAAAACGCGACTGGAAAGCGTGGAAAAGTATAAAAAACGAAGAACAGCTAAAAAAGAAAAAGGATTACCACCCTTAGCAGAAGAAAGAAAAACAGCAGCAGCAGCAATAGCGCAAGCAAGAGCACAAGCAGTAGCAATAGCTGAAGAAAGAAGAACAGCAGCAGAAGCAGCAGCAGTGGTAGCAATAGCAGAAGAAGGAAGAACAGCAGCAGAAGCAAAAGAATACGCAAAAGCAGCAATAGCAGCTGCAGAAAGAGCACGAGCAGAAGCAGTAGAAATTTCTACAAGAGCACAAGCAGAAGTAGCAGAAATAAAAGTAAGAATAGACGCAGGGGTACAAACAATGGAAGCAGAAAAAACAGCAGGAAGAACACCACAAGCAGTTGAAGCTGCAAGAGCAGCAATAGCAGAAAGAGCACAAGCAGAAGCCGCAGAAGCACGATCAGACGCAGCAGTCGCAGAAGCAAAAAGAGCAACCGCAGAAGCAGTAGCAGCAGTTGCAGTAGCAACAATTGCAGGACTAGCAGAAGCAGCAGTTGCTGCAGAAAGAGTACGCACAGAAGCAAGAGTACACGCAGGAAGAGCTGCCGCAGTAGTAAGAAGAGCACCACAAGCAAGAAGCGGACTCAACAGAAGCCACAGAAGCTGAAGTTGAACCAGTAAATCCAGAAGAACCACACCCAGAGCCACAAATAGTACACCAAGTCAGCTTGCTTAAAATTTATACATCCAACTGTTGCTCTCAGACAGAAGGCAACAGTTGGAAAATTTTTGATACTCTATTGTATAACTACTATTATAACTACTTTAAAACAGACAAAAAAATTTATTTATTTTACTTATTTTTAGCTTTTATTTTACTTATTTTTGCCGCAACATTTTTTATATTTTTCACCAGAACCGCATGGGCAAGACTCATTTCTCCCTACCCTTGGACCCTGATGCTGTTGTTGCCCCATTTGCACCGGAGATCCATTTTCACCCGCGCCTATAAAATTAAGTTCTTCAAGCTCTTTTTCTCGTTGAGCCTCTAAGTCACGTACTTTTTGTTGATTAAATTGTTCAAAATTTAAATTAAATAGACTGCGAACAATCTCAAACTGTACATCAGAAAGCATTTCTTTAAACATATCAAATGCTTCTCGTTTATATTCAATAAGAGGATTCTTACGCAGCCCTATGCCTTCTTTTAAATGATCCAGGTTAAGCATATGCTGCTTCCAGGCAATATCAATTGCTTGCAACATAAGCCATTTTTCAGCGCCTTGAGCCATATCTTGTTCAGCTTTACCACGATATAAAGAATACGTACTTAATAAAAAGTTTACCGCATCTGACTGTAACACTACTTCATTTTTAGATGAAATACCTGCTGTATCAAAATCTTCTCGCTTAAGTCCTGTCAAACGAACAAGTTCGTTAAAAAAAGCATCCAAAACTGCAGGAGAAATTTTATCCCGTTTTGGAATAAGGCGATCTGCTGCATCTTGTACCACTCTAACGATAAAGTCACGAATAAGTTCAACTATCTGATCAGCTCCCACCAACACATCTCTTCTATATTTATAAATAATGGTACGTTGCTGATTTAATACATCATCATATTCAAGAAGGTGTTTTCTCATCTCATAATTATTTTTTTCTACACGTTCTTGCGCTTGTTCAATTTTTTTAGATACAAATGGAGATTCTATAACTTCATCTTCTTGCATACCAAATCGTTCCATATTGCGCTTTAACGAATCCCCTGCAAAAATACGTATAAGTTCATCTTCCAAAGATATGTAAAACCGGGATTCACCTGCATCCCCCTGCCTACCAGAACGACCTCGTAATTGATTATCTATACGACGACTCTCATGTCTTTCTGTGCCAAGAATATAAAGACCACCCGCCTGTTTTGATAAATCAGAAAGCTTGATATCTGTTCCCCGGCCAGCCATATTTGTAGCAATAGTAATATGTCCAGCTTGCCCTGCGCTTTCAACGATATCGGCCTCTCGTGCATGTTGTTTTGCATTTAACACTTCATGAGGTAAGCCATTCTGCTTTAATACGATACTAATTAATTCTGAAGTTTCAATGGCAATTGTTCCGATAAGTACAGGCTGATTATTTTTATGTCGCTCTTTAACATCTTCTACAATAGCTTTATATTTTGCAGATTTTGTTAAAAAAATAAGATCTGGCCTATCTATACGAATCAATGGCTTATTGGTTGGAATAGAAATTACATCAAGCTTATAGATACTATGAAATTCTTCTGATTCTGTTGCTGCTGTACCAGTCATGCCTGCGAGCTTGTCATAGAGTCGAAAATAATTTTGTAGAGTTATTGATGCAAGGGTCTGGCTTTCACGCTCTATAGTTACCCTTTCTTTTGCCTCAAGCGCCTGGTGCAGACCATCGCTATATCGACGACCAGAAAGAATTCTACCCGTAAATTCATCAACAATAAGCACCTTGTCATCTTTGACAACATAATCAACATCTTTTTTAAAAAGAGCGTGAGCTTTTAATGCTTGTTGAATGTGATGCACAAGATTAAGATTTTCTATAGAATAGATATTCTGAATATTAAAAATTTCTTCAATTTTATCATTTCCTGCATCAGAAAGCTGAACATTACGCACTTTTTCATCAACATCATAATGTACGTCTCTTTGTAGACGAGAAACAACTCGATTTACCTCTTCATATAATTTACTACTTTTATCAGCTGATCCTGAAATAATAAGCGGCGTTCGAGCTTCATCTATTAAAATAGAATCAACTTCATCAACAATGGCATATGATAAATCACGCTGCACATAATCCTGCAGTCTAAATTTCATATTATCACGTAGGTAATCAAATCCTAACTCATTATTGGTAGCATATAAAACATCTGATTGATACGCCTTTTTACGCTCTTCGTCACTCATATCATTATAAAGAGCTGCAACGGTCAACCCCAATGATGTATAAATAGGAGTCATCCATTCAGCATCTCGACGTGCAAGATAATCATTGACGGTGACCAGATGAACACCCTTGCCTGATAATGCATTCAAATATAAAGGCAAGGTTGCGGTTAATGTTTTCCCCTCACCCGTTTTCATTTCAGCAATTTTACCCTGGTGTAACGCTATACCACCCTTCAACTGAACATCGTAATGCCGTTGCCCCAATGTTCGCTTAGCAACTTCTCTTACCACAGCAAAAGCTTCTGGAAGAATATCATCTAACTGCTTGCCGCTACTTAATTCTGCACGAAATTGATTTGTCTTAAGTTTTATAGCTTCATCTGATAAAATACTAATCTCTTTTTCTAGATAATTAATTTTTTCAACCATAGGGTCCATTTTTCTTAAACGCCTATCATTGCTCGTACCTAAAATTTTTGCTAATATCTGAGTAATCATAAAAATCCTTAGCTGGAAAACATATATATACTATTTTTTGTGCGCTATTCAGAATACACTATTTTTTACGCAATATCTTCTACAATAATTTTTGATATGTTTTTTAACATATCTTTTGCATATCTTTTGACAGTGTAAACTTATATAGGCACAAAAGTAAATACATAAACAACTCTGATCTTTTTGTGCAAACTCTGATTTTTTGCAAAACCTATATTTCTTTCGAAGCATACGTAATATCAAATTCGTTTGGCTTACGATAAAAATTTAACCCCAGCAAAATTATTGGTTTGTTTTGATACTGCAAAGCCTCATAGTACTTACGATTTTCAATCTGTTCAAGTGCTTTTTCTGCTGATTGATTAAGTTTTAGTTCAATAACATAATTCACCGATGAAAGCTCAACAACCATATCAATGCGGGCATGACTTGTCATATGTTCTGAATAAACTTTTAAACCAGCAGCGATAAATAAAACATGCAGTAACCCATGATAAAAATTTTCTTGGGGTATATGTGTTAAATACGGAACTCGAACGAGCGTCTCTTTAATTAATGCAACTATCTCAACGATATTTTTTTCTTGAAATGCTGCCCCTACGTCTAAAGCAAAACTTCTCGCTTGAGCATAATCCATTTGCGTAAAAATACTCAAAAAATATTGTTCCATAGTAGTCCGCACTTCATAATTTGGATAATCAAGAAGATATTTTTTTTTCGTTTCATCAAATCGTATTATTGTCAAATATCCTGACTGAAACAACAAAGAAACAAGAGGAGTCAATCCTATCTCAAAAATACCAAGAAAATCTTCATCTGCAAAAAACGATTTTAAGTGGAGCATCTCGTATTCAATAATACGATAATTTTTTTTCATTTCTTTTATTAAAAAAGAAGGGGTGCCACTTTGAAGCCAAAAATTTTTACACTCTTTCTTATTAAATGCATGCATAACAGAAAATGGATTATAAACCGCTGTGACATCTGCTCCAAACCTATAGCCATTATACCAATGCTTAATTTGTTGACGTAGCTCGCCATAAGAAACATTTTGTTGATCTGCCCATGCTTGAATATGTGAAGCAAAGTAAGAATCAATTTCTTGATCTGTATAACCACAAATGGTGGCCCATTGCTTATCCAATGTTATAACATCTAAGTTGTTAAGACCGGAAAATATTCCTGCTTTGGCAAATGCACTAACGCCAGTAATAAAAGTAAACTTAATATATTTATCAAAACGTTTAATAATTGCAGAAAAAAACTGTAAAAAATCTGTAATTTCTTTTGCTTTTTCCTGGTTGTCAAGTACTTTCAAAATGGGAGAATCATATTCATCTATAAGAATTGCTACTTTGCCAAAACGACTATAGAGTTTTTTTATTAACTCAGACAAAAAAATATCTGGAGTTGTAGCATGTATTGTTTCGGCAAGATCATAATTTTGGGCGACATTGGATAACATATATAAAAATTTATTGGTAAGATGATCAATATTTTTTATATCAAGCTCAGAAAAATCCAACGTAATAACGCCATGCGGCTCCCAGGCATAATCACTTGTTGCGATCCAAAGATCTTTAAATAATGGTTTATTGCCCGCCAAGATTTCTTCCAACGTTGAAATTAAAAGCGATTTCCCAAATCTTCGTGGACGAGAGAGAAAATATCGCCGACCCTGTGTAATCAGATTATAAGCATCTTTAGTTTTATCAACATAAAGATAACCATCATTACGAATTTCAGAAAAAGTACTTATGCCAAGAGGCAATTTTTGCAAAGCAGGGGTTTTCATAATTAGACCAGGTTTATATTTTTGATATATCTTTTAACATATATCTTTTGCATATCTTTTGACAGTGTAAACTTATATAGGCACAAAAGTAAATACATAAACAACTCTGATCTTTTCAAATACGCACACCAAAACTGTATTTTATATCGATTCTACTTATTGGTTAGCCACAGCTTCACGTAATAATCTTATAATTGCATCGTAACCACGAAAAGATGCATTCATCAAAGCTGTGTCGCCATACTTATCCTGCTTATTTACATTGGCCCCCGCAAAAGCGGGGGCATAATATTATCACGTACTCAAAGCTTTTTGCCAAAATTTTATTCTTGATCTTGCTTTTCTTTGCGTAAAAATGTTGGTATGTCAAGATCATTGAAATCAATCCGTGTTGCACCGCCATTATTTTCTTGCTTAAGCTCTCCAAATTTAGATTCTCCCATTATTTTACTTTCTACGCTTTGCGCCAACTTCTGTTCTTGTTCATAAAAATAAGCTCCCGTAGATTCTTGAGGAGCACGACTCGTTGGATATACGTGCACATTCTTTTTAATATTGCTTATATCTAAAGCTGATTCTACAGCTCGTTTATTTTCAAAATCGCCTATTTTTTTTTCAAAATCGCCTATTTTTTTTTCAAAACCGGTTGCTATAATAGTAATGCTAATTTTATCTGCATACTCTTCATCTATCACTGAACCAATAATAATATTGGCATCTTCATGTACCTGTTCATGCACTATCGAAGCTGCTCGACTTATTTCATGAATTCTAAGATTTTTATCTCCCGTAATATTAATAAGAACACTGTGAGCGCCTGCAATGCTCTGATTTTCTAATAACGGCGAAGTTGTTGCTTGTATTGCTGCTTTTTCTGCTCTATCTTGGCCCGAAGCAATCCCTGTTCCCATGACGGCTAACCCTCTATCTTTCATGATCGTCCGTACATCGGCAAAGTCCACGTTAACATGGCCCGGCTTTACAATAATATCAGAAATAGCACGCACTGATTGCATCAATATCTCATTAATCATGCTAAATCCTTCCATCATAGAAACCTCTTGTCCCGTGATTTCTAATAATTTCTGATTTGGTATAACAATTAACGTGTCAACTTCTTGTGCTAACAATTTAATTGCCTGTTCAGCAACCTGAGCGCGTCTTTTACCTTCAAATAAAAATGGCTTTGTTACCACGGCAATAGAAAGAATACCTTTTTCTTTTAAAGCGCGAGCAATAACCGGCGCTACTCCCGAACCAGTTCCTCCACCCATACCAGCAGTAATAAAGACGATGTCAGCTCCCTCTAAAACTTCCATAACTTTATCTAAATCTTCTTCTGCGGCACGTTTACCAAGCTCCGCATCGGTTCCTGTTCCCAACCCCTTGGTTGCTTTAACACCGATCTGAATCTTTTTTTCCACTTTCGACAAATTAAGAGGCTGTATATCCGTGTTAACAATGACAAAATCGATGTTTTTACATCCAGAATCAACAATACAGCTGACCGTATTTCCCCCTGCCCCACCAATTCCTATCACCTTAATCGATGCGCTCATTTTAATTTCTTGCAATGATTCTGCTTCAAATTCTATCATTTCCTACTCCCCACAATAAAAATAATATTAAAAAAAATCTGATACCCAAGATTTCATGCGATCCAACACTCTCTTATAAACAGGTCCATGAGCGATATTCAAAAATCCACCATTTTTATGTTTTAATGCATATACAAGCAAACCATAACCGGTTGCATAGATAGGACTATGCAGGGAGTTCGGCGATTTAGTGCCTATTTTTGTGCAACCTATCCGTACCGGTACGTTAAAAATCGAATGCGCACATTTTTGTATGCCTTGCAACAAAGATCCTCCTCCGGTCAACACTAATCCTGACGGCATAAAAGAAAACAGTTTTTTTTTAGCAATCTCATCATGCACAATTGATAATAGTTCTTCTGCGCGAGGCCTTAAAATAGAACTTAAATCATCTATTTTTATTAGCTGCGTCTCAGTACCCTGCACCATCTCTATTTCAATAAAATCGTCCATTTTTTCTCCATTGATATCAACAGAGCCAAATTCTTTTTTAATACGTTCTGCATCAGACAGGGTAGTCCGTAGCCCTATAGCAACATCATGGGTAAAATGATTTCCTGCCACCGGAATAACCAATGTATGCCGAATAGACCCATTCTGATAAAGAACAAGATCTGATGTACCACCTCCAATATCAAGCAGAGCAACGCCTAGTTCACGTTCGTCATTACTTAATACTGCATCGGCAGAAGCAAGCTGTTCCAAAATAACATCTGCTACTTTAACGCCCGCCATCTGACAACAATGAACTAAATTCTGAACGGATGAGACAGCCCCCATAATTATATGCGCTTGCACCTCAAGTCGGATACCATGCATACCCAATGGGCTCGATACTTTATCTCGAGAATCGATAATAAAATACTGCGGTAGAACATGAAGAATCTGATGATCTTTCTCTATAGGAATAGCTTGGGCTGCAGCCAAAGCTCGTTCGATATCCCCTTTATCTATCTGTCCTCTTTTGATGGGAACAACACCATGAGAATTGACTGAAAAAATATGTCCTCCCGATATACCAACGTATGCAGATTCGACAACAATGCCCGCCATCAATTCAGCTTCTTTAATTGCTTGTCTGATAGAGCGGACAGCTTTGCCAACATCAACCACTACCCCTTTTTGTAGGCCTTCAGAGGGCGCTTTACCTATTCCTATAATTTCAAAATGCTCATCACTTAATTGATGAGCTATGAGTACGCACATTTTTGTTGTTCCAACATCGATCGATACCATCACCCGATCATTGAATACTCGTCCCATACCTCACCCCACTTATTTACCCCACTATCACGGGGACCCCACTTATTTTGACTCACAATAATTTGATCTTTAAAACGAATATCGGCAACCCATGTTTTTTGCTGTTTTAAATCATCCAATCTTTTCTGACCAAATACCCCTCTTTTGCCTAATTTTTCTCGTTTAGCTAATTCTTCTTTCAAAAAAGAAACTGAGCTCAACTCGTTTTGCGTAGGAAGCCGACTCGGGTGTGCTAAAATTGCATAATTCACCTTGCTCTTATCGCAAAACCATACTCTATTTTGATTTTCCCAAACACATATATAATCTGATAGCAAAGCAGGAATAGCTGTCGGCAATAAAAAAATAAACCGTTTACATGCTTCTGAAAGCTGAATACTATTATTATCTTCAAAAAAAACCTGAACATGCTCTAATTTATTTAATACGCACTGCTTAAATATATTTTTAGGCAATAGATCCCCTGAGCTAGTTACTACATATTTTTCATTAACTATATACAGTAATTTGTGTAAAATTATAGAAATATATGCACCAGAGTTATAGGGTATTCGCCTTACTTCTATATTTTTTATCCAACTAAACAGACGCATAGTCTCGCAACATAAATCTTTAATAGAAAAACTAGTTTTTACATTTTTATTAAAAAACAACCATGATTCACGAATATGTTCTTCAACTTCTTTACGAACATCTACAGATATATTCCCAGACTTATCCCCTTCTATGTGGACAATATAGTAATCTATGCGACGCAAACGTGTAACTACTACGCTCATTAGAAGCAGCAAGAAAAAAATGGCTATGATAAAAAAAAAATAAGTACGATAAAGCATACTTCTTTTCCCCACCAATTTTTTACCTCACACTTGCGTGCGGGGGCCCCAGTTTTACCCCACACTTGCGTGCGGGGGCCCCTGTTTTATACCAACTTATACCCCAACTTTGCAGCCAAGATTATCTAATTAATTTTTGTGTCCAATTATATTACAATAATTATGAGCAGCTTGGTGTAACACTACTACAAAAAGAATAATCTTGTACTCTCTTTGTACCTCTTTTTGAAAAAAAAAGTCAATAATTAAAATAGATAATAATACAATAGAGACTAATTTATACTTTTAAATACGTTTTAGATTAGTACTCATTAAGAAAAGAAGAATGCCAGAAGCGACAGAAACGTTATATGATATATCTTCTGTTCTCTGCGGAATAGTAATATGCTCACCAGAACGTAATAACGAACTTGATATACCATACCCTTCAGATCCGACAACAAGGCATGCTGGTTGCTTAAACGATACAGTACGTGCATCAGCTCCATTAAACACCGCTAAATAGATAGTATATCCAGCAGCTTTTAACTCCTGCATGGCGAATTCTGAAGAAGAAGGCTGATAGATTTGCATATGCTCAGCAAGACCAGCTGAAGATTTAAAAGCAGCACCTGTTAGATTAGTTCCATTTTTTTGTGGTAAAATAACACCATCAACGCCAGCGCAATGAGCTGAACGAATAATAGCCCCCACATTACGAGGATCTTGAATCCCATCCAACAAAATAACGAATGGCTGCTTATCGGTTGTAAAAGCTTTCTGTCTAAATCCAAAAGGTTGCACCCACGCAACAAAACCTTGATGATCGGTGGTTCCCGCCATACGATGTAACACTTCACGTGCAACATACTGAATAGCAACTGGATATTTAGGCATCAGCTTCTGAACAGTAGCAAAACCCTTTGGTTCAGGCTTTGTAGTATAAATCGAGATTAATTTTCTTTTACGGACCTTGAGAACTTCAAGAAGTGGGTTTAGCCCAAAAATCAGTTCACCAGGCGTAGATTTTGTTGTTTTTATCATAGTGTTAACAGTATAGCCTGTTTTTTAATTTTGACAAAAGAAACCTACAAACTCCTAGCCTAAAGCAGTTCGCAATACTGTTAGAATTATTTTTGCGCTAAATACTAATACTACTAGACAAAAAATAAAATTGGGGTAAGCTAATAAATAGTTAGTATTTTAATAATTTATTGTACAAATGAAAGGTTTTTATGAAAAACATATCAAATATCTTTATCCTAAGTCTCTTGATGGGACTATCTTTCTCTCTTTCTGCTACTGAAGCTCCCAAAAAAGTTACTATCACAAATAGCTTGTCTAATGCCGAAAAAGAAGCGTTAAGTGAATATTGGCGTCTTTTCACAGAAGCACAAACAGAAAATACTGAAAAAATACAAAATAACTTTTATAAACATAACCCTGGAACAACTCGTGATGATATACTTGATATGGATAAAACCAATCCAGGCTATGAAGAACGGAGCAAATACGGTAACTTAAAAGAAAAAGCATTAAACGTTATACGTAAACGCATAGTTGAAAAATGCCCTCCTTCTAATAATTCAGTACGATGTACTCAGCTGAAAAGACTTCCATATCATTACAAAGACTCAATAGCGAGAGCATACAGCAAAGAAGAAAGAGAAGAAGTTAATGCACGCTATGCAAGACTTTTTCAAGAAGCACTAGATTGCAATTCTTAACAAATTAACAAAAGAGCTTTGCTAAAGCATCAAAAATCAAATAAAATAAATTAAACCTACAAAAGCTGTCATAGCAGAATTATCTGTACACTATTAAGGGGGATCGCTCAAACGTTGTCCCCCTTTTTCACACCCTTTGCCCACTGCCACAAACGCGATATTTCACCTATTTACCTTAAATCAGCTTTCCGCCCCCCCATATGACAAAAAGTAAAATTATAGTAAAATATAAATAGTAAGTAAATATAAATAGGGTGTTTTAATAACTTATTATACAAAGGGAACAAGTGATCAATACAAAAAAAATAAAATTCTTAGTTTTTATGCTAACAATAACAACTGGGTTTTTAAATATAACAATTGGCATAAATGAAGAACCATTTGAAATAATAGAAAAACTACAATTGGCAAACTCTTGCGAAGAACAAAGAAAATTAGAAGACAGGTTAGCAACATTGCTATCCCCAGAAGAACAGTTAGAAATAGCTGAGGGATGGGTGAAAATGGCTGAAGCATGGCTGGCTGAAGCATCAAATGAAACAGAAAAAGCCGATGCGACACAAAAACTAAAAGACGAAAACCAACGCTTATCTGATCTACAAAAAGGCAAAATACGTATTCAATTTATTCTCACATCAGATGGAATAGGTGTTGCTATAATAGAAACATCTCCAGCCTCAGATGGAAGTTCAAGCCCAGAACAAGCACTATAAAAAATAAACCCTGCGAAGCTTTTTTATAAACGATATAAATCTGAACAATCCCGGCTATGGAGAGCGAACCCCTTATCACACAGCAAACGCCGAGGCATTAGAATCTCTTCGTCAAACATTAGACGAAAAATGTACTCGTGAACTACACCCAAGACTTGGTCTCCCCGACTGATCAAAAAAATGTAATGCAATGTGGAAAGGCGCACTCCTATTCAGTAAATCTATAGGACAGAAAAAAAGCAAACAAGAAAAAGAAAAACATATCGCTAACTATACACAACAAATTAAAAAGTTATTAAATCAATAACTTTCACCAAAAATAACTACTCTAAAATATCTAAACTTAAGTCTGAAAATTGATTCTGCGCCGCTTTATACGAGCCAACAAAGGCTATCATAGCTGCATTATCAGTACAATATTGAGGGGATGGTGAAAAAAAGAGCCGTCCCCGTTTTTCACAAGCTTGCCGCAACCTGCTCGTAATATATTTATTACACGCAACACCACCCACAAACGTCACTGCTTTGACGTCTGGATAAAGCTTAAGCGATCTTATTATTTTTTCTTCAAAAATATCTGCTATACACACGAGCAATGACGATGCAACCTGCTGCTTAAGCTCTGAGCTCTGATTAAGTAATTTTTTTTTTAAAAGATCATAGTCACCAGCATCGACTAACTTATATAAAATAGCTGTTTTGAGACCAGAAAAGCTAAAATCAAAATCTTTAATCTTAGTCCGAGGGTACTTAAAAAAATCCTGAAAATCTACTTGGCTAGCCAGCTTTTCAATCACTGGACCTCCTGGATAAGATAGATGCAATAACTTTGCTATTTTATCAAACGCTTCACCTGCGGCATCATCTCTGGTTTGACCTAAAACTTCATACTCACCAAAATTTTTGATTAAATAGAGAGACGTATGCCCTCCGGAAGCAGTAATACAAATATGGGGAAAAGGAACCGGGTTTTCAAGAAAAGATGAAAATGCATGTCCTTCTAAATGATTAACCCCAATAATCTTTTTCCCACTCGCCCATGCCGCGGCTTTGGCAAAAGCAACACCAACCAGCAAAGAACCAGGAAGACCTGGTTTATTGGTAACAGCGATAGTATCAATATCTTCAAAAGATATACTCGCTCTTTCTAAGCTTTCAGCGACAATCTCATTAATTTTTTCAATATGAGCTCGAGATGCAATTTCGGGAATTACACCACCAAAATTTTTATGTATATCTATCTGAGCAAAAAGAACATTTGATAAAATGCCACGCTCGCGATGATACACTGCTGCAGCAGTCTCATCGCATGAAGTTTCTATGCCAAGCGTAAAATAAGAATCTTTCATAGGAGTGCCAATTTATACTGTTTATACTAATGGAGCAATAAGGGTAACATGCGACTTTTGCCTTATTTTTTGATTAATAGTTGCATGTACTGTATCAGAATCTATAGAAGACAAAAGAAGTCTATTTGCGTCTGTCTGCAACAACTCTTCTGAACCTAACAATCGAATAAGATCTGACTTTAAATTAATCGTCGGAAGCTCAAATGCACTACCCCCCGAAAGACCTGCAACATGGCAAGGGTCACAACAGACTATGATCGCCTCATCAGGAATACGTCCTGTTACCTTGTCTAGGCTTTCAGGCTCTATAAGCCAAGTATATGTTTTATTTCCCCCTTCATCTACGTGCTCTATTAGTGTAAGCTTATAGAATATATAGGACTGATCAGGCAAAATTTTTAGATAATCCACCGTATTATTGCTGATCATCTTTTTATGTATACGAGTAGTTATTAAAAGATAATAGATCTTTGTATGCATAATTTGAGGAATTCGAAATATAAATTGATATGATTCATTGACTATTTCACATAGCTGAAAAGCAATTTTTTTACCAAAGGTATAAATACGAGTTAAAGGAACTTTTGTAATGGGTGGATATTGAATACATCCTATCATAAAGCCAGATTCTGATTTTATGTTAAAATGTCCCATTAAAAGAAATAAAAAACAGATAAAAATAGATGTATAATAATAAGAAATATTTTTTTTCATATATATTTATAGCCTTCATTATATGGTTAAAAATATGATCATTTATACTAGATGTTGATATAATACCTAAAATAGGAGTTTTTTACAAATGATTGTAAGTAGATTCTATAGATTCATGGAATATAGTAGAAGCATTGTATATAAAGCAGGCAAAATGCTTATACAAAAAGAAAGTTGTTCAAATACATTGATTCAATCCTGTACGTTTGGAGTATTTGTAGCATTTTCCCCCTTTGTCTGTCTCCACACCGTGATGATTTTAATGGCCGGCTGGTTATGTTCGCTTAATATGCCCGTAATGCTTGCAGTTTCTTGGTTTATTAATAATCCCTATACTATGGTCCCCGTTTATGCACTTGATTGTAAATTTGGCGACCTCATATTCTATCTTTTAGGTATTGATGGTGTTCTGCTTAATCCAAGCTGGATGAGCCCCGTAAATCATTTTTTGGCTACCTATATAGGCCTTAGCAATATATCATTTTGGTCCTTTATTATTGGGGGCAATTTGCTTGCTCTGGTTATGAGTGGTATACTGTATCCTATATTCTCTTATTTTTTTATGAAAGTTCGCAATTAATATAATCTTTTGGATAGCATATGGCATTTGGCAAACTGATTACGAATAACAAAAAAGCATATCATGACTATTCTATTATAAGCACAATAGAAGCTGGCATTGTCTTATTTGGCGATGAAGTCAAATCTATTCGTGCAGGCAAAATTAATCTGACAGGATCCTTTGCAACCGTCCACCAAGGCGAACTTTATATAATTAATTGCCATATCTCCCCCTACGAAAAATCGTCGCTAAAACAGGATGAAGAATATGTCCGGCGTAGACGTAAGTTGTTGTTGCATAAGCGAGAATTAAATAGAATTATCGGCGATATTTCAAAAAAAGGGGTTACCGTTATTCCCTTAAAGTTCTATTTTAATGAAAAAAGTAAAATAAAGGTTGAAATTGGTATCGGTAAGCATAAAAATGCCGAAGGCAAAAAAGAGGTTCTCAAAGAGAGGGATATTAAGCGTGAAACGCAACGGGAACTAAAAAGGTACTAGTCGCTCGTCTCCAATATAAAGTATATAAAATATAGAGCCTGGCATAAACAGGCGAAGTATGTTAACCTATAAATAAGTAGACGTACTAAAATCAAATTTTTGTATAGCTATTTTTTCTTTGAAATGTATGGGGGCGTAATGGTTTCGACGTGTTGCCGATGGCTTAGGGAGCATGCCGAGTTTTGACTGGTACTCGTAAAAGAATTGGTTAAACAATAAACGCAAATCCGTTTAAAAACATGATTAATGCTCTTAATGATCGCTTTGATGCTTTCACTTCTAGCTTTAGTCCTGTCTTCGCTGCCTAACCTAGTTTAGGCGCATCTTATTAGTTAGTCGTGCCTATCAGCTTAACTAATACGTATTAAAAGAGATAGGACTCCTCGGTAAGATTCCACACTTTTGTAGCCGAGAGCAGTATCATTAAGGAGTCATGCATAAAATATCGGTGTCTTTGCTGTATTATGCATGTATAATCAAAGACTAAGCATGTAGTGCCTTGGGTGATACGTAATGCGGACACGGGTTCGACTCCCGTCGCCTCCACCATTAAAAACTATATTTATTTGATCATACATTATTTCTTTTTTAATTTAGTAAAGAATTAGTTGACTAAACGTCAAAATACTTTACTATTATATTTGAAGCCTTATATCTTCATTTACTTATGAAATTAAAATTTTGTCGCGGGGTAGAGCAGCCTGGTAGCTCGTTGGGCTCATAACCCAAAGGTCGTTGGTTCAAATCCAACCCCCGCAACCAAATTCAAAAAAGACTAGAATTCAAAATCTAGTCTTTTTTTTGCTCTTTTTTTTAATATTTTTTATTGATTTTTACCAACTATATTTGGTATTATAAAAAATATAGAAGGAGATCGCTATGCCGTTAAGTGGAAAAGACCTGTGCAAGCTTTTCTTAAAAGCTGGATACGAAATTGTGCCCGGAGGCAAAGGTAGTCATATAAAATTAAAGAAAAAAAACTGTCCAACAATAATTATTCCTGACCACAAAGAACTTGCCAAGGGCACTGAGCATGCATTAAAAAAATTATTAGACAATAACGAATAGGAGCACACCATGTTCTATCATTTCAAAATACACAAAGAAGAAAATAAATTTTGGGCACAATGCCTTGAATTACCAGGATGCATTACCCAAGCCGACTCTTTAGAAGAATTACAACTTAATATGCAAGAAGCTTTAAATTTATACATTGAAGAATTAGATGATTCTGAATCTATAGCAGCACTTCCCGATACATCAATTAAAGTCTCGAAAACTATTATTAAAGTTCCCGTTGATACTCTCATAGCATTCGCATTTTTAATGAGATATTTTCGAATTAAATATAAACTAACTCAGCAACAAGTAGCAAAAAAAATGGGTTTTGAAACTTTATACAGCTATCAGCGATTAGAAGCGAAGCAGTGCAACCCAAGCTTAAAAATGCTTATGAAAATCAAAAAGGTTTATCCAGAATTTTCAATTGACCAAATATTTGGTTAATTGAACTCAATTAATTTTAACCCTTCATTTGTCGGTCGCTTCGCCAAGAACAAGCCGCAATAAGGTCGTTGGTTCAAATCCAACCCCCGCAACAAAATTCAAAAAAGACTAGAATTCAAAATCTAGTCTTTTTTTATTATTTTTCTTTTAATAAAATGCTTAAATTTGATAAACTGTAAATACATACTTATTGCAGGCTAATCTTTTACCATAAAATTTAATTTTTAAATTATCGATATACATTATGGATAATATATGAAACAATTACGGATTTTAAGTTTTTTGTATCTAATTATAGCTTTTACTCTAAACGCTGGCTCTTCTCCGTCGCTAAAATTTGTTAGATTTAGCATTGGAACTCGTCAAGGACCCCTTGTCGGTATTGCTCCAAATCTTTGTGGCCTCTCTCTTGTATTAGGAACCATCCTTACCGAGCCAAAGTTTGACATTACTCAAGCCAAAACTCAAGCAATTGTTAATCCAGCAAACGATATGCTCGCTCATTATGGTGGCATAGCAGAAGCTATCAGCACTGCTGCTGGCCCGGAGTTGCAAGAATGGTCAAATAATCAGCCAATTTTGCAAGATGGAAAACGTCTTAGCACAGGAAAAGCTCTCATTTCTTCATCTTTTGGTTTAAAGCAACAAAACAAAGAGATCGAATATATTATTCATACCGTTGGACCTGATTGCAGAATTAAAAAAGAATACGACCAAGCAGCTAATCTTATCTATGCAGCCTGGTATAATTCTCTTGTGGCTGCAAATGAAGCTAATATTACTTCTATTACCTTTCCATCAATCAGTACCGGTATTTTTGCTTGCTCAAAAGAGCTAGCAGCAGAATCAGCCGCACAAGCAATAACCGATTTTTACAACAATCATCGATATTCTTCAATACAAGAAGTCGTTATTGGTCTGTGGCCTGATACATGGCATGCCTATATTGATAATTTTTCAAAAGCTTTTCCAATATATGATCGCTCATAAAAATTCTTTCAAAAAAAACTATTTGCTTATTTGCACAAGTTTTATATAATAAAATGCGAATATAATCAGTGTTATTATATAAATATATCGTTATAGAAAAGGCTCTTACATGAACAATAATTTCAAATTACTGGTATTGGCACTATGTTTAACTACAGCAGCAGCACAAGCAGCTGAACCCTCTGTGACCGGAGAAGCTTTAAGAGCTTTTACGCTTGTAGGTGGAGGAGCAGCGGTTTGTAGCACATGCCTAAACAATGATTTTTTAGGCAAAAGTGGCTTGGCAGCAGTAGGGGCTATATTAGGAGGTATCGTAAGTTATCTTATGACAGCCGAAAAAAATCAAGCAAATCCCGGATCAGTCATTTCAAAACACCAAGTTTTGGCCGGTCTTGGAGGATTGGCAACCGTTTTACTTATAATAAATAATAAGGCAGAAAGAGGGGCTGGTGGTTAGGCCATCATAATTATAATTTTTGATCCCAACAAATTTTAATACAGCAAAAAGGCAATTCTACTATTCAAAATAGAATTGCCTTTTTGCTGTACTTTTGGTCTTGCTAAAAACTCGTTTTCAAGCGCCTGATCACATTTATAAAAAACTTAAATGATGCAATAAAAAATTACACCTAATTTATAGCTTAAGCAATTAATTCTTTGTACAATGTTTCCATCTCTAAATTAGGAAACACAAGCGTCAAATGATATCTATCGTATTCAAATATAGATGATATTGGAGTAAGGAAACCAGTTAAAAATAATATGCTCCAAAGAGCCTGACTATCATTTTTTATAAGATCTTGTAATGTAACATACTCGTCTATCACTTGCTTAACAATTTCTTTTTTTTCCAACAAAAACCTTGTTTCATCTTTAATTCTTTGATTAGAACTAGCAATAAAGTTTTTAATAAAATTGGTATTAGTTTCATCGGTCCAATATGTCTGAAAGACACCATTATTGTCGATAAAATTAAGCAATGACCAAGGGTTATACATATTAATAGTATTATTGATATCGGCATGAATACTGCCAAACATATATCCATTATACCAACGCTTAATTTCGTCTTTTTTCTCAACAAGATTGTATTTTACCAATAGCTGGTCTACTTCATTTTGAGTGAAACCAAACTTATCAGCATATTTGCGACTTAACGTAGTTTCTAAACAAAAATTATTAAAACCTGAGAATATACCACATCTAGGAACACAGGTAATGCCTGTTAAAAAACCTCGCTTCAATGCCGAATTTGATTTTAATGCTTTCGAAAACAAGCTTTCTATAAATTCGGCTACTTTTGAAAAATAACCTTTAAGGTGGCCATGTGTTATTGGAGCATCATATTCATCAATTAAAACGATGGCTGATTTTCCCGTCTGTTCCTGCAATAAACGTGTTAAAAACTGTATACTATGAGTAAGCTCTCGTTCTGACGCCTGTTTATTCATAAGTCGATTAAACTCATCAATATCATAAGTTTTAATTTTTTCTACAGAAATACAATGTAAAAGGCGCTTACATTCTTCTGATATAATAGTTGCAAATTCTGCACAGGCTGATTCCCATGAGTCAGCTTTAAAATCCTTAAAAGTTAAAAAAATTACCGGAAATTGCCCTTGAAGAGCTTGGTATTCGGGATCGGCCCATATGTTTGTATTTTTAAAAAGATACGATGTATCTTGACTCGTTTTTTCAAAAAAATACTTAAGCATCGATAGATTTAAAGTTTTACCAAATCGACGAGGACGGGTTAGTAAAACAACATAAGCACCATCTCGCCAAAATTCTTTAATAAAAAGGGTTTTATCAACATAGGTTCTATTACTATCGATCATTTCTTTATAATCATCAATTGCCATAGGAAATAAGCAGTTGTAAGACATATAGTTCTCCAAATATTAATTTTCACGTTTTTCTAAATTATACACAAAATACCAATGCATTTCGCTAAAAAACTTAAGCGTTATCAAACATCTTCTTGATCGATGCCAATGAACCGATCATTGAACTTGCTTCGTAGGGAATAATAATAAGTTTGTTATCTTTACCTTTAGTCAATTCTGGTAATGCCTTGATATATTGAAGGGCTATCAGATAGGGCAACGGATCGCCATTAGGCACCGCTTTTTGAATCATCTCTATCGCATGAGCCTCAGCCTGAGCAATTAAAAGACGAGATTGCGATTCAGATTCAGCATATAAAATACGCGCTTGCGCTTCACCTTGGGCCCGTAACACCTGTGACTCCTGACTTCCCTGAGCTTCTAAAATAGCTGCTTGCTTGTTTCCTTCTGATACCAAAATAGTAGCTCTACGATCACGCTCTGCGCGCATCTGCTTTTCCATCGCTTGTCTAATATCTTCAGGCGGTTTTACTTCTTGCAACTCAACGCGATTCACTTTAACACCCCATTTGTCGGTCGCTTCATCAAGCGTAAGACGTAATTTAGTATTTATCTGGTCACGAGAAACAAGAGACTGATCGAGATCAAGAGCTCCTATGACATCGCGCAACTTCGTTTGTGTTAATTTTTCTATCGCCTCTGGCAAGTTTTCTACTTCATAAACGGCCAATTTAGTATCAGTAATCTGATAATACAAAAGTGCGTTAATTTCCATAGTAACATTATCTCTTGTAATCACATTTTGTCGTGGAAAATCATAAACTGCTTCACGCTTATCAATTCTATCTAATGTTTTAGTAAAACGATACAAACGACGGCCATCAACATCTTCTAAAAATGTCCAATGAACTTTACGAGGAGAATCCATAATTGGCACTATAAAATGTAACCCTGGTCCTAAAATTTTATGAAATTTACCCAAACGTTCAATCAAAATTTCTTCAGCCTGATTAACTATATACATAGATTTAATTAAAAATACGACTAATAAAATAGATGCTGCCACAAAAAAAATTGATAAGCTGACGGACACAAGCGATATTGGTCCCAAAATAGAAAATGCTTGTGTTGATACAAATGACATAAAAAGCCCCTTCTTGCCGTAAAAAATTATAAAAAAAACAATATTGTTCGAGCGTTAATACAAAACCATTATCTTAAGCTAAGTTTATTACTCCCTTACCCCCCCCGATGGGGCCCGCCAAAAAAACTTTGGTATTAATACAAAAAACTCGTTTACTATATACTACTATTACTTTGATCAATAGAGGCCACAACTTCAACAACTACATGCGCCCCTTTTACCTGAATAACAATAACTCGTGAACCAGAAGCTATAAAAGTACCATGCACACTGCGAGCTGACCACAGCTCACCACCAATTTTTACCTCGCCAACACTTTCAGGCAAAATCTCCTTCATAACAAAAGCATGCCTGCCCAATAATGCCTGCGTATTAGTTTTTTGATACACATAATCTTTATCTACAATTTTGTTTATTCTTTTTATCATTATAATTAAAGAAACAATGCTCATAGCTAAAAAAAGAAAAAACTGCACTGCAAAAAAACTTATAATCAAGCTAAAAAAAGCGGTCAAAAAAGCTCCACAAGCGAGCGATAAAAATAGAAAAAGTCCAAAATAACTCAGTTCTAGCAAAACGAAAAGAAAAGAGATTGCCATCCAAATATAAAAAGCTGTATTCATGTTTTTATATCCTTCCCCCAAAAATACTCAATAAATAGTTGTAAAAAAATCATTACTGCTATATTAATAATAAGTATATCATAAATAATACGATAAGAAAATGGGACCATAAGCATGTTTGATTACTTTATGGCTTATCTAAAAAAACATACCACTACTCCGAAACATATTATAGTATGGATTCATGGAACGCGAAGCCATGAAATATTTCCTCCAACGTATATCAATCCCCACAAAAAAAGTGGCGCCGGTTCATTTAGGTACTCACCTTATGGCGTACATCCCATGCTCTCTCTAGACAAAGACTTACACGTATATTCTATAGTAGAATCATTACATCTCTCTGATCCGTTGCTATACCCCAAAGAACATATCTATCTTTTTGGATGGTCTGGTGCATTTTCCCGCGAAGAGCGAAGTGCCGCTGGAGCCACTCTATATGAACAACTTAGCTCTATGATGCTTGCTTATAAAACCCATTATGGTAAAGAGCCGTCTCTTATAATTATTGCGCATAGCCATGGAGGCAACGTAGCGCTTGAAGCGGCTGCGGCTGCTCAGCAAAAATGTTTGCACAAAGAATGTTTACCATTGATCATAGACAAGCTTGTACTCCTTGCATGCCCAGTGCAAGAACATACCCATATTCATACAGAATCATTGTTTTTTAAAAAAATATATTCTATTCATTCACATAAAGATTATTTCCAAATTCTCGACATGCAAGGTTTTCATCCAGTTCTTAAAGCATTAAGTGACGCCTTTACTTCGGCATCGCTGCAACCACTTAAAACAGTACTCCAAGAACATACATTCAATAAAATTTTTTCAGAACGTCACTTTAAACCTCAGCCTGATTTAAAACAAGCATGCCTAGAATGGGGACAAAATAGTGAAAGATGGTCTATTGAAGATTTATCAATTATGAGACCCTATCTAACAGAAAAACAGATACTTATATTTCAAAAACAGCTTCAAAAATATGATACCCGTAAACGAGCACTGATGCATATCGAATTTTTACTTTCTACCTTTATGCAACACCTACCTTCTATTCTGGCTACCCTAGATGCCGCCCCCCCTACGGATACTATTAGTATCACCATAGAGCTTTAATTAGCAATATTTACGAACTCCAATTGACAAATAAATAATTTTCACTAAACTTGTTTATAGATATAAATAATATTTTTAAACAAAAAAATAACTTATAGGAAGCGTTATGTACAATAAAAACAGTATAAAAACAATAGTGCTCGTGATCTCAATGGTAGTAGGCTGCTCACAGGCAATTGCTTTGCCTGAAAAAAGTTCAAAAACTACAAAAACACTTCCCACATTAGATATGAATGAGACATATGGCCTAAATAGCCGTAATGTTAATCTTCCTAAATGCGGGGGAGACATAATGTCTAAAAACGATTTTAGCCACTACGCAGCAAAATTTTATCTCTCCGCACAAAAATCGATGTTTATTTTTTTGATTGACGCTGTAAGGGCAAACAAACAAAATAGAAAAAAAACACAAACAACACCTTTTTCTACACGATTAGCAGAATCGTATAGCGATGGTATAGACATAACAAAGTAAATAGCCAAGCATAAACAATATATTGTATAAAAAGTTCTCGATTTAGGGGTTTCAGTTTTTTGCTCAACAACGCTGTACCCGAAAACGAGAACTTTTTTATTTAGCGCTATAGACAAAAATTTATCTCTTCAAAAAAACAAATAAAAATCATATAATTGACTCAAAGAATAGTTTTTTTTTACTTTTTACATATAGATTAAAAAACCTACAATAAACTCGAGAAAACTAATTCATGAAAAATACATATAGAAAAAGCGAAAGCAATATTTTACTTTTATCTTATTTTTTTCTCTTGCTTTGTATAATTACACAGGCAAACTATTGTGCCAAGGCGCCTTCAAGGGTTCAAGCATTAAAAATAAAGTTTAAAAAAAAATCTAGTCGTTGTCCTAAATCTACGCCAATCGACTTAAAAAACTCCAATCAACCATCTTTTTTAGATATCATGGATGGTATAGAACCTGCTCCACCATCTCCTAGTGACGCCATTAAAGAACAACAAGAAGCACGGATAGATGAATTAAAAAAATTATATGATATCTCACCAAACTAAAAATTGAAAAAAGTAAATAACCATGTCTCTCTCCTGGCTCGAAATTAGCACATCCGCCTTTAACAATAACGCATATCACTACAAAAAAGCAATTGGCAATAACGGTATACTCGCTCCAGTCCTAAAGGGAGATGCGTATGGTCATGGCATGCTAGAAATGGGTCAATTATGCGAGAAAAATCAATATGTCGACTGGATCTGCGTACTTAAACTTTCTGAAGCGCTTACTCTACGAAGTAATGGAGTCAATAAACCCATACTTGTATTGGGTATTATTGATGATGATCCAAATAAAGCCATCAATAAACAGATCGAATTTTCATGCTTTGATCTAGAAAATGCATCTGAACTTAATCAAATCGCACAAAAAAATCGATCTCGCATTAATATCCACCTTAAAATTGATACCGGATTAAGCAGATTTGGCATATATCCCGATCAAACGATATCGCTTATCCATAACATCAATCAATTATCCCATATCGTTATAACCGGAATTTGGAGCCACTGCGCAGAATCTTATAAAGAAGATCAAACATTTACTCGCCTACAAATAGATCAGTTTAAATCTTTGCTTATGCAACTAGAGCAAAAACAGATCAATATACCAATAAAACATATGGGAAATTCAGCAGCTACTACAGCTCATGATCTTTCTTTTTGCAACTTCTTTAGAGTTGGTCTTGGAATATATGGATACTGGCCATCAGAATCAACACGCATTATTACTCAAAAAAAATATCCTGACTTTACCCTGAGTCCCATTGCTACATGGAAAACACGAATACTAGAGATCAAGCAAGTCAAAAAAGGAACCTCTATTGGCTATGACCGCACCTATATTGCGTCAGAAGATATGACTATAGCCCTTCTACCTATAGGATATGCCGATGGCTACAATCCCTTTTTATCTCACAAAGGACACGTAATTATTGATAACATACAAGCACCTCTTATTGGACGCGTTGCCATGAATATCGTAACCATCGATATTTCCCATATTAAAAATGCACATAAACAACAAGAAGTAATCTTACTTAATAACCATGATGACCAAAATTATGACCAAAGCTATGACAATAATTCTTGTAATGCCCAAACAATAGCTGATTTTATTGAAATCAAAAATCCACGCTATATAACGACCAGCATTAAAAGTAGTGTGCCTAAAATTATTGTTCCAGACTTGCTAAAAAACGAAAAAACAGAACAAATTACTTATCAAACTGAGATAACGCCCCCTTGGCATCGCATCAACACGCTATAAACCAAACGTTATAAACCAAAGTCTACCACTAAAACCTGCTGAGTGATTTATCTACGCCTTGAAAAAAACGATTTGTCGACATTAATCGAACTATGTCTTGTTGTTTTTCTAAGCCTCTTAATGCTAAAGAAAAAGCCGAATCTCCATTATTATTTATAAGATATGGATCAGCCCCGCGCTTAAGCAATAAATGCACAGCTGCTATATGACCATATCTACTTGCAAGCATCAAGGACGAGTTGCCGCGAGCGTCTTGCTGATCAACATGATAGCCTAAATTAAGATGATTCCTGATACGCCGACAGATAACGTTATCCTGATTAGCGCATAATATAACTGTTCCTATTGTTATGTTTAACACCAAAACTACACACAAAACCCCTACTCTCATCTTTTAATCCTGTATATCTATTTTTTTACTCTATAGTTCCTAATTTTTTGCAGCTATCTGATGCTGAGCCACAGCATTACTCCATTGAGCTTCAGCCATGCTCTGCTGAACATGTAACATTTCTTGATAACGTCGCTCTTCAATATATTCCTTACTTGATAAAACAATAGAAAGAACCTGTTTCATCTGCAAGGCATAATATTTAGCACTATCTTTCAATATTTGAGCATAATTAATTAAACTACTATCTTCTTCCATGGCTGCATTAATTAAGCCTACAACAGTTACTGAAAGATTAATAAAATAGTTCAAATCAGTTACGGCCTGGGTCAAAGGACATGAATTAGACGCATAAAGCGCATATACCTGATTAAACAATAACTCTTTTTCAGTCTGCGGTGTACTTGCAAGAGTATAACCAACAATAGTCGTCAGATAATTTTCAGCCCGTTCTATTCTTCCATTCGGTGTAAAACAATTCAAGCAATATCGAGTAGTATAAAATACAAGACCGCCAACAGACAAAAATGACAACACTCTAAACGATGGCATAGCAATATAAGCAGATAAACCGGCAATTGAAGCTACAATAGCAGATCCCGTATTGGCGTGCTCTTGAGTAATAGGTTTTACATATTCTGTATAAAAAAACAAAGTAATCAATAACAACAGACTTTTTGCTCTCATCCTTTTCTCCCTTATTTTTACCTAACATACATACTTTTATTTAATTTATTTTTATTTCTTTATATTTAGATAACCACACATAATAGACAAACATATGCTAGCTCATTTTTAATATAAATTTATAGATCCTATAAATAATAGATTAAAATTACAGACTATCGTAATTCTTTTTTTAAAAAAATAAATTAATATATATAGAGCTCTATATTTAGCTATATAGCTATATAGCCAAAACTAACTTAAATAAAACAGTCAGGTCTTATGAAAAAAAGTAGTCAAAACATGTATGGAAAACTGTGTAGCCAATATTATGATATTAGAAAAAAATACGCCTCCAATCTAGAAATAGACCTATATACTCGTTTTATGCTCCCTCATCAGAGAGTTCTTGAAGCTATGTCTGGTTCTGGTCGATTACAGATTCCATTGCTCAAAAGAGGATATATTGTCGATGGCGTCGATAGCTCGCCTATAATGCTTGAACGATGCAAAAATCGCTGCCTTGAGTTTAATTTAAATCCAAAACTATATGAACAACAATTAGAAAATATGGAACTGCCCTATACATATCAAACAATAATCATTGCTATAGGATCATTTCAATTAATCCCCGATAAAACCCTTGCTCTTATAGCGCTTAAAAAAATGCATGATCATCTGTATGAAAATGGGGACCTTTTAATAGATATATTTATACCAGACAGCTTTAGCTCTGGTAAGCAAGCGACCTTTATAGAATATATAGATAATCATCAAGCTATCCAATGCGATGCTCTTTATACATTTTATCAAAAAGAACAAAAGGTTGACGTATTTTGCACATACTCTCTTATAGTTAGCGGTACAATACAAAAAAGGGAAAAAGAAGTAATGCACTTTATCTGGTACTCAGATACTGAATTTACAGAACTACTTCATAGTGCTGGATTTAATAGATTAGAAACGTATGAACTCACCCTTCCTGTTACTGGACTATCTCGCATAGTACATGCAAAAAAAATAAATACAATCTCTAAACTATAATTTTTATATTATAGTATTTATGTATTGACAAAACAGATAAATATTTTCTATCATAAAAGATATTGGCTATATTTATACAATTTAGTTACATTTAAAATTTTGGAAAAATTATATGAAACACAAAAACTCTTTTTTTATACGATTTCTTTATAGCGCAACAAGCATAACTATCAGCTTAAGCTTAACAATGTCCGTGTCTCAAGCTGCATCATTTGATGCGCTTTTAGAAAAATCAGATCGATTCGAAAAAAATATATGCCAATTCCCCATAAAAGCAAACATGCTTGCTAACATAGCCGGTGATGATAAAAACAAACAAAAAAAAATTGAATGGCAAGCTGCCAATACCTATCCAATTCTCAGTAAACCTGTTCTATTATTAATATGCAATATTGTTGCCCATAAAAAAAAATATGGCACCAATACAGAAAAAGAATTATATAATTCTATGGATTTGCAAACTTTTTTAAATAGACTTTTAAATGATCGTCCTTTAGCCTTTTATCTCAAAAATGATACCTATCTTTTGCCTGATGGCACACAAGGACAAGGAGGATTTGAAACTATAGGAACTGATACAGAGCAAAAACCCTTATCATTAAAAAAATATCTATCTTACGATGAAATGCCGATATCAGCCCTTCTGGGGGTCTCGACACCTACCTATTTTATTAATAAGGGCGATCGCTTCAACAAAGGAGCTATAGGAAAACAAGACTCTTACCAAAAAGAAGGTGTTTATATTGCTCTTGTTGGCCCTCGATTTGAAAAACCAAATTATATGGAATGGCAGCATATGGTTGTTACCAGAGAACAAAATACGATAGAAAATGGCTATGGCCAATACAATAAAAATACACTATTATCCTATTGGGCCCAACTATATGGAATAAACTACTTCCGAACATTTGAGCAAGCAGTACAAGATACTTCTAATCGTTTTTTAAAAATCAATAATATAGATAATATATTGTTAGATAAAATTATTTACAAAAAACGTTTAGAATTAGTACTTTTCCCCTTTCTTGTTGATGCAAACAGACGCGGCAAAATAAGTAATAAAAAAGCATATTGCCATGTTGTAGGTTTAGGAACCGGTGTATGGGCATTAGATAAAAATGCTCAAGAACAATTAATGCTCGAAGTTTATGAAAAATTATTAAACACTTATCACTTTTCTTACATCGCTGATATCAACTTTAGTTGGTTTGAAAAACCTATTTCTCATAATACAACTCTTTACGATGGCGCTTTGATCACCCAAGCTAACAACAAAATTAAAATTCATTTTTCAAAAAGAGATCCGGCTGAAAAACTCATAGCCGAAGATGAAAATAAACTCCTTGTTGCTATGTATGCATGGGATGGAAATGCATATCCAGGAAATGAATACTGGATGCAAAATCTTTCTGGATCAGGCGATCCAGCAGCAGCTTGCTGTTCAACAATACAAGAACTTCAAAATCCATTGATCAACGATAACGTTTCTGGCAAAAACAGTATGGTCACGAATATTTTCCCATAATTAATATTTTTGATAATTATTGACTTTTTGCTGCGATATTTTCTATTATAAATATGCAAGTACGATATTATAAAAATATAATAACAAAAAAAAGGGAGTCGTTTAATGGAAAAAAAATTATTACTAAGTCTTATTATAAGCATTATATTAATACCTAGTCTCTTGTATAGTGGCGCCGGAAAATCACAAAAAAAACGAATGCCAGGACGAGAAAGAACTGCTGATAGAGGTGAAGAAGATGAAGGAGAAACCACTCCTACGGATACAGAAGAAACTAATCCTGGAAACAGAAGAAGAGCTGCTCCTGCAAGAAGCAGAGGAAAAACTGCTCCCGCGAGTAAAGGTAAAAAGGGAACTGCTCCTGCGGGTAGAGGGGCAGCTGGGACCAGGGGTAGAAAAATGTTACCAGAAGAAGAAGTAGTTGACTCTAGAACAGCATTAATTAATCACCTTAAACACGCAAAAGATTTGGCCAATATTATAGGGGAATCAGAACTCGCAAATACACTCAATCAACATCTTAACCGACTTATCTCAACACCAGCCGCTCCCTCGGCATAAGCGAACACTTACCGGTGAGGTGATACCAAATCTATATTGAAAAACCAAAGCAATACGATATAGATATATTATCGATCAAAAAATATTATCGGATAAAAAGCGGCTAAACACTGCCTTCTATCCGATAATATTTTGTTATACCAATCCGCCAACAACCACTAAGATATAGTTTTAACTGGGCCCCCATCGCCAGATGGGGTAAGGGCAAGGGGGTGAAAAATCTTAGTCTAAAATAAGGGTCCCCGTCGTTTACGATGGGGTAAAAGATTGCGGTTTGGTATTAGTCTGAGAAAACACAATCGATAAACTATTGTTATTATCCACAACAAAAGATTCCCGCACCAACTGATCTATAATAGCATCAATTCTTTTTTTATCTGCTACGGGTCTTAAACTATAGACTTCTGATCTAGATAAAAACTTTTTTTCAAGCAAAAGCCGAATAATCACACCCCGAACCTGCCTATCAGAACCCTCAAATCGACTCTGCTTAGCATAATGCTTACTTTTTGTATTAGGATTTTTACCATTCTGTTTTAAAAACACCCCATAATCCATTAATGCATAATACCATTCTCTTGGATTATCTTGATCAACTGTTGCTGTAATCAAGGGAAAAAGTTCTTTATCGCAGATAGCTATATGATCTTTAAAAAATCTATCAATAAAAACAGCTCGGATATTTGTTTCTATAAACACTGTCGGCTTATTAAAAGCAAAAGCACAAATTGATGACGCTGTTGCAGCTCCTATACCAGGAAAAGTTATTAATATTTCTGGAGAACCTGGCAATACGCCCTGAAACTCTTGTACTACTTTACCAGCTATCTGATGCAGATACTTACCCCTTCTATTATAACCTAAGCCCTGCCAGGCACTCAAAATATCATACAAAGAACTTGCTGCAAGCGTTTGAAAGTCTGGAAACCTATCTATAAATGCCAAATATTTATCGCAAACTCTGTGCGTTTGT
>Ga0207658_10000407_pt1 | contig 40986 bp, 36 predicted proteins | sample KBSS33metaG_FD_184322 | JGI IMG/M metagenome (GOLD analysis project Ga0207658, IMG submission 184322) | Switchgrass rhizosphere microbial communities from Kellogg Biological Station, Michigan, USA - KBS S3-3 metaG (SPAdes) (version 2) | ecosystem: Host-associated > Plants > Roots > Rhizosphere...
TCGAAGCAGTCGCGGAGATGCGTCGTGTACTGGTGCCAGGCGGGACGCTCGGCCTCATCTGGAATGGACGCGACGAGAGTGTCCCATGGGTCGCCGCGCTTTCCCGGATCACCGATCGCCGTGAAGGCGACACGCCGCGATACCGCACCGGCGCCTGGCGGAAGGTGTTCCCCGCTCCGGGCTTCGAGTTCATCGGCGATCGGCACGTGCGCAACCACCATATTGGTTCGGCCGAACAGGTCGTTCTCAAACGCACGATGTCGGTGAGCTTCATCGCGGGTCTGCCCGCCATCGAACGGCATGCGGTCGAGCGGGAAGTACGGGACTTGATTGACGGGACTCCGGAACTGGGCGGAGGCCGGGAGGTCGCCTTCCCTTATGTGACCAGCATGTTCGCTTACCGAGCGATCTGACAGCCGAACGGCGGCTTTCGTCAGATCTGCACGTTTGCGGCAGCGCCGTTAAATGAGCTGACTTGGTCTGGAAGGCACCGCGTCACTAAGTGCAGCCGGACCTGCCGCTCAGGCTCGGTCATCGCCTCTCGAAGTTGCCTGACTGCAGTGCCCGCTTGCCACTGATAGCTGGAACCTCAGGCCGCATGAAGTGACCAGCGTGCGCTTCGTATATGCGCGCGGATAACCCGTCGTCGCGACGCCTTTGCCTGGGCGTCCCCAAGACCAATGAACTCGTGTTTAGGCACATGCAAACACCGAGGAGCCACCAGATTCCAGATCGAAACCTCTTCCCCCTCCAGCCTGAATTCACGTTCGTCGGTCGGAACAGCCGCCGTCCGATCGCTGGGAAAAGGCGATCTCTCACGCGCTTCAAAATCCGCGAGAGCGTTGAAGATGGCGATATCGACCACGAGGAGGTGACCACGCTCTGGAACACTGAGCGGCGGGCATCATTCGAGACGCTCCTGCTGGCTGATGCCCAACCGCCTGCGCGGGCGACCCCGGAGGGAAGGGGGTGGGAAGGAGTGGCCGGTCCGAGGTGGATCGGGCCTTCTCCAAGGAGATTTCCCCATGGCAACGCTTGCCCACCATGTCGACGCGCCCCAGGTCTCCGGCGCCTATAAGGTCGACATCTCCCGCGGTCGCAATATCGGTCGCGTTTCCTCCGAATGGTATTCCCGTCCCGACGACGAGAAATTCCTGTCGCTCAATGAACTCTACGACAGCGTCCGCCGCCGCGCTGATCGCGCTCGCACCCGCGTGGTCGAAAGCCGGGACGTGCGCGTCGAGGCGAGCATGGACAATGCCGAACGCCTCAGCCTGATCGTTCCCGGCGAGGCCGAGCCGATCGCGCCGACCAATTGGTCCTTCGGCCAGTTGTCGAGCCTGGTCGGCGCCCCGGCGTCCTATCTGCGCAACCTGCCTGCCGCGCTCGCCGGCATCAATCTCCAGCACGGCCTGCTCAGCCATCGCGGCGAACAGGTGAAACTCCTCAAGACCCATGAGGGCCGCGCCGAACTTCGCGCCGTCACCGGCCCCGATTATGGCCGCATCTGGGACCATGAACTGGTCGCCGCCGTCATGAAGATCGCGGGCAACGGCGTGTCGGACACGCGCTGGAAAGTGCCGGGCGTGCTCGACTGGGGTTCGATGCGCTATAACCCCTATGTCGACGTCACGCGCGAGACGACGACGCTCTATGCCTCCGATCGCGACGTTTTCCTCTTCCTGGTGGACGACACGCACCCGATCGAAGCCGGCAAGCTCCCCAACGGCGAGCCCGATCTCTTCTTCCGCGGTTTTTATTGTTGGAACTCGGAAGTAGGCTCCAAGACATTGGGAGTAGCCACTTTCTACCTGCGCGCCGTATGCATGAATCGAAACTTGTGGGGCGTCGAAAATTTCGAGGAAATCTCGATCCGGCACTCCAAATTCGCTGCCAATCGGTTCGCTCACGAGGCCGCGCCGGCGCTCGAGACTTTCGCCGACTCCTCGGCGATGAGCTTCATCGAGGGCATCAAGACCGCGCGCAGCCGGATCGTCGCACGGACCGACGAGGACCGCGAGTCCTTCCTGCGCAAGAACGGCTTCTCCAAGACCGACACCGCGAAGATCATCCAGTCGGTGACGTCCGAGGAAGGCCACCCGCCCGCCAGCCTGTTCGACTTCGTGCAGGGAATCACGGCCCACGCTCGGGCGAAGTCCAACCAGGACACCCGTCTCGAAATCGAGGGCAAGGCGCGCAAGCTCTTTGCCAGGGCAAATTGAGGAGGACGCCATGCCGACCTTCACCATCGAAAGCACGTATCGTCTTCCGGTTTTTCGGCATCGAATCTACGAAGCGCCGACAGTGGAGGATGCTTGCCAGCTCGCAATCGCCGATGACGACTGGCAAAGTCAGAAGCAGGACCATGAAAGCGCCGGCCCGACCTTTCTGACCGGCATCTGGCCCGGGATCGACACCGCCTATGAGGTGGCGGCGCTCCCGGTGCCGCCGCGTTTCGCAGAAGGCGAGAGACTGCGGGATACCGGCGCCGGCGATCTCCCTGCCACTGCGCCGAAGATGGAACCCGTGATGCCGCGGTGTCGGCATTGCGGCAGCGGACAGATCAGCCGCGACGCCAATGCCTGCTGGGACGAGGAGACCCAGGCCTGGGTGCTGCTCGCAACCTATGACAGCCAGACCTGCGAGCGTTGCGGCGCCGACAGCAATCATCTGGTCGATTGGGTGCCGCTTGCCGGGCCGGGCTCGATCGATGCCTTCTTATGGGACGTGATCGAGGAACTACGGGCGCCAAAGCTGATCGGCGATGCGGCCCTCGAGGCCTTTTGCCGCGAGCATCAGAATGACCTCACCGCTGAGCAGGCCGCCGCCACATGGCGCAACCGCGCGCCCGGCTGACGACCGCCGCGCTGACTTCAACCCGACCAACCCCTTCGTGGCGGCTTCGACTTCGGTCGGAGCCGCCCTTTTCATATCGAAAGGATCTCATCATGAACCCTTCGTCCCAGGTCGCTCTTCAGACCTTCACCGTCGATGTCGAATTCTCGAGCGGCGGTGAGCCCTTTGCAACCGAACGCTATACGGTCGACGCTACCGACTGGTACCGTGCCCAGCGCGACGCGATCGAGATGTCGGTCTGCAGTCCCTACGACAACAGCCGCATTCCGGACCTCACGCGCCGCGCGATCGCGCGATAGCCACGGCTCCGCGCCTGTCCGATCGTCTCGATGGCGACGGGCCGGCGCGGGCATCCTCAAGAGGTGCGGACCTGCCTTATGCGACGCTCGATCGCTTGGCACAGGCCGGCGACGTCACGGCGCTCCTGCTGCTGCGCATGGCGGCTTGACGCTTACGACGGGTTCCGGGCGACCCGGGAGGGAAGGGGGTGAGGGGCGTGGTGCCGGTCGATGGGATCGGCGCACAGGAGATGTCCCATGCCCAACCATGATGCCCGCGCGCTGCTCACCGAAGCGCTCGACTTCTTCAACGATCATCCGCGCTTCAGCCTGCGGCGCGACCGGCGGCGCAACAGCTATGACCTGGCTTCGCGGATCGACGCATGCCTGTCTGCCGTCCCGGAGCCGGCTGACCCCGTAATCGCCGAAGCGCGCGATCGCTGGGCGTCGAGCGGATTCCTGCGCATCGACGCCGACGAGCACATCGTTACGCGGGATGCGCAAGGCTATTGGGTGCGGGCCTGGGTTCGCATTGACCCCGCCAGCGTCGGCGAGATCGATCCGGACACGGCCGAACGCTATCGCCAGGCCGTCGCCACACTGCCGGATCTCACGCGATCCATCCTGCTCGCGCACCAGCAGGACGGGCAAAGCATTGCCCAGGTTGCCGAACGCCTCGGCCTCACCACGCAAGAGGTCGAGCGGCATATCGCCGACGCCCTCACGAGGATCGGGCGCGCGATCGGCCAGGGTTGAAGGCCTCGTCCCCCGCTACGCCACGCAACGGTCGCAGCGCCGACGCGCCTTTCCGCTTTCAGGAGATGATCATGACCGACCTCTCGCATCAGCAACTGTCCGCCATCCTGCCGCGGGTCCGTGCGGCTCTTGGCACGATGCAGATCACCGATCCTGGCCTGCTCTCCGACCTGCAACAGGCCGAGCAACGGCTCGATGCGCATCCCATGCCTTTGCCGGTCGATGCCCGCCAATGAACTGTTGCTCGGTGAGGACGAAGCGCTCCTCGCCCAACTGCGCGCGGCGGTCTTCGAGCATGTCCAGTGGCTTATCCCGGCAGGGCGCAGCCTGAGCATCAGCGCCGACCGCAACACGCTTTCGCTCGCTCTCGCGCAAGCTGTCGATACCGGCTGTATTCTCCCCAGAAGTGCCGAATGAAAATTCCCCAGTTTGAAGTGCGCGCCAATTCGTCCTGGGGTTAACCCCAGGACGAATTGGCATCGATCTTCATGCCCCTCCAAATTGCCCGGCTCGCCCCTGGGAGGCTTGGAGAGTGGTCAGACTCGAGGATATAGTCATGCTTCATGATCTGAAGCGGCAGGGGCTGTCGGTATCCGCCATCGCGCGCAAGACCGGCCTCGACCGCAAGACGGTGCGCAAGCACCTTTCTGACGGCATAAAACCGCCGACCTACAAGCCGCGGCCGCAGCGCCCGCGTCAATTGGAGCCGTTCGAACCGTATCTGGTGGAGCGGATCACGCTCTACCCGGAGCTCTCGGGCAAACGCCTGTTGCGCGAAATCGCGGCGATGGGATTCAAGGGCGGCTATACGGCCGTCACAGACTTCCTGCGGGAGCATCGGCCGGCGCGCGTGAAGCCGTTCGAACGCCGCTTCGAGACGCCAGCGGGGCGACAGGCCCAGGTCGATTTCGCGCAGTTCCGCGTCGAATTTACCGACGAGCCCGGAGTGACACGGATCTTCTGGCTGTTCTCGATCGTCCTGGGCCACAGCCGGTGGCTGTGGGGCCGTTTTTGCCCGACGCAGGATCTGCAGACCGTCATGCGCTGCCATATCGATGCCTTCGAGGCGATGGGCGGCGCCCCTCGCGAGGTTCTGTACGACCGGATGAAGACCGCGGTCATCGACGAGGACGCGGAGGGCGTCGTGATCTATAACCGCTCGCTGGTGGCCGTGCTGGACCATTACGGCGCCCTGCCGAGAGCCTGCCGGCCCTATCGCGCCAAGACGAAGGGGAAAATCGAGCGGCCGTTCCGCTATATCCGTCAGGACTTCTTTCTGGGCCGTACCTTCCGCAACGCCGATGACCTCAACGCCCAGTTCCGCGACTGGCTCGACACGGTCGCCAATGTTCGCCTGCACGCGACGACCGGGCGGATCGTCTCCGAACATTTTGCCGAGGAGAGGCCGGCGCTGACCAGCTTGCCCGCCATGCCTTACAACGCCGTGCTGACCGTCGAGCGCCGGGTCAGCCACGAAGGGATGGTATCGGTTGGCGGCAATCTCTACTCGGTCCCGGACGCCACACGTAAACGCGTCGTAGAGGTGCAGAACCACCCTCGTGAAATCCGGATCTTCGAAGACCGCAGGCTCATCGCGGTCCATCCGGTGCTCGACGGCCGTAGCCAGCGCCGGGTCGATCCGGCGCATCGGCGCCTTGCGCCAGTCCGTGCGCCACGGCCGCCAAAACCCGTCGATCGCGAGACCGGTCGACGCTCACTGGACTTCTACGAGGCGGTCGGGCGTCGTCTCGCAGCGGCGGAGGTGCGGTCATGAGCGAAATTATCGACCGCATCCGCGCCAGCCTGGTCGGGTTGAAGATGCCCCGGGCGCTGGAAGCACTCGATCACACCATGCGCTGTCTCGAGCGCGGCGAGATGACCGCGCTCGAGGCGATCGATATCCTGCTGGCTCAGGAGCACGGCAATCGTGAAACCAGGCGAATCACCGTTGGCCTGAAGACCTCGCGCCTCGTTCCAATGAAGACGATCGACGGCTTCGACTTCTCGTTCCAGCCCTCGCTCGATCGGGGTCGCATCCTTGCCCTCGCGCAGCTCGACTTCGTCGAGCGCGGCGAAGTGGTTCACCTGTTGGGCCCGCCAGGCACAGGAAAATCGCACCTGGCAACGGCTCTCGGCGTCGAGGCGGTGCGCGCGGGGAAGCGCGTCTACAGGGCCAGCCTGGCGGAGGTAATCGACATGCTGGTGCGCGCCGAGCGCGACGGCAGGCTGCCGGAACGACTACGCTTCTTCAATCGTAACAGCCTCCTGATCGTCGATGAGATCGGCTATCTCCCTGTCACCCCCGGCGGTGCAAACCTGTTCTTCCAGCTCGTCAACACCCGTTACGAAAAGGGTGCCATGATCCTGACTTCCAACCGCGGCTTTGCGGAATGGGGCGATGTCTTCGGGGATCCTGTCGTGGCGACGGCCCTGTTGGACAGGCTTCTTCACCACGCCATCGTCATCCAGATCGAGGGCGCCAGCTACAGGCTGCGCGCTCACGCCGACCTGATCCCAGAACACACCAGGGCAATCGCGACAATCACACCACCCCCGCCGCCTCGCCGAAGAGGCCGGCCTCCAAAGGAGCGCGCGCCCGATCTCAATTACGGCTGATCACCGACAATCCCAAACTGGGGACTTTTGCCCCGGTACTTCTGGGGAATCTTCGGGCGGCGTTGACACAAGCAGCTTGAGGCGACCGCTGCCCAACGCCTGTTCGCACACCTTCAAGGGAGAATTTCGATGCGCCATTCCGCGCTTCTCGTCTGTTCGACCGTCCACCTGCCCGTGGCTGAACGCCATCACATCGACAGGCTGATCGCCATCGCCCCGCGAGCCGCCAATGGCCGTGTCGAGGCTGTTCATCCCGATCTCGTGATCGAACCCTATGCCTATGGCTTCTTCGCCCACACGTGCGTCGTCGGCAGCGGTTCAGAGCGCCCGGACGACATCAGCGCAGAATTCTGGGCGATCCTGGTCCAGGCCTTCGAGAGCGACGTGTCCTGGGTTCTGTTCGATCGCGACGAGCCAGCCGCGTCGCACCTGCCCATTTTTCCCGATCCTGATTGCACCATGGAGCACCAGTCGTGACCCTCGTCTCACCTCTCCGGGCGGCCTCGCCGAAGCGCGCGGCACTCGCCTCCTATGAGAACGCCTATGCCGTTGCCGTCCAGATGCAGCGCGCCACCGGCCGTCCACAGTTCGTCCTGCGGACCGGGGACCCGCTGCAACCCTTCCGCGTCACCAGCATCGGCCCCGCCTGCCGTCAGACCTTGATGACGCTGATCGCCTGATCGCTGTCCAACCGGGCCATCGCCCGCACGGCGAGCTTCTGGGAGAGACATCATGTTCGAGCCCCTCCGCTCGCCCGTCGCGGCGGCGAATGAGGACCCGTGCCCCGACGCCCTGCGGGACATCCCCGTAGTGGCCGCCTGGGGCATGGGCGTCGACAGTACCGCCATGATCATCGAGTGGGTCGCCCGCGGCTTGCCCTTGTCCGTCGTTTTGACCGCGGACACGGGCACCGAGCGCGAGGAGACCTATGCCTATCAGCCGATCTTCCAGCGCTGGATGGATCAGCACCACATCGAGCATCATGTCGTCCGCTACGTGCCCAAGCGCTTCAAGCTCTGGCCGCCCTATTTCTCGCTGCTTGAAAATTGCCTGACCAACGCAACGCTGCCGTCGATCAGCTTCGGGCGCCATTCTTGTTCACAAAAATGGAAAATTCAGCCTCAAGATCAGTGGGTTAACGGTTGGCTTCCGGCGCAGCAAATATGGGCTCGCGGCGGCAAGGTTGTCAAGCTGATCGGCTATGACAGCTCACCGGCCGACAGTCGTCGCTATGCCCACCGGGAAGGGCATGTCTGCGATCGCTACGACTATCTGTATCCTCTGCGCGCGTGGAATTGGGACAGGGATGCGTGCATCGCTCGCATTCGCGCCGAGGGCCTGCCCGTGCCCCATAAATCGGCCTGCTGGATATGTGCGGCCCAAAAATCCCACGAACTCGCGTCCCTGCCGCCGTGGTGCCTGCGCCTCATCGTTCTGGTCGAGGCTCGCGCGGCACCCCGGTTGCGGACCGTCGAAGGCCTATGGCGAACGACAAGCCAAACCCGACCTGGATCCATGACACGGTTCATCCGTGATCGGCATCTCCTCGACGAGCAGGAGATCGATACGATCATCAACGATGCGCCGGCCGACCTCATTGCATTCCAGGTCGATGCCGCCGACATTCCCGTCGCTGAACGACCCCATGTCCGGGCCTGGATCGAACAGTTTAACGTGATGGCCCTCCAAAAGGCTGCCTGATCCATGTTGTTCGCCGGGTCGGCTCCCGATTTCATGCCGGAGATGTCGCATATCTTGCCGGATCTCTGCTTGACCGGCAGGTGCCGGCAACGACTATTTGCAGCATGCGACTGATCGAGGGTCTCGCTGCGCGTCGACGCTATTATGGGCGGCCCCTCCCAACGCTGCCGGACATCCTGCTGATCGACATCCCTCGGACCTACGCAGGCTCGAGCCTCGCGCTCGGCCGTTACTATCCGATCATTCTCGAAACCCTCGCCGAACTCGGGGAATTCGAAACCTTCCTGTGTGCGGAGCGCGACCAGTTGATTCCGCCGAATCTCCTCGACCACCGCCCGTCCTCTCTTCAGGCACACGATATCATCTTCGCGCGTTACGCTCCGGCGTCTCCCGACTGGCCCTGGTTGCTCTTATGCCGATGGCCATCGGCCTATGTCGCCATGGTCCCAGACCCTGCGGAGGACTTCGCCCGCGGTGCCTATACCATCGAGGCTTTTGCGCACGCGACCGAAATGGATGAGGCGGAGCAAAGATTACTCGCCGCCCTAGGCCCCCATGAAGCCCGTCATGTCCGGTCGGTGACGGCCGGACCGGTCGGGAACGCGTGAAGGCGCCGCTCAGGCGACGCGCCCCGGCGCGCACGCGAACCGTACCTCAATGTGTGCCGCAGCACTTCTTGTACTTCTTGCCAGATCCGCAAGGGCAGGGGTCGTTGCGCCCGACCTTCGTCCGTTTGGCGATCGCGGGTCGGTTGGGATCATTGTCCAGCCGCCATTGGTGAAGCATTTCCACCCAGATCGGGATCAGGTCGGGCGCCTGCGCGTCCCAACGATCCTCTTCCTTGCGTTTAAGATCGAGCGTCCCATCGGCGAACGCACGCAAGGTGCGAATGCCCGCGAGCGCGGCCGCGCAGCCTGCGTCATCATCCGCATCGATCCGCGCCCAGCCGCCCGGGGCAAGATCCATTGCCTGGCCAAACCCCTCGACCCACATTTCCCATAGCGTCTCTCCGGTCCGGGTGTCCGTCTCCAGCACCGGCGCATAGCCGCCGGGGTGGTCTAGCGAAGCCAGGATCAGATTATAGTGCCGCATCACCAGATCGAGGAAATGTTGCAGATCCCGCTCATCCTCGAAGTCCGGCTCTCCCTCGCCATCATCGCCGGCCCAGATTTGTCGTATCCATTGCCCGGGCTTTACCAGATCGGGGCTGACCGCGATGCCGGTCAGGAAACCATCAAGCTGGGTCAACAACATGCAGTCGTCCGACTGGTCGAGCAGCAGCCGGTCCAGCTCTTCGAGATGCGAATCAAGGGACGTCATAACTGGCCTCTGGCGGAATTGCGCATACACGCCGGCCGCGGTTCGACGATCCAGCCCCGTGTGGCCAGCGGTCGCGGCCAAACGGCTTATTTGCCGAGAATGGCGGCAACAGGGCGGGCCATGTCGGCACGCTTCTTCATGAGATCGGCCAGCCAGCACAGGTGGGCGGCGGCATCCGCTAGCGGGAGTGCGCAGACTTCCTCGAACAACTCCCGCTGATAGGCGAGACCCCGCTCCAATATGTTCCGCAGACGCGTGCGGGCCGGACTGTCGTCGTCCTCAATATCGGCATTGGCTTCCCGGGCCGCCTCCAGAAACGCCTCGGCGAGCTCCTGACATTCGTAATAGCCACCATCAAGACCCTCGCTTGCGGCAAGGCTCGCCAGCCGCCGCCGCACCATCGGCAACTCCGGGTCAATCGCCGCGTCGTCCAGCGGCAAATTAAAATCATAGGCGGCGAGATAGTCGCGGATCATGGCTTGCTCCTGTCTTTGCGATCGGAACATAAAATGAACAAGATTGCAACGGCGTTCTCGTCTGTGCCATGGCTGCCGCATGATATTTTGCCGATTTACGCCGTTTTCCAATCCTTGCGCGCCAGTGGTACGTGTTGCCCGCAATGGCGGACGGGGGGCGGCATGAGCACCAGCAAGGTCCCGATGCGTTTGCGCGGCATCCTTCGCTTCGGCGAGCGCGGCGCGGTCCTCGAAGTCGAGGAAGGACCTGTCTGGCGGATCGAGACCAGCGACGATCTTTCCGTGCATGCGGGAGCCCTCGTCCAGATGGAGGCCTATCAGCAAGGCGCCAATCGTCTCGAACTGCTCTGGATCGGACGCGTGACCGACTGAGGCCCCACACCGTCCGCAACGCGGCTGGGCGAACGGGACGAACACCCCGCTAGCCGCCAGCGTCGATCGAGCCGCTGATATTAGGAAGGCATAACCACGCTTCCTGCCCGCTACGCTCAGTTCTCACCGATGGCGCAGCGAGCGTCGTCGACGAGAACGCCCATGGAGCGTCAGCACCGTTTGATCGCGTCCAGCGGGAGTGGTTCTCCCTCCAGGTCAGCCGTCGCTCCGGCGCTGCCGTTTCGGCTTTGTCGGCTTGGCGGGATTGGGCGCCGCAGCACCCGCGGGCCCGCCGCGCAAGGTCGGCCCGATCTCGTCGAGCGTCATCGACTTTGCCCATTCGGGATCCTCGTAGAGCGCGATCAATGCGTCGGTCGCGATCGGTCCCAGCGCCGCTATCTGGCTGTTGCCCTGCTTCCAGGCGCTCTCCCAGATCATAGCAAGGCTGCGCGATCCTTCTGCCAGGAGCTCGACCGTATCCTGTCCGAACTGCCCCCACATCGCCTTCTTGTCGCGCACATAGGTCTCGATGATGGCGTCGACGCTGATCGTCTCGAAGGCGGTGCGCATGACATCGACCGTCGCCACCGCTGCGTCGTGCCCTGATTGGCAGAACTGTGTGAAACCATGGCTGCCGCGCCTGCCGGGGCCGATACCGAGCGCGGTGTTCAGCCTCGAAAGCATTTCCGGCGCATGGGTGCGCAGCATGTCGGACTCGTATGCCGAATGGACCTCGTGCCCGTACATCTCCTTGGTCACCGGGTCCTTCCGATCAGGATCGCCGTTGAACTTGTACGAGATGTGGAGCGGTTGACAGCTGTCCCCGATATAATGGGCCATCACGCCCGCAGCGGCGACGAAACCGGCCGCATCGCCCTGCTGGGCAGCCTCGACCATCATGTCGTAGAACTGCCAGACGCGGAACGGCAGCAGCCCGCGGGAACGGTCGTCGATGTCGTCATAATAGCTCTGGAACGTGGCGATCGTCACCTTGGCGGGATCGGTCTTGCCCTGCGCATTGGCGGTAAGCTGTAGCAGAGTGCGCTGCCTCGAATCCGGTTTGTCCATGTCGGCAAAATGGTTCGGGTTTTCGCTTCTGCCGCGCCCAGCCGGGCTGCCCGGTCTCTTCCACACCTTGTCCGGCACGTCTGCCAGAGGCGAGAAACGCTGCTGGCTCGCGGTCTTGAACGACTTGGCCGCGATATTGTCGTCGCCATAAGCGACGCGATCGAGATTAGCCATCATCAGCCTGGACAAGTCGTGGTCGTCGATCAGCTGACAGGCCTTGGCCCCGATTGTGTAATGGCCGACATCTCCCCAATATTCGGGGATCCCCGAATGGACGCCGCGCACGATGTCGACATCCAGTTCGCGGCAGATCGTACTGACGAAGGTGGCGAGCGCCAGGCCCTGCGCGACATTGCTCTGACCGCTGTCGACAAAGACATGACCGCCCCATTGCATCGCGATCGGTCGGAGCGGGTCTGCAGGCTCTGCGGCCGGGTCGGCCATGCACCAGAGGGTCCCGGAGTCTCCGGGCCGGGTCGTGGTGCCGCTCTCCGGCGCAATCAGCAGGTCGGACACATAGTCTGTGCCGCCGATCGACTTGTACCGATAGAAGAGCGCGGCGATCTTGCCCGTCAACGGCCCGGACGCCCCGCCAAAGGCATGGACCTCCTGGTCGATTAGATCGACCGTGATACTGTCCGCATGGATGTCGAGCGGCATGCCGATCGGCCCCAGTCCCGCGATCTGCGACGTCCACATCGAAACGTCGGCGACTTCGATCAGTCCGACATCGAGGTTCGACACGACCTGGGTACCCGGCCAGCCGGGATAGACCTGCGGGAAGGGCAGTTTCCGGATCGAGCGTTCAGCCGTGGTGCCGACGGCGACGCGCGTCCCACGCAGGATCGTAGCCACTTCTTCACCCGGACGCCCGGCGACATGTTGATTGGTGAGCGCATAGGTTGAACGTCCGTCGCTGACGAGGCAGCCGACCGAGCCGAAATGATCGACCCCCTGAACATGGGTGGTCAGAAGAAAGCCACCGCCGACCAGACTGTTGGGGAAGGACGGCGCATCGTCACTGGCGGCCGGCGCTTCCTGTCGTTCGACGAGGATGGTGCAGGTTGGAATGACCCGGCCATCGGGCAGGAACAGGGCGCGCGGCACCATCTGGTCCGGGCTTCGCGCGAAGTCCGCGCGGTCGACCCAATGGTCGACGAAGACGAGGACGCACGGCCAGGACCATGGCTTGACCACAGTGTTGAACAAGGTCTTGGGCGGCGCAACATGCGCTGGCTCATTGGGCCTTTTCTCGCCCGGTGGATGCTTGGCGTACCAGTCGTCTTCATGGATACGGTAGCGCCCGATCGCGGTCGCGGTGACATTTGCAAGATGCAACAGATGGAGGTGGTAGGCGTCGCGCGCCTCCACGAGATCCCGCACAGACAAGGAGCTGAAATCTCGCCGCGGTGGAAACTGCTTCATGGTCACCCCCCCCCAATGTCCCGGCCGATCATCGAAAGACTCGCAAGCCCGTTCAATAGATCGGATGCGTGACACGCGTTTTACCATGGCGCGGTGAGATGAGCATCAGCAGAAGCGAACGATATTTGGTCCAATATCGTTGCTCGCTATTCCGTGACCAGCACTGCGATCCGTGATGATCGCTGGCCCTGGGTGCCTCGATTTGAATTTCCGGCAACGACCCAAATGTTGCCGTGCAGCCATGGGGCATCTCTGCCCCATGGCTTTCGCTTCGATCAGGAGGCTCCAATCGGCGTTTCGTGCGACATACCGCCGGCCTCGCTGGATTGCTCCCGACCCGGCTTGATCCGGTACCAGAGAGCATAGAGCGCCGGCAGAAAGACCAGCGTCAGCACCGTACCGCCGATCGTGCCGCCGATCAGCGTGAACGCGAGCGAGCCCCAGAACACCGATTGCGTTAGCGGAATGAAGGCGAACACCGCGGCGAGCGCCGTCAGGATCACCGGCCGGGCGCGCTGCACCGTCGCTTCCACAACAGCATGGTAAGGATCGAGCCCGTCCGCCTCGTTCTGATGGATCTGCCCGATCAGGATCAGCGTATTACGCATGATGATCCCGGCCAGCGCGATCATCGCGAGGATGGCGTTGAACCCGAACGGCTGGTTGAAGATCAGGAGTGTCGGCACCACGCCAACCAGCGCCAGCGGCGCGGTCAGCAATACCATCGCCATCGCCGAGATCGAGCGAACCTGGAAAATGATCACGACCATCATCAGGATGATCATCAGCGGGAAGACAGCAGCCAGCGCCATATTGGCCTTGCCCGCTTCCTCCAGTGCCGCGCCGGTCTCGATCTTGTAGCCGGGCGGCAGCGCGGCGACGATCGGCTGGATGCCCTTGATGATCTGGTTGGAAACATCTGGCGGCTGGAACTGCTCGCCGATATCGCCGCGCACCGTGATCGTGACGTAACGGTCGCGGCGATGGATGATAGGATCCTCCATTCGCACCACGGCCTTGCCGATCTGATCGAGCGGCACGCGCTGGCCCGCCGCGCCTGTCAGCGTGAAGGCATCGAGCCTGGCGGGATCGAGGCGATCCGGCCCGGCACTGCGCGCGACGACTTCGACCGAGCGGATATCCTCGCGCACCTGGGTCACCGGCACACCGGTCAGCAGGAACTGGAGCTGCTGAGCCGCATCCTGGGATGACAGGCCGATCGCGCGCAGGCGGTCCTGATCGAGCACGAAGTGAACGGTCGGCACGCGCTCGCCCCAGTCCGTGTTCACCTGTCGCATGGACGTGTTCTTCTGCATCACCTGCCGCACCTGCTCGGCGATGGCGCGCACCTTGTCCTCATTCGGACCCATCACCCGGAACGCGACGGGGAAGGGTGAATAGGGGCCGAAGACGAGCTGAGTCACGCGGATGCGGGCGGCAGGCACTAGCCCCTCGGCGGCCATCTCGCGGGCGCGGTGTTTGAGCGCCTCGCGATCCTTTTCGCTCGGTGTCAGCACGACGATCTTGGCAAAGGACGGATCGGGAAGTTCCGGCGCGAAGGGCAGGTAAAAGCGCGGCGGCCCCTGACCGATATAGGAGGTGACGATCTTCGCTTCCGGCTGTTTCCGCAGCCACGCCTCGACCTTTTCCGTGGCGGCGCTTGTCACCTCGATGCTCGTGCCTTCCGGCATCTGCACCTCGACCAGCACTTCGGGGCGATCGGAGATCGGGAAGAACTGCTGCTTCACGAAGCCCATGAAGAAGATCGCTGCGAAAAACAGCGCAAGGACGGCGAGCGCGACCTTCCTCTTGTTGTCCACGATCCAGGACAGGCCCGAGCGCAACCGCTCATAGCGCGGCGTCCCGTAGATCGCCGCGTGTCCGCCTTGGACAGGCTTAAAGTCCGGGAGCAGCTTGACGCCGAGATAGGGCGTAAAGACGACCGCCACGACCCATGAGGTGAGGAGGGCGAAGCCCACCACCCAGAAGATGTTGCCGGCATATTCGCCCGCACTCGATTTGGCGAAGCCGACCGGCATCAGGCCGATGGTGGTCACGAGCGTGCCCGCCAGCATCGGTGCGGCGGTATGGCCCCAGGCATAGGTCGCCGCGCGGACGCGGTCGTAACCCTCCTCCATCTTCACCACGATCGTCTCGATGATGATGATCGCGTCGTCGACGAGAAGGCCAAGCGAAAGGATAAGCGCGCCGAGCGTGATGCGATCGAAGTCGCGTCCCGTCGCCAGCATGATGACGAACACGCCGGCCAGCGTGAGCGGCACGGCGAGCGCTACCACGATGCCGGTGCGCCAGCCAAGGCTCACCAGACTGACCGCGATCACCACCGCCAAAGCCACGAAGAACTTCAGCATGAACTCGCCATAGGCTTCCTGAATGTTCACCGCCTGATCGGAGACCTTGGTGAAGCTCAGACCCAGCGGCATCTCGGCGGCAATCGCCTTCGCCTCGCGATCGAGGTCCTTGCCCAGCTGGAGGCCGTTGTAGCGCTCCTTCATGATCACCGCGAGTTCGAGCGCGGGTTCGCCCTGGTTGCGGATCAGGAACGTCGCCGGGTCCTCATATCCGCGCTTCACATCGGCGATGTCGGAGAGTTTGAGCGTGTGGCCGCCCGAGACGATCGGGGTGTCCCTGATCCTCTGGAGATCGTCGAACGCGCCATCGAGACGGACCTGCACCTGCGGACCCTTGGTGTCGATCGATCCGGCCGGGGTCAGCATGTTCTGGCTGGCAAGCGCTGCAAACACATCGCGTGCCGAAACACCGAGATTGGCGAGACGCGCGTAGGAGAACTCGACGTAGATCTTCTGGGGCCGTTCGCCGATGATGTTGACCTTCTTCACGCCCGGGACATGGAGCAGGCGCTGCCTGAGCTCCTCCGCCTGCCGCACCAGCACGCGCTGCGGTTCGCCTTCTCCCTTCAGCGCGTAGAGCGCGAAGGTCACGTCGCCATATTCGTCGTTGATGAAGGGGCCCTGCACGCCCTGCGGCAGCTTGAGTGCCTCGTCGCCAAGCTTCTTGCGCGCCTGATAGAATTCTTCGGGCACTTGTGCCGGCGGTATCGGATCCTTGAGCGTGACGGTCGTGACCGCGATGCCCGGCCGCGTGTAAGTCTCGGTCCGGTCGTACCAGGCAAGCTCCTGCATCCGCTTCTCGAGCGGTTCGGCGACCTGATCCTGCATCTCCTGCGCAGTCGCGCCCGGCCATGCGGTAACGAAGGTCATCTGCTTGACGGTGAAGTTGGGATCCTCGGCGCGGCCCATGTTGAGGAAAGCGAACAAGCCGGCCAGCGAAATCGCGATGATGAGAAAGAGCGTGACCGACCGTTCGCGGACCGCCAGCGCGGAGAGGTTGAAGCCGCCTCGGCTTTCGCCGCCGCTCACTTCGCCGCAACCTGATCAGACGCGACGCGCACGGCGTCGCCCTGATGGAGCGAATGCGCACCGAGCGCGACGAAGCGCTCACCGGATCTCAGGCCACCCGTGATGGTGGCGACCTCGTCACCGAGCCCGGCGACCCGTACCGGCCGCCACGTGACCCGAAGCGGCTTGCCCGCGACGATCCACACGCCGGGGCCGTGCCCATTATCGGTGATCGCGCCAAGGGGAACCGACATGCCGCCCGCGGCCTTCGCGTCAGGCACCGAAATCCGCACAGTCGTACCCAGTGGCGCGTTGGCCGCCGCGCCCTGAAGAACATAGCGCGCATCGAAGGTGCGGGTCTGTGGGTCCGCGGCATCCGAAAGCTGGCGCAGGCGCGCCGTCCCCGTTGTCGAGGCGTTGAAGATCGCCGCCGTTGCGGTCGAACCGATCGCGGGGCGGATCGTCTCGGGAAGGCTGATCGTCGCTTCACGCGGCCCGGAATGGGCAAGCCGCACGACTGTCTGGCCCGCCGTCACCACCTGACCAGGCTCGGCGAGCGTCTCTACAACAACCCCGTCGGCATCGGCGACCAGCACCGAGTAGCCGGCCTGGTTGCGTGCGACCCCCGCCTGCGCCTGCGCTGCTTCAAGCTGTGCCCTGGCGGCATCGGCCGCCGCCTTCGCCTGATCATAAGCCGAGGCAGAGACCGCGCCTGCGGACACCAGGTCGCGATAGCGCTTCTCGTCGGCGCTGGTCTGGAGCGCCCTGGCGCGCGCCGCCTCGACGCTGCCCGCTTGTGAGATCGTCGCCAGAGCAAGGTCCGTGCGGTCGATCCGCATCAGCGGTTGACCCTTTCGGACCGTCTGCCCGGTATCGACCAGACGCTGCACGATCTTACCAGGGACGCGGAAGCCCAGATCGCTTTGCACCCTCGCAGAGACGACCCCAGTGAACTCACGATCGCCCCCGCCGGCCACCCCGACGGTCGCCACCCGCACAAGTTGCGCACCGACCCGAGGATCGGCTGGAGCCTGCGAACAGGCGGACAAGGCGAGGGCGAGGGTGCCGACCGAGATGATCGGCACGACGTGATGAAGACGCTGCATGAGTCGCTCCCATGTTGGGTTACGCTCATCTGTTCACGAGTGACTAATATGTCAATACGTCACACGTAAATCTTGTATGTACTCTCTTTAAGGAGCAAGGCTCCTCAGAATCAGGCCCGTGACCTCGTTCACGCCTTCTGGAACGGCTTCGAGATTATACTGGAGCATCACCGGGTTCATGAACGGCTGAAAGGCCAGCATGATCGCGCGGACCGCCTCGTCGATCGGCGTCTTGCGCTCGAACTCGCCGGAGGCGCGACCCTCTGTGATGATATCGGCGATGATTCCGCTGATTTCCTCAAGGTAGTTGGTCGACGATGCCCACTTCTCGGCGCACGAATAGGCCGCAATCTCATAAATCTTCTGGTCGTTGAAAGCTATCTCGGTCGTTGAAACGGCGATAGTCTTGAGAAGTCGGCGAAGCTTGTCCGTTGCGGACTTGCCTTGCGCCAGCGACTCACGGACCGCGGTCGTCACCGTGCCAAGACACCTTGCGCAGATCGCCTCGCCGATGGCCTGCTTCGACTCGAAGAACTTGTAGATATAGGCCTTCGAGAAACCGATGGTCTTGGCGAGGTCGGCCACGGTCGTCTTGCCGTAGCCATAGCGGCTGAAATGCTCGTCCGCGGCCTCGATGATCTGGTCGCGGATGCTGTGGTCGGCCGGGCCCCGTTGGCCTGCTGCCGTGCTGGCTTGAAGATCGCTCATCCCGTCCATCTAGTGCATGCGAGGCCAATTGACAACGAGTGACCCATTCATATATCAGTCACAGAAATTCTGATCGAGGTCGATATGCGCGCGTCCACACTGACGACGGCACTTTTGGGTGCAAGCCTGCTCGGCGGCTGCGCCGTTGGTCCCGACTATCACCGTCCAGCAATCGCCGCGCCAGCAGCGTTCATGGGCACCGGGGCGGTCGAGGGCCGTGCCGCTCAGAATGCGCCCGCCGCCAGCGAGAGCGCATGGTGGTCCGGCTTCGGCGACCCCGTCCTGACGGACCTTATCACGAAGGCGCTGGCCCAGAATCTCGACATTGCCCAGGCCGTCGCGCGTGTGACACAGGCAAGGGCGGGCCTCCACGAGGCGGATGCCGCGCTTCTGCCATCCGGCAATGTGTCGGCCTCCGCCGCCGCCCTGAAACTCTCCCGCGACACGCTTCAGGGCCGGCAATTGAGCGCCTTCGGCGTCGGCCGCAATCAGGAGGCTTACGAAGGCGATGTCGGCGCGAGCTGGGACATCGATCTGTTCGGTGGCCTGCGGCGCGACCGTGAGGCCGCCTTCGACGAATATCAGGGCTCGCGCGCCGGCGTCGCGGCGGCGCGTCTCTCGGTCGCTGCCCAAGTCGCCGACACCTATATCGCTATCCGCGGCTTGCAGCAGCGTCTCGCGGTGGCAAACGAGCAGGTCGCCACCCAGCAGCGGCTCGTCGACACGATCGACCTCCAATATCGCAAGGGCATCGCCGCCGAACTCCAGCTCCGCCAGGCCGAGGGTGTGCTTGCCCAGGTGAAGGGCACGGTGCCGGTTCTTCAGGTGGCGCTCGATGGCGCCCTCAATTCGCTGGACGTGCTGCTGGGCGAGCAGCCGGGGACCGAACGTGCGTTGCTCGCTACCCCGGGCGCCATCCCGCTTGCCCCGGCCATCACGGACATCGGCAGTCCGGCCGACCTGCTCCAGCGGCGGCCGGACCTTATCGTCGCGGAGCAAAGACTGGCGGCGTCGAATGCCCGCATCGGATCGGCAATCTCGGAATATTTTCCGAAGATTTCCCTGACTGGTCTGATCGGCACCGCCGCGACGGGACCGGCCAGCCTTTTCACCGGCGGGTCCTTCCAGGCCCAGGGCGTCGCGGGGCTGCGCTGGCGGCTGTTCGATTTTGGTCGGGTCGATGCCGAGATCAAGAATGCGCGCGGCCGCAACGCCGAAGCGCTTGCCGCCTACCGGCTGTCCGTTTTGCGTGCATCCGAGGATGTCGAAAATTCATTTTCAGCGCTCGTGAACCGCGAACAGCAGCAGCGCACGCTCATCGATGGCGAGACGGCGCTAACCCGTGCACAGCAGGCATCGATGGCCGCTTACAAGGGCGGCGTGGTCAGCCTGATCGAGGTGCTCGACGCCGACACACGCCTGCTCGCAACGCGCGATGCATTGGCCCAGGCCCGGACCGAATCCGCCCGTGCCGCTGTCGCTTCGTTCCGCTCGCTCGGAGGCGGATGGAATGCGGACCCTCGTTCGTGAATTGAACGAGTCTGCCGGGGGGCATGGTAATACATGGCTTGCCGCCGCTCTAATTGCTTGCCTGTTCTGAGCGGGCGGCTCGCATATCGAGTTCGACGCTCTTCCAGCAGGGAGCCTGGCAACCAGTTCAGCCAGGCTCGTTGCTGGGGCGCGACCTGGCAGCATCCCTCCGGCCTGTTCGCGAACATCAACGCCAACTACCGCAGCGGCTATTTCCAGGAGATCGTCGATCAGCCGACGACAGGATATCCGGTGTCGGACCCTCGTGAATACCAAGCTTGGCGGGCAGGCGAGCTTTTCGGAGCTTTCGTCGTTGTGAGCATTGTCTTCAACGTCCAGAAACCTACCCAGAGCTTCGTCGATCTCGATGGCCGGACGCGCGGCGCCGTGACGGACCCGCGGATCGTCGGCCCGTCGTTCGAAGGCCGCTTCTGATGCTTTGCCGTCTCGACCCGCGCAGCTCGCCAGCCGCTCAGTGGCGCAGCCGCGGCGCCGCAATTGTTACGGCCAAAGTGCCGACGACCTGCTCGAAACCGGTCGGCTCTTGCGCCTACAGATGGCACGGCGAGGGTTGCCGCCCAACAGCGCATGCTGACCGGGGCATCAAGGCAGCGTGGCCGATGGCACAGCTGCTTTCGCCAGGGTTGCCTGCACCGTCACAGCGCCTCCAACGCGAGGGCGATGCCCTGTCCGCCACCGATGCACAGCGTCACCACGCCCCGGCGCAGGCCGTCGCGGCGCATGGAATGCAGCAGCCGCGTCGTCAGCACCGCGCCGGTCGCGCCGATCGGATGTCCGTGAGCGATGGCACCGCCCTCGACATTCACGATGTCCTCGGGAATGCCGAGTTCCTTGATGACCGCCAGCGGCACCACCGCGAAGGCCTCGTTGATCTCGATCCGCTCGACATCACCAAGGGCCCAACCTGCGCGGTCCAGCGCCTGCCGCACGGCGGGGACAGGCCCGAGCCCGAACAGCCCCGGCTCGACCGCCGCAACGCCGTAGCCCGCCAGTCGCGCATAAGGCTCGATCCCTGCGGCTTCGGCAAAGGCACGCTGCGCGACGACGACTGCGGCGGCCCCGCTGTTGAGGCCCGGCGCATTGCCCGCCGTGATCGTGCCGTCTGCCCGGAATGCGGGCTTCAGGCGGGCGAGCTTTTCCGCCGTGGTGTCCGGCCGGGGCGCCTCGTCGGTGCCGAATGCAATATTGCCCGCCTTGCCGCCCGCGACTTCTAGCGCAAGGATCTCCGCATCGAACAGTCCGGCATCGCGCGCTGCGGCAAAGCGCTGCTGCGAACGCAGCGCGAAGCGGTCCTGCTCCTCGCGCCCGATCCCGGTGATGTCGACCAGCGTTTCGGTGTGCCAGCCCGAATGCTCGCCCGAGAAGGCATCGTGAAGCCCGTCGGTCAGCATGCTGTCGAGCACCGCGCCCGGCCCCATGCGCAGCCCCCAGCGACCGCCTTCGAGCAGGTAGGGCGCACGATCCATGTTCTCCATGCCGCCCGCGACCGCCGCCTCGATGCCGCCCATCGCGATTTCCTGCGCAGCGGACAGGATCGCCTGCGCGCCCGATCCGCACACGCGGTTGACGGTCAGCGCCGGAACCGAGACCGGCAACCCGCCGCCGATCGCAGCCTGCCGCGCCGGGTTCATGCGATTGCCCGCCTGGATGACATTGCCCATGACGACCGAGCCCACGCGGTCGGGCGTGAGGCCCGACCGGCGCACGGCCTCGGCAATGACGGCGGCGCCGAGCACAGTGGCGGGGGTGTCCTTCAGCGTTCCGTTGAAGGCGCCGATGGCGGTGCGCACCGGCTGCGCGAGCACGATTTCGGTACGGGACATGACATTACTCCGTATGCTTGCAGTCAGGCGACAGCGGCTTCGCTGCGCCGGGGAGATGCGGGATCGAGCGCGCTGACCGCATCGAGGCGCGCGAGCTGCTCAGGCGAAAGGACAAGGTCGACGGCGGCAAGATTGCTCCGCAGCTGGTCCGGGGTGCGAGGGCCGATCAGCGGCACCGCGCCATGCGTTCCTGCCCACGCAATGGCGACACGGTCGGCGGTGGTTCCCGCTTCGTCCGCCACTGCCAGCACGGCATCGAGCACGGCGGAGCGCTTGGCGCTGTTCTCCGGCTGGAAGACCCGGCCGCCGAGCCCTTCGGCCCGGCCTGCCTCACCCTTGCGGTACTTGCCGGTCAGCATGCCGCCGCCAAGCGGCGACCATGTGACGGCGCCCAGCCCGAGCGCCTCGACGGCGGGGAACAGGTCCGCCTCCGGCGTGCGGTGCACAAGGCTGTGTTCGAACTGCACGGCGGCCAGCGGCAGGCTGCGTACGGCCTCCGCCAGCGTCACCGCACGCGCGACGCGCCAGGCGGGGAAGTTGGAGAGCCCGGCGTAGAGGATCTTGCCGGCCCGTGCGAGATCGTCGAGCCCGCGCAGGATCTCCTCCATCGCCGTCACCCCGTCGGGCTGGTGGACCCAGTAGAGATCGACGCGGTCGGTGCCGAGGCGCCGCAGGCTGGCCTCCACCGACGCGACCATTGCCTTGCGGCTGTTGCCGAGGACGAGCCGACCTGCATCGGGCGCCGCGCCCATCGTGAATTTGGAAGCTAGCAGGAAATCCTCGCGCCTCCCCTTGAGGATGCCGCCGAGAAGCTCCTCCGCCTCGCCGAACTGGTAGACGTCCGCGGTGTCGATGAAGTTGCCCCCCGCATCGGCATAGGCGTTGAAAATCGCCTCGCTTTCACGCGGATCGGCGCCGTGGCCCCAGCGGGTGCCGAAGTTGGCGGTGCCGAGCGCGATCTGCGCCACCTGCACGCCGGTGCGTCCAAATGTCCTGTACTGCATGGCGGTCTCCTGAAAATCGGAACTTGGGAAAGGTTATGTGTAATTGCACATTTCGACGCGCGGCTTTGCCGGCGGGCCACATGGTCAGTCCTCGAAAGCGTGTCGTTGCAGATCGTCGCGGAGGCGGGCCGCTTCCTGCGCACCGACCAGCGTTTCGTAAGCCTCCTGCGCCGCCCGCCACAACGGCGCCGCCGCAGTCAGCCTGTCGCGCCCGGTCGCGGTCAGCGTCAGCACGATGCTACGTGCGCCTTCGGGCTGATGTCGGTCGATCAGTCCCTCCGCCTGCAGCCGCGAGACGGCGCGCATCAGCGTGGTGCGTTCCATCACCATGACGTGCGCCAGTTCCGCGATCGTCATCGCCTTCCCCCGCGCGGTCACGGCGAGAATTGAGAACTGCGAGATCGACAGGCCTGCCGGCGCAAGGTGGCGATCGTAAAGCCGTGTGAGTGCGCGGGCATGGCGGCGAGCAGCAAGATTGTAGCAGGCAGAGGGTTCATCCAGCATACCGATTAGATAGTGTGTAATTGCACATTCGCAAGACGCCACTGAGCCGGGGGTGGCGCTCGGGCCCTGGCGTAAGCGCCGCTATCGCCCCTATTCTTTCAAGCACACCGCAATAGTCGATCGACTGACAGTGGCGATAGCGCGAGCGATCAGGTTCGTTCCAAATTGGAGATTGAGCGTCCCATGACATAGGCGAGGAAAGGGGGCCGCCGTCGCCGCGCAGCTCGCGGAACCGCTGCGCTCACCCGATCGCGTAAATCGCCGAGGGCCTGGCGCCTTGGCGAAATCACGCGGGGTCTTCAGATGGCTGCGGTTGTCGATGAGCGCGCCGACGCACAACCCGAAGAAACCGTAGAATCGAGAGACTCTCCCGGAAGCAGCCAGCGGTGTGAAGGCAAGGCTCCGCAAGGCTCCCGTTTACGGACCGTGATAGTAGGAGATCAGTGGTGGATTTTCGGGATCATCCTCGGTCATCAAGCGATCGGTGAATTCGAGCGCGCTATCCTCTGGTGGCTCAACCAGAAGCTGATCGACGATAATTACCTGATGGTCGGAAAGATCGCTCTCGGCGACCTCATAGAGATATCGGTAGAACGCCTGAACGAGCTCGGGGTTGATGTCGGGCGTGATGTTCTTGAGGGGCGTGTCGATCATGAGCAGCGTCGGCACGGGCAGATCGTGCTCGGCCGCCGTGCGGTGAAGAGCCAGCGCGAAGCATATCGTTAGTAGGGTCTTCTTGCCGCCACTTCCCGCGGTATAAAAGCTGTAGGCCGCGGCTTCGTCTCCACCGGGCCAAATCTCCGGGATCATCGTGCGCCGATTGATGTGGACCTGATCCGCGCTGCTTACGCCTGGAACGTGAGTTGCCACCAGTGCCTTGAGAAAGTTCTCTTCGAGCGCCGCGAAATTTGCGTCTGCTTTGCTCAGGCGCCGTTGCTCGGCAAGGATCTCCCGTTCGAGGCGCTCCAAATCGGCGGACAGCGCATCCGCGTCCTCGATCATCTTGGTGACCGCGTCGGGCATTGCGCTCACACGATCCAGGAAACGTGCGCGCTCATCGAGTTCGGCCAGCTCGCGCTGTGCATCACGTGTACGGGCCAAGCGATCCGATTCATAGGTTGCAAGGAGGTCGGCCACGCGGCGGTCGAGCAGGTTCTTGTCCGCGAGCACCGTCGCGATGCGCGCTTCCTGCCGTTTTCTCGCGATCCCATGCCGCCGAAGCGACGCCTCAATATCGGCCAACCGCGCATCAAGGTCGCTGTTGATCGTTGCAGGCGTAATCGCGCTATCATCGGGCTGAAGCGGCTGCAGGCACAAATAGCAGTCGTCGCCATGCGATCGGTGCGTGCTGACCGGCTGGCCGCATTGCGGGCAATTTTCAAAGGCGCTGCCGGCTAGCACCGCGCGGGCACGGTCGGCTCTGGCCACCTTGAACTTCATCGACAGCAATTCCGAGCGTAGCTCGCGCTGCTCATTGAGGCGGAAATTGAGATCCTCCAGCGTCTCGCGCTCGCGCTCCAACAGGTCCGACAAGTGCCGGAGTTGCACACGCTGATCGTCGACGAAATGCGTGTCGCTCAAATAGACCGTAGTGTCGTCGCTCAGGAGACGCCGCAGTTCGTCAGCGCGGCCGCGTACCTTCTCGAGTTCGGTTGCGATCTGCCCGACCGAGGCAAAATCAAACTCTCGCAGGAACTCCCGGATCCGCTCGGCGGCGTCCCGCTTCGCGCGCTGTTCCGTTCGCGTCTGATCATATTGGATCTGCAGGGTGCTGAGCACCTCACTGTAGTAGCCCGTGAAGAAATTCAGGCTGTCCTTGCTTTTCTCCGCGAGCACTGGCGTGTTCAGCCGGAAAAAGGAGGAATCGAGTTCCTCCTGCTCAAGGTAGCAGAATTTGAAAAGATCGCGGAAGCTCAGCCGCACCATCGGCGAGTCTTCATCCCCGGTGCGCTTGCGCACCCGGATGATCGGATAGCCAAGGAGCCGGAAGAGCAAGTCACTCAGGTTGACGACATCGGTTCCGAAAACGACCGGGCCATCGCCTTTCGCGCGAACCTGCAAACTGACCGGACCGTCCTCCGGATCCATCCACGAGACCCTGACGAAGCCTTCCCCTCGGCTGCGTTCGATCAGCACGTCAAGATCGCGCACCTTCAGCGTCAGGGCGGCCGCCAGGAACTCCCGCTGGATCGCGGTCGTCATCTCGAGATTCCCGCCGAGGCAGAAATCGATCAGTCGAACGACCGTGGATTTTCCGAGGCTCAGGGTGCCATGGATGAAGGTGATGTTTCGCGAGAAGGTCAGCACCTCCTCGCTCTGGCGGCACAACAGCTTGAGCGTTTGAAGGTGGATTTTCATTGGTCGATCGTCTCGCCCATGCGCAAGGAAGCCACTTCCGGGAAATTTTCGTAGATGAAGTCCATCAGCGAAGTAGCGGTCAGGTTCAGGTGCCGCTTGAGCAGCACAGCGCGCTGGCGAATGCCGGCATATTCCGGCTCACCTTTCAGCGCCTCTGCCGCAGCGCGGCCGCGCTCCGTCTGGCCGATGATGACCGTGCGCCCCGCGGTGTGAACATGAATCAGGCCGCGGCCTGCCAATATGTTGAGGAACCGCCTGTAGCGGTGATCCCATGGACCATATTTGAAGCGCACCATGCGCGCCTCGATCGAGTTGCGTTCGAAATCCTCAACCTTGACCTGCGACGCGTCGCTGCCCCGCACGCGGATCGCCCGTTCCAGGAAGGCCGGGTAACGCAGCAGGAAATCCAGCTTGGCCAGCTTGGTCAAACCCTCGACCTTCTGATCGCCTGCCTTGCCCGCAAAAGCGTCGATGAGGACCAGCAGGCGGCCTAGATGAAGGGAGTCATCGCCTTCAAGATGATTGACGATTTCAGGGAGCGTGCTCATGCGTCTGGTGCCGCTGGAGACAGATCGCGATCAGCGCTCCACCAGACCTTACACTCCTCGGAAAGCAAGCCGGCGGTGCCGACAAGATGCTCCGAACGGCACCCGAACAGGCTGTCGCGCTCGCCTATGGCCGTCTCACGAGTTCGGCCTCGCAGGTCGGCAAGCATCGCTTGGCCATAGGCGCTCACCCCGGTCGATGTCTCGGCCTCAGCCTCACGCGCGGCACGGTTAGCGAGATACTGAAAATGGGCGAGCCGGCGGTTGGCCTCGGCCAACCCAAACTTCTCTTTCCATCCCAGAAACGTCCGCTCGAGAGAGGCGACGTCATCCTTCATCTGCTCCACGTCGGCATAGCCGATACCGCCGGCCGCCATTTTCAATTCCATCCGGCCCAGACCTGGTGGGATGCTTTCGCGGGCGATGAACTCGCGAATGCTGAGCAGTTCCCGATCATCTGCCGCCGCCGGGGTCGTGAGCTTCGCCATCAACTCCCGGTCCAGCCGCTTCCTCCTGGTACGGAGTGCTTCGACATGTTCGGCAAAATCTTCGACGACCGCGTGCGATTCGAGGACATAGCCGTCCAGCGCGAGCGAGCTCACGTTCCAGATATGCGCACGGATCGTGTCGGCCATGCGATAGAGTTCGAAGACCGACTGGTTGCCCAGCGTCTCGATCTCGCCGAGCGCCCGCACAAGGTCCTGTTCCGGCTGATCGATGCCGGTCTTGCGCGCCTCAAGGCGTACCTTGCCGAGCGCCGCGATAACATGCTCCTGCGCCAGAGCCGTGCTCTCGGCAAACTCGGCGAGGCACTTGCGCACCTTGTGACGAGGGCTGAGTCCCTCAAGGCTTGGGTTGTCGCGGCAGCAGCTCAGAACTGTCCCGACATCATCACCGCCGTCGTTATCATGAAACACGAAGTTGGTAGCGAGGACGAACCGCTCGAACTGCCCAGGGTATCGCGCGTCGCGGACACAAAAACGTTTTAGGGCGCCGGATACGGATTTGTCCGAGAGGCGAAATTGCGGCTGATCAAGTTCGCGCGTCTTGACCTGAATGCCCGTGAAAAGCCCATTAGCGCCCTCAACAAGAACATCTTCCAGATGCTCGCAATAGACACTGCGGACCGACGAGCCGGGTCCGAGCATCTGAAGTGCCTTGAGCGCTGCATAGTTGATCTGGTACCGGAATCGCCGCTGAACTTCATCTCCAGGATCGCGGGGCAGGTCACTCATCTTGCTTGTCGCCCTCCCTACTCGGAAGACGCCGCCCGGTCCTTCCTTCTCTGTAGGCGCTATGGGTATCACCTTTACACCTCGGATCAAGTTCATGGTGTGAGGGACGCGGACCCGGGTTGTGGCCGCTCGATTGCGAGACCGATTTAGGGAACACAAGGCAGTAACGTTCTTCTTGCGGCAGCACAGGTCAGGGCGGCTGCCCGCTTGCGCGGGCACCGGGCTCTATCTTCGCTTCGCTCCGACCAAGCCCCTTCGGGTCTTGGCCGCTGACGCGGTCGCGATCCCTTCCGCAGGCGCGGAGCGCAGGGAAGGCGTTCCTTCCGGGGGCGTAAGACCATGAGGCACGACCATCGCAATGCAGGCTTCGCCTAAGGAATCGCGCTGCCGCGCGATGCGGATCGTGGAGCCAGCGGACATGCCATCGCCCCCTTCGCCGCCCTCGCAGGATCCGTGCGTTGCAGAACCGGTTTCGGACACAACGAGTTGCGTCGGGGCAAAGCTGCGCTAGGCAAAAAGCGGGTGGCGGCACTTGTCTGCTTTCAGCAGAAGCGCCACCCGCTTTTTGCCAAGCTCCGCTAAGCCCCTCCCGTGCCTGTTGTGTCCAAGAGCCCGGTCCTGCGCCTTCGGACCTGCGAAGGCGGCTCCGGGTGCGATGACATGTCGGCCGGCCCACGCTCCCTTTTCCATGTCTGCAGAACCGTCCGCTCGCGCGGCCGGTGCGTCTTCGTGTCTGTTGGCCGCTTCGCGGCTGCTTTTTGCTCAGGCTCACCAGGTACGATGAAAATCTGTCAAGAAATCAATGACATGGAAGAAATGGAGGGGAGGGGGTAGGGTTCAGATGTGGCCGGGAAAGAGAAACGGACCACAGGACAGAGAAAGGATGAAGTCATGAAGATCGGTAACTTCAAGTTCGACGAACGCGCCAGCGACATCATCGGCAAGATCGCCACCCGCGAGTTGCGTTTTCCTTACCTCATCATGCGCCGCGTCGAGGATCGCCAGTCCGACAGCGCCCCCGTCTACGAGATTTACGAGACGAACCGGGCGGGCGACGAAATCCAGATCGGTGTCGTCTGGGAACGCAAGATGCGTTCGAATGACGAGGTGTTCCTGTCCGGCATGGTGGACGATCCGAGCTTCCGCGAACCGCTTCCCATCGCCCTGTTCGGGGACGAGACCAACGGCTTCGATGTCCAGTGGCGGCGCGAGCGTGACCGCGAAACGCAAGGCAACGGCTTTGGTGGGCGCAACGGCGGCGGCAATCGCACCGGCGGTTTCGGCGGGCGTTCGGGCGGCGGCTTCTCCGGCGGCAGCACGGCGGGCATGGGCGGCGAATATACCGGCAACGGACGCAGCCTTGACGATGAGGTGCCTTTCTAAGCGGGACCAAAGGCGGGCCGGGGGAGCGCTGGAACGCTTCCCCGGTCCTGAACCGTCATCCCGTCACAAGGAGTGCATCCCATGAACAAGCCAACGGCCTTGCGCAGCGTTAGCAGCTTAGCCGACCTGCCGGAACTCTATGCCGAACTGACTGCCACGCCCGATTTCGTGGCCTCGTTCGGCGATCCGATCCCGCTTTCCATCATGGAACCGGGCGACGAACCCGCCGAACATCAGATGCCCGAGCCGATCGCGGCGCAGGCGGAATGTGGCGGCATCGTCGCCACCATATTCGACCTGTTCACCGACACCCGCCTTGAAGCCCTTGCGCCCGAACTGGCATGGGGGTTCGTTAACAGCTTTCATTTCGTGGCGGGCAAGCTGGAGCGCGAAGAGGATCGGCTTGCCGATGCCTTGCGCGACATGGCGCGAAGGCTGGAGCCGGGCGAGGTGTTCAACAAGGAGCTTGAGGACACCCAGCTTGAATGCCAGTCGGTCGCCGAACAGCGCGCCGCCATGGAAGCCATGCGCGACTACGCCGCCGCGATGTTCCGCGCCTATGCGGGTCGCCCGTGGTCTCCCGCCAAGGGTTCCCGCGCGTCTCACGTCACCACCGCCAGCCAGATTTCGGCGCTCGACTTCCTGCGCGCAAGGTCCGAACGGCGGCGCGACCGATACGACCCGCAAGGCCCCGTCATCGTCGTGTCCGGCCCGCAGGACTGGCACGACTGGCGCATTGTCTGGAACCGGCTCGACCAGATCAGGACACGCATTCCCGCCATGGTGCTTGTCACCACCGGGCAGCGCCTTGGCGTGGATGCAGCCGCCGCCGCATGGGCCGCGCAAAGAGGCGTCGTCTGTATCGCCTTCGGGCTTTATGGGCGCGGCAAGGGCAAGGGCTTCAAGCGCAACCGCGATATTGCCGAGCTTATGCCCGTGGAAGCCATCTTGTGCGAAGGGTCGGGCATCCAGTCGAGCCTCTATGACCTATTCAACCCGCAACAGGGACACCGCGTCCCCACCCATGTTTTCATGCGGACCGATCAGGAACCCGCCGTGCCGATCAAGAGGAAGCGGCGCGTCATAGCCGCCTGACGGCCAAGCATCGCTGAAACGAGAGGCCGGGGCGGGCAACCGCTCCCGGCCCCTTGTCGTGCCTTTGGCACGAGCGGGGGAAACCCGAACGGTTTCCCCCGCGTCGCTCCTTTTGCCGGGCGTGCCGCCCGCCAACGTCGCTCCCCTTTCCGCTAAGGATGCACCGCCGCCGGGCTCGCCCCGGCAGGCTCTGCATCACCCGGCTTGCGCCTGGCTCTGGCATCCGGTTTTCCCGACGAACCCCGTTCGGGCACACCATCCGACAGGGCAGGAAGCGCCTTCAGGGCGACCAGCGCAGACGCACCGCCCACCCTGATCGCGTGGCCCAACACATCGCGAAACTCACGCTCGCTAAGCCGTTCGACCGGCAATTCGGTCGCCAGCTTTCCATATTGCGCGCGCAATCCTCGCCGCACTGTCTCGGCTTCCCGCGCGAGATTTTGCTGATCGGTCTCGATCTTCGCGAGCCGCTCGCGTTCCGTCATCTTGGGCATTCTCTGGACTCCTTCGCAAAGGAGGTCTGCCCGCCGCCCTCGACTATCCATCAGGGATCATCGTCATGCAACGCCTTCCCCATCATCGACACGAAGAATTCCGCCCGAGTTTCCCGACTGGGGAGACCCGCCACCATCCGAGTCGGGCAGGCGCAGCGGGCAAGCGCGCTGCGGAGGCAGGACGCACGCCGAAGGCGGTTGTAATGCACCGTACGCACGGGTGCTGCGGGCGCGAATCGCCCGGATTTCCGCGGCTTTCCGCCGGCACAGTGCGGCTGCCGCTTTGGCACTGATCGTCTGCCACCGGCAGCCAACCCCATATTTAGCGCAACCTAAGTGCATGATCTGCCTTGGCACTTTGTGGCTGCCAGCGGCGGCAGAGATAAAATACTGGGATTAGGCGATAATTCTGCTATAAGGGCAGTGCTTCACCACGTTGCTGGCGTGCCGGACAAGGAGTCCGCCGCTTGGCACGCATCACGATCCGCATAGACGACGACCTCTATGCGCGCCTTTCCGTCAAGGCGCGCAACGCCGGTCTCGGCGCCGCGACCTATTGTCGCGACATCCTCGAACGCTTCGAAGGCAGTGATCCCTCGGGTTATCATGCCCGCTTCGACGAGCTCCATGCGACCGCCATCCAGGCGTTCGCCATCCTCGCGACTTCGGTCGGCGAACGCTCGCCGGACATCCTCCAGAAGGGGTTGGACGAAGCTCGTCGTCTCCTCCGGGAAAAGGGGCTGCTCGATCCCGAGCAGGACCGGCCATGAGCATCTTCCGGCACGACACGCTTGGCTCCTGGACGCGGGGCGGCCAGGCCATCGTCCATAACGTCCGCATGACCACCCAGGTCTTCTACCAGACCTTCCTCGCGGGGCTGGTGATCTGGATCGGCGGCATCATCTGGTACGCGCTCGAAAAGTCGACGGAGTATGAGCGCTTCGTGATGTTCAAGATCACGCAAGCCTACTTCATGGGCGACACGCTGCCAGGCAATGCGACACCGATTCTGTTCAAGACTCCGGCAGGTCAGCAATACTGGACCACCCCCAAAGGACTCATCAGCTCCGGCGTCGCCCACAGGACGCTCGCCGCCTTCGAGACCTATCTCCTCCATGGAGCCTTGCTTGCCGGTCTGTTCGCTCTCGCCATGCTGTTCTGGGCGTGGTTCTACTTTACCCGGACGGGGAGGGGCCTTGGATCCAACCAGTTCCTGCGCGGGGCGCGGTTCGGCACCGTCAAGCAGGTCCGGCGCGCGCTCTGGCGTCAGGCCAAGGGCAGCTTCCAGATTGGCGGCGTCAATGTGCCCGACGCCTTCGAGCCGGAGCACATCCTGATCTGCGGCGCGCCCGGAACAGGCAAGACCAACATCATCGTCAAGATGCTCGACGGGATCCGCAAGCGGAAGCGCCGGGCGATCGTGTACGACACCGCCGGTACCTTCGTGGAGAAATTCTACCGGCCGGGTATCGACGTCCTGCTCAACCCGCTCGATGCGCGCGCGGACTCCTGGTCACCCTGGGTCGATGTCCCGCGAGACTATCATTATGACCAGATCGCGGAGTCCACGATCCCCGACAAAGCGGGCGATCCTTTCTGGGCCAAGGCCGCACGCGGAACCCTCGTCGCCGTGCTTCGGAAGCTGGCGAAGCAGGAACGCACCCTCGTGTCGATCCTGCTCGACACGCTGCTCCGCTCCAAGCTGAAGGACCTCGCCGCCTTCGCCGCCGGCACCGATGCGGCGGCGTTCATCTCGACCGAGGGCGAGCGCACCAGTGCCGGAATCCAGGCGGAGCTCGCCTCGGTCATGCGCAGCTTCTCCTATCTCGATGATACCGCCGATGGCTTCTCGATCCGCGATTGGGTTGCCAACGAGAAGGATGACAGCTGGCTGTTCATCACCGTCAAGGCGGACCAGCTTCCCTCTCTGCGCCCTCTGATCACGGTATGGCTCGACATCGCCATCAGCGCGATCATGAGCATGACTCCCGATCGCAACCGGCGCCTCTATTGCGTGATCGATGAGCTGCCGACGCTCCAGAAGCTGCCCTCGCTCGGCGACTTCCTCGCCCGTGCCCGGAAGTATGGCGGCTGCGGCATCCTTGGCTTCCAAAGCTACCCGCAACTCGAGGCGACCTATGGCATCCAGGATGCCGCGGCGATCACTGGCTACTGCTCGACCTGGGTGGCCTTGCGCGCCAACGACACCCCCACCGCAAAGCACGTCAGCGAAAATCTGGGGCAGGTCGAACAGGTCGAAGCCAATGAGGGCATGTCCTACGGCGTGAATGATATGCGTGACGGTGTGAACCTCTCACGCATGCAAGTGACCCGGCCGCTGGTCATGCACACCGAGGTCACCAACCTGCCGAACCTCATGGGCTATCTGCGGTTCGGCCGCAGTCTTCCGGTGGTTCGGTTCGAGGACAGCTACAACAAGGTGGCCTCCGTCGCCGAGGCGTTCGAGGAACGGGCAACCACCCCCATCAGGCTGGCCGGGCCGGTCGTGGAAGTGCCCAATGCGCCGGCGCCGTCGCCGTCGCCGACCAAGTCCAAATCCTCCCCTCCGAAGCGGCGGCGGGCCGGATCCGAAGAGCAACCTGCCGAGCTTCCGCTGCCGCAGCCGCAGGAACCGCCAACCAAGCCCGTGGACGCTCCGACCGGTGGTCCGACGACGCCGCCGGTCGATCGGCCAAGAGAGCGAGAACAGCAGGCCCCGCGTCCGCCCCTCGAACTGTTCGGCAAGCCCGCAGGCTTCCGCCTTGAGCAGCACGGTCGCCGTGATGGCGCCCGCAACAAGGCGAGGCCGGCATGATCCATCCGCGTCGCCTCAAGGGCACCGCCACCAACATCGCCCGCTATTATACGGTCGGCGACTATTACACCAAGGGCACCGACGAGCATTCCGAATGGGGCGGCAAGATCGCCACCGAACTCGGCCTCGAAGGGAGCGTTGACCCCGCTATCTTCAAAGACCTGCTCGCCGGCAAGGTCGAGGACCAGCAGCTCGGCCGGCGCCGGGCCAATGGTGAAATCCAGCATCATCCGGGTTGGGACTTCGCGGTCAACGCCCCCAAGTCGGTGTCGATCATGGCGCTGGTTGCGGGCGATCAGCGGATCGTCGAGGCGCATGAGCAGGCCGTGGGCGTGGCGCTCTCCTATCTCGAGGAGCATGCCACGATGCGGCACCGCGTCGATGGCGAGGTCACCGAAAAGACCACCGGGCGGCTGATCTACGCGCGCTTCACCGAGCATGCCTCGCGCGAGCTCGATCCCCACCTCCATACCCATGTCGTCGTCATGAACATCACCGACGAGCGGGATGGGTCGAACAAGGTCAGCCTCGAGACCCGGGCCATGTACGCCGAACAGATGACCGCGGGGCAGGTCTATCGCAACGAGCTGGCCCATCTCTTGCGGGAGCGCGGCTATGATATCGAATTCGACCCGCGCAAGGGTCTGTTCGAGATCCGGGGTGTTCCCAAGGATCTGATCACCGACATGTCGCAGCGGGCCGAGCAGATCGAAGCTCATGCGAAGGAACATGGCCTCACCGGGCAGGCCGCGCGGCGCATCTCCTTCTACGAAACCCGAGGGGCCAAGGAGAAGGTCTCGCTCGAAGCTCTCCACGAGCAGTGGGAGGGACGCCTTGGCAAACATGCCGAGCCCGTTCGCGATCTTCTGGCCGATGCCGAAAAGGCCGGGACGCGTGGGATCGAGGTGGCGCAGCCGGTCGCGGCCCGAGCGATGCTGTTCGGGCTCCGCCAGTCAGAGGGAAAGGAAGCGGTCAACAATCTTGGCCGGTTGCTGCAGACTGCGCTTGCCTCTCATGTCGGGGAGGTCCGGTTCTCGGACGTCAGGCCGATCGTCGAGGAGCACCAGGCGCGCGCCAAGCTCCTCGAAACACGGCATCGCACAGGCGACGAGATCCATACGCGCGGCCGCACGTCACGCAAGACCGCGCGCCTCGAAATGGCGCTCTCCGACCATCTGGCGTTGGCGCTGGGAGACGCAAAGCCGCTCGCTTCGGTCGAGAGCCTGCGCGATGCGGGGATCGCACATGGCCTGAAGCCGGACCAACGGACGGCGCTCCTTCATCTCGGGCTCTCTTCCGATCGGGTCGTCGGTGTCCATGGCGTCGCCGGCTCGGGCAAGTCGACCATCATCGGCGCGCTGCGCGAGGCAGCGGAGGAAGTGACCCTCATCGCGCTCGCGCCAACCTCGTCGGCCGCTGGCGAGCTGGGCAAGAAGGCAGGTATCGAATCGCGCACTGTTGCCAGCCTGCTCGCCTCCGGCGGCGCCAAATTGGACGACAGCCATGTTCTCGTCGTCGACGAAGCGGGCCAGCTCGGCAACCGGCAGGCGGTCCGTCTGCTCGAGATAAGCCGAACCACGGGCGCGCGGCTGATCCTGCTCGGCGACACCCGCCAGACGGGAGCGATCGAGCAGGGCAAGCCCTTCTGGCTGATGCAGCGGCTCGGCCTGCCAAAGGCGGAACTGCGGGAGACGATCCGGCAGGAGAATGACAAGATCACCCAGGCTGTCCGCCTGGCGCGGCTCCAGAACTATGATGGATCGCTCGGCGCACTCGACAAGGTGACCAGCGGCGATAGCGCGGAGAAACTGGCTGTCTCGCTGGTCGCCGACTGGACGCGGCTGCCCCCCGAAACCCGAGACAGGACCAACATCCTGGTCCTCGAGAATGCGACCCGACTGATCGTCAACACCAAGGTGCGCGAAGCCCTGAAAGCTGAGGGCGCCATCGCCGCCGAGGAAGCGCGGCTCTCAATCCTCTCGCCCTCGGGCATGACCGACCAGGAGAAGCATTTTGCGCGCTTCTATTCGCGCGGTCAGGTGGTGGTGTTCTCGCGCGACAACGTCGGCCTCGGTATCGCCCGGGACGCGGAATATAAGGTGGTAGGCGTCGGGCGCGACGCTCGCGGTCGGCAGATGGTCAACATCGTTGATGAGCACGGGCGCACCATCCAGTGGGATCCTCGCCTCGGCCGCGCGTCCCAAATCAACGTGTTCAAGGACGAGAAGCGCGACTTGGCCGAGGGCGACCGGATCCAGTGGCGTCTGGTCAACAAGGAACTCGGCCTGAAGAATGCCGAGCGCGGTACGGTCGAGCGTCTCGATGGTATGCTCGCCACGATCCGTTGGGACCGCGACGGGAAAGCCCAGGAGATCGACCTCTCTCGTCACAAGAACTGGGATCATGGCTATGGGGAAACCGTCTACTCGGCCCAGTCCAAGACCTACGATCGGGTCTATGTCCTCGCGCCGGTAAACTCGCCGCTCGTCACCGGGCAAAACTATTACACCGCGATCACCCGCGCCCGGCTCGGCGCCAGCTTGTGGACCGAGGACCGCGAGAGGCTCGTCGACAAACTGAAAGTGCGATCCGGCGAAAAGACGTCCTCGCTCCAGGGTCTGGGTCGGATCGAGAAGGACAGCGTGAAAGGGCGTACCGCCCTTCATAGCGAGCGCTGGGATCGGCTACGCGAAGAACAGCGCATCGAGCGGGAGGCCCGGAAGGATCGCCTCTCGACGGCCCAATCGCAGCCGGAATTAGCCAAGGCTGACGGCCTCGCTTCATATATCGCCGGGCGAGCGCAATCGGCGGCGAGCTTCCTCGATCGGTGGATCGTCTCTCTGCTCGAACGGAGCTCGGGCAGGGGAGACGAACGCAGAGACGGCGCGCGACAGCAGTCCACGGCTCAACAGCGGGCGCCCGAGCCTCAGCATGCCTCCGCTCAGGATCATGGAGGCGGACATGATCGTTGATCCTAAACCTGCCCGGCTCTTGCTGTCCCTTGCGATCCTTCTTGCGTCAGCGGGTCAGGCAGACGCCAGGGTTGCACCGTTGGCCGATCACGAGGCCCGCCTCGGACAATGCATCCGGCAGGCAGCGGGTGGTCGCGTCTGGCTCGAGAAGACCCTTTGGGGGTTGCGCGATCAGGAAGGTGGCTGGATCGGCGCTGAGGTGGTCAACACGAACGGATCGCATGATCTGGGGCCGCTTCAGGTGAACAGCTCATGGGTGCCGAAGCTTTCGAAGCTGACGGGACGCTCTCCAGGCCAGGTGCGCGGCTGGCTCATCAGCGACCCCTGTTTCAACGTACAGGCAGCTCGCTGGATTTTCCTTTCCGGGCTTCATGCGACCGGCGATTACTGGAAGGCGGTCGGCGTCTACCACAGCCCCACAGCTTCCCGGCAACGGCGCTACACCGCCAGCGTAATCGGACACCTAAGGCGGCGATACGGCCCCTCGTGGACATCTCGCAATGACAGCGACTCGCATACAGACGGGCGGCGCTGAGCGATGAGGCGCAAGCGGAGGACAGTCGCACCCGCTGGGGTCGCGGTGGCTCAACCCATCAATGCATGCGGGAATCCCGATGAGCCCGCCACAACCGAGATGACGCATGCGGATGTGGCGTCATCTGAGAAGCAATGTGTCATTCAATCGGAAAGATTGCTGATATCGGGGGATCAAACGCCAGCGACGCATCCCATAATCGCGCCCGCCGTTGAACGCGCCGTCGCTCTGGCGTCGAAGCGTCAGCCAGAACCCGCACCCGCTGCGGAAGCGCCGCTGGAAACGGGTACTTTCGTTGCGCGCAGATCCCAATTCTCCGATGGCTTGGTTGAGGAAGCAAAACGGTATTTTACCTCGAGACAGGGCGAGCCCGTGAGCGATGATCTGGCCAGGAACTATCTAGGTAGCTTGGTCGATTTTGTGCTCCTTTTCAAACAATAGGAAAAAAAATCAAATGAAACAGCAAAGGACATTAGGTCGTACCTGAGTATACCCCAAGTGAGATACATTTCGAACTTCAACAACCCAAGTCGGACGCATATCGAACTTTCGCGCGACACTTCCGAAAAGGAGGGGAGGTGGTTAGGGTTGAGTTGGAAGGAGTAAGAAGATGGCCCAACCCAGAAACAAATCTGCTGCTCGTAGCCGGGGGGCGCCAGCTCCGGTAACGCATCAGGTGCGAGCGGTCATGTACGCCCGCGTATCCACTGCGGAACAAGAGAAGGAGGGATTCTCGATCCCCGCCCAGCAGAAGCTGATGCGAGAATATGCATCGCAGAATGGAATTGGGATTGCGGCCGAGTTTGTCGACATTGAAACGGCCAAACGGTCCGGCCGCCCCGGCTTCGAGGAGATGCTTCGTTACATGAAGAAGCATGCTAGCGTGAGAACAATTCTCGTTGAGAAGACTGATAGGCTTTATCGCAATCTCAAGGATTGGGTGACGGTTGATGGGTTGGACCTGGAGGTTCACTTCGTAAAAGAAAACGTCGTGTTGTCCCGTGACTCTCGGTCTTCTGAGAAATTTATGCACGGCATCAAGGTTCTGATGGCCAAAAATTACATCGACAATCTGTCAGAGGAAACTCGAAAGGGTATGCTCGAGAAGGCTGAGCAAGGGATCTGGCCTTCATTCGCGCCGCTCGGCTACACGAATATCGTAGGTGCCCATGGCAAACGGGTCATCGCCATCGATCCGGAGACAGGCCCCCTCGTCACGCGTCTGTTCGAGTGGTTCGAAAGCGGAGAATATTCTCTCAAGGAGCTCACCGGGAAAGCTCGTATCGCTGGTCTGCGTTACCGCAGGACTGGCAAACCGATTGGCTCCAGCTCCGTCCATCGGATATTGCGGAGCCGGATTTACACAGGATCCTTCGAGTGGCTCGGGAAGCTGTATGAGGGATCGCACACACCTCTAACGACGTTCGCGACCTGGATGAACGTGCAGGAAATCCTGGACGGACGGAGCATCTCGAACGTTCATGGGAATCGTCACGAGTTCGCTTACACCGGTTTGATGACCTGCGGTCATTGCGGGTGTGCGATGACGGCCGAAATCAAGAAAGGCAGGTACATCTACTATCACTGCTCCAAGTTCAAAGCGCGGTGCCCGGAGCCCTACGTTCGAGAAGAAGCGCTCGATCTGATGTTCGCCGCGCAGCTCAGGAAACTGAGATTGGACGACGAAGTGTTTCGGATGATCGGACAGGCGATTCGTGAGAGCCGAGCGAACGAGATCCGCGAACGCGACGAACGGGTGGCAAAGATCCGAGCGGAAGCCGATCGCCTCCAACACCGGCTCGACACCCTCTACCTCGACAAAATCGAGGGCCGGGTGACAAGCGAGTTTCACGATCGCGTCGCGTCAACATGGAGAGAAGAGCGAGACAGGTGTGTCCGCGACCTCGAGAGCCTCTCTTTCGCAGAAGATGACGTGATCGATGACGGTGTCGCACTCGTCGACTTCGCCCGCACGGCTCATCATCGGTTTGAAACGCTGCCTCTTTCCAGCAAGCGCAGGGCCCTGAATCTCGTGCTATCGAACTGCTCATTTGCAGATGGAGAGCTCACCACAATCTTCCGTAAGCCTTTTGACTTACTGGAGAAAATTGGCTCTCCCGGTGGAGGCGGTACGCCCCCTGAAGGGGTGTCTCCACCCGGAACTGAAAAAATGGCTCCCCGAGTAGGATTCGAACCTACGGCCATTCGATTAACAGTCGAATGCTCTACCGCTGAGCTATCGGGGAGCAACCCGGCGTGCCGGGCAGGGGTGCGCCTATAGCAGCGTGGATTCGTTTGGCAAGCGCGATCCGACCTTGGCGCGACGGTTGCTGATGGTGACGCGGTCGGCGCCTGATCAGACTTGGAACTGCTCGGCGAAGATGCGTTCTTCCAGGCTGAAGCCGGGGTCGAACAGGAGCGTCAGTTCCTTTTCCTGCGAAGCGACGATGCGCACATCGGCAACCTCGCGCACCTCCTTCTGGTCGGCGACCGCAGCCACCGGGCGCTTGCCGGGCTCGCGGATGCGGAACTCGACTTCGGCGCTTTCGGGCAGGATCGCACCTTTCCAGCGGCGCGGTCGGAAGGGGCTCAAGGGTGTCAAGGCGAGCATGCGCGAGCCTAGCGGCAGGATCGGCCCGCCTGCTGACGAGTTGTAGGCGGTTGAGCCGGCGGGCGTCGAGAGCAGCACGCCGTCGCCTGCAAGTTCCTCCATCCGCACCCGGCCGTTGATCCGCACTTCCAGCTTGGCGGTCTGGCGCGTTTCGCGCAGCAGCGACACCTCGTTGATGGCGTAATAGAAGAACTTGCGCCCGTCCTGCGTGATCGCGTGCATCTCGAGCGGACGGACCGATACCTCATGCGCCTGGGCGACGCGATCGGCGATGCTGAGGTCATCCAGCTCCAGGCCATTCATCAGGAAGCCTACCGTGCCAAGGTTGATGCCGAAGCACGGCAGCATGCGGTCCCAGTTCAGCATCTCGTGCAGCACATGCAGCAGGAAGCCGTCTCCGCCCGCAACCACCAGCACATCGGCATCCTCGGGCGAAACCCAGTCGTGCGCGGCGCGCAGCGCCCCGGCGCCGTCGTACGCCCTGGGCGTGTCGGACACGACCAGCGCCAGCTTGCGTTGACTGCTCATTCCTCGCCCCGCTTCGGCATGCCGCGCCGCCTTCCTTCGAGCAGCGCGCGCTGTCCCGCTTCGAGGCTGTGGCTGTCCAATTTGGAAGTGTTTGGCAAGCGCTTTTGCGGGTATGGCGAGCCGATGCAGCGGTCAGGGCAGACGGGGAGACAGGCGCGAGTGACAGGGCGGGGGGAACCTGCGGTCCGCCATAAGGGCGATGTCCTGCGCGATCGGCTGACCTCCGTGCCGGGCGTGGAAACGGTGCGCCGCCGGATCGAGGAATGGCTCGCGCGCGAGGGACTGGCTCAGGGTGAGGCGCAACTGCACGCGATGCTCGTCGGTTTGCGGCGGCTCGATGCCGTGAACCTGGCCTTTGGAGAATCTGCCGGCGACGGCGCGCTGGAGGAGATCGCGGCGCGCATCGACGACTTCGCGGCGGACGAGCTGGAGAGCCGCTGGCTCGTGGCGCGGGCCGGTGGCGGATCGTTCCTGCTGATCGCCGACGAGGCCTGCAGTCGGGAGCACTGGCAGCTTGTCGCCGAGCAACTCGCCGATGCGATCGCACGACCACTGGCGGTTCCCGAAGGAGTGCTGCGGATGTCGCCCCGGATTGCGCTGGTGCGGGTCCTGGCGGGGGAAACGATGGACTCGGTGCTCGACCGGCTCGGCCAAGTGCTGAACGAAGCGAAGGCGCTCCAGGGCAGTCGGGTCCTGTGGGCCGATGGCGAGGCGACACCGCCGAACCGTACCGCAGCGCAGTTGGAGGCGGACCTGCTCGGTGCGATCGACCGTGACGAGATCGAGATTCTGTTCCAGCCGCAGTTCCAGCTACCCGACGACCGGCTCGTCGGCGCGGAGGCGCTGGCCCGGTGGAACCACCCCGAGCTTGGCCGGCTCGGCGCGGCGGCGCTGTTCGCCATTGCCGAACGGACCGATCACGTCGCGCCGCTCTCGCGCCATATCGCCGGCAAGGCGCTCGACATCGCCAGCACCTGGCCCGAGGCGATGCGCTTGTCGCTCAACATCACGCCGGCCGATCTCGCCTTCGGCAGCTACGTGCGTCATTTGCTCGACAAGCTGCGCGAGACCGGCTTCTCGCCCCGGCGGCTGACGCTGGAAGTGACCGAGCAGGCACTGATCAGCGACATCAGCCTGGCGGCGCAGATCATGGCGGAGTTCAGCGCGCAAGGCATCCGGATGGCGCTCGACGATTTTGGCGCGGGCTTCTGCAACTTCCGTTACCTCAAGATTCTGCCGCTCCATTATCTCAAGCTGGACCGCTCGATGGTCGAGGGGGTGGGGCGGGACAAGCGCGACCTTGCGGTGCTGCGCGCGATCGTCGCGATGGCGCGCGCGCTCGACCTGGAGATCATTGCCGAAGGGGTCGAGAACGAGGAGCAGCGCGGGCACATCGCCAAGGAGGGCTGTGCCTTTTATCAGGGCTTCCTGCGCGCGCAGCCGATGAGTGCGGAGATGTTCGGCAAGCTCG
>Ga0207658_10000412_pt1 | contig 40643 bp, 40 predicted proteins | sample KBSS33metaG_FD_184322 | JGI IMG/M metagenome (GOLD analysis project Ga0207658, IMG submission 184322) | Switchgrass rhizosphere microbial communities from Kellogg Biological Station, Michigan, USA - KBS S3-3 metaG (SPAdes) (version 2) | ecosystem: Host-associated > Plants > Roots > Rhizosphere...
GATCGCCTTGCCGTCGTAGAACACGACCTCGACCGGCATGCCGTCCTCGAGGTACTGGATCGCGTCGCCCATGTTCTCGGACTCGACCTCGAACTGGTTGTATTCCGCGTCCATGAACGCGTACATCGGGTCGGCGAAGTAGGAGTAGGTGCACTCCTTCTTGTCGAGCATGACCTGGTCGAGCTTGTCGTCGGCCTTGAAGACGACTTCGGTGCCCGAGTTCGAGAGCAGGCTCTTGAGCTTCATGCGCACGGTGGCCGAGTTGCGGCCGCCGCGGCTGTACTCGGTGCGCAGCACGACCATCGGGTCCTTGCCCTGCATGATCACGTTGCCGGCGCGAAATTCCATTGCGGTCTTCATAGCTGCTGTTTCCGTAAGCGGTGGATGCGGCGCGACGGTGCGCCTGAGTTCGCTTCGCGCACGCGGGGCGTGTGGCCCCGTTGTGCGGCAAGCCCATGATTTTAGCGTGTTTCGGCGACGAAGCCGAGCAGCTGGGTCACCAGATCGGTTTGCGCCTGAAGCGAGTCACGCCATCGCACGGCGTGCACGACCCACGGCGTACGCGCCGGCAGGGCCGGCAACGCGGGACCGACGCCGTTCCAGGCGTGCGAGAAGCGCTGCAGGCCGGCGCGCCACGGCGCATCGGTGCCGGCCAGATGGCGCGCCAGGAAGGCATCGAGCTTGGCGATGTGCACCGCGTCGTGCTGCGGGTAGATCTGCCAGATGAACGGCTTGGCGGCCCATTGCGCGCGCACGAACGAATCCTCGCCGCGCACGAAGTTCAGGTCGCTGGCCCACAGCAGGTGGTCGTACTCGCGCTGCGAAAGGGCCGGTAGCACCAGCGCGCGCAGGGCGCCGCGGCGAAGTCCGGGGCCGAGCAATGCGGTGACCTGATGCCCCGCGGCGCCTGCGGTTGCGAGCAGCAGCGTCGGGCGCAGCGCGAACTGGTCGAGCAGCGAGGGCAGGGTGCCGTTCTCGTAGCAGAAGAGGCTGACGACCTGTTCGCCGTCGGCGACCGTGGCGCGATGCGCCGCCAGCCACGCGGACCCATCGAAGGCGCGCTGGCGCGCCGCGAGGTCGGGCTCGCGGATCAGCCCGCCGGTGCGCGGCGTGAAGCCGGGGTAGAAGAAATGCTTGGTCAGGCCCGCGCCCGCGCCGCCGGTCTGCGGCGACGGCAGCCGGTGCGCACGCTCGACGAAGCCCTCGGCGCTGAGGTACTCGAGGTTGATCCACACCGGCGCGCGCGCACGGCGCGCCATGCGCCCGACGAAGGACGCGGGCAGTTCGCAGCCGAAGGCCTCGATCACGACATCGCCGGGATCGACCGCCACATCGCTCGCAGGCCAGCCCATCACGTGCACGCCCGGCGCGCCGGTGGGTGCCATCCAGCGCAGCGCCGAGGCATCGTCGACCCACAGCCGCACCTGTTCGCCGCGCGTCGCCAGGTCGGCCGCGAGCCGCCAGCACACGCCGATGTCGCCGAAGTTGTCGACCACGCGGCAGAACAGGTCCCATTGCATCGAGCCCATTATTCCGGAGCGCGCTTGCGTGCAGGCGCCGCGGCACAATCGCGCTCGATGACCGACGACGACGTTTCCGCCCCGGGCGACGAGCCGACCGACGCGACCCGCGCGCAGGTGCTGGCCGATGTCGCCGCGCTGCCGAACCTGCCGGGCGTTTACCGCTACTTCGACGCGCGCGACGCGGTGCTCTATGTCGGCAAGGCGCGCGACCTGAAGAAGCGCGTCTCGAGCTACTTCCAGAAGAACCACGGTGGCACGCGCATCGGCCACATGATCACGAAGATCGCGCGGCTGCAGACGACCGTGGTGCGCTCCGAGGCCGAGGCACTGCTGCTCGAAAACAACCTGATCAAGTCGCTCGCACCGCGCTACAACATCCTGTTCCGCGACGACAAGAGCTACCCCTACCTGAAGATCGCGTCGCACAGGTTCCCTCGCGTCGCCTACTACCGCGGCGCGGTGGATCAGAAGCATCGCTATTTCGGACCGTTCCCGAGCGCCTGGGCGGTGAAGGAATCGATCCAGATGATCCAGAAGGTGTTTCGCCTGCGCACCTGCGAGGACACGGTCTTCAACAACCGCACGCGGCCCTGCCTGCTGTACCAGATCAAGCGCTGCTCGGGGCCGTGCGTGAACTTCGTCTCGGCCGAGGACTATGCGCTCGACGTGAACCATGCCGAGCGCTTCCTGCAGGGCGAGCAGCAGGAACTGATGGACGATCTGCAGGCGCAGATGATGGGGCACGCCGAGGCGCTGCGCTTCGAGCAGGCGGCCGAGATCCGCAACCAGATCGGCGCGCTGTCGCGCGTGCTGCATCAGCAGGCGGTCGAGGACAACACCGGCGTGACGACGAAGGACGCCGACATCCTGGCCGTCAGGGTCGAGGGTGGCCGCGCCTGCGTGAACCTCGCGATGGTGCGGGGCGGCCGGCACCTCGGCGATCGACCTTACTTCCCGAAGCATGTCGAGGACGTGATGGCGCTCGGGCCGGAGGACGACGACGTGCCACCGACCCCCGCTTCGGCCGAGGTGCAGGTGCTCGAGGCCTTCATCGCGCAGCATTACCTGGACAGCGGCGTGCCGCCGCTGCTGGTGCTCAGCCACGCAGTCGACAAGGCGCTGATCGACGCGCTGTCGCTGCACAGTGGCGTCAAGGTCACCGCGCAGCATCAGCCGCGCGAGCCGCGGCGCTCGTGGCTCGACATGTGCATCAAGGGCGCGCAACTCAAGCTCGCGCAACTGCTCGCCGAAGAAGGCTCGCAGCAGGCGCGAACGCGCGCGCTGGTCGAGGCGCTGGATATCGCCGTCGACGACATGGACACCTTTCGCATCGAGTGTTTCGACATCAGCCACACGGCCGGCGAGGCGACCCAGGCATCCTGCGTTGTCTTCGAAGGCCACAAGATGCAGAGTGCCCAGTACCGCCGCTACAACATCGAGGGCATCACCGGCGGCGACGATTACGCCGCGATGCGCCAGGTGCTGACGCGCCGCTATGCCAAGCTGGTCGAGGCCGCGAGCCGCGCCGATGTTCCGAATTCGGCGCATCTGCCCGATCTGGTGCTGGTCGACGGCGGGCGCGGCCAGGTCAGCATGGCACGCGAGGTGTTCGAGGAACTGGGCATCGACCTCGGCCGCATCGTCGGCGTCGAGAAGGGCGAGGGCCGCAAGGTCGGGCTCGAAGAGCTGGTGTTCGCGGATGGTCGGCCCAAGGTCTACCTCGGCCGCGATTCGGCGGCGCTGATGCTGGTCGCGCAGATCCGCGACGAGGCGCATCGCTTCGCGATCACCGGCATGAGGGCGCGGCGAGCGAGCGTGCGCACCGGCGGCAGCCGGCTGGAGGACATCGCCGGCATCGGGCCGAAGAAGCGCGCGAAGCTGCTGCAGCGCTTCGGCGGCGTGCGCGGGGTCGGCAACGCGAGCGTGCAGGACCTGTTGAGCGTCGACGGCATCTCGAAGGAACTCGCGGAGGAGATCTATCGTGCCCTGCATTGATCGCGGACGGGTGCGCGCGGCACTCGCGGGCGTTGGCCTGATCGCCGGGTGCTCGTCCGCGCCGCCGCCGGCACCGATCACGGCAGTGCCTGGCGCCGCATCGACGGCCGGTGATGCGGCCGCGTCGGTGCGGCTGCCGCCGCCGGGTCCGGTGCACAACTGGGCCGAGGTGCGGCTTCAGGCGGCGCAGCGGCTCGTCGCCGCGAACCCGAACGGCAGCTACACCGGCGAGGTGATCGAGCCGCTGCTGGGCATCCCGGTGCTCGAGATCGAGCTCAACGCTGATGGCAGTGTGCGCGGGATCGTGTTCCTGCGCCACGCCCAGGAGGCGAAGGACACCTCGCAGCTCGCCGCCGACGCGGTGCGCCGCGCCGCGCCGTTCGGCGACGTGTCGCGGCTGCCCAAGCCCTGGCGCTTCACCGAGACCTTCCTGTTCAACCACGAGCGCAAGTTCAAGCCACGGACCCTTGACCCATAGCCGCACGCGTCTCGGGTCACAATCGCGGCATGTTCTTCAACCTGCCGACCTTGCTGACCTGGGCGCGCATCGTCGCGATTCCGCTGATCGTCGGGGTGTTCCATCTGCCAATGGCCGAGGCCGATCGCAACCTGATCGCCACCGTGCTGTTCATCGTCGTCGCACTCACCGACTGGGCCGACGGCTACCTCGCGCGGCGCCTGAACATGACCTCGTCGTTCGGCGCCTTCCTCGATCCGGTGGCCGACAAGTTCCTGGTCTGCGCGGCGCTGCTGGTGCTGGTCGAACTCGAGCGCGTGCAGAGCCTGATCGCGCTCGTCATCATCGGGCGCGAGATCGCGATCTCGGCCCTGCGCGAATGGATGGCGCAGATCGGCGCGTCGCGCAGCGTCGCGGTGCACATGCTCGGCAAGGTCAAGACGGTGGTGCAGATGGTGGCGATCCCGTTCCTGCTGTTCCACGGCGCGCTGTTCGGTGTGATCGACACGCAGCTCTGGGGCACGTGGCTGATCTACGCGTCGGCGGTGCTGACGATCTGGTCGATGGTGTATTACCTGCAGAAGGCGCTGCCCGAGATCCGCGCCAAAGCCCGCTAGTGTCGGCCGCCGCGATCGACCGGCGCGATGCGCTGATCCGCGCGATGCCGTGGGTGTTCGTGCTGATCTGGAGCACCGGCTTCGTGGTCGCGCGCTTCGGCATGCCCCATTCGCCGCCGCTGACCTTCCTGTCGATCCGCTACGCCTTGTCGCTGCTGTGCTTCGGCGTGTGGATTCGCGTCGCGCGCGTCGCGTGGCCGCGCGAGCGCGTGCAGTGGGCACATCTGGCGGTCGTCGGCGTGCTGATCCACGCCGGCTACCTCGGCGGCGTCTGGGCGGCGGTGAAGGCCGGCATCGGCGCCGGCACCGTCGCGCTGCTGGTGGGCCTGCAGCCTGTGCTGACGGCGTTGTGGATGAGCGCGCTCGCGAGCCCTGCGGGCAACGCGCGTGCCCGGGTGCTGCCTCAGCAATGGCTCGGGCTCGCGCTCGGCCTGGGCGGGCTGATCTTGGTCGTGTGGCACAAGCTCGGTGGCGGCGAGGTGACGCACTGGAACCTGGCGCTCGCGGTGTTCGCGCTGTTCAGCATCACGATCGGCACGCTCTACCAGAAGCGTTTCGTCGCCCCCTGCGACGTGCGCAGCGCCAGCGCGATTCAGCTCTGCGCCGCTCTCGCCGTGAGCGCGCCGCTCGCGCTGCTCGAGACCGGGCCGGTGGATTGGGATCCGCAGATGATCGGCGCGATGGCGTGGTCGGTACTCGCGCTGACCCTGGGCGGCAGCTCGCTGCTTTACTTGCTGATCCAGCGCGGTGCGGCGACCAAGGTCACCAGCCTGATGTACCTCGTGCCACCGTGCACCGCGGCACTCGCATGGCTGCTGTTCGGCGAGGCGTTCACCTGGAGCATGGCGCTGGGCATGCTGCTCACCGCGACCGGCGTGGCGTTGGTGGTGCGCACGCCGGTGCGCGGCAGCTGAGAGCTCAGCGGCCTGCCGCACGGGCACCGCAGCCGCGTCGTGTGAGAAACGGCCGCACTGCCTCGTCCAGCGAGAAAGCGCGCGATTCCGCCCGCATGGGTGCGCGTGATTACGAATAGAATCCGCTTCCGCGCTTGACACTGCGGTAGGGCGCGGCTGTAATCGTTTCGAGCTGCCGCGTCACCACACTCGCAGCCCGAGCATCCACCCGAATTCATTGTGAGACACCTTTAGAGGGGGAACACCCGTGAACAAGTCCGAGTTGATCGAGCACATCGCCAAGCAGGCCGACATCTCCAAGGCAGCCGCAGCGCGCGCCCTGGAGGCCGTGATCGGCGGTGTGAAAACCACCTTGAAGAAGAACAACACGGTGTCCCTCGTGGGCTTCGGCACATTCAGCGTCGGCAAGCGCGCCGCACGCAGCGGGCGCAATCCGCGCACCGGCGCAACGATCAAGATCAAGGCCGCGAAGGTCCCGAAGTTCCGGCCCGGCAAGGCCCTCAAGGACGCGGTGAACTGACCGCACCCGGTCCGGTTCTCGCCAGACGGGCTGCGCGGGTGCTTAGCTCAGTTGGTAGAGCGGCGCCCTTACAAGGCGTAGGTCGGGGGTTCGAGCCCCTCAGCACCCACCACGCGAACGGCTCGACGATTCACCGCCGCGTCGCCACCCAAGGCGGTTTCCGGCATCGACGGCTCGGCTAGAATCGCAGCCACCATCCAGCCAAAGGCGAACCTCGGTTCGCCTTTGTTGCATCTGGATCGCAGGCTTGATCGACGCAGCGATGCGTTGCACTCGTTGGGCCCGGCCCGTGCGGCGCGGGCGCCCGTTGACAGAGGCTTTTCGATGTTTGATTTCTTCCGCAAGCACACCTGGTTGCTGCAACTGATTCTGGGCTTCGTCGTGCTCGCGTTCGTCGGTGGCGGCGTCTACCAGGGCTACGGCAGCTTCATGCGCGACGAGGGCTCGACGGTCGCGAAGGTCGACGGGCGCAAGATCACGCGCAATGAATGGGAATTGGCGCAGCGCGAGCAGATCGAACGCGTGCGGCGCCAGATGCCCAACGTCGACGCCAAGCTGTTCGACACGCCGGAGATGAAGCGCCAGTCGCTCGACGCCGTGGTACGCGACCGCGTGATGCTCACCGCCGCCGACAAGCTCCACCTGGCCACGACCGACGACCGCCTGCAGCGCCTGTTCGCGACCGACCCGCAGCTCGCGTTCCTGCGCAACCCCGACGGCAGCGTCAACAAGGATGCGCTGGCGGCCCAAGGCATGTCGTCGGAGATGTTCGCGCAGCGGCTGCGCCAGGACCTGTCCCTGCGTCAGGTCGTGTCCGGCATCAGCGCCACGGTGACCGCGCCGTTGAGCGCCACCAACGCCGCGCTCGACGCGATGTTCCAGCAGCGCGAGGTGCAGGTGCAGCGCTTCGCGACCAAGGATTCGGTCGCGAACGTCGCGCCGACCGACGCGGACATCGACAAGTACTACAAGGATCCGGCGAACGCCTCGCAGTTCATGGCACCCGAGGTCGCGGACGTCGAGTACGTCGTGCTCGACCTCGACGCGCTGAAGAAGGGCATTGCGGTTTCCGACAAGGAACTGCGCGACTACTACGACGCCAACGAGGCGCGCTACACCACGCCCGAGGAGCGCCGCGCCAGCCACATCCTGGTCAAGGTCGATGCGGGCGCCTCGGCTGCCGACCGCGCCAAGGCGAAGACCAAGGCCGAGGCCCTGCTGGCCGAGGTCAAGAAGAACCCGGCGTCGTTCGCCGAGGTCGCGCGCAGGAACTCAGACGACCCCGGCTCGGCCGAGAAGGGCGGCGACCTCGACTTCTTCGGCCGCGGCGGCCTGGCCGCGAAGCCGCTCGAGGATGCGGCCTTCGCGCTCAAGCCCGACGAGATCAGCGCCCTGGTGGAGAGCGACTTCGGCTACCACATCGTCAAGCTCACCGCGGTGCGCGGCGGCGACAAGCGCAGCTTCGATGCCGTCAAGGCCGAACTCGAGGGCGAGGTCAAGACGCAACTCGCGCAGAAGCGCTTTTCCGAGGCGGCGGTCGACTTCACCAACATGGTCTACGAGCAGCCCGACAGCCTGAAGCCGGTGATCGACAAGCTCAAGCTCGAGCCGCGCAGCGCGCAGAACATCAAGCGCACGCCGGCGCCGGGCGCGAGCGGCGCGCTGGCGAACCCGAAGTTCCTCGACGCGTTGTTCGGCACCGACGCGATCCGCAACAAGCGCAACACCGAAGCGATCGAGATCGGCGCGAGCACGCTGGTCTCGGGCCGCGTCGTCAAGTACGAGGCCGCGCACCAGTTGCCGCTGGCCGACGTGAAGGCGCAGGTCCGCGAACGACTGGTCACGCTGCAGGCGGCCGCACTCGCGCGCAAGCTCGGGCAGGCACGCCTGGCCGAGCTGCGTGCAGCGCCGGCCACCGCGATGACGGAACCGGCGGTGACGCTGTCGCGCGCCCAGCCACGCGATCTGCCCAGCGCGCTGGTCGACGCCGTGCTGAAGGCGCCGGTGGCCACGCTGCCGGCGTTCGTCGGCGTCGACCTCGGCGACCAGGGCTACACGGTCGCGAAGATCGCCAAGGTGCTGGGCCGCGACCCGGCCACCGCCGATGCGACGCGTGCGCAGGCGGAGTACGCGCGTGCCTGGGCCGATGCCGAATCGGTGGCCTATTACGCGGCGCTGAAGTCGCGCTACAAGGTCGAGATCAGGCCGGAAGTGGTCTCTGCCGCGGCCGTCGACGCGGCGTCGGGCGCTGCGTCGACGGCCTCGAAGTAGGCGGCCGCACAGCCTTCGCCGCGGAGGCATCCGCTATAATGCGGCCCTCTACGGTGGCTGTAGCTCAGTTGGTAGAGTCCAGGATTGTGATTCCTGTTGTCGTGGGTTCGAGCCCCATCAGCCACCCCAGAATTCAGCGTCCGTCACCAAGGCCTTGGAGCGATCCGAGGCCTTTTTCATGGAGCGATCGCGCACGGTATCGCGGCCGCTAACCGCGCGCCAACAGGTGGCGGATGATCACGCGGCAGCTGATGCCGTGCGGCGCGACCTCGCGCCATTCGACCTGGCCGCCGAGCTGCTTGACGCGCTTGCGCACACCGCCCAGCCCGAGGCCGTGCGACCAGGCACGCGGGTTGCGGCCAACGCCGTCGTCGGTGATGTTCAGCTCGAGGCGATCGCTCTCGAGCCGGAAGTCGATGTCGAGCGTGCGCGCCTGCGAATGCGCGATCGCGTTGCTGACCAGCTCGCGCAGGATGCGTGTCAGCGCCGACCAGTGCACCACGGTCAGCAGGATGTCTTCATCGAAGACGAAGGTCCACGTCAGGTCGACGTGCGCGGCCGTCAGGCGGTGCGCCAGGTCCGTCTTCCATTCGGCGGCGGCGTGCGACAGCCGGTGGTTCGATGCGGCCAGGCCACGCGTGAGCGTCTTCAAATCCTGCAGCGTGTGCCGCACGTAGTCTTCCATCTCGGGCGACTGCGCCTTGTACATCAAGGTCAGCAGGCGCGCGCCGATGTCGTCGTGCAGGTCCTGCGCCAGGCGCAGCCGCTCTTCGCTGCGGCCCTGTTCGACGGCCTTGTCGAAGTGCACGGCGCGCCGCAGCTGCTCGACGATGCGATCGGTGAGGCGCGCGTCCTCCGACGTGAACAGGCGCCGTCCGCGCTGCGCGAAGCGCACCATCACCGAGCCGCGCGGCGTGGTTTCGCCGCCGAGCAGCGGCACCGGCACAAGCATGGCGGAGCCATCGCGGGCGACGCGCGTCTTGGCGGTGCGCCGCTCGACGACGTTGAGCTCGAGCGGCTCGAACAGATCGCCCAGCAGCTGCGACAGCAGCGCCGGCGTGCGCTCCGGCTGCGCCTCGACCTCGCGCGCGATGCGGTACAGCTGCTCGAACATGCGCTCGGTCGTCAGCATGCTGCTGCCCAGCAGCTGGTTCAGGATCCATTGGCGCACGCCCGAATAGACCGCCAGCGAGACGAACAGCGACAGGGTCAGCGAGGCGAACTGGCCGAGCGAGAACACCGACACGAACAGCAGGTCGAGCGAGGTCGCGACGGTGCTGATCGCCGCCAGCAGCGAGAACTCGCGCATGAAGTCCTGCGAGCGCGCGAGGAAGGGCACCAGCAGAAGCAGCGAGCCCAGGAACACGTACCAGACCAGCGAGCCAACGTCGGCGATGTTGTACGGCAGCCCCGGCAGGCGATCGGCGGCGGCAAGCGCGGTGGTGAGCAGCGTCCAGGTCACGACCGTCACGACCGCGAAGCGGCGCAGCACGATCGCGAAGGGGTGGGGCTCGATCTGGTGCGACCAGCTCAGCAGGCCGATCGCGACCAGCCCGAGACCGATCACCGCGATCTGGGTCTGCCACCACGCGTTGACCAGCGCGTCGGCGGCGATGCCACCGACCAGCGTCAGCACCAGGACCCAGGCCGCCAGCGCGATCCAGCCCGACCCGGGCAGGCGGCGCGGGTGCAGGCACACCGCGTTGACCATCGCCGCCGCGGTGAACAGGTCGAGGGCGGCGCGCATCGGCATGTCCCAGCGCACGAGCGGTGCCGGCAGGCCGAAGTCGAACACGCATTCCACCGCGATGGCCAGCAGGTTGCCGCACTGGCACAGCGCCATCACCGCGTAGACGAGGTTGCGGCCGGACGGGTTCGCGAGTGGCACGACCATCGCGACCAGGTACAGGCCGAGCGCGAACGCCGACAGCAACCAGAACAGGATCGGCAAGCCCAGCAGGCCGCGCGGCCTGGGTTGCGATTCGGCACTCGATCCATCGGCGAAGGACAACGTGACCTCGGGATGCGCGAGCACCGCGCCGACCTGCTCGTGCAGCACGCGCTGGCGCGCCCGCTGCGCGTCGTCGATGATCCAGCGCGGCGAGCGCTGCAACGCCGGCGCGTCGCTCAGCACGACCACGGCATCGCCACCGGTCGCGCCACGCAGCGTCTGGCCGACATGCGCGTGCAGGGCAGGGTCGTTGCTGGCCGCGAGCTCGATGCGGCCCTGCGCGTCGATGCGCCACAACGCGGCGATGTGCGGCGCCATCGTCATCGCGCGGATCAGCAGATACAGGCCGATGCAGCCGAGCAGCGCGAGGGTGAACAGCAGTCGCAGGCGCCAGCCCATCCAGCGCGCAGCCGGCGGCGCTTGCTCGGCGCCGCGCTCGCCCGCGCCCGAATCGAGCCCGGAGTCGCCGAGCTGGCTGGGGTAGCCGGTCCAGGTGGGCGAGGTGCGGCCGGGCCAGATGGTGTTCAGGCCGGGCGAGCGCGCAGGATCGGTGACTTCATGCACCACGGCCGCGTCTCGCCAAGACCTACACCTACACCAGGCCTTGCTTGCTGGCGAGCACCGCCGCCTCGGCGCGGCTCGAGACGTTGAGCTTCTTGTAGATGGACTTAATGTGGTCGTTGACGGTGAACCACTTGATGCCCATCAGGTTCGCGATCTCCTTGATCGTGAAGCCCTTGCTCAGGTAGGTCAGCACCTCGCTCTCGCGCGGTGTCAGCCGTTCGTGGTCAAGCGGCGCGCCGCGCCCCATCGGCACCGGGCGGCTGCTCTGGAAGCCCGAGACCAGCGGCACCGGCCCCGAATTGGGCGCACTGCCGCCGCCGGGGCCGTGGCGGAAATGGGTCAGCAGGCGACGCGCGATCGCCGGCGACAGCGGCGGTTGGCCGCGCACGATCTTCTGCAGCTCCTCGACCAGTACTTCGAAGCGGTCTTCCTTCAGCAGGTAGCCGTCGGCGCCGCACTGCAGCGCCGGGAACAGATGGTCGTCGTCGGAGTACAGCGTCGTGACGATCTTGGTGGCCGGGTAGGCGCCGAGCTCGGTGAGCAACTCCATGCCGTTGCCGTCTGGCAGCTCGAGGTCGACCAGGATCAGCTTGAACGGGTCGAGGGCCTGTGCGGCGTCGCGCAACGGGCCGATCTGGCGGCGCGCAGTCTCGAGGTCGCGCGCCTCCGTGATGACCAGGGCGTCACTGAAACTCTCGCGCACGACCCGGCTCAGAAAGCTGCGCGCGACCGGGTTGTCCTCGACGATGAGTACCTTGACTGGCATCTGCTGCGCCCTCCTTCTTGTGTCGGCGATGGTAGCGCAATCGATACGGCGCACGGCCCCCGAAACGGGACTTCAGGGGTTGGTCATCACCAGCTTGCCGCGCACCTGGCGGCTGGCCATGATCTCGAAGGCCTGGAGCAGCTGATCCATCGGCAGGCGTCGGTCGATCACCGGCTTGACCTTGCCTTGCGCGTACCACTGCGCGAGTTCGGCCAACGCCTTCGCGTTGGCCTTCGGCTCGCGGCGCGCGAAATCGCCCCAGAACACGCCGACGATCGAGGCGCCCTTGAGCAGCGCCAGATTCCAGGGCAGCGCCGGGATGCCGCCCTGCGCGAAGCCGACGACCAGGTAGCGGCCGCGCCACGCGATCGAGCGGAACACCGGCTCGGCCAGGTCGCCGCCGACCGGGTCGTAGACCACGTCGGGGCCCTTGCCATCGGTCAGGGTCTTGATCTCGTCGCGGATGTTGGCCTTGCTGTAATTGATGGTCGCGTCGGCGCCCAGGGACTTGCAGAGTTCGCACTTCGCATCGCTCGATGCCGCCGCGATCACGCGCGCGCCGACCGCCTTCGCGATCTGGATCGCCGCGGTGCCCACGCCGCCGGCCGCGCCCAGGATCAGCACCGTCTCGCCGGACTTCAGCGCGGCCCGGTCGAGCAACGCGTGGTGCGTGGTGGCGTAGGTCAGCACGAAAGCCGAGGCGTCGTCGAACGCGAAGCCCGGCGGCAGCGGCATCACGAAGGCGGCCTTGACGACCGCGTGCGTCGCGAAGCCTCCGGCGGACCCGAAGGCCGCGACCGCGTCACCGACCTTCAGGTGCGTGACGCCCGCGCCGACGGCCTCGACCACGCCGGCGTACTCCGAGCCCGGCACGAAGGGCAGCGGCGGCTTGACCTGGTACTTGTTCTGGACGATCAGGATGTCGGGAAAGTTCAGGCTCGCCGCGCGGATCGCCACAAGCACCTCGTCGGCCTGCGGTTCGGGCGTCGGCAGCTCTTTCCAGACCAGCGCGTCGACGCCGATGGGGTTCTCGCACAACCAGGCCTGCATGGGCTTCTCCTCGGGTTCGGGCCACTGCGAACGCAGCGTTGCGAGGAATCATACGCAGTGCCGCGCCCTGCGCGCGTCGCGCACGCGACGTGGTGTCGCGAGTCCATACAATCAATCCATGCGCATCCTGATCGCCAACGACGATGGTTATCTCGCCCCCGGCCTGGCCGCGCTCGTGAAGGCCTGCGAGGGCCTGGGCGAGCTCGACGTGGTGGCACCCGAGCAGAACGCGAGCGGCACCTCGAACTCGCTGACGCTGAGCCGGCCGCTGACAGTGCACACGGCGGCCAACGGCTTTCTTTACATCAACGGCACGCCGTCCGACTGCGTGCATCTGGCGCTGACCGGTGTGCTGCCGCAGCGCCCCGACCTCGTTGTCTCGGGCATCAACAACGGCGCCAACATGGGCGACGACACGCTGTACTCGGGCACGGTCGCCGCGGCGATGGAGGGCTTCCTGTTCGGCGTGCCGGCGATCGCGTTCTCGCAGGTGCAAAAGGGCTGGGGCGACCTCGACGCGGCGGCGCGCGTGGCGCGCAGCGTGATCGAGCAGGTGCTGAAGCACCCGCCGGTGCGCGCGCCGTTCCTGCTCAACGTCAACATTCCGAACCGGCCCGATGCCGACACGCTGCCGCGCGTCGTGACCCGGCTCGGCCGGCGCCATGCGAGCGAACCGCTGATTGCGCAGACCAGCCCGCGTGGCGACACGATGTACTGGATCGGCCCGGCCGGCGATGCGCGCGAGGCCGGGCCCGGCACCGACTTCCACGCCACCGCGAGTGGCCAGGTCTCGATCACGCCGCTGCAGGTCGACCTGACCGAGCACGCGGCGTTGGGCGACTGGTCCGACTGGCTGGGTCGGGCCACTGCATGAGCGGTGCCGACAAGCGCGCGTCGAAATTCCCGCTGCGCCTGGACGCGCTGAGTTCACGCAGCAAGGTGGCCCGCAAGCCGGTGGTTCCGGCCGCCGCGCCGGGGCTGACGATCGCCCCGAAGCTGCAGGCCACCGCCGCGGCCGCGCGCGCGGTGCTTCGGCCGCAGGCACTCGTCGAGCATGCGCACGACTACGCGGCTCGGCGCGTGGCACCGTCCGGAGTGGGCCTCGATTCGGCCGACGTGCGCAGGCGCATGGCCGCCCGATTGCAGTCCGCGGGCGTGCGCCACGCGGCCGTGCTCGAGGCAATGGCGACGGTGCCGCGGCACCGCTTTGTCGACGCGGCGCTGGTCACGCAGGCCTACGAAGACACCAGCCTGCCGATCGGTCACGGGCAGACGATCTCGAAACCCTCGGTGGTCGCGCGCATGATCGAGCTGCTGATGGGCGGCGTGAACGCGCGCGCCTCGACCTCGCTCGGCAAGGTGCTCGAGATCGGCACCGGATGCGGCTACCAGGCGGCCGTGCTGGCGCTGCTGGCCACGCAGGTAATCTCGGTCGAACGCCTGCGCCCGCTGCACGACAAGGCGCGCGAACTGCTCGCGCCGCTGCGAAGTGCGAACCTGCGACTGGTGTATGGTGACGGCATGCGAGGGCACCCGCCGAACGCGCCCTACGACAGCATCATCGCCGCGGCGGGCGGCGACGCGCTGCCGCCGGCCTGGCTCGAGCAGCTCGCCGTCGGCGGCCGGCTGGTATCGCCGGTGCGACAGGCCGGCGCGGACCGGCAGGTGCTGATGGTCGTGGATCGGAACGAACACGGTTTCGAACACAACGCGTACGAGGCCGTGCACTTCGTCCCTTTAAAATCGGGCTTGGTCGCAGGATGACGAAGGACAACAAGTACATGGTGAGCGAATCAAAGTGGCTGGGTGCATTGATGCTCGCCGCGGTGCTGACCGCGGGCTGCACGAGCACGCCCAACCGCGCGCCGGTCGAGGACCGCGGCGCTGCTGCCAAGACGCCGCCGGCTGCAGTTCCCGTGGCGCCGGTGCCGGTCGAGACAGCGAAACCGCTGCCGGGTGCCGAGAACGGCGGGAAGGTCGGCTACTACACCGTGAAGCCAGGCGACACCTTGATCCGCATCGGTTTGGAGAACGGCCAGAACTGGAAGGACCTGGTCAAGTGGAACGCGCTCGAGAACCCGAACATCATCGAGGTCGGCCAGGTGCTGCGGGTCGTGCCACCGGGCACCGACCCGAACGCCGCGGCGAGCAAGCCGGTCACGACTGCGCGTGTCGAGACACGCCCGCTGGACACCAAGGCCGCCGCCGCCGCATCGGCCGCGAGCGGCGCCGCGCCGGCACCCACGGCGGGCGCGACGCCGCCCGCGCCCGCGCCCGTGCCGGCGGCGCGCGAGGCCGATGACGACATCAACTGGGCCTGGCCGGCCACCGGCCCGGTGATCGCGAACTTCGACGAAGGCAAGGTCAAGGGCCTGGCGATCGGTGGCAAGGCCGGCGACCCGGTGCTCGCGGCGGCCGATGGGCGCGTCGTCTATGCCGGCTCGGGCCTGCGCGGCTATGGCAACCTGGTGATCCTGAAGCACAACAACACCTACTTGACGGCCTACGCGCACAACCAGACCCTGCTGGTCAAAGAGGACCAGACGGTGCGACGCGGCCAGAAGATCGCCGAGATGGGCTCCACCGATGCCGATGCCGTGAAGCTGCATTTCGAGATTCGCAAGCAGGGCAAGCCGATCGACCCGGCGAAGCTGTTGCCGCCGCGCTGACGCGCCGCAACCCTGGGGATGAGGACATGGTCAGAAAGCGCGCGCCGCTCGATGGCCATGTGCCTGATCCACCGGTCGGCGCGCTGAGCCCGCAAGCGCTCGTCGCCATCGCGCACGTCAACGGCGATGCGCGCGGTATCGACTTGCCGCGCGAGGCGGGCGTGGAGATCGGCGCCGACGCGGCGCAGCCCGACGACGACCCGGACACCACCCTCGTGGCCGAGCGCGCCGATCTCGCGGCGGGCGAATCGGAGATCGGCAACACGCTGCAGACCTATCTGCGCGAGATCCGCCGCGCGCCGCTGCTGACGCCACAGGAAGAGTTCGACACTGCCACGCTTGCGCGCGCCGGAGACTTCGCGGCGCGCCAAGTGATGATCGAGCACAACCTGCGCCTGGTCGTCAGCATCGCGAAGAACTACCTCGGCCGCGGCCTGCCGATGACCGACCTGATCGAGGAGGGCAACCTCGGGCTGATGCATTCGATCGGCAAGTTCGAGCCGGAGCGCGGCTTTCGCTTCTCGACCTACGCGTCGTGGTGGGTGCGCCAGAGCATCGAGCGCGCGATCATGCATCAGGCGCGGCTGGTGCGGCTGCCGGTGCACATCGTGCGCGAGCTGAACCAGGTGCTCAAGGCGCGGCGCGCGCTCGAGGCCCTGTCGGCCAGCGCCGGCCACAGCGACCGGCCGGTGCGCGTCGAGGAGGTTGCGCAGGCCCTCGGCCGCCCGGCGAAGGAAGTCGACGCGTTGCTCAAGTTCGCCGAGCAGCCGACCTCGCTGGACGCGCCGATGGAGCGCCATGCCGGCGAAGGCGTCGGTGACTCGGTGCTCGACGGCGTCGCCGACGATGGTGCCACCGACCCGATGAGCCTGACGCTGTCCAACGAGGTCGAGGTGCTGTTGCGCCACGGGCTCGGGGAGCTCAACGACCGCGAGCGCGAGGTCGTGGCCGGGCGCTACGGCCTGGGCGATCGCGACCCCGAGACGCTGGAGGTCCTTGCCGAACGCCTGGGCCTGACGCGCGAGCGCATCCGCCAGATTCAGCAGGAGGCGTTGCTGAAGCTGCGCCGTCGCATGGCGCGTCAGGGCGTCGACCGCGACTCGATCTTCTGATGCGCGCGCCGCCGTTGACGCCGCGCATGGCGGAGCTGCTCGGCAACATCCGCCGTGCGAACCGGCCGCCGTTCCACACGATGCAGCCGGTGGACGCGCGGCGCGCCTACGAAGCGGCGTCGGAGATCCTGGAACTGCCGCGTGCACCGCTGGCCCGCGTTGAAGACCTCTCGATCCCAGCCGCCGATGGCACGCCGCTGCGGGCACGTCTCTACGCGAACGCGCGCGAGACCTTGCCGGTGCTGCTGTACCTGCACGGCGGCGGCTTCACGATCGGCAACCTCGAGAGCCACGACAGCCTGTGCCGCCAGCTCGCATTGCGCGGCGGCGCGGCGGTGGTCGCGCTCGACTACCGGCTCGCGCCGGAGCGGCGCTTTCCGGTCGCGGTCGACGACGCGTGGGCCGCGATGCGCTGGCTCGCCGCGCATGGCGCGACGCTCGGCCTCGACGGTGCGCGGCTCGCGGTCGGTGGCGACAGCGCCGGCGGCACGCTCGCCGCGGTATGCGCCATCCATGCCCGCGACATCGGGCTGGCGCTGCGTCTGCAGGTGCTGATCACGCCCGGCACGACCGCGCATGCCGACACGCCGTCGCACGCGCGGTTCGCGCACGGCTACCTGCTCGAGGCCGAGGCGATCGCGTGGTTCTTCGACCAGTACATCAGCCCCGCGCAGCGCCGCGACTGGCGTTTCGCGCCGCTCGAAGCGGATGCGCTCGACGCGGTCGCGCCGGCCTGCGTGGTGCTGGCCGAGTGCGACCCGCTGGTCGACGAAGGCCTGGCCTACGCCGACCGCCTGCGCGCGGCCGGCGTGCCGGTCGAGCTCGAGTTCGCGCGTGGCGTGACGCACGACTTCATCAAGCTCGGCCGCGTGCTGCCCGAGGCCGGCGCGGCGCAGGCGCTGATCGGCGCCGCGTTGCGAGCCGCGTTCGACGATCGACCCTGAAGGGCAACCCGCATGAAGCCAAGCGACTTCCGATTCCGCGAGCGCCTGCGCGTGCGCTGGGCCGAGATCGATGCGCAGAAGATCGTCTTCAACGGCCACTACCTGATGTACTTCGACACTGCCGTGGCCGGCTACTGGCGCGCGCTGGCGATGCCGTATGCGCAGACGCTGGAGCGCCTGGGCGGCGACCTGTTCGTCCGCAAGGCCAGCCTCGACTACGCGAGCTCTGCACGCTACGACGACCTGCTCGACATCGGCCTGCGCTGTGCACGCGTCGGCACCTCGTCGATCCTGTTCAGCGGCGCGGCGTTCCGGCAAGACGAACTGCTCGTGTCTTGCGAGCTGGTCTACGTGTTCGCGGACCCGCAGGCCCAGACCTCGAGGCCGGTGCCCGACGCGCTGCGCGCGATCCTGGAGGCCTTCGAGGCGGGCGAGACGATGGTCGACGTGCGCGTGGACAGCTGGCAGGCGCTCGAGCTGCACGCGCGCGCGATCCGCACCGAGGTGTTCATCGCCGAGCAGAAGATCCCGCTCGAGATGGAGTGGGACGATGCCGACGCGGGCGCGGTCCACGCGGTCGCGCTGAACCGTTTCGGCCAGCCGCTGGGCACCGGCCGGCTGCTGCATGACGCGCCGGGCGTCGCGCGCATTGGCCGCATGGCGGCGATCCAGGCGCTGCGCGGTGGTGGTGTCGGCCGGGCGGTGCTCGATGCGCTGCTGCGCGCAGCGGCCGCGCGCGGCGATCATGAAGTGCGCCTGCACGCGCAGACCAGCGCGCAGGGCTTCTATGCGCGCGCCGGTTTCGTGCCGATGGGCGAGGTGTTCGAGGAAGCCGGCATCGCCCACATCGAGATGACGCGGGCGCTGTAGCCAGCGCGCGTCGTCAGGCGGTCGCGACCTCGTGCTCGGAGACGACGGCCTGCGCGACCGGCACGTGTGCGTCGTTCTCGACATAGCGCGGCGGCCAGTTGCGCAGCAGCACGCGTCGCAGGCTCACGGCCACGCCGGTGGCGTCGAACGTGCGCTCGTAGACATGCGTGATCGGCTGGCGCGCGGTCTTCTCGGTGATGATCAGCGTCGAGCAGCGCGTGCCGTAGCGCTGGTCCGGCGTGCCGATGAACGCGGCCGACAACTGGCGCTCGAGATCAATCGGAACGCCGGTGTGGGGCAGGGATTCGTCGGGCGCGTGTCGCCGGTCGGCGAGCGCAGTGAAGAGTTGCGTCGCCAGCGTCTCGACCGACCTCGCCGCCTCCAGCGCCGCTTGCAGCTTGGTCTTGAGCGCGTCGACCTTGGGCCACGGTGCATCGAGCCCGCCGTTCGACAGGCCATAGACACCGCGGTCCAGGCGCTGCGGATGCGCCTCGGTGTTCGAGGCCCAGAAGCATTCGCCGCGGCGGAAATCGGCGGCAATCAGGTTGAAGCCGTTGTGTCCCGACAGCGCTGTGCGCATCCAGAAGTCGCCGGTGTCCTCGCGGCCCGTGAGCCACTCGGTCACGACGCGGCCGCGCGAGGGTGCGCCGGCCTCGAGCGGCAGCACGCCGCGCACGTTGGTCAGCAGCGCGAGCCGGCCTTGCGCGGTCAGGCCCATCCAGGTGCCGCCGGACTCGAGATCGCGACCGCTCAGGATCGCCGGGTCGCCGGGCTTGGGCGCCCACCAGGCCAGGCCGGCAGTGGGACGCTTGAAGTATTCGTCGCGGTTCGAGGCCACGACCAGCGGGAAGCGCCGGCTCTGGTCGATCGCGAGGGCTACGAGACACATGCGATGAACACCTCGGTGTGGCGCGGCCCGACGAGCAGCGGCGCCAGGACGGCGGCCTTCGCCTCGATCTCGGTCTGCAGTTCGGCGGTGATGCCGGCGGGCTCGCGCATGGGGTCGGTCGAATAGGTTTCCATCCAGGTCTGCGGTTCGCCGGCCGCGTCGTTCGGATCGGGTCGGCGCAGCAGACGCGTCACAAGTTGCGGGTACTGCGTCCGCAACTGCGCCTGAAACTCGAACACCAGACCGCGGGCGGCCTCGGCGTCGATCGAGCGCAAACGATAGTAGATGAACAACTCGCGCATCGTGACCGCGCAGCGCGCGTGATGGTGACGGCTTGTGAATTGTTGACGGGATTGAGCCCCGGCCGCGACGCGCGCTCGTCAGGCCCGCAATGCGGCTTCGCTGGGCAGCGCATAGGGCAGGGCGGCGCGATGCAGCGCTGCGCCGCCGCCTTCGCCAGCGTGCAGGCTGCCCGATTCGAGCGCCGTCAGTTTCACTTCGACCAGCGCCGCACAGCCAGGTCGATCGAGATGCGAGGCGGCGTTCACGATCATGCCGGCGGGCTGCCCCGCGTCGTCGCTGTGAAAGACCTCCTGCCCGGCGCTGAGCTGCGCGTCGCAGTCGAACAGGAACATGCGCCGCTTGATCGTGCCGCGGTACTGGCTGCGCGCGACGACTTCCTGGCCTGGGTAGCAACCCTTCTGGAAGTCGACGCCGCCGACGACCTCGTAGTTCAGCATCTGCGGCACGAACTGGTCGACGGTCGCGGCTACGATCAACGGGATGCCGGAGCGCACCTCGAGCAGGTGCCACGCGTTGCGGGCCAGTGCCGGTGCTTCCGGCAGTGCCAGCTCGCTGTCGAGTGCGAGCATCACGCGGGGCAGACCGTCGACATCGGGCAGCCGCAGCATGCTGCCGCCTTCGATCGCGCGACGCGCCCAGACCGGCAACTCGTTCGTCCAGCGCGTCGCGGTGGCGCCGGCCGCACCGAGCAGCTGCAGCTCGGCACTCGCGTCGCTGAGCTTGCAGCGCGCACGCAGCACGAACATCGACAGGCGCTTCAGCGTCGCCGGGAGCACGCTCGCGGCACACGCCAGCAGCAACTCGTCGTCGGCCAGCTTCCAGACCACGAAGCTCGCCTGCAAGCGGCCCTTGGCCGAGCAGAAGCCGGCCAGGCGCGCTCGTGACTGGCTCAGTGTCGCGACATCGTTCGTCAGCTGACCCTGCAGAAACGAGACGGCGTCGGCGCCGCGCGCACGGATCAGGCCCCAGTGGTCCAGTGCCACGAGACCGTCGATGGTGGGAGGCATGTTCATGGCCGATTATCATCAGCGCCCATGATTCTTGTTTCGTCAGGGTTACGGCGCTCGCGCGCCGCGTGCGGCATGCTGCACGGATGAAGTTCTGGCGCGGGTTCGTGGTCCTGCTGCTGCTCGGTGCGCTCGGCGCGGCGGGCGGTGCGCTCTGGTGGCTGAACCGCCCGCTCGACCTCGCCGCGGAGACGGTCGAGCTCTCGATCGAGCCCGGCACGCCGCCGCGCGAGATCGCTCAGGCCTGGGTTCAGGCCGGCGTGCAGGCTTCGCCGCTGCTGCTCTACGAATGGTTTCGCTGGTCGGGCCAGGCGCGCAAGATCCGCGCTGGCAGCTACGAGATCGACCGCGGCGTGACGCCGCAAGCACTGCTCAACAAGATGGTGCGAGGGGACGAAACGCTCGCCGTCGTGCGCCTGATCGAAGGCTGGACCTTCCGCCAGTTTCGCGCCGAACTGGCGAAGGCCGATGCGCTGAAGGCGACGACCGCTTCGATGAGCGACGAGCAAGTGATGGCCGCGCTCGGCGCGCCGCCGGGCGTCTCGCCAGAGGGTCGGTTCCATCCCGACACCTATGCCTACAGCAAGGGCAGCAGCGACCTCGCGGTGCTCAAGCGTGCCTATCGGGCGATGCAGACGCGCCTCGATGCGGCGTGGCAAGAGCGCTCACCCGACACGCCGCTGCACAGCGCGGACGACGCCCTCGTGCTCGCGTCCATCGTCGAGAAGGAGACCGGCGTCGGTGCCGACCGTGGCCTGGTCGCCGGCGTGTTCGTGAACCGGTTGCGCCTGGGCATGCCGCTGCAGACCGACCCGACTGTGATCTACGGCCTGGGCCAAGCCTTCGACGGCAACCTGCGTAAGCGCGACCTGCTCGCCGACACGCCCTACAACACCTACACGCGCAGCGGCCTGCCGCCGACGCCGATCGCGATGCCCGGCAAGGCGGCGCTGCTCGCGGCGGTGCGGCCCGAACCGACGAAGGCCCTGTACTTCGTCTCGCGCGGCGATGGCCACAGCGAATTCAGCGAAACTCTGGCCCAGCACAACCGCGCGGTGAACCAGTACCAGCGCAAGAAATGAACCGGGGCAGGGCAGGCGCGTGAGCGGCAGATTCATCACTTTCGAAGGCATCGACGGCGCCGGCAAGTCGACGCATCTCGACGCGCTCGCGCAGCGGTTGCGCGCGGGTGGAGCGACCGTCATCTGCACGCGCGAGCCGGGCGGCACGCCGCTGGCCGAGCGGGTGCGCGAGATCTTCCTGCACGAATCGGCCGACGTGCTGACCGAAGTCCTGCTCGCGTTCGCCGCGCGCCGCGATCACCTGCGTACGGTCATCGAGCCGGCGCTGGCGGCCGGTCAGACGGTGCTGTGCGATCGCTTCACTGACGCGACCTTCGCGTACCAGGGCGGCGGGGGCGGCGCGCCCGTGGCGATACTGGCGCAGCTCGAGCAATGGGTGCAGCGCGAACTGCAACCCGACCTGACGATCTGGTTCGATCTGCCGGCCGCGCTCGCCGCGCAGCGACGCGCGCAGGACCGCGCGGCCGATCGTTTCGAGCAGCGCGATCTGGTGTACTTCGAACGCGTGCGTGCCGGCTATGCGGCGCGCATGGAAGGCGCCCCGGGTCGCTTTGCCCGCATCGACGCGGCTGTGTCGCGCGACGCCGTCTGGCAGCAGATCGATGCCGCATTGAGAGCCCGTGCATGGTAGGCCCCGACGGACAGCTGCCGCTGCCGTGGATCGAGCCGGTGTTGCGCCGGACGTTGCAGTCCCAGCACGCCCACGCGCTGCTGCTGCACGGCCCGCAGGGCATCGGCCAGTTCGAGCTGGCGCTGACGATCGCGCAGGCCTGGCTGTGCGAGGCGGTCGATGTGTCGGCACGACCCTGCGGCGTGTGCGCGAGCTGCCGGCTGGTGCAGGCGCACTCGCACCCGGATCTGCTCGTGCTGTTGCCCGAGGCGCTGCAGGAGCCGCTCGGCTGGGCCGCGGCCGACGGCGACGACGCCGGTTCCGAGCGCACGGGCAAGACCAGGCAGCCGAGCAAGGACATCAAGGTCGAAGCGGTGCGCGCCGCCGTCAACTTCGCGCAGACGACCTCGGCCCGGGGCCGCGCCAAGGTCGTCGTGCTGCACCCAGCCGAGCGCATGAACGGCGTCTCTGCCAACACCTTGCTGAAGACGCTCGAGGAGCCACCCGGCGCCGCGCGCTTCGTGCTGAGTTGTGCCGCGCCCGATGCGCTGCTGCCGACGATCCGCAGCCGCTGCCAGAGCGTTGCACTCGCGTTGCCGCCCACCGAGCAGGCCAGCGCGTGGCTGGCCGCGCAGGGCGTGGCCGAGCCGGCCGTGCTGCTCGCCGCCGCCGGCGGTCAGCCGCAGGAGGCGCTCGACTGGACCCGGCAGGGCATCGCCGCGGCGGCGTGGTTGCGGCTGCCCGCGCTGGTCGCGCAAGGCTCGACGGCGGGCTTCGCGAGTTGGCCGCTGGCGCGCGTCGTCGATGCGCTGCAGAAGTTGTGTCACGACGCGGCCTGCATCGCCGCGGGCGCGGCGCCGCGCTACTTCCCGGCTGGGTCGTTGCGCACCGGAGCGGACCCCGCGGCGCTGCACGCGTGGATGCGCGAACTCAACCGTGTCGCGCGCCATGCCGAGCACCCATGGAATGCCGCTCTGATGGTCGAGTCGCTGGTCCAGCAGGGTCAGCGCGCGCTGGCGGTCGTCGGCGACAGCGGTGGGCCCATGCGGAACACTTCGGTACACTCCGGCGCATGAGCGAAAAGCCGCCGCCGCGAACCGTCCCGTCCGCGCTCGTGCCCGCGACGAGCGCGGCGCGGCCGAGCGTGATTCAACTCGTGTTCCGCGAGAAGGGCGCGCTCTACGCCGCCTACATGCCGGTGTTCACCGAGGGCGGTCTGTTCGTGCCCACCACGCGCGAATACCGGCTCGGCGAAGACATCTACCTGCTGCTGTCGCTGCCCGACGACCCGCAACGCTATCCGGTGGCCGGCAAGGTCGGCTGGATCACGCCGGCGAACGCCTCGGGCGGACGCACCCAGGGGGTGGGCGTGCGTTTCCCGAGCGACGAGAAGACGCGTGGCTTGAAGCTGAAGATCGAAGAAGCGCTGGGCACCTCGATTTCATCCGCCAAACCGACGCAGACGATCTGAAGCCGCTTCGTCGCAATCCGCACGAGGCCCGCGCATGTACGTCGATTCCCATTGCCACCTGAGTTTCCCGGAACTGGCCGAGCGCATCGGCGACATCCGCGCCGAGATGGCCGCCGCACAGGTGGATCGCGCGCTGTGCATCTGCACCACGCTCGAAGAGTTCAAGCAGGTGCATGCGCTGGCGACGCGCTACGACAACTTCTGGTGCAGTGCCGGCGTCCACCCGGACAATGAGGGCGTGCGCGAGCCGACCGTCGACGACCTGCTGGCACTGGCTGCACGGCCCCGGGTCGTCGCGATCGGCGAAACCGGCCTGGACTACTACCGCCTCAATGGCCGCAGCATCGAGGCGATGGAATGGCAGCGCGAGCGCTTCCGCGTGCACATCCGGGCCGCACGTGCCACCGGGCTGCCGCTGGTCGTGCACACGCGCAGTGCATCGGACGACACGATCGCGATCCTGCGCGAGGAGGGCGCTGCTTGCTCGAATGTCGCGAGCTCAGGCGATGGTCCGGGTGGCGTGTTCCATTGCTTCACTGAAACCGATGCCGTGGCACGCGCGGCGCTCGACCTCGGTTTCCACATCTCGTTCTCGGGCATCCTGACCTTCAAGACCGCGCAGGCGCTGCGCGATGTCGCCGCGTTCGTCCCGCTGGACCGCTGCCTGATCGAGACCGACAGCCCCTACCTTGCACCGGTGCCGTACCGCGGGAAGACCAACAGCCCGGCCTACGTGCCGTTCGTCGCGCAGCAGATCGCGGCGATCAAGGGCGTGCCGGTCGAGACGGTCGCCCGCGCCACCTCGGCGAATTTCGAACGGCTATTCAAGCTTCCGGCGCTGGTTCCGAGCCAGGACTTATCTCATGAAATACTTTAGATATATCGCGTATGTCATTGCGGTTATTACGGTTTTGTCGGCACTCGCCGGCTCCTTCGATGATTTCTTCGCCGCCATTCGCAACGACAATGCCAGCACGTTGACGAACCTGCTGGAGCGCGGCTTCGACCCCAACACGCGCGACCCGAAGGGCCAGCCGGGGCTGACGATGGCGATCCAGGGGCAGTCGGCGAAGGCCGAGAAGGCACTGCTGGATCGACCCGACATCGACGTCAACGCACTCAACGAGGCGGGCGAATCGGCGCTGATGATGGCCGCCCTGAAGGGCAATCTGCCCACCATGCGGCGGCTGCTGGAGCGCGGCGCCCGCGTCAATCAGCCCGGCTGGTCGGCGCTGCACTATGCGGCGACCGGACCCGACTCGCAGGCTGTGCAGTTGTTACTCGACCGCGGCGCGGATATCGAGGCGGCGTCGCCGAACGGGACGACGCCGCTGATGATGGCCGCGCAATACGGCAGCGATGCCAGCGTCGAACTGCTGCTCAAGCGCGGCGCCGACGCGAAGAAGCGCAACCAGCGCGATCTGGCGGCGGTCGACTTTGCGAAGTTGTCGGGGCGAGACCCGCTCGTGAAGCGCCTCGAGCAGGCGCAGCGCTGACGCGCCGCGTAGGAAGAATCCCGACAGGCGGTTTGGATGTGCACCCACTGGGGCGGAAGCGAGACTCGCCCTAGAGTCGGTCGCATCGACCACCGGAAGGATTGCCATGACGAACGTTCAGATTGCTTCCAACCCGTTCGCGCTGATGATGGACCCCGAGGCCGTGTTCGCCGCATTGGCGAGTTCCGACCGCCTGGACCGCCTCAAGAGCCGCGTGTGCCGGCCGCTCGACAAGCCGCACGTCGTTCGACCCGAAGGCGAGCCTCCCGCACCCGAAGCCGCACCCGAAGCAGTGCAGGACTGAACGGACGGCGATCAGCCGATCGGTACGTCCACGGCAAGGTCGGCCGCCGTGTGTTGAACTGGCCCGTTGCCCGTGGTCGGTATGGCTGATTTGTTAGATCGACAATGTATATTATGTAAACTAGATTCTTAAGTCCGGCAAAGTGATGCTCTCACACGCACGCGGGGCCTTCCATTTCCACCCTTCGAGTTCGGCCACTTTCCACGTTCGAGGCGCCGGGCGCCCCGTCTCTTGGCGGGTGCTACGCGGGCCTGCGGCTGACTCTGCGACTTCGGCCGACCAGCGACAAGGTTTCGGACAGCGCGCTGAGCCCCACCAGGTCATCGAAGGCCCATGACACGACGCGACGCTCGTGGAGAACGTTCTCGACGATCTCGCGCAATTCGGGCGGCGCCGCTTCGCGCAGGCCGCGCAGCGCGCCGGACTCCAGCGAACGGAACGAATCGGCCACCCAGCCAGCGAGCTCGCGATACCCGGCCGGATGCATCGGCATCGCGCCGCTCGCAAACGCGCTCAGGATGCGCTCGGCCATCACCATCTGGTCGGCCACGAGTCTCGGATTCGATGTGGGTCGCATGCCTTGTTATCGGCGCATGGTGCCGAACTTGAATGCGCCTACCGCGTCACTGCCGGCGCTCGTGCAGGAAGGCCCAGCAGATGGTCGTGACAAGCAAGTACATGACGGCAAAGACGACGGCCACCGCCAGCGCAGCCGACAGCATCGGGCTTCCCAACGCGCGTTCCAGCACGAGTTCCAACGTGAGCAACACAACGGCGCCGACCGCCCATCGAAGCAGGTAGATGGGCAACCATTTCGCCTGCGCCCGGTTGTGCCGCAACGCGATGGCCTGCTCCAGCCCGGTGCCACGGTCGGCGTCGCGGAACAGCCAGCCATAGAAGAAATAGCGGTACAAGCTCGTGCGCAGCGAGGCAGGCTTGGCAACTGCACCGTCCGCCACCAGTGAGATCCGCTCGTTCATCCGCGAAGGGTACGGCGAGTAGGACCCGAGAACCTCGAGGGTCCGGGGTATCCACACCGACGCCTTCGGGTCGCGCCGCATCGTGTACCCTGCCCGTTCACCAACGGAGAAACGAATGAGCATTCAGGCACAGCGCAATCGAGCGAGATTGCACGTACTGCGAGACAACGTCCATCGTGCCAGGCGGGCCGTCAAGCGCAAGCTGCCCGGCGCCGCCGAACGGTTGAAGGCGCACGTCGCGGCCCGTCTCGCGTACGCAGAAACCGGCAAGTAAGACGCTGCGGGGGCGCGGCCACGGGCCGAGCAGACGCGCTCCGGCCGCCCGCTTCTCCCCTGCTCACTTCCGGCTCACCAGTAGCCGGTGCGATCGTAGTGGCGGTACATGTCGAGCTCCTGAGTGCGGTCGGGCGGCAGCGCCGCATCCCATTCCGGGGCATTGCGGACCGCCTCGCGCGTCATGTCGGCGACGACGATCTTGTCGGACCAGCTGACCTCGCGGATCCACTGCGGCGCGATCAGCACCTGGTGCCCCAGCCACCAGTTGCTGGTGTCGACCACGAGGTAGCGGATGGCCCAGCTCTGCTCGTCGACGATCCAGCCTTGCACGTGGCCGATCTCGCCGTCCTGCGCCTTGATGTGGTAGCCGCTCACGCTCTTGCACGAGCGCAGGTGCGGGTCGTCGTCGCGATGACGCGCGGCCCGTTCGGCGGCGATCGATCGTTCGGCCTCGAGCACGCTCACGCCCGTCGGGGCGAGACCGATTTCCGGCACCATCATGCCGGGCACAGAGCCGACGCCCCAAATGCCGACGCTGTCCCAGTAGGCCGGGTAGCCGTAGTAGCCCAAGTAGTCCATCTCGTGCTGGCGCGACACCGGCTTGTCGGTATCGATGTCGGGGCTGTTGCGCACCTGCTCGCGCGTGATCGACACCGGCAGCACCTGCTCGTCGTGGTTGGGCGTGCCCAGCGACACCGGCGAGATCAGCACCTTGCGGCTCGCCAGCCAACTGCCCGTCTCGACGACCAGGTAGCGCACGACCCAGCGGTCGTCGTCGAAGTAGAAGTCCTTGATCGTGCCGACGTCGCCGTCGGTGGCACGCAGCGCGTAGCCCTGCAGATCCTTCAGGTTTCGCAACATGGCATCGCTCCTTCGAGTGCGTGGAGCGTTCAGTCTCGCCAGTCGCCGGGCCGCCGTCTGTCGGCAGGCACGGCCCGCCCCGGTAGGAGCGGGCCTACGCCTCAGTGATCGTGGTGCAGATAGCTGCCTTCGCGCGGCAAACGCAGGCTGACCAGGAGCGCGACCACCATCATCGCCGTCACGTACCAGTAGAACGCCGGCTCGTGACCCATCTGTTTCAGGTCCAGCGCCACGTATTCCGCCGACCCGCCGAAGATCGCATTGCCCACCGCATAGGCCAGGCCGACGCCGAGCGCGCGGATCTCTGGCGGGAACATCTCGGCCTTCACGATGCCGCTGATCGAGGTGTAGAAACTCACGATCGCCAGGGCCAGGGTGATCAGCACGCCGGCCATCAACGGGCTGGTGACGCTCTGCAGCGCCGTCAGGATCGGCACGGTCGAGACCGCGCCCAGCACGCCGAACAGCAGCATGTTGTTGCGCCGGCCGATGCGGTCCGACAACGCGCCGAACAGCGGCTGCATGCACATGTACAGGAACAGGCAGACGGTCATGATATTGCTCGCCGTCTTGATCGACAGGTGCGCCGAGTTGACGAGGTACTTCTGCATGTAGGTCGTGAACGTGTAGAAGATCAGCGAGCCGCCGGCGGTGTAGCCCAGCACGGTGAAGAACGCGGCCTTGTGGTGGCGGAACAGCTCGGCCATCGTGCCGGCACCCTTGCTGGCGCGGGTCGCAGCGGTCGAGGTCTCGTGCAGCGTGCGGCGCAGCAGCAGCGCCACGACCGCGGTGATCGCGCCGATCACGAACGGGATGCGCCAGCCCCAGGCCTTCAGCTCGGCCTCGTCGAGCAGCTGCTGCAGCACCACCACCACGAGCACCGCGAGCAGTTGCCCGCCGATCAAGGTGACGTACTGGAACGACGAGAAGAAGCCGCGCTGGCCCTTGAGCGCGACCTCGCTCATGTAGGTCGCGGTCGTGCCGTATTCGCCACCGACCGACAGGCCCTGCAGCAGCCGCGCGAGCAGCAGCAGTGCCGGCGCCCAGGCGCCGATCGTGGCGTAGGTCGGCAGGCAGGCGATCATCAGCGAGCCGGCGCACATCAGCGTGACCGAGATCACCATCGAGGTCTTGCGGCCGCTGCGGTCCGCGACGCGGCCGAACAGCCAGCCGCCGATCGGGCGCATCAGGAAGCCCGCGGCGAACACGCCGGCGGTGTTCAGGAGTTGTGCGGTCGCGTCCGACTTCGGGAAGAACGCCGGCGCGAAATAGATCGCGCAGAACGCGTAGACGTAGAAGTCGAACCATTCGACCAGGTTGCCGCTGGAAGCGGCGACGATCGCGAAGATGCGCTTGCGCTTCTCCTCGAAGCTGTAGACACCCGGCACGGGCGCGGCATGCATGTTGGCGGTGATGCTCGACATGGTCGGTGTTCCTTCGACATCGCGTGGGCGAGGCGAGAGTATCCGCCTGAGCGCGCGAATGGGAAGGGGGGCCTTGCCCCCTTCCCCGCCCGGGTCAAGCCGCCAGCAGCTGCGCCGACACCTTGCTCGGCGCGACCGCGTAGTGGTCGAACTGCATCGAGTACTGCGCGCGGCCCGACGACAGTGCCCGCAGCTGGCCGATGTAGCCGAACATCTCCTTCAACGGCACGTGCGCGTCGACGACCATCGCCGCGCCGCGCAGCTGCTGCCCGTGCACCGACCCGCGGCGCCGGTGCAGGTCGCCGATCGCGTCGCCCAGATACTCGGGCGGCGTGATCACCTCGACCGCCATCACCGGCTCCAGCAACTGCGGTGCTGCGCGGGCGGCGGCCTCGCGAAACGCCGCGACCGCCGCGAGCTCGAACGCCAGCGACGACGAGTCGCGCTCGTGGAAGGCCCCGTCGAGCAGCGTGGCCTCGACGTCGACCAGCGGGAACCCCGCGATCACGCCCGCTTCGGCCGCGCGCCGCACGCCCGCTTCGACCGCCGGGATGTAGTCGCGCGGGATCGCGCCGCCGACGATGCTGCTGACGAAGCGCAGCCCCGTGCCGCGCGCCAACGGTGTCAGCCGCAGCGTGACCTCGGCGAACTGCCCCGGGCCGCCGCTCTGCTTCTTATGCAGATGCGTCACCTCGGCGACCTTCGAGATCGTCTCGCGGTACGCCACCTGGGGTCGACCGACGACCACGCCCACGTGGTGACGCGCGCGCAGCTTCTCGATCGTCACCTCGAGCTGCAACTCGCCCATGCCCGACAGGATGGTCTGGCCCGATTCGGCGTCCTGGCGCACGCGCAGACTCGGATCCTCGCGCACCAGCGCGTGCAGCGCCTTGCCGAGCTGTTGCTGGTCGGCCTGCGTCTTCGGTTCGATCGCGACGTCGATGACCGGCTCGGGCACGGCGATCTGCTCCAGCACCAGCGGGTGCTTGCGGTCCGTGACACCGTTGCCGGTCAGTGTCTGGCCGGTCAGCGTGTCCTTCAGCCCGACGATAGCCGCGATGTCACCAGCCTGCAGCAGCTCGCGCTCCTCGCGCTTGTCGGCATGCACCTCGTACAGGCGCGCGACGCGCTCGGTGCGGCCTGTACTGGTGTTCAGCACCGTGTCGCCGGGGCGCAACCGGCCGCGGTACAGGCGCACGAAGGTCAGCGTGCCGTGCTCGTCGGTCACGACCTTGAACGCGAGCGCGGCGAGCGGCCCGTCCGGGTCGGCGTCGGGCTGGCCGGCGTCTCTTCGCCCGGCGCCGGCAGGTACGCGACCACCGCGTCGAGCAGCGGCTCGATGCCGCGGTTCTTGAACGCCGCGCCCGCGAGCACCGGCACGAACGCGCCCGCCAGCGTGCCGCGCCGCACGCCGGCGCGCAACTGCTCGGCCGAGGGCTCGTCGCCGTTCAGCCAGGCTTGCAGCAGTGCGTCGTCCTGCTCGACCACGGCCTCGACGAGGCGCGCACGCCAGGTCGCCGCCGCCTCGCGCAGCGCATCGGGAATCGCCACGACCTCGAATGGCTCGCCGGCGACGCCGCTGGTCCACAGCAGCGCGCGTTGCTCGACCAGATCGACGACGCCGCGGAACGTGTCTTCGGCGCCGATCGGCAGCTGCAGCAGCAGCGGGCGCACGGCCAGACGCTCCTGCAGCATCTGCACGACGCGCAGGTAGTCGGCGCCGACGCGGTCGAGCTTGTTGATGAACGCCAGGCGCGGCACGTGGTACTTGTCGGCCAGGCGCCAGTTCGTCTCGGTCTGCGGCTCGACGCCGGCGACGCCGTCGAACACCACGACCGCGCCATCGAGCACGCGCAGCGACCGGTTCACCTCGATGTTGAAATCGATGTGGCCGGGCGTATCGATGATGTTGATCTGCGCGTCGCGCCAGAATACGGTCGTCGCGGCGCTGTTGATCGTGATGCCGCGCGCCCGCTCCTGCGGGTCGAAGTCCATCGTCGTGTTGCCGTCGTGGACCTCGCCGATGCGGTGGTTGCCGCCCGTGTAGAACAGGATGCGTTCGGTGGTCGTGGTCTTGCCGGCATCGACGTGGGCGATGATGCCGATGTTGCGCAGGTTTCTGCGCGTGTTGTTCGAGTGGGTGTTCATGCGAATCTCGTGGGTACCTGAAGGCCGAGCCTCCAGGGCGAGATTCGCCGCCGGCTCAGCCGCTGACTTGCAGATCGGTGCGAATGCACCTTGCCGACGTGGCGCCAAAGGGCGAGCGCAAGCTCCCCGCACTTCGGCGGGCGCGAATCGTGGCGATCAGCTTGTCGTAGGTACGCATGGCGGTGACTTGGGTCTGGCGCGCGGGCTTTTCAAGCCCCGGCGGACGCGCAGGGTACACGATCCGCGGCGTTCTCGCTGAACACGAACTCGACGCGCACCACCGTCGAGTCGCCCGGGTTGCGGTGCAGCTGCGCACCGAGGCTGCGCACCAGCGCCAGCATTGCCGGATTGCCCCACAACACGTCGCCGAACAGGCGCCGCACGCCCCGCCGGCGCGCGTGCGCGGACAGGTGCATCAGCAACGCGCGGCCCAGGCCCGCGCCCTGCCATTCGTCGGCGACGGCGATCGCGAACTCGGCATCGGCGCTGTCGGCGCGCATCACGTAGCGGGCGTCGGCGACGATCGGCGCGTCCTCGTCGTCGCCGGGGCGCGCGACGAAGGCGACATGGTGGTGCTGATCGATCTCGGTCATCGCGCGCGACGCTTCGGGCGAGAGCTCGCGCAGGCCGAAATGAAAACGCCGATAGCGCGAGGTCAGCGACAACGCCCCGACGAACGCACGTTCGGCCGAAGCGTCCAGCGGGTTGACAGGCGAAAGCGTCACGTGGCGGCCGTCGCCGAGCCCGATCGGGTCGGCGCGGGCGGACGGCTGGCGAGCCGGCGCAAAGAAGGGCAAGAGCGAGGTGTTCATGCCCCGCATATTCGGCGTCGCACACAGGCTGCGCAAACGCTCAATTCGCATTCCTCGCATGCGTATGCGGCATGCAAGACGGCCCCGCAGGGCCGTCCTTTCTATCCGGCGCCGACGCGCGACGCCTTCTTGCGGTCGTGCTCTTTCAGATGCCGTTTGCGAATGCGGATCGACTTCGGCGTGATCTCGACCAACTCGTCGTCGGCGATGAACTCGACCGCGTATTCGAGCGTCAGGATGATCGGCGGCGTGATCTTGATCGCGTCTTCCTTGCCCGAGACGCGGAAGTTTGTCAGCTGCTTCCCGCGCACCGCGTTGACGACCAGGTCGTTGTCGCGCGAGTGGATGCCGATGATCATGCCCTCGTACAGCGGGTCGCCGGCCTTGACGAACATGCGGCCGCGGTCGTCGAGCTTGCCCAGCGAATACGTCACCGCCTCGCCGTCGTCCTGGCTGATCAGCACGCCGTTCTTGCGGCCTTCGATCTCGCCCTTGTAGGGCTCGTAGCTGTCGAAGATGTTGCTGATCAGGCCGGTGCCGCGCGTCAGGTTCAGGAACTCGTTCTGGAAGCCGATCAGCCCGCGCGCCGGGATCTTGTATTCGAGCCGCACGCGGCCCATGCCGTCGGGTTCCATGTTGACGAGCTCGGCGCGGCGCTCGCCGAGCGCCTGCATCACCGCGCCCTGGTGCTGGTCCTCGACGTCGGCGGTGACCTGCTCGATCGGCTCGAGCCGCTCGTCGCCTTCCATGTGGAACACGACGCGCGGCTTCGACACCGCGAGTTCGTAGCCTTCGCGGCGCATCGTCTCGAGCAGGATGGTCAGGTGCAGTTCGCCGCGGCCCATCACTTCGAAGATGCCGTCTTCTTCGGTTTCCTTGACGCGCAGCGCGACGTTGCTCTGCAGCTCGCGCTGCAGGCGGTCCCACAGCTGCCGACTGGTCACGAACTTGCCTTCGCGACCGGCGAGCGGCGAGTTGTTGACGCAGAAGTTCATGGTCAGCGTCGGCTCGTCGACCTTGAGCATCGGCAGCGGCACCGGGTTCTCGATGTCAGTCAGCGTCACGCCGATGCCGATGTTCTCGATGCCGTTGATCAGCACGATGTCGCCGGGGCCGGCTTCGGTCGCCTGCTGGCGCTCCAGGCCCTCGAACTTCAGCACCTGGTTGACGCGCGCGTTGAAGGGCGTGCTTTCGGGGCCGCTGAACACGGCCACGTTCTGCATTGGCTTGAGCGTGCCCTGGTTGATGCGGCCGATGCCGATGCGCCCGACATAGGTGGAATAGTCGAGCGAGCAGATCTGCAGCTGCAGCGGCGCGTCGGGCTCGCCCGCGTGCGCCGGCACGTGGCTCAGGATCGTGTCGAAGAGCGGCGCCAGGTCGGTGCCGATCTCGCCCTGCGTCAGCGTGGCCCAGCCGTTCAGCCCGGACGCGAACACGACCGGGAAGTCGAGCTGCTCCTCGGTCGCGTGCAGCTTGTCGAACAGCTCGAAGGTGGCGTTGATCACGTAGTCGGCGCGTGCGCCCGGGCGGTCGACCTTGTTGACGACGACGATCGGCTTCAGGCCGAGCGCGAGCGCCTTCTTGGTGACGAAGCGGGTCTGCGGCATCGGGCCTTCGACCGCATCGACCAGCAGCAGCACCGAGTCGACCATCGACAGCACACGCTCGACCTCGCCGCCGAAGTCGGCGTGGCCCGGGGTGTCGACGATGTTGACGTGCGTGCCCTTCCACTCGACGGCGCAGTTCTTCGACAGGATCGTGATGCCGCGCTCCTTCTCGAGGTCGTTGTTGTCCATCACGCGTTCGGCGACCTTCTCGTTCTCGCGGAAGGTACCGCTCTGGCGCAGCAGCTGGTCCACGAGCGTGGTCTTGCCGTGGTCGACGTGGGCGATGATGGCGATGTTGCGGATCTGGCGGGTCATGGTGTGGCAGCTTTCACTTCTTTGGTGTTCGTGTCTTGAACAAGAAGGCCTTGCACCTCCACCGGGCTGAGCAGCCTTGTTGAAATCAGTTCGCCGGCGGCAATGTGGCCGCCGCCGAGGAATGCGCGCGGCTCGGGGCCGTAGACGCGCACGTGGGCCGCGTCGGGCATCGCGGTGCGGCGACGCACGCCGCTGAGGAAGCGGCCCGCGCCTTCCGTGTCGAGTCGAACCACGGGCCAGTCGGCGAGCAAGGCATCGGGGTCGAGCAGCACGGCGTCGCGTTCGGCCTCGGTCATCGCGCCCAGGCGCTCGAGCGTCAGCGCAGCATCGAGCGTCAGGGCTCCGCTGCCGGTGCGGCGCAACGCGCTCAGGTGCGCGCCGCAGCCGAGCAGCCGGCCGATGTCCTCGGCCAGCGTGCGGATGTAAGTGCCCTTGCTGCACCGCACGTCCAGCGTCCACTCGTCATGATCGCCGCCGACGATGTCGATGGCGTGAATCGTCACGCTGCGTGCCTCGCGTTCGAGTTCGATGCCGGCGCGCGCGTATTCGTACAGGGCCTTGCCGTCGCGCTTCAGCGCGGAATGCATAGGCGGCACCTGCTGAATGGCACCGATGAACTGCGCGCACGCAGCCTCCATCTGCGCACGCGTCACGTTCACCTCGCGGCGCTCGATCACCTCGCCTTCGCCGTCGGCCGTGGTCGTCGTGACGCCCAGCGTCAGGGTCGCGAGATAGCGCTTGTCGGCGTCCAGGCTCACCTGCGAGAACTTGGTCGCGGCGCCGAAGCACAGCGGCAGCAGGCCGGTCGCGAGCGGGTCGAGCGTGCCGGTGTGGCCGGCCTTCTCGGCGCGGTACAGGCGCTTGGCCTTCTGCAACGCATCGTTGCTCGACAGGCCCAGCGGCTTGTCGAGCAGCAGCACGCCGTGCACGGCGCGGCGTGGGATGCGAGGGCGTTGGCCCTGGCCGATCGTTGGCACGATCAGTCTTCCTTCGCCCGCGTGGCGTTTGCCTTCGCGATCAGCTCGCTCAGCTCGAGCGCGCGCTCGGTCGTGCGGTCGAACTTGAAGTGCAGGGTCGGCACGGTGTGGATCTGCAGCCGCTTGAACAGTCCGTTGCGGATGAAGCCGGCGGCCTCGTTCAGCCCGGCCTCGCATTCGACCGGGTCGCCGATCAGCAGCGAGAACAGAACGGTCGCATGCGCGTAGTCGGCCGTGACCTCGACCGCGTTGATCGTGATCATGCCGATGCGCGGATCCTTCAGGTCGCGGATCAGCTCGGCGACATCGCGCTGGATCTGGTCGGCGACGCGGAAGCCGCGGTTTGGGATGGATCGCTTGTGTTTCATACGGACTCTCTAAACGCAAACCCCGCCAACTTTTCAGAAGGCGGGGTTCGGGGATGAGACCAAAACCGCCTTATAGCGTTCGGGCCACTTCCTTCACCTCGAAGAATTCGAGCTGGTCGCCTTCCTTGATGTCGTTGTAGTTCTTCAGCTTGATACCGCACTCGAAGCCGGCCGCCACTTCACGCACATCGTCCTTCAGGCGCCGCACCGATTCGATCTCGCCGGTGTAGACCACGACGTTCTCGCGCAGCAGGCGGAAGCGCGCGCCGCGGCGTACCAGCCCGGCGGTAACCATCGAACCGGCCACCGTACCGATCTTGCTGGCCACGAACACGGTGCGGATCTCGGCCGTGCCGATGACCTCTTCGCGCTGCTCGGGGGCGAGCATGCCGGTCATCGCCAGCTTCACCTCGTCGACCGCGTCGTAGATGATGTTGTAGTAGCGGATGTCGACGCCGTTGTTCTCGGCCAGCTTGCGCGAGCCGGCATCGGCGCGCGTGTTGAAACCGATGATGACGGCCTTCGACGCGATCGCCAGGTTGACGTCCGACTCGCTGATGCCGCCGACCGCCGCGTGCACGATCTGCACCTTGACTTCGGCCGTCGAGAGCTTCAGCAACGACTGCGCCAGCGCTTCCTGCGAGCCCTGAACGTCGGCCTTGATGATGAGCGGCAGGGTCTGGGTCGCGCCCTGCCCCATCTGGTCCATCATGGTCTCGAGGTTCGCGGCCTGGCGCTTGGCCAGCTTCACGTCGCGGTACTTGCCCTGGCGGAAGGTCGCGATTTCGCGCGCCCGGCGCTCGTCGCCCAGCACCATGAACTCGTCGCCGGCCTGCGGCACTTCGGTCAGGCCCTGGATCTCGACCGGAATCGACGGGCCGGCCTCGGTGATCGACTTGCCGTTCTCGTCCAGCATCGCGCGCACGCGGCCGAAGCTCGAACCGGCGAGCACCACGTCGCCACGCTTGAGCGTGCCGCTTTGCACCAGCACCGTCGCGACCGGGCCGCGGCCCTTGTCGAGCTGCGCTTCGATCACCAGGCCCTTGGCCATCGAGGCCTTGGGTGCCTGCAGTTCCAGCACCTCGGCCTGCAGCAGCACCTGCTCGAGCAAGGTGTCGATGCCCTGGCCGGTGCGCGCCGAGACGGCCACGAACGGCGAATCGCCGCCGAAGTCTTCCGGCACGACCTGCTCGGCCACCAGCTCCGACTTCAGGCGCTCGACGTTGGCCTCGGGCTTGTCGATCTTGTTCATCGCGACGACGATCGGCACGCCGGCCGCCTTCGCGTGGTGGATCGCTTCCTTGGTCTGCGGCATCACGCCGTCGTCGGCCGCGACCACCAGGATCACGATGTCGGTGGCCTTCGCGCCGCGCGCTCGCATCGCCGTGAAGGCCGCATGGCCCGGCGTGTCGAGGAAGGTGATCATGCCGCGCGGCGTGTCGACGTGATAGGCGCCGATGTGCTGCGTGATCCCGCCCGCTTCACCCGCCGCCACGCGCGAGGTGCGGATGTAGTCGAGCAGCGAGGTCTTGCCATGGTCGACGTGGCCCATCACGGTCACGACCGGCGCGCGCGGCAGCAGCTCGTGCGTCGAGTCGGCGGCTTCTTCCTCCAGGAAGGCATCCGGGTCGTCGAGCTTCGCCGCGAACGCGGTATGGCCCATTTCCTCGACCACGATCATCGCGGTCTCCTGGTCGAGCTGCTGGTTGATCGTGACCATCTGGCCCAGCTTCATCAGCTGCTTGATGACCTCGGAGGCCTTCACCGACATCTTGTGCGCCAGGTCGGCGACGCTGATGGTCTCGGGCACGTGCACCTCTTGCACCTGCGCCTCCTGCGGCGCGATGAAGCTCGACGGCGCGCCGTCGTTGCGCTCGCCGCGACGACCGACGCGCGGTGCACGCCAGCCCGGGCGGTTGCCGCCCGCCGGCGCACGCTGGCCGGGCTTGAGCGCGCTGCGCTTCTTCGCGTCGTCGGCCCAGCTCGACGAGAGCTTCTCGGACTTGACGGCCTTCTTGTCGCCCGGCTTGGCCGCGGTGGTGGTCGCCGCACCCGGCGTGCCGACCTTCTTGTGGATCGTGCCCTTGATCTCGGCCGCGACCGGCTTGACCTCTTCCGGCTTCTTCGCGACCAGCACCTTCTTCGGCGCGTTCATCATCGCGCGGATCGCCGAGGCTTCGTCTTCGGCGGCCTTCCGGCGCTTCGCCAGGTCGGCAGCGCGCTGCTTGTCTTCGTCGACGACGTCGGCGGCCTTGATCACGCGCAGCGCGGGCTTGGGCGGTTCGACCGGCGCCGGTGCGGGCGCCTCGGCCGCCTTCGTGGCGTCGGCCTTCGCTTCCTCGACGGTCTTGGGCTTGGGCGGCGGTGCCGAGGCGGCCGCGAGCGCGGCGGCGGCCTTGTCGGCGGCGAGCTTGTCGGCCGCTTCACGCGCGGCGGTGGCGGCGAGTTCGCGCTCGCGCGCCTCCTGCTCCTCGCGCAGGCGGCGTTTCTCGATCAGGTCGGCCTCCTGGCGGCGCAGCAACTCGGCCTGGGCCTGGGCTTCCTCTTCGCGGCGCGCGAGTTCCACTTCGTCGATCACCGGCTCGGCCGGCTCCTCGACGGCAGGCGCGGCGTCGTCGCGCTTGATGAAGGTGCGCTTCTTGCGCACTTCGACCTGGATCGTGCGGGCCTTGCCTGACGAGTCGGCCTGCTTGATCTCGCTGGTGGACTTGCGCGTCAGCGTGATCTTCTTGCGTTCGGCGCCGGCGACCGTGCCGTGCGCGGTGCGCAGGTGGTCGAGCAGGCGCTCCTTGTCGGACTCGGTCAGCGCATCGTCCGTCGACGCCTTGCTGACGCCGGCCGACTGCAGCTGCTCGAGCAGCGCCGCGGCGGAGCGATTGAGCTCGGCGGCGAGTTGGGCGACGGTGGTCGTTGCCATGGGTTGAGTCCTTGCGTTCTGCTTGCTACTTGCTATTTGCGATTCGTGCGATCAGGTCGTGAACCAGTGTTCACGCGCCTTCATGATCAGCGTCTTGGCCTGCGCCTCGTCGACCTCGGTCATCTCGACCAGCTCGTCGACCGCCAGGTCGGCCAGGTCGTCGCGCTTGTGCACACCGCCCACCGCCAGCTTGCCGATCAGCTCGGGCGTCAGGCCTTCGAGGTCGCGCAGGTCCTGCGACACGTCTCCGACGCCCTCTTCCTTGGCCAGCTCCATCGTCAGCAGCGCGTCCTTGGCGCGGGTGCGCAGCTCGTTGACGGTGTCTTCGTCGAAGCTCTCGATCTCGAGCATTTCCTGCATCGGCACGTAGGCCACTTCCTCGAGGCTGGCGAAGCCCTCATTGATCAGGATGTCGGCGACCTCGGCATCGACATCGAGCTTTTCGATGAACAACTTGCGCACGTGATCGGACTCGGAGGCCTGCTTGGTCGCCGACTCTTCCGCCGTCATGATGTTGATGCGCCAGCCGGTCATCTCGGAGGCCAGGCGCACGTTCTGACCGCCGCGGCCGATCGCGATCGCGAGGTTCTCCTCGTCGACGACGACGTCCATCGCGTGGCGCTCCTCGTCAACGACGATCGACTGCACGTTCGCCGGGGCCAGCGCACCGATCACGAACTGCGCCGGGTCTTCCGACCACAGCACGATATCGACGCGCTCGCCGGCGAGCTCGTTGGTAACGCCGTTGACGCGCGAGCCGCGCACGCCGACGCAGGTGCCGATCGGGTCGACCCGCTTGTCGTGCGAGACGACGGCGATCTTGGCGCGCGAACCCGGGTCGCGGGCGCAGGACTTGATCTCGAGCAGGCCCTGCTCGATCTCGGGTACTTCCTGTGCGAACAGCTCGATCATGAAGCCCGGGGCGCTGCGAGACAGCAGGATCTGCGGCCCGCGCAGGGTCGGGTCGACCTCGGCGATGTAGGCGCGCACGCGGTCGCCGGAGCGCAGGTTTTCCTTCGGAATCATCTCGCTGCGGCGCAGCCGCCCTTCGATGCGGCCCTGCTCGACGATGATGTCGCCCTTGTCCAGGCGCTTGACGGTGCCGACGAAGATCTTCTCACCACGCGACAGGAAGTCGGTCAGCAGCTGTTCGCGTTCGGCGTCGCGGATCTTCTGCAGGATCACCTGCTTGGCGGCCTGCGCGCCGATGCGGCCAATCGAGACCGACTCGACCGATTCCTCAATGTAGTCGTCGACCTCGATGTCGGGAATCTGCTCCTGCGCTTCGAACAGCAGGATCTCGGAGTCGGGCAGTTGCAGCCCGGCCTCGTTCGGCACCACGTGCCAGCGGCGGAATGTCTCGTACTCACCGCTCTCGCGGTCGACCGACACGCGCATGTCGACCTCGCCGCCGTGCAGCTTCTTGGAAGCCGACGCGAGCGCAGCCTCGACGGCGGCGAACACCACTTCCAGATCCACGCTCTTCTCGCGCGAGATGGCGTCCACCAGCATCAACAATTCGCGGTTCATTGAATACGACCTCCGTCAACCTCATCATCCGGGAGCGTCGCGCCGGTCGCGGCCTCGGGGGCCGCGAAACGGCGCCCCTTGAAATCCACCACCGGCACGAGGTGTGCCTCCCGTACTTCGTCCAGGGAAAAATCCAGTGCCTGATCGGTCTCGGCACCCGCCGCCGCAGCCGCGGCGGCTCGCTTCGCGGCCCGGGCGGCGCGCGGCGCCTCCAGCACGAGCCGCCAGCCTTCGCCCAGTGCCTGCAGCTGGCCGCTGAACTTCTTGCGGCCCTTGAACGGCAACTTCAGCGTGATCTCGATCTGCTCGCCGGCAAAGCGTGCATAGTCGGCGGCCTTCTTCAGCGGCCGGTCCAGCCCCGGCGACGACACCTCGAGCCGCTCGTAGGCGCAGCCCTCGACCTCGAGCACGTGCTGCAGCTGGCGCGTGACCTTCTCGCAGTCATCCACCGTGATGAAGGCGAGTGACGGCGGCAGGTGGTCGATGAACACGCGCAGCAGGCCGCCGGCGCTCTTCTCAGCGTCGACCAGGTCGTAGCCCAAGCCCGTCACAGTGCATTCCACCGCACTTTGCCAATTCGTCATCACCGTCAAAAGTAGATCCAGCCTCGGAGTTGATTTGCGCCGCAAAAAACCGTTCAAGCAAAAAAAATGGGCTGGATGAATCCGCCCAAGATCGCGCTGGTGTTCCCACCAGTTCTAGCTACCCAGCAAAACGAGGATTGTACTCCGACGCGTCACTACAGGCAAGCGCTCGGCCTGTCAAGAAGCAGAATCCACGCCCCAGCGCATGCCAAAATCCGGCGCCACACGAATCTGGGGTCATCACATGGGATTTCTCGCCGGCAAGCGCTTCCTGATCACGGGCGTGCTGTCCAACCGCTCGATCGCGTACGGCATCGCCAAGGCCTGTCGGCGCGAGGGCGCCGAACTCGCCTTCAGCTACGTCGGCGAGCGCTTCCGGCCGCGCGTCGTCGAGTTCGCGGCCGAGTTCGATTCGACGCTGGTGTACGACTGCGACGTCGCCAGCGACGCCCAGATCGA
>Ga0207658_10000414_pt1 | contig 40548 bp, 41 predicted proteins | sample KBSS33metaG_FD_184322 | JGI IMG/M metagenome (GOLD analysis project Ga0207658, IMG submission 184322) | Switchgrass rhizosphere microbial communities from Kellogg Biological Station, Michigan, USA - KBS S3-3 metaG (SPAdes) (version 2) | ecosystem: Host-associated > Plants > Roots > Rhizosphere...
GTCGCTGCTGCAGTTGCAAATGAACGCGGTGAGCCCCAGTCTGACCGCCGCGGTGGGCGACTGGCGCACGCAGCTGGCGAAACTGCGTGCGGATCTGGCCGATGCGCAGACCAAGTACACTCCGGACCACCCGGATGTGAAGCAGCTGAAGCGTGCGGTTGCGGACCTTGCCGCGCAGGGTGTGGCGAGCGAGGCGGCGAGCAGCGCCAAACCGGACAATCCCGAGTATCTTCAGACCAAGGCACAGCTCGACAGTATCCGCTCGCAGCTCGCGGTGGCGCGCGCCAATGCCGCGCGTGCGCGCCAGGAGCTTACCACCTATCAGCATAATCTCGCCACGGCACCCAACGTGGAGCGTGAGTATTTGCAGATCTCGCGCGATTATGATGCGGCGCAGGGCCGGTACAACGACATACAGACCAAAATCAAGGCGGCGGCGCTGTCGGAAAGCCTGGAGGGCGAGTCGCGCGGCGAGCGCTTCTCGCTGATGAAAGCGCCGGCAATTCCGACCTCTCCTTATTCGCCGAACCGTCTCGGCATCATTCTGCTGGGCTTCGTGCTCGGCTGCGGCGTAGCCATCGGCTCGGCTGTGCTCGTAGACTCCTCGGATGCCACGGTACGCGGTGTGGATGATCTGCAGGAGGTCATGGAGGTTACCCCAGTCGGCGCTATTCCGGTGCTATTCAATCACGCGGATCTGCGCCAGCGGCGCAGGAAATGGGCCGTCGCGCTCAGCGGCTTTGCCGTCGCCACGGCCCTGGTGGCTGTGACGGTGGTCTTGAGATGGTAACCGGCGATTTTTGAGGAAACACACACATGGTGATTGAACGGGCCCTGGAAAAAATGCGTCAGCAGAGCGGCATCGCCGCCAAAGCCGAGACGCCGGCCCGGCCCGCCGCCGACAGCGGCAGGCGCACGGAGAGCGACCGGCGCTCCCCAGCCCGCGCCGGCGCCACCGGCGCACATCCGACGCTCAGCAAACCGGTGTTCCCTGCCATCGCCATCGATCCGCGCGCCGCCGAGATCAACCGTATCCTGCTGCCGCAGGCGCAGGGCGGCGATGCCACCTATGCCGGCTCCGCCGCCTACCGCATGCTGCGCACGCGGCTGCTGCAGCGCCTGCGCAGCAATGACTGGAAGACCCTCGCCATCACCAGCCCCGGCGCGGCCGAGGGCAAGTCGCTGACGGCGCTCAATCTTGCCATCAATCTGGCCCGCGACAAGTCGGTGGATGTGTTCCTGCTCGACCTCGATATGCGCAATCCCAGCCTGTGCAACTACCTGGGGGCGCGGCCCACCCACGAGCTGGTGCGCTATTTCGCCGGCGAGGGCGCTCCCGCCGACAGTCTCTTCTCCATCGGCATCGAGAACCTCACGCTCGCCGGCAGCACCATTCCCACCGAGCAGGCCTCCGAGCTAGCCGCAGGTACGCGCCTCGAGGAGATGATCGCCTACATCGGCGGCATCGCCCCCAATCCAGTGATACTGCTCGATCTGCCGCCGCTGCTAGTCACGGACGAGGCGCTGCTGGTTGCGCCGCGGGTGGATGCCACGGTGCTGGTAGTGGCCGAAGGTCGCACCCGCCGCGACAGTCTGGCGCGGGCGCGCCAGCTGCTGGCGGACTTCTCCTTCGCGGGAGTGATCCTGAACCGTTCCTCGGAGAGCTACGGCGTCGACAACTACTATGGCTATGGGTATCGCTACACCGGATCAAAAGCCTGATTCGCGCTCGTAGCCGAGAGATATAGGGCGCAGATGAAGCGCTACACCCGAACGTACGCCCGCCGCTCGCTGCTGCATACGGTGGTATTCCGTACGCTGTCGCAGGCAGCCACGTTCGCAAGCTACGTCGTGCTGGTGCGCGGCATGAGCGAGCAGTCTTTTGGCGTCTTGAGTCTGCTCTACGCCATGATCCCCATGCTGAGCACGGCGTTCTCGCTCGGCATCGAGCAGACGCTGCGCCGCTACCAGCCCGAGTACCTGCGCAGCGGCCAATTGCAGACCGCGGCCTGGCTGATGCGCGTCGGCTCATCGGCGCGGCTCTTCAGCAATCTCCTCGTGCTCTCAGCATTGCTGCTCGCCTGGAACTGGGTGGCGCCGCTTTTCCAGCTCGGTCCCTATCGCGTCGAGTTCGCACTCTTCTGCCTGCTCATCCTGCTGCACTTCCAGTCGAGCCTGCTGCAGCTGTCGCTGTCCTCGCACATGCTGCAGGCACACAGCGTGGGAATGACGCTGCTACTGCCGCTCGTCAAGCTCGCCGGCTACTCGGTGCTCTACCACTTTCACAGCCTCACGCTCATCAACGCCATCGGCGTCGATCTCCTCGGCTATTGCGCCATGTGCCTGGGGCTTCGCATCGCGCATGCGCGGCATTGCGCGGCACCCGCCGTGCCCGGCGAGCCCGTCGGGGTAGCGGCGGTCAGCCGCGAGGAGCGCAAGCGCCTGTGGCGCTACAGCCTCTACAACAATTTCAACGATGCGGGCACCATGCTGCTGACCTCGCGCAGCGATAATTTCTTCATTGCCGCGCTCATCAATCCCGTGGCCACCGGCGCCTATTCCTTCTACAACCGCCTGAGCGAGATGGCGTCGCAAATCCTGCCGGTGCGCCAGTTCGGCAATGTGATCCAGCCGCTGTTCTTCGCGGTGCCGAAGGAGCAGGCAGCGATGCGCATTCCGCGCTATTTTACCCTGCTCATGAACTCGGCGCTGGCGCTGCAGCTGCCCATCACCGCTTACGCCGTCGCCTATCACCGCGAGGTGGTCGACCTGCTGTTCGACGGCAAGTTTTTCGAGACCAGCTGGATGATGGCCGTGGTCATGGGGTTCGCCACCGTGAATCGCATCGCGGAGCCTGTGGGCCTGGTGGCGCAGTACGAGGAGCAGGCGGCGGTGATCCTGAAGAGCAAGATACTGGTGGTCTACAATGTGCTCACCATGCTGGCCTTCGTGCCGCTCTGGGGCATCTATGGCGCCGCCGTCTCCACCGGTTCCTCGCAGATCTTCAAGAATCTCTATATCTGGTGGCATGTGCGCCGCACGGCGCGCTGGACCAACTTCGGCGCGGTGCTGTCGATGACGGCACTCATCTGGGGCGGGGCGATCGGCGCCTGCATCGCCTTGAAGGCGCTGATCGGCGCGCATCACCTGCTCAATCTCGGCAGCGGCGGGCTGATCTGCGGCCTGGCGGCGCTGCTTTACCTGCGCAGCCCCGCCATCAGTGACTCGGACCGGGAGCTGATAGGCTCGATACTTCACGGCAAGGAGCGCCGGGCGCTCCTCTGGCTCGGGCTGAGCCGTCCATGAATAATTACATGCTGCTGCTGATTTTCCTCACCTCCACGGCGGAATATTTCGTCGCGCTGAAGTGGCTGCCGCATCCTTTCAAGTATGTGCCGGAAGTCATGGCGGCCATGCTGCTGCTGGTCGTGGTCGTGCTCGGAGCGCGCAACCGGTTCCGGTATGTGCGTCCTGCCTATTGGCTTGCTTTCGGCAGCATGGCCCTATGCATGGTTTGCAGCGCCATCATCAATCACGTCGATGCGGGACCGCTGTTCGCCGGCTTGCGCAATTATCTGCGCGCGATTCCGTTCTTCTTCCTGCCGACGGTGTACCTGTTCACGGAAGCGCAGATCCGCAGTCAACTCAAATTACTGACGGGACTGTGCCTGATCCAGGGCCCGATCGCTATCTATCAGCGAATGCATACCCTGGCACGAGGCAATTCCACCGGCGATGCGACCGCCGGTACGCTGGTGTACTCGGGGCTCCTCAGTATCTTCCTGGTTTGCTCGGCCGGCATTCTCACCGCCTTCATGTTGCGCAAGCGAATTGCCTGGCAGCGGTTTCTGCCGCTATTTCTGCTCATGATATTTCCGACGACCATCAATGAGACCAAGGTGACGGTGTTCATACTGCCGCTTTGTTTCATGATCGTTTTTCTTGCCGGGTCGCCTGCCGGCCTGCGTTTCAAGAACGCCATCGTGGCGCTGTTCCTGCTGGTCATGTTCGGGTCCATTTTTGTCCCCATTTACGATTATCTTGCCGCGCAGGGCCATGGTCACCATAACCCCCCGATCACTGAATTTCTCTCCAATGAACACCAGATGGGCAAGTATATGGATACGGGTGCGGGCATCGGCGCGGCCCATGTGGGCCGCATCGATGCGCTGCGCGTGCCGTTCCAGGAAATCGCCAAGGACCCGGTGCATTTCGGCTTCGGCTTCGGGATCGGCAACGCGTACGATTCGGCGCTTGGCCCGCAATTCAAAGGGCGCTATTTCTACATGTTCAAACCCTTCCTGATCACCGCCGCCAGCCTCTTCATGCTCGAGATCGGTATGCTGGGGATCGCGCTGCTCATGATGCTCTATTTCCTGATCTACCGTGATAGCCGAGTGGTGGCCGAGGTCGATCGGGGATTCTTCGGGGCGTTCGCGGTCGGCTGGTCGGGAGCGGTAGCGGTGATCACGGTGACGACATTCTATTCGGGCATCGACATCAGTCTGCCGATTTCCTATTTCTTCTGGTTCTACTCGGGGCTGGTCGCCTCGCGCCGCATGCAGCTCGCGGCCGGCGAAGTCGCGCCCGTGCCTGCATGAGGGTTCCGGCATGAGCGGCTCCACGCCTGCCAAGCATATTATGCAGGTGCTGTTCATGCCGCGCGAGTCTTTCCCCACCGATCGCGTGCGCATCAATGTGCTGTTTGGGCGTGAGCTGCTCTCGCGTGGGCACCGGATCGATCTGGCCATGCAGGCGGCGAACGATACGGTGCCCACGGGCGAACAGCCCTGGCATGGCCGCAGGCTTTGGGTCGGTCCAACGGACAGCGGGGTAGGACTGCTGAATCGTATCCGCAAGCATTTTCTGGCGTTGCGCCATGATTTTCGGATGCTCGGCCGGGCCCGCAAGCCCAGCTACGACGCCTTGCTGGTGAGCGATAAATTTCTGTTCGCCGCGGTGGCGGTGTGGTTGGCCCATCGCCGGGGACTGAAATTCATTTTCTGGTTGACGTTTCCATACCCCGAGCTCGATCTCGCCGGCGCGCAGACGGGCACTGCCCGTTATCCCGCACTGGCGCGTTTGCGGGGACGTCTGTCCGCCTGGGCGCTGTACCAGTGGATTTTGCCCAGGAGCGATCATGTATTCGTGCAGAGCGAGCGCATGCTGGCTGATATGGCCGCCCTCGGCGTCGATGCTCGCAAGATGTCACCCATCGTCACCGGCTTCGATCTCAAAGCCATTGTACCCGCGGCCGCTCGGGATGCGCCTGCGGGTTCATCTGGAGCGTCGTTTACGGTTGCTTATCTCGGCACGTTGAGCGCGGATCGGCGCCTCGAAGTTCTGATGGAAATGCTGGCGCTATTGCGTGCGGGGGGCATGGCAGTCAAATTGCTGCTGATCGGTGACGCCGACCGGCCGCGCGACCGCCAGCGGCTCGAGCACCTGGCGGCCTCCCGTGGCATCGCCGAGCATGTGGAAATCACCGGGTTTCTGCCGCAGCCGCAAGCGCTTGCGCGCCTGTGCGAAGCGGACATCGGCCTGTCGCCGTTTTATCCGACGCCGATTTTGCTTTCCACTTCGCCAACCAAGCTGGTCGAATACATGGCTTTGGGGATGCCGGTCGTGGCAAACGATCATCCCGAGCAAAGGCTGATCCTGCGCGAGAGCCGGGCAGGGGTAAGGGTGCCGTGGGGCGCTCGCCATTTCGCCCGCGCCGTGCAGTGGCTAATGCGGCTCTCGCGCGAGGAGCGCGCGGCGATGGGAGCGCGCGGCCGGGCGTGGGTCGAGGCCAATCGCACCTACGCCCGGATCGCCGATGACGTCGAACGCCATTATCTTGCTCTAATGAACCAGGGGCCTTTGGTCTGAAGCCGGCCGAAGCAGAGCAATGAGCCGATCGATGTTTTGCGGTCCAAAACGCTCGCGCGCGAAGACTGCCGACCGCGCGGTCATCTCCCTGCGAAGCTGTGGATTGTCAAGCAACTCCTTTAGAGCATCGAGCAGCGCGACATAGCTGCCGGCCGCGCATATGCCGTAAAGCCGGTCGTTGAATACGCCATCGGGATTCACGCCAAGGCTCAATACCGCCACATCACGCATCCAGGATTCAATGAAGGTATTGGCAAACCCTTCTGCCGTGCTGGTGTTGACCAGGATATGCGCTCGTGCGAGCAGCGTCTCGACAGCGGCGCGCGGCTGAGCTCCGAGATATTTCACGTTCGGCAGAGTGTGCATTTTCCCCAGCAATCCGTCCCATTCGCGTTGCCGCAACTGTGGCGCACCCACCACTACAAATTCGACATCCGGCCGTCCGCGCAGCGCTGCGGCGAGTTGCAGGAAGACTTCGAGCTGCTTGAGCGGTTTGATATTGCCGATCCAGCACACCGTCGATGGAGCCTGCGGTTTGCCGGGATGAGCGTCTCCTGTCGGCGGGAGATGAAAATTGGGAATCAGCACCGTGTCGTCGCGATTGTGCCAGCGGCGCAGCAGTGCGGCCTGCTCGCGATTCTGCACCACCACCACATCGGCATGACGTGCGCCATAGAAGACAAAACTGCGGTTCAGCTGCCGCAGGGGTGAATGCCACATCCGGCTCCATGGAAGAGGAACCAAGTCCCGGTCACTCGAGATATGCCACACCATCCGGCTGCCATGGCGGCGCGCATACGCGGCCGCGATGCCCGTGTAGGTGCTCGCTACCCGCTGATAAATCACAGCCGGATTGAGCCGCTTCAGCATGGACCATAGAGCGGGGGTGTCCAGGATAAAGCTGCCGCCGATGGCGCGCCGCGCCGGAATACGGTGCAGCGTGTATCCTGCCGCGCGGAAAGCGGGATCGATATTGCGCGCCATATAGTGCAGGTCGAAGGTGTCGAGCTCGACCAGGCGGTCAAGCAGCAGCGACGCCTGCATTTCGGCACCTCCCAGGTTCGCGCTCCAATGCGAAGGTATCAGCAGGCACAGGCGGGGTTTACGCTCTGACATTAGACCTTGTTGGAGTCAAATATTCTCAAGCATTATTCGTAGCCGAGCCTGCGGCTCAGGGCGCCGACCCGCCGCTCGAAGAAGCGCCGGTCGGCTTCTTTCAGCTCGCTGCGCCATGCCGTATCCAGCTTGATGCGCTTATCGCTGCGGAAGCGCATATTGTTACCGCTCGTGAGATGCTGCACCTTCGAGGCCGTATCCAGCATCGCAGGATCCCACGCAAGGCCCGCGAAGGCGCAAATCCGCTGCAGCTCGCGCTCGGGATCGGTGGCCAGATCCTCATACCGCACGGTCAGCACATGCGCTGGCTCGACGCGGCGCGCGATCAGGGGCAGCGTATTGCGGTAATAATTGCGCCAGGCCCGCAGCGAGAAAGCATGGCCGAACCCGCGTTTCAGGTTCGAATAAAAAACCGCACGCCCCTCGCGCACCAGTAGAATAAGACGCGTCGTCGCCGGGCGCGCAAGGTAGGTGGCGACGCCGATGAGATATTCCTTCGACGCATCGACCAGCACCTGCGCGCCGCTTGCCGCCCGGATGGCATCGTACAATACCAGCCGACTTTCGATGGCCCGGGTGAACCGGATTCCGAACCGTCGCGGCAGCGCCAGCCCGGCGATCAGCCAGGCGTAGGCCGCAATGCGCCGGGCACGCCAGCCTAAGCGGTAGGCACGGGAGCCGCGATAGGGGGAGCTCGGCGGCGCATCGATGAATCCCAGATCGAGCTTGCGCGGATGCTCGAGGATATCGGGTAGCTGCGTCGCGCTGCGCGCGGCGACGTCGCGCCAGAAAGGGCAGGTCAACACCCTCTGTCCGCAGGTGCAAGGCTCATTGTGCAGGATATTGCCGGGCAGGTTGGTGAGCTCGCTCACCGCCACGGCGCGCGGATGACAGCCCAGCATCAAGTTGAGCAGGGTCGATCCGGAATGACCGGCGGAAAGGATGTACAGAGTGTCGGTATGACTTGCGGGCATATTCTTCAATCGGTCGGCTACCTTGAGCCGGGCCGTCGGCCGGCCTCGCATACTAGCACGGCGATGAATACGAGATTCCCGAAATCGCGATGCAGTTAACAGTTTCCAAGGGCTTTGGGGCTTGTCGCGGTTCGGCACAGTTGCCAGCACATAAGCCTCCGCGTACATTGAATTTCGCTTGGGAACCACCGTGCCCTTTACGGTCTGAGGAATTGCCGATGATGCGCGAACTGGCTTCGAACGACCTCATCCGAGGCTGCGCAACCTCTGCGCTGCTTCTTGCCCTGGCTGCGAGCGCCGCGCCGCTTGAGGTCATGGCCGACGTCACTCCGCAGCCGCCGGCGAGCCTGTGTATCGATGATGGATCCGGCTGCCCCGACAGTCCGGGCCCGACGCGCACGACCATCAAATGGTATCCGGGCCACTACGTCATCAACCAGCCCTATGATAACTGGAGCACCGCCCTCGTCGATGAGGCCGCGGGTATCAAGGCCGTCACCGGCATCAAGCTGCGCCTCACTTGGAAATCCCTCGAGCCGACGCGCGGCAATTACGATTTCGGCAATCTCGACCGGTTACTCGCCTACTGCAAAAGCAAGGGACTGCGGGTGTTCGCCGAGGTGCAGGAGCGCAATTTCGGCGGTACGAATCCTGGGGCAGTGCTGCCCGCCTATCTCGCCAACGAGGCGAATGCCAACGGAGGTTGGTACATCAAGCCGAACAACACCGGCGTGATGGCCAGATTATGGGTGCCTGCGGTGATGGATCGTTACATAGCGCTGCAGCGGGCGCTCGCTGCCCGTTACGATAGCAATGACTATTTCGCCGCGATCGGTACCGAGGAGACCGCCCCGGATCTGGGCGGAGTCATTCCGTCCGACTACACCCAGGCCGGCTGGGCGGCTCAGCTCAAACGCTTCGCCACGGTTTCCGCCGGGATCTGGGTGCATACCCCGGTAATGATCAAGACAAATTCGTTGTCGGGACAGCTTGCCGGAATCATCAATCACAGCTACCTGAATCGCGTGGGAGTGGGTGGCCCCGATGTGCTGCCGCCGCCGCAAGGGGTTTCCGGCGACACGATCATTCGCGGCGTGAGCAGCGATACCGCTTCGATCTCAGTGTTGAGCTATCTCGGCAAGACGAGCATCTCGTACGATGTGCAGACACCGGAGCTCGGTGGCAAGAAAGGCGCGTTTTCCCCCACGCAGCTCGCCGACTTCTGCGTGTTGACGCAAGGGTGCAACTTCATGAGCTGGGTGCATTCCACAGGCACTCCGGTCGACTGGCCAAACGACATCAAACCCTATCTGGCAGCCAATCCGCGGCCGACGGTGCAGGCCTGTCCTGAAAATTTCAAGGGTGGCTGCGTGACCAACTGACCCGCGGGTCACCGTGCAAAACAACAATCGTCGGGAGGATCTGGACCGCGCGAAAGGTCTTGGAATACTGCTGGTGGTGCTCGGCCACATCGTCGCCCGCCAGCCGCCCCTGCACAACGAATGGTATGTGGTTCTCAAGTACGCCATCTACCAGTTCCACATGCCCTTCTTCATGTATCTATCCGGGTATGTCACCTTTTTGTCGGGCGCCGCGCGGTTGCCGTCCCAAGCATGGCCAAAGCTGGCTGCCAGGCGCGCCTCGCGTCTGCTGTTGCCGTTCGTGATATTCGGACTCACGATCGTCGCCGGCAAACTGCTGCTCGGGCCCTATTTACATGTGGACAATCTGCCGATGTCCGCCGGACAGGCGCTAAGCGCGCTTCTCTGGGATACCGACCATAGTCCCGCCACCTCGGTGTGGTATATCGCCGTCCTGTTCGTTCTGTGCGTCAGTACGCCGCCGCTGCTGCGGCTCCTTGCCGGCCGGACGCGGAATTTGCTGCTCCTGACCGTTGCGCTGTATGTCTTGCCGGTGCCGCATGTCATGTATCTCGATCGAGTGGCCGGCTACTATGTGTTTTTCGTGCTGGGAGGCCTGGCCGCCGAGGCAGGTGAGCACTGGCTCGGCATCATGGACCGGCATGTCCGGGGGTGGCTCGCTGCGCTCGTGGCTGCACTGGCAGCCAGCTACTTTCTGTCCACGTGGCTGACGCATCCCGCAGCGCTGTTTCTCTGCGGCGTCATTTCCATGCCGGCCTTGCATGGCCTGGTGCGGCTGCCGGCCCTGTCGAAGGCGCAGGGACTGCTGCTGGTGGGCTGTTACAGCTTTGTCATCTATCTTCTGAATACTCCCTGCATCGGTCTCGCAAAAGCCCTGCTGTGGAAGCTTATGCCATGGGATGGATTGAACTTCCTCCTTTATGCGCCCGTTCTCATGGCCGCCGGAACTTTCGGCCCGATTCTCATCAAGCGACACTTGCTCAGGCGCATTCCCGCTCTCGACCGAATGACTGCATGAAATCCGGTTCGTCGCCGATCGGCAACGGTTTTTCGCGGAGCGGAAAAAAAGTCGCAAATGTCGGCGACGACCGACGCTTTTTTATATTGTCAACCGTCCAGGGCGCTGTAAAACTTCGCGCCCATGAAAAAACTACCACGCGCTGTATCCGCTCTGCTCATTTTTGCAGCAGCCTTCTCATCCGCTCAGGCCGCGGGAGTCAAATGGCATCCCGGCCACTATGTGCTGCTCGCCACCGGCGACACCCAGGCCGCGCACTTCAGGAATATCGACGAGATCGGCAAGGAGCCCGCGATCAAGGGAGTCGAGATTTGCGTGTGGTGGTATGAAATCGAGCGTTCCAAGGGAGTCTACGATTTTTCCCGGATCGACGCTTACATCGCCAAGCTGAAATCCCTGCCCACCACCAAGCGGCTCGTGATGCGCGTCATGGACCGCAGGTTCGGCGCCACCAGCAAGACCGGCATCGTTCCCAACTACCTGCTCACCGATCCCATCTATCACGGTGGCGTGGTGCCCATGAATAACGGTACGTCGGGCTACGTCGCCCGCCTCTGGGAAGCGCCGGTCATGGACCGCCTGATTGCGCTGTACCGTGCGCTGGGCTCGCGCTACAACTCGAATGCGACCGTGGAGGCCTTTACCACCGAGGAGACAGTCTTAAGTCTCGGGCCTGTGAGCTCCTGGCCCAAGGGGTATTCATCGGCGGCGCTCGAGGCGCAATATGAGCGCTTTGCGAAGTCGGCTCGGCTCACCATGCCTGAAACCAGCGTATTCCTCTATGCTAATTTCGTCGGCAGCGACAGCCTGATGGCAAAGCTCGTCCAGAGCCTGGTCGAGCCGAATATGGGAGTGGGCGCCTCCAACACCATACCGGGCAGCCTGAGCTCGGGGCAGAAAGTCTGGACCGGAGTGACGGGAGCCGACTACCGCGGCCTGCTGGCCATCGCCAATTCGGTCGAGGCGCTGGAGCTGGGTGGCAGTCACGGCACCTTCACGCCGAAGCAGTTAGCTGATTTTGCGTACAAGACTCTCGGCGTGAATTACCTGTTCTGGATGCGTAACACCTGGAACGGCGGCGCGGCGCAGAAGTGGAGCACGGGTATCCTGCCCTTCCTGCGGACCAATCCGCCGACGAAGACGGGATGCCCATCCTCATATGGTATTTGCAATACGCATTGAGTCCTGCATCGCCGTCCCGCTAGTGGGGATCGAGGTTTCGGTAGACGCGTAGAGTCATTTGCGCAATGGTGTCCCAGTCGTAGGCCCGTGCCACCTGCGATCTGAGATTTTTGCGATCCGCCTCATCTCGCGGCGCTTGCGCCAGCCTGCCCAGGGCGGCGGCAAGCGCCGCGACATCGCCCACGGCAAAATAGCTGGCGTCGGGCAGGCCGACTTCCTTGTTGGCCGGGATGTCGCTGGCCAGCACCGGCAGCCCATAGCTCATGGCCTCGAGCAGGGCGATAGGCAAACCTTCATGGGAAGAGGGCAGGATGAAGGCGCCGGCGTGGGTATACAGCTGCGCGAGCGCCGCTCCCTTGAGAAAGCCGGTCAGTACCACGCCGTCGCCCGCGCTGGCGGCGGCGCCCGCCTCCGCCTGCACCTCGCGACCATACGCGTCAGGAGTGAGGCCACCCACCAGCGCCACTTTCCAGCCTAGTACGTTCGCGGTTTTGAACGCGCGAATGAGATCGAGCTGGCGCTTTTCGGGAACGATGCGGCTGACCTGCAAAAAATAGCGTTCGGCAGTCAGCCCAAAGCGCGCCAGCTCGGTGGTGCCGGGATGGAGCCTGGCGGGCTCCACGCCATTGGGGATCAGTACCGAGCCGCGGGCATGCTTGTCGCGGATCAGGTCCGCGATCACTTTGGAGATCGCGATGCGGGCGTGCGCGCCGCGCATGCCGAAGCGCTCGCCGGTCTTGAGCACCCAGCGGGCGAAGCCCCCCCATTTGTCGCGGTCGTAGTCGGGCCCATGGTGAGTCACCACGACGCGCAGGCCAAAGAGCCGCGCCAACGGCGTCACGATGGCCGGTCCCACGGCATGGATGTGCAGGATATCCGGCCGGGTGATGCCCGCGTACAGCACACCGATCAGGGAATGCACAAAGGCTTCGAGGCCCGCCTGCCGCGGCGACCACAGCCGGCGTATGCGAATGGCGCCAAATGAATGGATCCCAGGAGGGACGAAGGGGGTACGCACCAGCACCTCGATCTGACAGCCGAGAGCGGCAAGGCGCTTGTACAGCTGCTCCGCGTGGGTTTCCACTCCTCCCTGCACATGGGGTATCCCGCGGATACCGAGCACCATGATTCTCAAGCCGCCGCTCCGGGCACGCCGAGCTCGTTATAAACGGACAAGATCCGCTCGCGATACAGGGCTGCGCTGAAGGATTCCTCGACCCAACGGCGGCCGCGTCGGCCCATTGCCTCGATGGTGTCGTCGGAATGCGAGGCGAGCTGGCGCAACGCGTCCGCCAGACTCTGCGCATCGCCGCTCCTGAAGGTGAGGCCGGTCTCATTCGGGCGGATCAATTCGGGAATCCCGCCGATGCTGGCACCGATCACCGGCTTGCCGAGCGCATACGCCTCGAGCACGCTCATCGGCGCGTTCTCGTAGCACTCGGAGGGCAGCACCAGCGCCCGCGCGCCGCGCACGGCTGCATGCAGCTCCTCGCCGCGCAGATAGCCTGCAAAAACGACATCCGCGCCCAGCTGTGTGGCGAGCACCCCGAGCTCGCTTTGCGCAGGTCCTGTGCCCACGACGATCAGCCGGCAGGACGCCAGGGCCGCGGCGCGGATCAGGGTCGCCACTCCCTTCTCGCGGGACAATCGGCCCACATAGACGAAGGTGCTGCCCGGCGGATACTCCGGCCGATAGTTTTCCACACTGACGAAATTCGGCACGTGACGGAACAGGGCACGCGGCATGCCCCACTCGCAGAATTTCTCGAGGTAAAAAAGGCTTGGCACGATGAAACGGCTGACATTGCGGCGATAGCTGCCGAGCAGGCGATGCAACACTGCCTCGGACATGACTAGGGCGCTCAAGGCCGTCGAGTCTTTGATGCATTTATGAACGACCACATTGTACAGCCGCCCGCCGCGACAGCGCTCGCATACCCCATCATGCGTCAGCATGTTGTAGGCGGGACAGGCGAGCTTGAGGTCGTGCAATGTCAGAACGGTTGGAATGCCGCGCTTTTTGAGCAGGCTCAATATAGAAGGCGAGAGGTGGTGATAAAGATTGTGGCCGTGCGCGATGTCGGCGCTTTGCAGGTGCTCGAGCAGTTGCGCGAGTTTGGCGCGCGCCTCGAATGAATACAGCGTTTTCGGGATGCGGCGCAGCTTCTCCTGCCAGGAATATGTTGCGCCGAACTCGATCTCCTCGACGAAGTATCGTGACCACGGGGTCGGCAGGTTTTTCGGGTGCTGCATCGAGAACGGCGCCACTGTCCAGCCGAGCTCCCCGAACAGGCGGTTGTGCTCGAGGAAAACCGTCTCCGCGCCTCCTCGATAGTAGAAGTAGTTGTTGATCGACAGCAGAGTGGGCATTTTATCGGTTTTGCGCGTCCCGGCTCAGTATTTCAGACATGTGAGCGATCAGCCAGGCGCGGAAGCCGAGCTGTGCCGCCGACGGCGGCGGACGTACCAGGCGCCGTCTGCGGGCAGCTTTGAAACGCTCGGGGATGAGAAACTTGAGTTTCTGGGTGATCTCCTCTCCCGACTTGGAGGCTGGGACAGCGGTGGCGGGCTTGTTCAGGGCCTGCGCCACGTGATTCGAAAAACTTCTGGAGAGAATGCTCACGGTTCTTTGCGAGGCCAGCTCATCGTTGAGCAGCTCGCGCACCGCGGGCGCTGCAAGCGCATCCTGCGCCCAGGCGATGGCCCGGCTGGTGGCATAGGGAACCGGCGTTTTCCATTCGCGATTGAGCGCGATCAGCAGCTTCTTTCCGGTGCGCAGCGTCGCCGGCTGCTGTCGCGCGAGCTCGACGATACGACGGGTCAGCAGGGGATTGGCGATCTCCACGTACGCCGATTTGATGTCATTCAATGCGGCGGTCACGGTCGGAATCTTGAAGGAATGCAACAGCCGGTCGCGCCAATCGGCCGGAGCTTCATCGGGCCGGTGCTCAAGCTTGGGTGGTATCGGCTGTTGTCCGAGATGTGTGAGGTCCAGCGACTCGAGGGTCGGCAGGCCGCGGTGATCGCTCCAGCGCATCAGGGCGACCGCCGCGGGCACCTCATCCGCGCTCGCCACCCGGTTCATGGCATAGGGTTCATCGCCGCGCACGATGCCGCGGGTTCCGCAGGCTACAAGATCGCTCCACAGTTTGAGTCCATCCATGTAGCCGGCGATATGGTCGACACGGCCTTCACCGGCGATCAGGAAGCGCTGGAAAATCCTTTCGATGGGCTCATCGGCCGGGTCGGTGGGGAAGTACTGCCGTGGCAGACCCAGATAGTCCGCGAGCTGTCCGGCGACCTGCGCATCGCTGCCGGGGGCATCGAGCGCGCGCTTCAAGCCCCAGGTCACGCAGCGGATGGCGCTTTTGTCGCGCACGTTGAGCAGGATGGCGCGGCAGTCGACGCCGCCCGAGAGGGGAAATATCCAATTCGACCACTCGAGGCGCAGATCCCCGCAGGTCTCGGCCAGTGCCTGGCGCATCAGGGCGCGGTGCTGTTTCTCAGGCAGCGGCTCGGGGTTGAACTCAATGGCAGGCTCGTCAATGTCGAGCCGCCAGCTCGCCCGGTCGAGGCGGGCCACGCCGCCGGGAGCCAGCGGGCGGGCGCGCAGGTCCCAGGACTCTTCGGGTCCGAGCGATCCGCTTGACAGCATCCACAGCACGGCGCGCGGGTTGAGCTCGAAGCTGCCCAGGAAGGCAGGGATGGCGCGTTGGGAGGTTGTGGCGATGAATATCTGGTCAGTTTTGGCAATCCATAGGGCGCGGGTGGCCGCGTAGTCCACGCGGGCTTCAATGACGTCGGCGCTGCTGCGCAGGAGCGCGTAGGTGCCTTCGGGGGAGGGGGTGCCAGTTCGCCACCATTCCACTGAAGGATCGGCCAGCCAGCCCGCATAGGCGCTGCAATCGTGCACGGTCTCAGGGGCTAAGGGGTCGAACACCCCCAGATATAGGCCCCGGCCATCGCCATGCACCTGAATGGGAGGCATGGGGCGGTTGTCCGGACATAAGCTGGCCAGGAACCGGCCCAGCCGCTGGCGCAGGGCGCTATCGTCGGGGGGTGTCCTGAAGGCCACCAATACGATTTTCGACATTACTTCGGAGCCATGTGACGGGCGACGTATCGTCTCAAAGGGCGGTGCCCTAGATTGTGCCGCAATTTGGCGAAAATCGTCCTCATCTGTTTACGCAACCCGGCCGCAGAGCCTCTCGAAGCCATGCAGCGGCGGCTCAACGGATTTCTCGCCGCGCTCCGTCCCGATAACCTCAATCCCACCCCGCCGCGCATCGCCACCGACCGTCAGGGCCTGTGGCTCGGAGTGTTCAATCCCGCCGAGCGCTCGGCGGTCCACGATCTTAGCGCCTATGCCGGCTGGCTGGCTCAACCCCAGGAGCCCTGGTGGCCGATCGGCGCGCCGGCGCCCGAGGGTTCGTATGCACTCTTGCGCGGCAGCCCCAGTGCCGCCGAGGCGCTCATGGATTATGCCGGGTCGCGGGCGCTGTGGGTGGCGAAGACCGAGGAGATTTTCATCGCGTCCACCTCCCAGCGCGCCATTCCATACTTTCTCGGCTCCTTCGAGGGGAACATCGAGGCGCAGGCCTGGATGCTGTCTTCGGGGACCCTCGGGCCCACCGCGGGATGGGACCGCCGCGCGGTGCGACTGGTGCCGGGCGGCAGCGTGCGGCTCGACCGGGCGCGCTGGAAGCTCAGCATCGCCGCGCCGACGCTGGAATTCAAGACGGACTCGGCGCCGGATGCGGTGCATGCCGGGCGTCTGCGCCATGCGCTGCACGAGACCCTGAGCGATTTGCAGCTCGATCGCTCGCGCTGGGTGCTGCCGCTCTCGGGCGGACATGACAGCCGCGCGCTCCTGCTCCTGATGAAGGATCGGAAGCAGCTGCGCGCGATCACCTGGGGCAGTGCGCGCTCGCTCAAACGGCGGGGTAACGACGCCTGGGTGGCGCAGCGCGTGGCGGCTAAGCTGGGTGTGAGCCATGAGTACTTCGAGACCGATCTTTCAGATGAGCCGCTCGAGACCTTCATACGCCGCTACCTGACCGCGGGCGAGGGGGCAACCGATGGGCTCAATGCCTATCTCGATGGCTTTCGTACCTTCAGCTCGCTTTTCAATCGCGGGGCGCGCGGGGTGATTCGTGGCGATCAATGCTTCGGGCTCACAGCGGGGCTGGACCCCACCGATGCGCGCCAAGTCTACGCGTCCGTGGGCCTCACCCGCTGGATGGATTTCCCGCAGGCGCCGGATCTTGCGGCGCTGGGTCTTGCGGAGCTGGCCTGCCCGCCCATTCCTGAGCCGCTGGCGCAACGCGACGGCGAGTCGATGCAGGGCTGGCGCGACCGGCTGTACCAAGCCTTCCGTCTGCCGGTCTACATGGCGGGCCAGGCGGAGTTGAAAGCGGCCTACGTGGAGACGGCCAATCCCTTCCTCGCCCGTGCGCTCATCGAGCTGACCCGCGCGCAGCCCGAGCATCTGCGCCGGGGCAAGGCACTTTTCCGGCAGATCGTCGCGCCGCTCGATGTGAGTGTGGACTATGCGATCGAGAATGCAATTATCTCGCCCCAGGATTTTCTGCAAACCCCTCGGGTTCGCGAATGGTTGAGCGAGTGTCTATGCGCGCAGTCGTTGCGGCAGCGATTCACACCGCAGCTCGCCGACTATCTGCTCGCCGCGGTGGCGCCGCCGGTCAAGGCCGGACTGCGCGTCCGTGCCGGCGCGTATTGGCGACGCGCGCGCCAGTACGCGCGCATGACGCTTCCGGAAGCGGCCCGGGCGCTGGTACGGCGCACGCCTCATCAGCGCACGTTCGATCCGCGCTGGGTGGCGCTGCGTGCCTGCATCGCGAGCGGCATGCAGGAGCGGCTTGCGCAGGATGCGAAAGCCGGTTCACGGTACATTCGTGACGATCACGGCATACCTCAAATCGTTTTGTCGCGCGCCTAAGCCGTTGTCAACTTGCGACTTCGAACCTTGCCATTGATATCCAGACGTCCACCGGACGTACGGAACGCCGGCTCGTTAACAGCCAGACGGAAGGGGTTCTGGACCTTGACCCGCCCGTACAGGCGTCCGTCCTGGAAATCCTCGGACCAGAGTGTATCCAGGCCCCGTTCGTCCGCATAGGCCCACATTGGCTATGCAGAGGCGGGAGGTGCGGCAGGAGGCAGGCTCGAAAAGCGAATCCGGCATTGGCTGTCGGAAATCCTCTGGACTGCGATCTTTTCTTTAAAATACGTTCCCACGCCGCGGGCGAGACCCACGTAGAGATCGATGAGCTGACGCTCGGATCGGTAAGTCACCAGCAAGGTATGCTCGTCCTGCCAGTGGTAAGCGAAACGCGGCGGACGGGCGTTGGGGATATTCTGGGTGACATCGACATGGACGCTGTCCATCCCAAGGGTCATCTCGCGCGCATTCTTGAAGCGTCTGACGTAGCTCATATAGACGCGCGGCGCGTAGTGACAGCACCAATGCTCGCCAAACGCGTCCGCCACCTGCTGCAGGCTCAACTTAAGGATGGCGCACGTCGAATCGAGCAGTTTTAGCGCAATGGCATCGTCAAGATCGGCGGTGGCGAGCCGCATGCCGGGGGGATTGCCCGCGCCGACGTCCTCACGGATTGCCCGCCATTGCTCCTCCCCAAATCTTTGCTGCACAAGCTCGGCGAGACAGCAGATGATCGATCCTTTCATTACCGCCTCGGGCTCCAGCCGTCATACCGGCCATCCCAGCTTGGGCTCTGTCCCAAGGAAGAGTCAAGACCGACCGCGTGGTTGACTCGCGCCACTCCCACGTCCAAGGTGACCATGAGGGCCGACGCCTTCGTGAACGACCGCTAACACCCGCTTGCCCGGCGGTACGGTTAGGCCCGTAACGCGTTACGTTGTAACGCGTGACAATTGGAGAAATCCCATGGCCCTACCCGCCGAGAGAATGAAGGCTTTACGTGAGCGGCGCCGGGCGCGCGGCCTGCGTGAACTGCGTTTGATCGTGCCCGATGCGCGCTCCAAGGCCGTTCTGCGACGCGTTGCGAAAGAGGTCGACGGCCTCTTCCGCTCCCAGGAGCTTGATGCGATGAGATGGATTGAGGCGGTGTCGGAATTCGACGCACGATGAAGCGCGGCGATGTCGTCACCGTCGCAGCGGCAGGCGATTACGGCAAGCCACGTCCGGCGGTGATCGTGCAGACGAATGCCTTGCCCGCAGAGCATGCCTCGGTCGTGGTTTGTCAGATGACCTCGGACATCAGCGACGCGCCGGATTTCAGGGTGACCCTTGAGCCGACCGACCGCAATGGTCTACTCGTTCGATCGCAGATCATAGCAGACAAGCCCGTGACGATTCGGCGCGAACGTATCGGGCGGCGGCGCATCGGGCATCTCGACGGTAAAGATGTCGCACGGCTGAATATTGCTCTGGCATTCGTCATGGGACTGGCGGATTAGCGCGGGTCGGCCGGAAAGCGCAGCATGGAATTCGGAGTTGCAAGCTGCACCAATTTGGTGTATAAAAAGCACCATTCTTCCCCTCAGGAGGTGCAGCATGGTTCGCTTCAGCTTGACTCTATCGGACGAACTGAATCAGGAGATCGACAAAGCCGCGGCAGAAAGCGAAGTCAACAAGAACGACATTCTCCGCAAGGCATTGCAGCTTTACCTCGCCGCGCGCGACGGCAAGAAGAGGGGCTACAAATTAGGACTGGCCAAGCCGGATACGATTCTCGATACCGAGATCGTCGGCCTGTGAGTCAGATCGATCTCAACAAGCCGCCGCCGAACCACAAATTCAGCGTTTCGGTAGAGCGAGAAGAAACGGCTGGGGAGCGCGGCGTGCGTCTCTTCAAGGAGATCGCGCTTTTTCTGGTCGCTTTGGGCTTCGTCGTTCTGCTCGCATGGCTCTGTTACGATACGCTCGTCTCGCCGACCGCAACGGCTGACGAAAAACGCTGGGCGATGTCGATACTGTCCGCCGCGGCCGGCGGCATTATCGGCTATCTCATCAAGAAGTAGCTGGCTGCTGGAGGCCGGCTGACAGGGATTGGCAGGCTCTCGGGCGCTTTTCGTAAAGAATTGCGGGTGCCGGTCCGCTCTACGCCTGCCGGTTTTGGATAAAGGGCCCGGCGGCGACCCACCGCCGGACCCTCTTGGTCAAATGGACGGACTTACTTTTTCACCGGCCCACTGTCCGCTGCCGAGAGGAAGTAGGGCCGGCCCCATGGATCAGAACGCTACAAACGGGCCCGGGCCGCTTGGCGTGGTGCGATTCGAGTAGCCCAAGTAGACTGTCTTGCCGTAGAAAAAGGGCATGCCCCAGATGACGGGCGCATCGGGAAAAGTGAAATTCTTATCCCGTTGCACGCGGCCATCTCTTGATCGGTTGGCGATTCCCACAAGGTCTCGACGAAATCGAACATCCCCCGTGTGACGTCGAACGGAAGATTGATAAGTATCACCCTTGCCAGCATTGCGCGCTTCGACCCGACGCCAGCGCTCCTCTGCCGGAGCATCCACAACATGCAACTGAACCGATAACCCCGCCTGGCCCGCGAGCTTGACAACTCGTGCGCGGCTTGCAGCTTGGCCAAGACCGATATCCAGCACACACGGAATGCCCCGTTCTGCGACGCACGAGGCCGTCGTCCAGATCTGCGCCAAGCAGCGTTCGACGCGCTCCATCGACCAAGAGGATTCGAGCGGTTGCGGGCTATCCATCCAGAACAGCGTCGTCATCTATTCGTCGATAGAGAACCTAACGGCCCCGATCCGCTGACTGAGTTATCGAGCATAAGTCGTCTTTCCGGCCCCAGTGGACCCGCAGACGAGATGGACAAGAGGATATGGCGGCGACATAGAGCCTATCGTCAAACGGGGGTGCTCTGGACCAGAGTCCCATCGACATCAAATATCACGCAAGTACCGACCATTGCCCGATGCGCGAGTGGAGAGGCAGATACTGTAGCTGAGGCGCAAACGTCCGGATAGGGCCGGACGACCACTTCAACCCCATTTTTTATGCGGTAACATCCAGTACCTGCGCGACGAGTGCCTCCTCGCAGTCTCTTGCGCGGGAGCCACCGCTGCTGCTGACGAACGTGGCAATTGCTAGGCGGCCGAGACGCGTATCCGTGAAGACGGTGACGTTCAAATCGTATCCGGGCCCCGCCCTGTCTGGCCCATCCCGCCGCTCACGCGAAGGCGCACGCTCGCCGCGGGCAATTTGGAGGGCTACGTACTGCCCCGGATGAAGCCGTCTCGCCTGCCCGGCAGACTGCGTCTGTGAGGCGAGGGATCATGTGTAAATGCCGACGCGGCGCTGTGGTGGTTGCGATATCAGGGTTATTGCTCCCGTTCGCGTGGCTTGCACACGCGGCGCAAGGCGCTCCTGCGCCACAGGCGCTACTGTGGTACCAGGGAGCCAAGCTTACTCAGCCGGCCGTCGCGCTGCTGCAGGCCATGGAGGATGCCGCCGACTGGGGGCTCGATTCGCGCGATTACGGGGCTGCCGGAATCCTGTCCGACTCGCGCGCGGCGGACTCGCCGCAACGGCGCGAGGCGGTCGACCGTGCGTTGTCGGGGGCCGCGCTACGATTCATCTTGCATCTGCACGAGGGCCGCGTCGACCCGCACAAAGCCGGATTCGATGTGCCGCCGCGGCCGCTGGCCTTCGATGCGCCGTCGCTGCTGGCGAAGCTGGCGGAGACGTCGGATACGCGGGGGACGCTGGCCGCGGCCGAGCCGCCCTTTCAGCACTATGCGCTGCTTAAAGCGCAGCTCGCCGTCTACCGCCGCCTTGCCGGTGAGCCCGGACTTACCCGCTTGCCGGCCGTGCGGGGCCGCCCGCTCGCAGCCGCGGATCGCTACACCGGTGCGCCTGCGTTGCGAGCGCTGCTGGTGGCGATAGGCGACCTGCCCGCAGCGCAACAGGCTGCCGACACCGATCTCACTCTCGATCCGCCGCTCATTCAGGCGCTGCAGCGTTTTCAGTTCCGCCACGGGCTCAAACAGGACGGCGTTATCGGCCGGCAAACGTATGCGGCACTCACCACGCCCTTGGCGCACCGCGTCTGGCAGATCGAGCTGACGCTGGAGCGCTGGCGCTGGCTGCCTGCCCTGAACGCGCCTACGGTCATCGTCAACGTGCCACAGTTCCGTCTGTTCGCCTTTGACGCCGCGAGCGATCGGGAGTCGCAAATGCTCACCATGAACGTGATCGTCGGGCAGCCGTACCGGCGCACGCCCACGTTCGCCGCGGACATGAAATTCCTGATCTTCCGGCCTTACTGGGACGTGCCCTACAGCATCATGTCGGGCGAGATGCTGCCGGGCATCCGCGCGCGCCGTGACTACCTCGCCGCACATAATTTTGAGATCGTCGGCGCCGACGGTACCGTGACTCAAGACCCCACTGCGCAGCAGATCGCCGCGCTGGCCGCCGGAAGGCTACGGGTGCGGCAGCGTCCCGGCGCGGAAAACGCCCTGGGGCTGGTGAAGTTCATGTTCCCGAATCGTTATGACGTTTACCTGCACGGCACTCCGGCGCAGGCGCTCTTCGCGCAATCCCGCCGCACCTTCAGCCACGGCTGCATCCGCGTGAGCGATCCCGTCGCGCTCGCCGAGTACGTGCTGCGGCACTCGGGCAACGACTGGCCGCGGGGGTGGATCGAGGCGGCGATGCAGGGCACGGAAACCCTGCGCGTGCCCTTAAGCCAGTGGATCAGCGTGCGCGTGGTGTACGGCACGGCGGTGGCGAGCGAGGCGGGGCGGATCTATTTTTTCGACGATGTGTATGGCAACGATGCGCGGCTCGCGCAACTGCTCAAGCGGTGAGAGCGTGCTACCAGAACCGCACCCACCCCGTATCCACGTGCACGAAATCCGACACCGCGTAGTAACCGACGCCGCCGCGGCGCAGCGACAGCGCATAGTCGCGAAGCCGGGCGGTCGGCAGTCCACTGATCCGGATGTCGATGGCCTTGCCCTGCATGTGCAGGCTGTGAGAGGCCACGCCGCTCGATTTGCGGTGCAGTTGCGCGTTGGTGACCGGGGAGCGGTATCCGCAGATGACCTCGAAGGTGGCTTCCCGGTCGGCCAGCACCTGAAGGTCGAACAGCAGATCGAGCAGCGGTGGATCGATGGGATGGGTCTCGCCGGTGCGAAAATCGCGCAGCAGATGATTGACCTGCGCGAGGCAGCCGGGCTGGTAGCAGCCGCCTACCTTGTAGGAGGTCACCAGCTTCTCGCCGGTGTGGGTATGGACGAAGGTGAGGGTACGCTGCTCGGCCATCCGGGCGAAGGCGGGCGCGACCGCAACGGTGGCGAGCGCCGCGGCCGAGCAGCGCAGCAGCCGGCGCCGGGTCAGGGCGGGGGAGGGGTGCAAATCGCTGAAATCGCGCATCGGGCCTCCAGGCTCGCCGACAATGCTAGCTCAGACCGGGTCTGCTGTCGCCCGTTCCGGGGGAACTGCGGATGAGTACACGCAATTAGTGGTTACGGTACTACCAGAACATCACACTGTGCGTGATAGGCGATCCGCAGGGATACGGTCCCCACGAAACGGGTCGCATTCTCAAGCGGCGCGCCGCGGTGCTGGCCGATCACCGCAAGGTCGGGCTGGTAGCGTGCAATTTCCGCAAGTACCGCACCGATCGGCTCGCCGCAGACCAGGTGGGCGTGCAATCGACGGCCTGCCGTAAAGGTACCGCTCAGCACGTCGTCCACACAGTTGCGGGCTGTCTTGCGCGCCTCCTCGGCGCAGGCCTGGATTTGCGCTTCCGACACACCTCGTGCGCGCAGCCGCTGCACATAGGGGGTATCGAAAGCGTGCACTACATGGCAGTCGCCCTCGCTTAGCAGAGCGGTCGCCCAATCGACGAGCCGGCGCGCCATATCTCTTGAATAGTCCACCGCGGCGAGTGCTGAAGCGTAGGCCGCCAATCCGGGCTTACGCACCAGCAGCACCGGACACTCCGTCTGCGCGATCAGCTTCAGCGCCGTCCCGCCCAGAAACGGCGCCGCCGCCGGTGCACTGTGCTCGCCGCGCGCACCTATGACGGCAAGATGAGGCTGGATCTCGGTGATCGCCGCAGCGAGCGTCTCGCTCGCACGGCCCATGCGCGTCTCCCCGCGAACCTGGATTGCGAATGTGCGCTCAAGATAGGCGAGCTCCTCCTTCAGGGCCTGCTCAGCGTGCTCAAAGATGCCTTGATAGTGCTCGCCGCCCGCGGAGGAGGCTCTGCAGAACAGGTTCAGGTCCGGCCTCGCGTGTACCACATGAAGACTGGCATCGTGCTGCCTGGCGAGCTGTCCGGCGCGTGCTAGCGCAAATCGCGCCGCGGGAGAGAAGTCCGTGGCAACCAAAATTCTCTTCAGAACGATCACGGCCGCACCAGCCGCTCGGTGCGCAGCTCGCTGCGGATCGACCCGGCGACGTTCATGAGCTGGTCGGCCATTCTCCTGAGCACATCATCCAGGGACAGCACACCGAGGAGCTCGCTATGCTTGCCGACGACCGGAACCCGGCGCACACCGGCATCGCGCATAAAGCACAGCACCGCATCGAGCGAGTGATCCTCGCCGATCAGGAGCGGCGAGCGGGTCATCACGTCTCCTACCTTGACGGAGCCGGGGTCGACCTCGCGCGCCACCACCGCGACCACGATGTCCCGATCGGTGAGCACGCCGGTTACATTGCGCGCTCCCTGAGCGTTGGGGGGTTGCGTGACGATAAGATAGCCGACATGCTGCTCGCGCATGAGACGAGCCGCTGCGGTCACGGACTCGCTTTCTTCGACAATGATCGGGTCACGCTGGCACATCGCCCCCGCCTTGAGTTCCGTACAAACTGAGGGGGAGGCTGTCATGATGACTTGTGCTCGGTTTCGTCTGCGATTGACTCAAACACTACAGATGACTGCCGGCCGAGCGCATCCGTAATATGCCTTAGGAACTCTGCAGTTGCGCCGCCCCCTCATGCCGGCGCGGTTCTTGGGCCTGGATCGCGGTTTACAAGGACGGCAGCGCCTTGCAAGCTTCCGTTTTTGAGGTGTGCCAATGCTTCGTTGGCCCGGGCTAGCGGGTACAGCTGCACCGCGGGGCGTAGATCCAGGGTCGCGGCGAGATCCATGAATGCAGCGCCATCCGCACGAGTGAGATTGGCAATCGAGGAAATCGAGCGTTCTCCCCAGATAAGATGATATGGGAAGCTTGGAATGTCGCTCATATGAATACCGGCGCAGATCACCCGGCCTCCCTTGCGGACCGCGCGCAGCGCCGCCGGCACCAGAGCTCCGATCGGTGCGAAAATAATAGCGGCATCCAGCGGTTCCGGCGGCATTTCCTCGGAGCCGCCTGCCCACACAGCATTCAGCGTCCTCGCGAAGGTTTGTGCGGATTCATCGCCCGGTCGCGTCAACGCAAACACCCGGCATCCCTGCGAGGCCGCGACCTGGGCGAGAAGATGCGCGGCGGCGCCGAAGCCGTATATTCCTAGATTCTTAGCATCTCCCGCTGCGCAATACGCGCGATAACCGATCAGGCCGGCACAGAGCAGGGGTGCTGCTTGCGCATCGCCATAGCGTTCGGGAATCGGCAGACAGTACGCGGCGTTCGCCACGGTGTATTGCGAGAAGCCGCCCTGTAGTGTGTAACCCGTGAAGCCGGGCCGGTCGCAGAGATTCTCTTTCCCGCTCTTGCAATAGTGACACGCTCCACAAGTCTTGCCCAACCACGGTACGCCGATGCGATCGCCGATACGATAGCGCGTTACGCCTTTCCCGGTTTCAACGACCCGACCGACGATCTCGTGGCCTAAGATGATGGGATAGCGAATATCCGGTAGTTCCGCATCGAGCACATGCAAGTCTGTTCTGCAGACGCCGCAGGCCAGAATCTCGAGGAGTACCTGGTTCTCCAATGGGTGAGGCAAAGGAATCTCGTCGAGTGAAAGCAGTTGACCTGGGCCATGTAGACGCATGGCTTGCATCATTTCGATACGGCTGCATTGCGTGACTGATACAGAATCATAACGGTAATTTTCCGCCCCAACCCATTGCAGGCGAATACGCAAAATTACTGCAGACGGGAGCGGGCTCGGGCTCTATGGATCACGGTTACGTAGTTTTCCATAGGCGCTACGCAATCGGACGGTCGCATGCCCGGTCTGGGTGGAGTAATTTTTCGCCTGCTGGTTTACTTATCCAATGAAGGGGAATCTTTATGAATATTGTCCGTTGGGAGCCGTTTCGTTCCATCGAGGATGTCTTGGGCCGTATGCCGAGCCTGTTCGATCGCTGGCCGCGCGCGTTGGAGACGGGCGGAGAGACCCGATATGACTGGTTGCCGTCGGTCGATATCAGCGAGACCGAGGCCGAATACCTGGTTCGCGCCGAATTGCCGGCCGTCAAGAAGGAGGACGTCCACCTCACCTTCGACGATGGCATGCTCACCTTAAGCGGCGAGCGCAAGCAGAAAAAGGAAGAGAAGACCGAAAAGTTGCACCGCGTGGAAAGCTTCTACGGGAAATTCTCGCGCAGCTTCTCGCTTCCCGACAATGTGGACGGTGTTGCGATTCGCGCTGAGGCTAAGGATGGCGTGCTCACGGTGCATGTGCCGAAGCTCAAGTCCGAGCCCAAGAAGGTCACCGAGATCAAAGTGCAGTAGGGTATCGCCGCGAATCAAGACGGCGGGCGGCGGTGGCAGCCGTCGCCCGTATTTTCGGGAGATCGCCATGAAAACGGAAAAACACAGCGCAGCCGGCAAGGCGCAGGACCCAGGGAGGAAGGTGCGGTCCTCCACTCGCAACGCCGTTATGGGAACCACTTCTGCGGCCATCGATTCCGCGAGGCGCAATGAGATGATTTCCGAGGCGGCCTATTATCGCGCCCAACGGCGCGGTTTCGGTTGGGGCTATGAGCTCGATGACTGGCTGGGGGCCGAAGCGGAGATTGATGGCATACTGAAGCACGGTAAGACCCGGTGCGGGGGGATTGTCTAGTGAGAAGAAGCACGGTGGGCACGGTTGTCCTGATGGCCGCTTCAATCCCGGCCGTCGCATGGGCTTATTCATTGGCGCGCTACGACTACGATGCCGCGATTCGCAGCAAGCCCAATCTCGAGCATGGCACCGAGCTCTTTCGCACCTGCGCCGCCTGCCACGGCCCGGACGGCGACGGCACCGACGATGGCGGAGTGCCGCGGATCGGCGGCCAGCACTTTCGGGTGCTGGCCAAGCAGCTGGTCGACTACCGCCACGCGAAGCGCTGGGATATCCGCATGGAGCGCATCACCGACCGGCATTTTCTCGCCGATCCGCAGGGCATTGCCGATGTGGCGGCCTATGTCAGCCAGCTTCCATGGCCGGCGCGTCCGGATGCGAGCCGCGCCCAGCCTTCGGAGCCGGGGGCCGCCGTCTACGGCGCGCGGTGTCAGTCCTGTCATGGGCCCACCGGGGAAGGCAACGACCGTGAGACCGTGCCGCGTCTGGCAGGCCAGCGCTACGAGTATCTGGTGCGGCAGATTTACGATGCCGTCGATGGACGGCGCCCGAATCTTTCCCACAGTCACGTGCGGCTGCTGGCGCATCTGGACCGCGACGAGATTCTCGACGTGGCGGATTTCCTGTCGCGCTCCTGAAAGCCGAGATTGCCTGCTCTCGGACCCCTGCCCCCCACGCTGGTCGCCTTCGCGTCGACCGTACTGCTCGGCTTTCTGATCGGCATCGAGCTGCATAGCTACCGGCGCGAGACCGGGCCCGATCTGGGCTTCGGCACCACCCGCACGTTCACGGTGCTGGCGATCCTGGGATTTACGCTGTGGCTGCTCGATCCCAGCGGCATGCTCTACGCCAGCGGCCTTGTGGCCACCGCGCTGCTGCTGGCCATCTACTATTGGCATCGTGCCCAGGCGGGCAAGCTCTCCTTGTTGCCGACGCTGGTGGCGCTGCTGGTCTACGGCTTGGGCCCGGTGGCGCAGACCCAGCCGCTGTGGTTCCTGGTGCTGTACGTGGTCACCGTGATCGTCATGCTGGGCGAGCAGCCGCTCATCCGGCGCCTGTCCGATGCCTTCCCGGGAGATGAGGCGGTCACGCTCGCCAAGTTTCTGATCATGCTGGGCGTGATTCTCCCGCTGCTGCCGGCGCAGCGGCTCGGTCCGCTGTTCGGCGATCTCACCTATCACGAGGTGTGGCTGGCAGTGGTGGCGGTATCGGCCATCTCCTACCTGAGCTATCTGGCCCAGCGCTTTTTCTTCCCCGAGCGCGGTCCGCTTTTGGCCGCGGCGCTGGGCGGCCTGTATTCGAGCACGGCGGTGACCGTCGTCCTGTCACGGGGCGCCCGCCGAGACGCCGCGGCGGCCGCTCAGGTCGCGCCGGCCATCGTGCTGGCCACCGCCATGATGTATCTGCGCCTGTGGGTCATCATCCTGGCGCTCGGGTCGCCGGCGATCGCGGTTGAGGTCGCGAAGCCTTTCCTGCCGGCCTTTCTGACCTCGGTGACTGCCGCCTATCTGCTGGCGCGACGCCCCCGGCCGGGATCGCCGCCGCGGGGGGAGCAGGCCGTGCGCAATCCCCTCGAGCTGCCGCTGGCATTCCTGTTCGCCCTGCTGCTCGTCGGCTTTGTGGCGCTGGTTGAGTATGCCCTGCAGCATTTCGGCTCCTGGGGCTTGAAGATACTCGGGCTGCTGGCCGGATTCGGCGACGTCGACGCGTTCATCATCGCGCTGCTGTCGGGAAAATTCGCGGTGAGCGCCGCAACGCTGGTGAACGGTATCGTGCTGGCCAGCGCCAGCAACAACCTGCTCAAAGCCTGCTGCGCGGCGCTGCTCGCCGGGCGCAGGGAGCTGCTCCCCGCGGTGTTGTGGCTGCTGGCGCTGTTCGCAGCTTCGTTGCTCTTCGTATACGGAATGCGTCCGGGCGGCTGATTTAGGTCCAGCCCTATGACAGGGCGCGCGCCGCGGCGCGCGGTTCGACCTCCATCATCATGCGCACCAGTTGCGCGATCGAGGAGGTGCCCATCTTTTCCATGACATGCGCGCGGTGGATCTCGACCGTGCGCGAGCTCAAACCCAGATCTGCCGCCATGATTTTGTTGGGCTTGCCGCGCGTCATGAGGTCCAGCACCTCGCGCTCGCGTGGCGTCAGCGATTCCAGGCGGGCGCGGATCCGCTCGTGCTCCTTGAGCGCATCGCGGTTGCTCTGGTCCCAGGCCAGCGCGCGCTGCACCCGGTCGATGAGCTCCTGGTCGCGGAACGGCTTCTGCAGGAAATCGAAGGCGCCCTGCCGCATGGCCTCCACCGCCATGGGTACATCGGCATGGCCGCTGATGAAGATCACCGGCAGCGCCGCGCCGCGCACATTGAGCGCCTGCTGCAGCTCAAGACCGCTCATTCCCGGCATGCGGATATCGAGCACCAGACAGCCCGGCTGCGCGGGATGATAGCTGTCGAGAAACTCCTGCGCCGAGGCGAGGGCCGTGGCGGTGAGGCCGACGGACTTGAGCAGGATGCGCAGGCTCGAGCGCACGCCGGTGTCGTCATCGACGATGAAGACCGTGGGAATTCTCTCTTTCATGGGCCGCTACCCTCTATGGGAGGAAGAGTCAGGACAAAACAGGCGCCGCCGGCGTCCGACGCGCGATAGTCGAGCGTGCCGCCGTGCGCCTGGGCGATGGTGCGGCTGATGGTGAGTCCCAGACCCGTTCCGTCGCTTTTGTTCGTGCAAAACGGATCGAACATGCGCGTTATCATATCCTGCGCTGCGCCGGGGCCGTTATCGCTGACGCTGACTTCGACCCTGCCGGCCGGCGCGAGTCCTGTGCGGATCACCACCTGGCGCGAGCCGGCTGGTGTCCCGTCCAGTGCCTCGAGCGCGTTGCGCACCAGGTTCAGCACCAAGTGCTGGATTTGCACCCGGTCGACACTGGCGCGCGGCCGCCCGGGCTCAAGTTCGTAGCGCACCGGCGTGCGGTGCAGGCGCGCATCGGCCTGCACCAGCACGCCGAGCTCGCCGATCAGCTCATTGACGTCGGTGGGAGCGTGCTCGCCCCCCTGCTTGCCGACAAGCTGGCGCAGGCGGCGGATGATCTCCCCGGCGCGTAGGGCCTCGGCGGCGATCTCGTGCACGGCGAGCCGCACTTCCTCGAGATCGGGAGCCGGCGCGGCGAGGAAGCGCGCGCAGGCTTGCGCGTAGTTGGCCACCGCCGTGAGCGGCTGGTTGATCTCGTGAGCGATACCCGCGGCCATCTCGCCCATCGTGGCAAAGCGCGAGACATGCATCAACCGGTTTTGAAGGCGCGTCGCCTCCTCGGAAGACCGCGGTTCGGTGGGATCGTCGAGGTAAGCCTTGATCAAGTCAGCGAATCTCCAGCATCAGGTCAACGAGAGTATTGCAAGCGGCGTGCGGGGTCTTACGCAATTTTCCCTAGAGGCTAGGCACAGCTGCGCATGTCCTCCAGGCCATGATGCGAGGAGCATGCCAGCCATGGATAAATTAACCTCGATTCTGGCCATAATCGACCCGAGCGACGAGCCCCTGCAGGTGCTCGGGAAGGCCGTGGCGCTGGCCCGTGATTTCGGGTCGAGAATCGAGCTCTTTCTCTGCGACGCCGAGCGGGCCTACGCCCTGGAGCATGCCTATGAGCCGAGCGGTATCGAGGAGTTCCGCCAGGCCTGTCTGGTGGATGGCCGCCGCTATCTCGAAGGGTTGCGGGAGTGCGTGAGCGCACCCGGTATTGATATCGCGGTGGAGGCTGCCTGCGAAAGCCCCTTTTATGCCGGTGTCGCTCATAAGGCGCTGCGCAGCCGTCCCGACCTGGTGATCAAGGCGGCCTCCGGCCGGCATCCGCTGCGGCGCTATACGCTGGACGTCAACGATTGGGAGCTGGCCCGCAGCTGTCCCGCATCGCTGCTGCTGCTGCGGGGACGGCCTTGGCCGGCACAGTTGCGCATGGCCGCCGCCGTGGATGTCTCCGTGCAGGAGACTGCTGGGCTCGCGCGCGCAATTGTGCATGCCGCCGAATACCTCTCGCTGGGCTGCCGCGCGCAGCTCGAGGTGATTTACAGCGATCGACAGGGCGCGGACGTCGACGAGCATCGGCGCCGGATTGCAGATCTGCAGCAGCTGGCGTGCGAGTTCAAGGTACCGGCCGAGCGGGTACATGTGCTGCAGGGCGAGCCGGAGGCCACCTTGCCGGCATTCGCCGCCGATCGGCACTACGACATTCTCGCGCTCGGCGCGCTGACCCATCGCACCGGTCCTGCCGCCCTGATCGGCACTCTGACCAGCAAACTAGTGGATGCGCTCGATTGTGATTTTCTGCTGATCAAGCCCGCCAGCTATCACTGCCCGCTGGCGGACTGAAGCGCAGCTCAGAGAGGGGAGAGGGACAACGGCACGAGCAGCCGTGCGCCGCGCTTGGCGCGCGGTACACGGCTCGCAAACCCCCGCGGCTTGATCACCAGCACGTCGCAGGGCAGCTCATCCAGGACCTTCTCGGCGGTGTTGCCGATAAATATCCGCTTCAGGCCGCTGCGCGAGACGGCGCCCATCACCACCAGCGCGCTACGCGTGGCGCGCACGGTATCGAGAATGGCGCGCCGCGGCGACCGCTCGAGCAGGTAGCGTCGCGCGGGGGGGATTGCAGCGCCGCGCAGCGCACCATCGAAGCTTTTTTGGGCGGCGGCCTTGACCTGGCGCTGCACGCGCAACGGGAGATCGCCGCCAATCAGGTCGCCGCTGGGGACGAAGGCCGTCGGGCAGGCATGTACGGCGAGCAGCCTGCCGCGCAGCGCCTGCTGTACCGATGCGCCGGCTCGAAGGATATCCTCATCCAGCCGCGCGGACTTGGCATGCGTGTGTCGGGGATCGACGGCGGCGAGTATGGTGGGATGATGATAAGGGCGCTTGCCTTTGACCACCAGCACCGGCACCGGACTCAATCGCAGCAGCTCCCAGTCCGTCAAGCGCAGCAGCATGGGCGCCACCCGCCGCCCCATGCCGCATTCGGCCACGATGAGATCCGCCCCGATATGGCTGGCGCGGCGGACAATGGATTCATAGACAGGAAAGTCCCACTCCGCGGCGGTGGTCACGTGGATTCCGCGCTTGCGCACGCGTGCCGCGATCGCCTCGAGCTGAGTGAGCCTACGGGCGCGGATCTGGCGCTGCATGCCCCGGAATCCGTCTTCGACGGTGCCCTCGGTGTCGATGTACAAAGGCGTATCGAGACCGTGAAACAGCTCGATTTGCGCGCCCCAGGCCTGCGCCAGCTGGGTGGCCTTGGTCACGGCGGGCAGCGATTTCGCCAAGGGGTCCTTGATGGTGACGAGGATGCGGCGGACGGTGCGCATGAGTGCTCTCCGGCGGTGGAATACCGCGCTTGTGCGGGGCATTCTCCGGCGCTGCGACGCCGCTCACGATTCGTAGCAGCGCGTAACGGCTCCGCGAAACTACTTATGTCGCGAGCGGCGAAATCGCAATGGCCCTATTCCGTTTTTGGGAAGGTTCTGGTGAGATCGCAGAAGGCTAGCGACACATGACGCTTCGACTGACATCTCTCGGCGCCGCCGACACGGTTACGGGCTCGGAGCACGGATTTCCGGCTCATCTGGCCGCATTGCTGAGTCCGCGCGCCTATCCGCATCCAGTTGAGGCGATTGAACTCGTGGAGACCCATGTTTCGTGGATCCTGCTCACGGGGCAGATCGCCTACAAAATCAAACGGCCGGTGCACTACCCATTCATTGACCTGCGCTCGCCCGAGCGTCGCGCGTTCTATTGCGCGGAGGAGCTGCGCCTCAACCGTCGGTTCGCGCCGCAGCTGTATCTTTCGGTCTGCGGGATCGTCCTGGTTGACGGCGAGGCGCGCATGAGCGGTGCCGGGGATGCGATCGAGCACGCGGTCTGTATGCATCAATTCGACCGGGAGGAGGAGCTCGATCGGCTGCTCGCGGCCGCTCGCATCGAGCCGCACGAGCGGCAGCGGTTTGTGGCGGTGACTCGGAGGTCCAGAAAATGCGCGCCGGGATCGCGGCGCGGCTCGATGCGATCCGAGCGCATGTGGCGGCTCGCCTTGAAAACGGGCGAGTGCGCGAATGCCACGGCGATCTGCACGCACGCAACATCGTGCGGATCGATGGACGGCTCGTCGCCTTCGACTGCATGGAGTTCGAGCCTGCCTTCCGCTGGATCGATACGGCCGAAGAAGCCGCGTTTCTGCTGGCCGACCTCGATGCCCGCGGCTACCCGTTGCATGCCCACGCATTTCTTACCGGCTTTCTCGCACAGAGCGGCGACTACGGGGCCTGTCGCGTGCTCGACCTCTACAAATTCCATCACGCACTGGTTCGCGCCAAAGTGGCCGCGCTGACAGCGGACAACTCACCGCAACCGTGCGCGCTATTCGACTCATATGTCGCTGTGGCGCGGCGCGCCCTTGAGCCCAAGCGGCACGATCGGATTCGGCATTGGCGCAGGGTTTGTATGCGCGCGAGATGACTAGGCAGGTCTATGCGCACCTCGCGTCCTGCGCCGAAGGAGCACTGACAGGCGGCTATACGGCCATCGTCGATGCGACCTTCGCGCGGCACGAGGATCGCGCGCATTTCAAGCGACTCGCATCCCATCTCGGGGTCGAGCTGAGTCTGATCAATTGCCATGCACCCATGGACCTCCTGCGCGCTCGCGTCGCGCAGCGTCACGGGGCGGGGAGGGACGCGTCCGAAGCGGATCTAGCTGTTTTGAAATGGCAGGCGACGCAGCGCGAACCGGTGCGGGAAGAGGAAGGTCTCAAGACCATCGAAGTCGATATGAGCGCCTCCGAGCCCACGCCCGGCCTCGCTGACGTCGTTGCCCGGCTTGGGTAATGGCATGACCACATGCCTACTGACGTCAATCAAGAAGTCAGCTATCATCGGACCTTCGTCTTTGAAGGTTCAGACCATGGCCGCCCATTACCACGCACTAGTCTGGATCGATCACCGCGAAGCCAAGCTGTTTCACTTCAACGCGACAGAGTCCGAACGCACAACGGTGCGCAGCCATCATCCGGACCAGCACATCCATCATAAAGCCAATTCGGGCGATAGCGGTCATGCGCCTGTGGACAACGAATTCCTCAAACGTGTTGCCGCAGCGCTCGCGGGTGCCGGTGCGATACTGATTACGGGACCGGCGAGTGCCAAAACAGAGCTGGTTGCGTATATTAAACGGGTGCAGCCGAAGCTGGCGGAGCGGATTTCCGGCGTCGAAACGCTCGACCATCCGAGCGACGGCGCGTTGCTGGCATTGGCCCGTTCGTTTTTCAAGGCGGACGATCGAATGCACAATCAGTCGAATCGGTAGGGCCTCCACAAGCTCCGTGGCCTAACCCGGCATGAACATCCGTACCGCCGCCGCGCCCATGACCGCCGTGGCGATCCAGTGGGCGGGAGCGAGGTGTTCCACACTTAACTCAATCTACGCGCGCGGTGTGGATATGCTGAATGTCGCGTAGATCGCGGCAAAGTGGCGGACGCTGCGGCGCTGGTGTCAGCGTTAGACGCGCTCGCAGGTAGTTTTCCCAATTCTACCGCCAGATCATCGAACAGCTGCGCCTGATCGCGAGCGGCTAGTTGTCGGCGGGCGAATCGCTGCCGTCGGTGAGGGACGTTGCGTTCGAGCTCTAATCACTAGGACAAGATGAAGAACGATGACGAGGGCCAACGCGGCCCCCAGACTGCCATGCAGTCGCGTCAAGTAGCGGAACATCGGATCCTTCTGGGCCAAGTCCTCGCGAGATACCTCAGAATGCATCGAGCCGGGATTCTCGACGCCGTCTCGGTTGTACCACTGTGACAACACGGGTATCCCAAACACAGGCTCCGGCCTGACTTCCTCTGAAGCGAGCCACCAACCCGAAAGGGGCAGAGAAACAAGCAGCGCGTAAAAGGCAACCCGCAATCCCAGGTGTACTCCCACATCGGGTTTTCCAGCTTTCCTCGCCGTCGGCCGATATATGAGCCACAAGAAGACTCGAGAAACCGATAGAAGGTACACCACCAGTCCCAGGGAACTGTGCCAGAGGAAGGCGCTGTTGCCTGAGCCATGAGGATCGATGTCTTCGAACAGTGCCGAGACCAGCAATCCGCCCACTAGCGCGACCGTCACCCAGTGGATGGCTCGACTCCAAGCATAGCACCGAACTGCAAATGCGCGACTTTGCCGTCCATCGAATTTCTCATTCATTTCAGTTGCCTTATTTGTGTACCAATGGGCAGACCTTCGGCGGGCGTTTCGGACCGTCATCCGCGACCCATTCGCGCCAAATGAAAATGCTCTACGATGACAATGCGCATCTACGCTCCGGAAAAACAGTCGGATGAATGCGGAAAGCCTAGGTAAATATCCTGATCACTGCCGTTTGCAAAAGTGACACTCTTGACGTCCAAGGTTGCACGGAGAGGAGGCCTGTCATGACGGAGGGTCTGACCCGAGCATCTGCGTGACCGACGCCTCTGCTATCGTACACCTATGAGCCAGTCGCCCTTTGCCGGCCTCAGTTCAGTCGAAGCGGCAGTCCGGCTGAAATCCGACGGGTACAACGAATTGCCGGCAGCGCAGCAGCGGGGGGTGCTTCGGATCGCCTTTGAGGTCGTGCGGCAGCCCATGTTCGCGCTCCTGATTGCAGGTGGCGTCGTCTATCTGATCCTGGGCGATCTCATGGAAGCGATTCTTCTGCTCATATTTGCCTCGCTCTCCGTCGTCATCACTATTGTCCAGGAGTCCCGCAGCGAGCGGGTATTGGAGGCCCTGCGCAACCTGGCCAGCCCGCGGGCGCTGGTGATTCGGGATGGCAATCGAGTGCAGATCGCCGGGCGGGAAGTCGTCTGCGGCGATCTTCTCGTCGTCACCGAGGGCGATCGGGTGGCAGCGGACGCCACCGTGGTGGGGGGCGATGACCTCATGGTCGACGAGTCACTATTGACGGGTGAGTCTCTCCCCGTGCGCAAGGTGACGGCTGCCGCTGAGGTCCAAATAAAGTCGTCGCGGGCAATCGCCGGCGGGGAAGACTCACCGTACCTATTCGCCGGCAGCTTGGTGGTACGGGGAACCGCCAAGGCTCTCGTCCGTGCCACCGGCGCCCACAGTGAAATGGGCAAGATCGGTAAGGATCTTCATGCGATCGAGACCGAGCAGCCGCACTTGCAGCGACAGATGAGCTGGTTGATCCGCGATTTTGCCATCGTCGGCGCGATTGCAGGCGGTCTTGTCATACTCTTGTTCGGATTTCTCCACGGTTCCTGGCTGCAAGCCATGCTCGGCGGCATCGCCCTGGGGATGTCGCTACTGCCGGAAGAATTTCCGCTGGTCATGACGGTTTTCATGGCCATGGGGGCCTGGCGCATATCGCAGGCGCGCGTTTTGACCCGCCGCGCCTCGGCGATCGAGACGCTGGGTGCAACCACCGTGCTGTGCACGGACAAGACCGGGACCCTCACGGAGAATCGAATGACCGTTGTGGCGTTGAGAAGCGCCACGGGACGCTGGAACAAGGATGCCGAAGAAGGGCCGTCCCAAGCGACGAAGGACATTGTGGAGGTCGCACTGGCGGCCAGCGCGAGGGAGCCCACTGACCCCATGGACCTTGCAGTGCATGCCATGGCTAAGTCGATCGATGGGGACCGGCCGGCGCAGGCCAACGGCCGCCTTATTCGTGCCTATGGTCTTCGCCCGGACCTTTTCGCGGTGGCCAATGTGATCGGCGATGAGGCGCAGCGAAGCACACGTGCCTACGCGAAGGGCGCTTGGGAAGCGATCGGCGAACTCTGCCACCTCTCGATCGACAGGCAGGCAACCGTGCGGACTCAAGTGGATGAACTGGCCGGCCGTGGAGTCCGGGTGCTCGCGGTCGCGCGATCACCCCAGCTCGACACAAGGCAGATCGCTGCTCTGCCGGATTCCCCGCGTGGCCTTGACTTCGAATACGTCGGCTTGATCGGGTTTACCGATCCTCTGCGCTCCACGGTACCCGCTGCCGTCGCCGAGTGCCGAACAGCGGGAATCCGGGTATTGATGATTACCGGGGACTATCCTGCGACCGCGCGTGCCATCGCAGCGCAAGCGGGATTGGACGCGACCCAGGTGCTTGCGGGAGACGAGATCGAGGCGATGACCGACGAGATCCTGGCCACGCGTGTCCGGGATACGGCCCTCTTTGCGCGCATCCAGCCCAGGCAGAAGTTCCGCATCGTGCAGTGTCTGAAAGCCAATGGAGAAGTCGTCGCCATGACCGGCGACGGCGTCAATGATGCGCCGGCGATCAAGGCGGCCCACATCGGCATCGCCATGGGCGGCCGCGGCACCGACGTGGCCCGAGAGGCCTCCGCCATCGTACTGCTGGACGATGACTTCGGGTCCATCGTCAAAACAATTCGCCTGGGGAGGCGGATCTACGACAATTTGCGCAAGGCGATCGAGTATATAGTTGCCGTGCACATTCCGATCGCGGGTCTCGCGCTTCTGCCGCTGCTGCTCGGCATGCCTGCGATGCTCACGCCCATTCACATCGCGTTCCTGGAAATGATCATCGATCCGGCCTGTTCGATGGTCTTCGAGGCCGAGGGGGAGGAGGCGAACGTCATGCGTCGCCCGCCGCGTGACCCCAAAAGCCCGCTATTGCTGCGGCGCCGAATTCTCTGGGCCCTGCTACAGGGCCTTATTGCATTGGCGATAGTCGCCGGCGTACTCATCAGCGCGTCGCGAATGGGCATGGCAGAGGCCGACCTCCGTGCTCTCGTGTTCACCTCGCTGGTCCTCGTCAATATGGGGTTGATCCTGGTGAACCGGTCATTCGAGTCCTCGCTGGTCCGCGCGTTATTGAGGCCTAATCGCGCCTTGTGGACGTTGTTGGGCGGTGTTTCCGTGTTGCTCGGCATCGCCGTCTTTTGGCAGCCCGCGCGGTCGCTGTTTCATTTTGGGGAATTGCACTGGAACGATCTGGCGGTTTGCCTGGCCGTCGGTGCGGCCAGCCTGGTGGGTTTGGAATTTCTGAAGTCGAGGTTTTTCAAGAGTGCAGCCGAGCTTGGGCAAATCGATCCGTCTAGGCTGCGACTTTGACCCAAACCCAGAACGCTTCCCGGAACGACGGCACCGGTCAGATCCGGCGGTGCAGTCCGTCAGGAGCCGCGTTTGACGCGGATCAAGTCGAGCGCCGCACGCAGACCCTGCGCGAGCTTCTCCGCATCGTCGTTAGCCCAAAAGTGCATGAAGAAAAGGTGCGGCGAGTCATTGATCATGTGGCTGTGCAACGCGGTGACTTCGATGCCTTGCCGTCGAAGTGTTTTCAACACCGGATTGACCTCGCTCCCGAGCAGCACGAAGTCTCCGGTGATCGCCGCCTTGCCACCGCCGGTCGGCTGAAAGTTGAGGGCGATGGCCGTGCCCATCGAAGGCGGCACGGTCATGCCGCGCTCGGAGATCGTCTCGGATCGCGGCACACTGAATTGGTAGACCCCGCCGTTGTTCGTACCCTTGAAACCCAGGATCTTCTCGATGGCCGCGGTATTGAGCTCAACCGGCGAGACAGGTGCGGATGGGGGTTGCGTCAGCGGTGTCTTGCTGAGCGTCAGTGCCGCGTGGAGCGTTTCGGCAAGCTTGACCGGATCGCCGTGGCCGCCCACGTGCATGTAGAACACGGGGACCGAGGTGCGCAGCAGATGATTGTGGATGGCGGTGATCTCCATGCCATCATCGATGAGTCGCTTCATGACCGGGCTGATCTCGGTGTCGGTGAGCACCAGATCCCCCATGACCAGGGTCTCGCGACCGGCCGGCATGAAGGCCACCCAGGAGCCTAGCGCCAGCATCGGCTTGATGGTGACACCATCGACCGTCACCTTCAGGTCGGAGCGCGGCAGTCCGAACTTGTAGACACCTCCGGGTTGAGCGGCCCCCTTTTTGCCGATGGCTTGATCGACCTTGGACCAGTCCACCTCGGCAACCGCGGCCGATGCGCCAAGCGATAGGCAGGCCAGACTTACGATCCACAAAAGGTGACGGCCCATCTCGATTCTCCTGGGTATCCAACGCGTACGCGTAACCCGCGGGCGCGTGATAGAGACGAGCATGATAACTCCGGGTCGAGCTCACGCAAACCATGGCCCTAGCACTCAGTGCGGATTGAAGGAAAAAGTCAGCATTATCCCGCCCTCGACCGGCTCAATGCCCCATGCGGCGTCTTTTGGAGGATCCCCGCGACGGTGCATCACAAATTGCGCCGTGACCGCCCCGAGGGCCGCGCCGGCGACCGTATCGGACAGCCAGTGGGCGTTATCGCGTACACGCACATAGGCCGTGGCGGTGGCGAGACCATATCCCAGCGTGCGGCGGATCCACCGATAGTCATCGCCGCCGGACTCGGCCAGCACGGTGCCGATGGCGAAGGCCGTGCTTGCGTGTCCGGCGGGAAATGACGCGCCGTGAGCTCGCCAGCGGTTGGGATCGCTGGTCTGGTCGGGACGCAGGCGGCCGGCCGCATATTTGAGAAGGGTAACGTCGATCCCGCTGAGCGCGCCCGCTTCGAGCATGGAAGCGACTTCGCGGTAACCGCTCGAATCGTTGATGAGCGCGGCATACGCAAAGGTGCCGAGCACCGCTGCTGCGGCGGGTGCGTAATCGCGCGCGTCATGGGCGGTGGTTTGGGTGAGGGCGGTGCTCGAGCCCGCCGTGAAGTGGTTGCGCACCGATTCGTCGTAGTGGTGGGCCGCGCCAATCAGCGCGAGCGTGCCCCCGAATTCCAGCCATTCCCGCTCATCCCAGTGCAGCGGCGCGGTGAAGTAAAGCTTGCCGTCCTCGAGCGCGCTACGAATGGTGAGGTTGTCGGCGTGGCCCGGCGCGGCCGCCAGCGCGCTTAGGGTGACGCAGACCGCGCCGGTCCAGCGGCGTCTCGAGCGAATTCGAAAAGAATGGGGTGTTTTCACGCCCCCTTAGACGGTGGATCAGCCGGCGATCAATCGCCCGTCGCCGTATAGGTCCGCGCAACTTAAGAATCTCGCGCCTGTACCGCCGCGGCGCGTATCAAGGCTGCGCTTGCAGATAAGCGGCCACTGCCTGCATCTCGGCAAGTTTCAGGTTCTGCGCGACGCCGTGCATGACGGCGATGTTGCGCATATTGCTTTGAAACGAGCCAAGCTGCTTGAGGATGTATTGCGCGTGCTGCCCGGCGAGACGCGGAAAATCTGCGATGCCATGTGCATCGGCCCCATGGCAACTGCTGCACGCGGGTACGCCCTGAGCAGCAATGCCGTTTTCGTAGATGTCCTTGCCACGGGTGATAAGCGCGGCGTCGCGCCCCGGACGCGCTACGGGCGTCTGCTTTGCGTAGTAGTCGGCTAGCGCCGCAATCATCGCGTCGTCGAGCTGCGCCGCCATGCCCCACATGTAGCCGATGGCGTCAGGATCGCCGCGGGTTTGCGCCCGGAAGCTCTTGAGCTGCGCCGCAAGATAATTGGCATTCTGTCCGGCGAGGCGCGGAAATTTCGGCTGCTCGCTGACTCCGCGCGCACCGTGACAGGTGCCGCACACGCCCACGGCGAGGTTGTGCGCATCGGTGCGCGCGCCGCTGTCGATATCGCCCGCGTGGGCGAAACTGCCGCCGGCCAGCAGCACGAGCAGAGCCGAAAGACTTGCTTGCTTGCGATTCATCGTGAGCTCTCAGTACGCAAACCACAGAAGGATATACAAGGTATTGTTGTCGCCCGCATTGCGCCCGACGCCATCGTAGTTGGTGCTCCCACCGTTGAATCTGGAGTATCGGGTGTACTGCGCGGTGAGTTTGGTGTTGAGCCAGGGTAGATAGTTGAGCTCAACCATCCATCCGCGGGTGTCAGGGGAGCCGTTGGCGCTGGTCACTACCCCGGGGTCGCCCGGGGCCGCGCCAGGATACAGCCCGGGATCGGTGCTGCCGGTGGTGGAGAAAAATCCGAGCGCACCGCCAAGCCTGCGGCGGTAGTAATAAGTGCC
>Ga0207658_10000415_pt1 | contig 40532 bp, 35 predicted proteins | sample KBSS33metaG_FD_184322 | JGI IMG/M metagenome (GOLD analysis project Ga0207658, IMG submission 184322) | Switchgrass rhizosphere microbial communities from Kellogg Biological Station, Michigan, USA - KBS S3-3 metaG (SPAdes) (version 2) | ecosystem: Host-associated > Plants > Roots > Rhizosphere...
CCGCGATGAAATCCGCTTGTGCAACACCGGGAACCGGCAAAAACTCGGTTGCTTGCCGATCACCAATCGTGATCGTGCCGGTCTTGTCGAGCAGCAGAGTATCAATGTCGCCCGCCGCCTCAACCGCGCGGCCCGATTTGGCGAGCACGTTAAACCGCACCAGCCGATCCATCCCCGCAATGCCAATGGCCGAGAGCAAACCCGAAATAGTCGTCGGGATAAGCGTAACAAACAGTGCGACCAGCACCGGCACCGCAATCGAGCCACCTGCGTAGGACGCGAATGCAGGCAATGTTCCGACAGCAATCAGGAAGATCAGCGTCAGTCCGGCCAGCAGGATTGTGAGGGCAATTTCATTGGGTGTTTTCTGGCGACTGGCCCCTTCGACGAGCGCGATCATCCGGTCGAGAAAGCCTTGCCCCGCGCCCGCTGTCACTCGCACCTTGACGCTATCGGATAGCACCCGCGTTCCTGCCGTGACCGCAGAACGATCACCGCCAGCTTCGCGGATCACAGGCGCGCTTTCGCCCGTAATGGCCGCTTCGTTGATTGAAGCGATACCTTCGATCACTTCGCCATCGGCTGGGATGTAGTCACCGGTTTCGACCAGCACGATGTCGCCAATGTGCAATTGGCTTGCTCCGACTTTTTCCCAGGTGTCGCCAACGCCCGCCAATAGCTTGGCCTGCAAATCCGCCTTGGTTGCACGCAAGCTGGCTGCCTGTGCTTTGCCGCGCCCTTCGGCAATCGCTTCAGCAAAATTGCCGAACAGCACCGTGAGCCAGAGCCAGAACACCAGCTGCCCCTCAAACGCCGGATGGCCCGTGCCGGTCGCCAGTCCGCGCACCCACAGGATTGTTGAAAGCGTCGCCACCATTGCGGTCACGAACATCACGGGATTGCGGATCAGCACGCGCGGATCGAGCTTGATAAATGCATCGCGCATAGCGGCTGTCATCAGCGGGCCGGTGAACAGCCATGGCGCTTGGGTTTCTGAAGTCATCACAGGAGTCCTTAATTCAGGGTGCCAGCGGCAATCTGGAACTGGTCGGCAATCGGCCCGAGCGCGAGGCTGGGGAGGAAGGTCAGCCCGCCAACAATCAAAATGATCGCCACCAGCAAACCGACCCACAGCAAACCCGTCGTCGGGAACGACCCAGGCCCCGGCGGCACCCGCCGCTTGGCCGCCAGCCCACCCGCAATCGCCAGCACTGGCAGGATTACGCCGAAGCGCCCGACGAACATCCCGAACGCGAGCGTGATGTTGTAGAACACGGTATTCCCCGTCAGCCCGCCAAAGGCGCTGCCATTGTTCGCCACGGCGCTTGAAAAGGCATAGAGGATTTCGGAAAAGCCGTGCGGCCCCTTGGCCAGCGGCCCGGCAAGGCCCGCACCCGTTACGCTCGCCAATCCTGTCAAGCCGAGGATCGCCAGCGGCAGGATGGCAATGGCGATAACCGCCAGTTTCATCTCGCGCGCTTCGATCTTTTTGCCGACATATTCGGGGGTGCGCCCGACCATCAACCCGGCGACGAACACCGCGAGGATGGCATAGACCAGCATCCCATAAAGCCCCGCACCGACGCCGCCGACGATGATTTCACCAAGTTGCATGTTGAACAGCGTCACCAGCCCGCCCAGCGGCATGAAACTGTCGTGCATCCCGATAACGGCACCGCATGACGCCGCCGTTGTAATGACCGCGAACAACGCAGTGGCGGCGATACCAAATCGGACTTCCTTGCCTTCCATATTGCCGCCAACGACGCCCAGAGCTTGATGGATCGGATTGCCGCCCGCCTCAGCCCAATATGTGAGCGTCACGCCCATCAAGAACAACACGACCATCACGGCAAGCAACGCCCAGCCCTGGCGTTCCTTGCCGACGGCCTTGCCGAAGGTGACGGTCAGGCCCGCGCCGATGACGAAGATCGTCAGCATCTGGATATAGTTGACCAGCGCCGATGGATTCTCGAACGGATGCGCCGAATTGACGTTGAAGAAGCCGCCGCCATTGGTGCCGAGCATCTTGATCGCCAGTTGTGAGGCAACCGGCCCCAGCGCGATAGTCTGCTTCGCGCCCTCCAATGTTGTCGCGTCAACCGAAGCTGCCAGCGTTTGCGGCACACCGAGCATCACATAGATGATCGCCAGCACAATGCTTGCAGGCAGCAACAGGTAGAGCGTCACCCTCGTCATATCGGCCCAGAAATTGCCGATCCCTTGGACGCTTGCGCGTGCAAACCCGCGAATGAAGGCGAAGACCACCGCAATCCCCGTCGCGGCGGACAGGAAGTTATGAACGGTCAGACCGGCCATTTGCGAGAAATGCGACAGCGTGGTTTCGCCGCCGTAGTTCTGCCAGTTGGTATTGGTGACAAAGCTGATCGCCGTGTTGAACGCCAGCCAGTTTTCCATGCCTGCAAACCCTTGCGGGTTTATCGGCAGATACCATTGCAGCTTCAGGATCGCAAAAAGTGTGACGATACCCGCGATATTGAACATCATCAGCGCGACAGCATAGCCGACCCAGCTTTGATCGCGCGCTGCATCAATGCCCGAGAGTTTGTAGAATCCGCGCTCGACAGGGCCAATGACCCGCGCCATCGGCATTTTCTCGCCATTGTAAAGCGCAAACAGCCACGCCCCCATCGGCTTGGCGAGCGCCACGAACAGCGCCGTATAAAGAAGGATCATGGCCCAGCCTGAAACTGTCATCGCCGTGCCCCTCAATATCGCTCAGGCCGCGCCAACACGGCGAGCAGATAGACGAGGATGGCAAAAGCGGTGATCGCACCAAGTGTGAGTTCAAATGGCATGAAGCCCTCCAACAGTTTGGAAGGCCAATCGCACGGAGGCGCGTTAGGGTGCGCGGTGGACTATGGGGTTGGGGCGTAAGGCGAGCGTAATGCGAAGGGTCTGCTGTCAGGCGGTGCTAATTCGACCTCCTATGTCTGAGATGAAGCGCGAGGCTGCCGTTGCTGCTGTCCATGAACTAACGGCCACTTACCACGATCGCCGCCCCATTACCGGACTGTCGGCATCGTCCAACCTAGCTGCCATTCACGGTGTAGCACATCGGGTTCTGGAGCCACTCGTTGATGGCGGTTTCGCGCCAGCCGGCACATCGCGTGGCGATGCGGACCTGGGGCGGGAAGGTGCCGTCCTGGATCTTGCGGTAGAGGGTCGCACGCGAGAGCCCGGTGCGATCGAGGACGGCGTTGAGGCGTAAGAAGCGATCGGGTGCAGCGGTGTTCATGGCAGTGCTCCTGGGGTCAAATCGGGCAGTGACAGCCCTGATGAGCGCGCTTGCCTCGCCTCGCGTCGACATGCGGCAAGCCGCTGCGCCCTTCACGACACCAGACACTAGCCAGTGGACACCGGAGTTGCGTCCAGCCTGAAGAGGTAGCGGCTGATGTGAGCGTCTCAGGCCATCCCGGCCTGCGTTCTGCCTTCGCAGCGCTGCGGCCGAGTCGCCTCATCGGCGTCTCGCCGGCGCGGCTATGACGATCGCCTGACGGGCGGAAGCGCCGCCTAGCGGCGGGCTGACGAGCGCGCGCAGCCGCTCGCGCAGCGGTCGCCGCGCCGGTGGCGCGGCGGCGTTGAGGCCTTGCGGCTCCAAGCTGGCGGGGGGCGTCGCTGCCCGATAGCCCCGCCTCGACGGGCGCAACCCGCCTCGCTGCGCTCGTGCAGGTCTTCCACTTCGTTGCAGCCTTGCAGGTGCGCCCCGCCTCGAGCCGGCGGGGCTGTTGGTCCGCTCCTGCCGCCCCCCGCCACCCTGGCGCCGGTCCATGGCGGTGAGGAGTGAAGGATCATGAGCAAGGAGCAACGTCAGAGCCAGTGCCGGTCCCAGCGGCAGAGCCTTTATGGCGAAGTCACGCAGCGGATCATCGCCGAGCTGGAAGCAGGCAGGCTGCCATGGGTGCAACCCTGGGATGCGAGCCGCTGTCCCTGTGCCATGCCGGGCAGCACGGCATTCACCCGAATGCCGCGCGGCCCCCATTCGCGGGCCACGCTCCGCGTCCATGTGTGGACGGCCGCCTTCGACGCACCATAGACCGCATTGTTGATCTCGGCGGTGAGGCCGGATTCCGACCCAAAATTGATGATCGTCCCGCCGGAAGGCATGTGACGATAGGCGGCGCCATTGGTGTGGATCGTCCCGGTCACGTTTATGTCGAACAGCCATGCCAGGGTGTCGGCGGGGACATCGTGAGTCGGCGCGTGGCGATGCACGCCGGCGACATTGGCCAGCACGTCCAGGCCGCCCAGGCGCTCGACCGCGGCGTCGAAGGCGCGGTCGACCTGTTCGCGACTGGCAATGTCGCAGGCCATGGCAAAGGCGGAGCCTGGGCCAGGATCGTTCGCCCGGGCCACCTGCTGCTCGGTCCCGCCGGCATCAACGTCCATAGCGCAGACATGCGCGCCGGCGGCGACATAGGCGCGCAGGGTCGATGCTCCGATACCCTGCGCCGCGCCGGTGACGATGATCCTCTTGCCTGTCAGCATCGTTGAACTTCCTTTTCCTGAAACGGTCAGCGCGCGCCGGTGTTGAACGCGTCGATCTGCGGATATCGGCTGGACAGTGCGGCCGGCAGCGACATTTCGAGCCCGCGAAGCACTGCCGCCTTGGCCGCCATGGTGGCGCCCGGCGAGCATTCGGAAATCCGGGTGGCCCAGCGCTTCGCCTCGTCTAGCAGCCCAGTCGTCGAGACCACGCCATTCACGAGCCCATATCTCGCGCCTTCGGTGGCGGACAGGCGTTGACCGGCCAGGATCATGCCCATGGCAATAGAATGGGGGAGCCGCCGGACCGCGCGGTGCACCACACCACAGTGATCAATCACCCCGATTGATGTTTCGGGAAGGCCGAAGACAGTATCGTCGGCGGCGACAATGACGTCGGCGCACATGGCGAGTTCGAAGCCGCCCCCCAGGCAATAGCCATGGACCGCGACAAGCGGCTTGCGCAGCTCGATCAGCGGGCCGCCGATGCCGGTCAGGCCGCCGCCGAAAGCGATGCCCGTACCGCCATGTTCGCCGGAGATGTCCGCACCGACACAGAACGCCCGCTCGCCGTTGCCGGACAGGACGACGCAGCGAATGTCGTCGTCGGCGTCGATCTCGCCCCAGACCGCCAGGAGGGCGCGTTCCATCCGATCGGTGATCGCATTCAGCTTGGTAGGTCGGTTGAGCCGGACCTGCGCGATCGGGCCGACGCGCTGGAATTCGATCTCCTCGGGCGGCCTCGCGGTCATCTTAGTGGGCGAGCATGCCGGCATCGACCAGATGCTCCGCACCGGTGATGTAGGAGGATTCGTCGGACGCCAGGAACAGCACGAGGTTCGACACCTCGCGCGGATCCGCGATGCGGCCGAGTGGAATCTGGGCCAGCGCCTCGCCGCCGACCTCGTCAGTCGCCTCGACCATCATCGGCGTTTGGATAAAGCCAGGATGCACCGAATTCACCCGGATGTTGTGCTTGCCGTATTCCATCGCTGTCGCCTTTGTCATGCCGCGCACGGCAAACTTGCTGGCGACGTAGGCAAGGCTCGGGAAGCCGTAATTCGCCACCATGCCCGCGATCGACGAGATGTTGACGATCGCACCGCCGCCGCGGGCGACCAGCGCCGGCAGCACCGCCTTCATGCCGTAGAAGACCGAGTGCTGGTTGACCGCGCAGACCGCCAGGTAATCGCTTTCGGTCAGGTCTTGGGTGTTTGCCATCGCGCCGAGGATGCCGGCGTTGTTCACCAGGATGTCGACGCCGCTGAACCGGCTCTGCGCCGTCTCGACCACGGTCGCCCAGCCGGCCAGATCGGTGACGTCCTGCTCCACGAAGACCGCGCTCTCGCCAAGCTCGGCGGCCAGCGCCTCGCCCGCTTCGACATTGCGATCGGTGATGACGACCTTGCACCCTTCGGACACAAAAGCGCGCGCGTGCGACTGGCCCATGCCCCGTCCGGCGCCGGTGATGATTGCGACCTTGTCTTTCAAGCGATCCATGACAGCACCCTAATATGAATTCGATTTTGTCCGACCCGAGGGATGCCCTCTCCGGGGTGCGCCTGTCAAGAATGCGGTTGGATAGCAATCCCTATCCCACCCGATGATTAGCATCAGATAACTGATATACAGTGATTTAATCGCGGAATGGCGGCGACTTGCCGTCGAGTTCCGCAGCCCATGCAAAAGGCCGCTGTGAGCCCGCTTGACACCAACCTAATTAGTATTAGTCTAAAAACAAATTCGGCACGAACTCACCAGGATAGGTGAAGAGGGAGAAGGCGATGAATTTGCACAGGCAATTGGCGCTCGGCGTGGGAATGGCGGCGCTGATCATCGGGATGCCGGTTCTCGCGCAGAGCGCACCCGAACAGTCCGATCAATCGACGGATGCCGACGCCCCGATCCCTGGCGACATTATCGTTACTGCGCAGCGTCGTTCGGAGTCGCTCTCCAAGGTTCCGGTATCCGTCTCCGCCTTCAACGCCGAGACCCTGCAGGCCCGCAACGTTACGAGCGAGCAGGACCTAGCCGCACTTTCGCCCGGCCTGATCGTCAAGAGCGGGCAGAATTCGAACCAGGTCAGCTTCACCCTGCGCGGCCAGACGCTCGATCCGTTCTCAGGCTCCAGCCCGGCGGTGCTGACCTACATCAACGAGGCGCCGGCGAGTGTCGGCAACACCTCGACCGCTTTCTTCGACTATAGCTCGGTCCAGGTGCTGAAGGGGCCGCAAGGCACCCTCTTTGGCCGCAACGCCACCGGCGGCGCGATCCTTTACGAGACCACCAAACCGGGCGACGACTTTGGCGGCTATGCGTCGATCAGAGGCGGCGAGCGGAACTACATCCAAGTCCAGGGCGCGATCGACATCCCGCTGTCCGAAGCGATCAAAGTCCGCCTCGCGGGCGACTACAACAAGCAGGACGGCTATATCCGCAATGCCCGGACCGGCAACACGCTTGGGGACACGGACGCCCTATCGGGTCGCGTTACGTTGGTGATCGAGCCCTCGTCCGGCTTTAAGAACACGACCGTCGCGCAGTACAGCGACTTCGGTGGCAGCGAGGGCGCCGGCGGGCTCTATTCGTATCATGCCTGCGGCGAGACCAACAACGGTTACCAGCTCACCGCGACGCTCGACTGCGTATACGGCTTGAACAGTCCCTTCGCGCCGACGCTCGGCAACGGCCCAATCGGCGAAGGCATCTGGCCCGGCGCGGTGCCCGGCTACCTCACTTGGCAGCAGCAGAACCCATACAAGGTCTGGCTGAGCTATGACCTTCCGCACAAAGCCCATGCTGCCTTCGTTACCAACACCACCGAGATCGAACTCGGCGACAACCTGAAGCTGAAGAACATCTTCAATTGGGCCGATGCTTTCGCGCGGACGCCGGGCATCCTGTCGGGATCGCCTTTCGGATCGCTCAACCTCTATAACCGCTCGGGCCTTGGCAACGGACGCCCCGGCGGCGAGGAATTCTCGACCCGTGCCATCTCGAACGAGCTACAGTTGCAGGGCAGTTCGGGCGCGCTCGAATACATCGTTGGCGCCTTCTATTCGAACAGCAAGAAGAAGGAATACATCCCTGTCATCGTCGGTGACGAGCTAGCAACGCCGCTGGCCGACATCGCTTACTTCTATCACCAGAAGTCGGAAGCCAAGGCCATGTTCGCCCAGCTCACCTATGAGCTGACCGACAAGCTCAAGGTCGCCGCCGGCGGACGCTACACCTGGGAAACCGCGAAGCTCGACCAGATCCAAGGTAGCCTTTTCAATCTGGACGGCACAACGCCGCTGAACCAGAAGGCGAAGCTCCACGATCCCAGCTGGACCTTCAACCTGCAGTATCAGATCAACCCCGAGAACATGGTGTACTTCGCGCAGCGCGGCAGCTTCCGCGCCGGCGGGTTCAACGGTGCGGTGGTGCCGTTCAACAACACCAACTTCTTCGATAACGAGACAACCTACGACTTCGAGGTCGGCTACAAGTTCGCCGGGCGCCTTGGCGACATGCCTGCGCGGTTCAACATCGCCGCCTATCGCCAGATCGTGAAGAAAGCGCAGCACTCGATCTACGCGCTGGTAGCCGGCAACCCCGCAGCCTTCACCGTGAACGTGCCCGAAAAGCGTATCCAGGGCGTCGAGTTCGACGGCAACGTCCAAGTCTCGCGGTGGCTTGAGCTGGGCTTCTCTGGTGCCTATACCGACGCCAAGTTCACGAAGAACATCGTCGATCTCTCGGCGGCGACCGGGGTGCCTGGACTGGTTATTCCGTTCGACACCTATACCGACGCGCCGAAGTGGGCAGGTTCGGTCTATGGCGTGGTCGGCATCCCGATCCCGGAAGAAATGGGCGAGGTGAAACTGCGCACCGACGTGTTCGGACAAAAGATGACCTACTTCTCGAACAACGAGGGGTCGATCACGCCGCGCACCCAGCTGCCGGGCTATGTCACCGTCGACATGCGGCTGAGCTGGGATAAGATCGGCGGCAGCGGCTTTAGCGCGGCCGTCTTCGCCAAGAACCTGTTCGACAAGCTCTATTACAACTCGGGCTACGTCGAAGGCGCCAGCGGCGGCTTCAACACCGCGATCTGGGGCGAGCCGCAGACCTTCGGGGCCGAAGTGACCTACAAGTTCTGATACGGAGAGAACGACCATGAAGGGCAAGGCTTCCGTACTGGTCAAAACCGGCAAAGTGGAAACCTGGGAAGTCGACATCGCCCCGCCCGAGCCGGGCGGGGCGATGGTCCGCACGGTACTGGGCGGGGTTTGCGGCAGCGACGTTCACATCGTCTCGGGCGAAGCCGGCGAGATGCCCTTCCCCATCATTCTGGGTCACGAAGGCGTGGGCCAGATCGAGATGCTGGGGGCCGGTACCGAGACCGACTATGCCGGAGTGCCGGTGGAGCCGGGCGATCACGTGGTCTGGGCGCCGATCGCGCTGTGTGGGCGGTGCTATTCCTGCACCGTGCTGCAGCAGACGCCCTGCGAGAACACCACCTTCTTCGAACATGCGCACAAGCCCAATTGGGGCAGCTACGCGCAGTATTCGTGGCTGCCGCGCGGCATGGCGTTCTATCGTCTGCCCGACGCCGCGGATCCGGCGGCGATTGCCGCGCTCGGTTGCGCGCTCCCGACGGTGTTGCGCGGGTTCGATCGCTGCGGCCCCGTGCAGTTGAATGACGCGGTGCTTGTGCAAGGCGCGGGCCCGGTCGGGCTGTCGGCTGTGCTCGTCGCGGCACAGATGGGCGCGCGCAGCGTCACCGTGATCGACCGTGCACCGGCACGGCTGGAAGCTGCCCGCAAGCTGGGCGCGACGGCGACGGTATCCCTGGACCTCCCGCCCGAGGAGCGGCGCCGCGCGGTCTACGAGATCACCGGGCCGACCGGCCCGGACGTCGTCATCGAGGCGGCCGGCGTGCTGCAGGCCTTCCCCGAGGGCGTCGATCTGGCCGGACCGCACGGGCGCTATATAATCCTGGGCCTATGGGGTGCGATCGGCACGCAGCCGATCAGCCCGCGCGACCTGACGATCAAGAACTTGACGATTGGCGGCGCCTCGTTCCCCGCGCCGCGCAATTATTATCATGCGATGCACCTGGCCGCGCGGCTGCAGGAGAAGGTGCCGCTGGCCGATCTCATCAGCCACCGGTTCGCCTTCGGCGACGTCGAAGAGGCGCTTCACGTCACCAAGACCGGCGTCGCCACCAAGGCCGTCATCGATCCCTTCCTGACCTGACCATCGGAGCCCCCGCTCATGGCGACCCAGCTTGAAAAACATCGCACCGCGATCCCGGACCACGTGCCGGCCGACCGGGTTCGGGACATCGACATCTATGCGCTGGACGGCATCGGGGAGGGTTTCCACGAAGCGTGGAAGCGAGTGCAGACGCCGGAGACCCCGCCCCTGGTCTGGACGCCGCTGACCGGCGGTCACTGGGTCGCGACGCGGGGCGTGGTGATCGACGAGGTCTATCGCGATCCCGCACGCTTCTCTAGCCGCGTGATCTGGGTGCCGCGCGAGGCCGGCGAAGCCTATGACATGGTGCCGACCAAGCTCGATCCACCCGAACATACACCTTATCGCAAGGCAATCGACAAAGGGCTGAACCTCGCCCAGATTCGCAAGGTCGAAGGCGATGTGCGCGCTGTCGCAATCGAACTGATCGAAGGCTTCGCAGGCAACGGCGGCTGCGATTTCGCCCGCGACTTCGCTGGCGTGTTCCCGGTCAAGGTCTTCCTCGCGCTCGCCGACCTGCCGATGAACGATGTGCCGATGCTGAATGTCCTAGCTAGGGAGATGACGCGGCCCTCGGGAAATACTCCTGAAGAACAGGGACGCGCGCTGGAAGCCGCGAACAAGGGCTTTTTCGACTACCTGGCGCCGATCGTCAAGCAACGGCGTGGTGGCACCGGCACCGACCTCATCACCATGATGGTCAACACCGAGATCGACGGCGCGCCTATGCCGCAGGACAAGCTGCTGCCGCTCGTCGCGCTGCTTCTGCTGGCGGGGCTCGATACGGTGGTCAACCTGCTCAGCTTCATGATGATCTATCTCGCTCGACACCCGGAAACCGTCGCGGAAATGCGATCGGATCCGATGAAGCTGCAACGCGGCGTCGAGGAACTGTTCCGCCGCTTCGCCGTGGTTTCTGATGCGCGCTATGTCGTGGAGGACATGGAATTCCACGGCACGCGGCTGAAGGCGGGAGACCTGATCCTGCTGCCCACCGCTCTCCACGGTTTGGACGACAGCCAGCATGTCGACCCGATGAAGGTCGATCTGTCGCGACCCAACGTCGCCGCCCATTCGACGTTCGCCCAAGGGCCGCATCGCTGCGCTGGCCTGCATCTGGCGCGGATGGAGGTGCTGGTCACGCTCCAGGAATGGCTGGCGCGGATTCCGGTCTTCGCCTTGGCTGAAGATGCCGCGCCCATCTATCATTCGGGCATCGTCGCAGCCGTCGAGAACGTGCCGCTGGTCTGGAAAGCCTGAGCTGCCAATGACGGTCACCATCGACGTTGCCGCGTTTCGCCGCATCCTCGGGCACTATCCCACCGGGGTCTGTGCAATCACCGCCACCACGCCGGACGGACGGCCGACGGGGATGATCGTCGGCTCGTTCACTTCGGTCTCGCTCGATCCCCTGCTGGTCGGGTTCTTTCCGGATCGCTCTTCATCGACCTGGCCGCAGATCGAGGCCACAGGACACTTCTGTGTCAACGTGCTGAGCGACCGGCAAGGCGTAGTGTGCAGAGCACTTGCGGCGAAAGGCGATGCTAAGTTCGCTGAGGTCGACTTTCATGCCTCGAAACTCGGCGCGCCGATCATCGACGGCGTGCTTGCCTGGATCGACTGCGAACTTTATTCCGTTCAGGACGCCGGCGATCATTTGTTCGTGCTCGGCCGCGTGCGCGATCTCGACGTGCACCACGAAGGTGACCCGCTCATCTTCCACAAGGGTGGATATTCGCGGGTCCTCCCCCTCTGAATTTGGTCAGTTCGCGCCTACTGCCGTCGGCACAGCCTCGACCTTCTCGCGCAGCGCCATCCGCCCCGTCACCGTTAGACCGAAGCCAGCCAGCGCGGTAAGCTTGGCCTGGCTGGCGGTCAGCAGCGTCATCTTGCCGACGCCCAGGTCGAGAAGGATCTGCGCGCCGATGCCGTAGTCGCGGGTGGCATGTTCGTGGTGATAGTCGCCGCGCCCACCCCGGATCCGCCGGGAGATCGAGGTCGGGCTGGGATCGCGGACGAAGACCGCAACGGCCGGCCCGTCCTGCCGGCCGATCGCCTTGAGCGCCTCGCCCACATAGTCCGATTGGGCGGCGGACCAGCCGAGCATGTCTGTCGTGAGGTCGACTTGATGAACGCGCACCAGCGTATCGCTGTCGGGCCTGACCTGGCCTTTGACCAGCGCGACGTGCTCGCCGTCGTCGAGGCGGTTGCGATAGACGTGGATCGTCAGCGGTACGCCGCAGTAATGGCTGTCGAACGGCGCGCTGGCGACGCGCTCCACCAGCTTCTCGAACCGGCGGCGATAGGCGATGAGGTCGGCAATGGTGCCGACCTTCAGGCCGTGAAGCTCGGCGAATTCCAGCAGTTCGGGCAGCCTGGCCATGGTGCCGTCGGCGTTCATCACCTCGCAGATCACCCCCGCGGGCATCAGTCCGGCGATGCGCGATATGTCCACCGCCGCTTCGGTATGACCGGCGCGGACGAGCACGCCGCCGTCGCGGGCGGTCAGCGGGAAGACATGGCCGGGGGTGACGATGTCGGCCACGCCCTTGGTCGGGTCGATGGCGACCGCGATCGTGCGCGCACGATCCTGCACGGAAATGCCGGTGCTGACCCCTTCGCGCGCCTCGATCGAGACGGTGAAGGCGGTGCCGTAACCCGCCTCGTTGTGATCGGTCATCGGCCGCAGTTCGAGCTCTTCCGCGCGGGCGCGTGTCATCGCAAGGCAGATCAGTCCGCGCGCGTGCTTCGCCATGAAGTTGATCTGCGCCGGCGTCGCGAACTGCGCGGGAATGATCACGTCGCCCTCGTTCTCGCGGTCGTCGGCGTCGACGAGGATGTAGGGCCGGCCTTCGACGGCCTCCTGGATGATCTCCTCGATGGGCGAGACGGTCTTGGTGGTCATGGCTGGGTCCTGTCAGGAATTCGCGGAGACGGGTTCGCCCGCGGCGATTATGGCGAGAGCCATCTCGCGTAACCGGGACTTCTGCACCTTGCCGGTGCCGGTCTTGGGCAGCGCTTCATCGGTGATGAACCAGATGTCGCGCGGCATCTTGTAGGCGGCGACGCGTTCACGCAGGAAGCCGCGGATCTCGTCCTCGCCGATCTCGCTCACCTCGCTGCGGACGACCCAGACGCAGCCCACCTCGCCGAACTGATCGTCGGGCATGCTGATGAAAAAGGCCTGGGCGACGGCATCGTGCCGGGTCAGCAGCTGTTCGAGCTCCTTTGGCGAGACCAGTTCGCCGCGGCTTTTGTAAAGCTCCTTGGTGCGGCCGGTGAGGAACAGGTTTCCGTCGGGCCTGAACTGCCCGAGGTCGCCCATCCGCACCCAGCCGCCCGGCAGGAACAGGTTCTGCGTGGCATCGGGGCGACGGAAGTAGCCCTTGCTGTTCAGGGGACTGCGGCAGCACAGTTCACCCGCCGTGCCCCACGGCAGGTCGGCGAGGGTTTCGGGGTCGATCGTCTTGAATTCGGCGATCCGCCCATCCTGATCGGGCAAGCCCGCGACACCGGCCTCGACGATGCGCCCCTGGGTCTCGGACACCACTTCGATCGAATCGCCGGGTGCGGTGCAGATCACCGTCGCCGTGACTTCGGTTTGGCCATAGCTGGTGACGATCTCGCCGCAGCCGAAGGTCTTGCGGATATCGGCCCAGACCCAGCTCGGCGTCGGCGCTGCGGCGCTGTGGATCGCGGTGAGCGAGGAGAAGTCGTAGGCCCCGCGCTTGGCTTGTTCCATCAGCGCGATCGTCATCGTCGGCACGCCCATCAAGTAGTTTGCGCGGTGGCGGCCGATCGCATCGAGAATGGCGTGCGGATCGAAGCGGAGCAGGGGGATGATCGCGCCTCCGACGATCATGCCCGACAGCAGGCCGACCACCATGCCGAAGCCGTGGTAGAGCGGCAGCGAGAACACCGCGCGGCGGCGGTCCTCGAAGGCCTGGTGATAGGCCCCAGCATAGGAAGCGCGCAGGAGATTGTCGTGTGTGATCTCGACGCCCTTGGGCGCGCCGGTGGTGCCCGAGGTAAACATGATCACCGCGGTGTCGTCCTCGGCGACCGAAGGCGCGGCGACGGGCGACTCGGCGTCGCCCTGGCTACCGAGGTCGGCCAGCAGGCGTTCGGGCATCCCGCGATCGAACACCACGCCGCCGCAGCGCAGCTCCGGCAATGCGGCGCAGGCGCCGTCGCGCCATCCCGGCAGCGCGAAGTCGAGTTCGCCCGCCAGATCGCGCGAGCCAAATCCGCTCATCGCGACGAGCAGCGCGCAGCCGGCCTCCCGCAGGGCAAATTCCAGCTCGTCCATCCGGTAAAGCGTGTTGAGCGGGACGGCGACGGCGCCGGCCCGCCAGATGCCGAACAGCAGCGGCACGGTCATCGGATCGTTGGCCATGACTATGCCGACCCGGTCGCCGGGACGAATGCCCCTCGCGCGCAGACCGGCCGCCAGGTGGACGGACAGTTTCGCGACCTCGCCATAGGCCAAGGTCTCCGCGTCAGTGATCACCAGCGGACGGTGGGCGAAGTCGCCGAGACTCCAGTCGAGATAGCCGTGCAGCGACTGCCAGACCCACTCAGGATGGCGGCTGGCGATGGCGCTGCGGCGCGCGATGACCGGATCGGGTGACAAAGTGCATCTCTCCCTAATTTGTCTTACTCTAGATTAGGCAGGCCGCTCTGGTCAATAGACGCTGTCCCCACCCGCGATACCGGCCCTTCCGACCGCACGGCTTAGACGGCTCTAAACCTCGCATTTGGCGATAAATCTGACTTCGACCATCCAACGATTCATCGCAAGGCGAAAAAACGCCTCTTGCAATGTAAACCTAATTGTCATTAGGTGAGGAGACGAAGAATTTGGAGATCGCGAGATGGATGTGGGGCTAGGTCTGACGTTTCAGAACCTGCATGACCGGGTCACCGACCGGGACGTTTTCCGGCATGAGCTCTCGCTCGCCGCGCGCGCCGAGGACCAGGGGTTCGATTCGGTGTGGACGCCCGAGCACCACTTCACGGGCTACATGATGACGCCGAACGTCCCGCAGTTCCTCTCCTGGGTTGCCGCGAAGACCTCGCGCATCAAGTTGGGCACGACCGTCACCGTGCTGCCATGGCAAAACCCGGTGCGCATCGCCGAAAGCTTCCTGCTGCTCGACTACTACTCCGAAGGCCGGGCCGTGCTCGGCATGGGCCGCGGCCTGGGCAAGGAGGAGTTTGAGGGGTTCGACGTGCCGATGGGCGAGGCGCGCAAGCGCTTCCGTGAATATGCCGAGGCGCTGATGCAGGGGCTCGAGACCGGCGTGATGGAATACGACGGCGAATACCTGAAGCAGGCCCGGGTCGAACTGCGCCCGCGCCCCTACGCCAGCTTCCGCGGGCGCTTGTTCGCATCCGCGGTGTCGCCCGAATCGGTCAAGCTGATGGCCAATCTCGACGTCGGCCTGATGATCATCGCGCAGAAGCCGTGGAACCGTGTCGACGAAGATCTGCAGAGCTATCGCGACCGCTTCCGCGAAGCCAATGGTCGCGAAGCGCCCCGCCCGGTGCTCGTTGCCTTCGTCGCGGTCGACGAGGACCCGGCCAAGGCCAAGGAGATGCGCGACAAGTATCTGGTCGAATACGCCCGCTCGACCTCCAGCTTCTATCAGTTCGGCAACAAGGAGTTCGCCGAAATCGAGGGCTACGAATATTACGGCGCGCTGGCCAAGTCGGTCGAGAAGAACGGCATCGAGAAATTCAACGAATTCCTTGCCGACCTGCAAATCTGGGGCCGTCCCGAAGAGGTCTATGAGAAGCTGGCCGAAATGCAGAAGCGCTTCGACGTCGGCCAGTTCATCATCTACACCCAGTTCGGCGACATGCCGTTCGATGTGGGTCGCGATAATTACGAGCTGTTCGCGCGCAAGGTGCTGCCGCGCCTAAAGGAAATCGACGTCTCGATGCCGCTCGCGGCACCGAGCGTGCAGCCGGCCTGAAGAAGCAAAAAAAGACGACGGGAGAAGATCGGATGGAAGGCGATTCCTGGCGCTGCCTCTGGGACGCTAAGGCTGTCCTGGGCGAAAGCACGGTGTGGGACGCGCGCAGCGGCACAGTGTGCTGGGTCGATATCGAGAACCCGTCGATCCACCGCTTCGAACTGGAGACCGGCCGCAAGACGAGTTGGACCGCGCCGCGCTGGATCAGCGCGATCGCCCCGCGGCGCAGCGGCGGCTTTATCGCCTCCTGCGCCGACGGCATCGCTGTGGTCGATCCCGACCGCGATCTCTACGAGCCGTTCCGGCCGATCCCCAACCCGGACAAGGCGCGGCTCAACGATGGCGTGACCGACCGCGCCGGCCGCTACTGGACCGGCTCCTGCGACACCGCGCAATGGGACGACAGCACAACGGCGGAAGACAAGGAAAGCTCGCTCAAGGACTTCGACGTGCGCAGCAACGGCGAGCTCTACGTGCTGGGCGCCGACGGCTCGCTGGAGACCCGCGAGCGTGATCTCGTCACCGCCAACGGACCCGCGTTCAGCCCGGACGGTCGCACCGCCTATCTCAACGATTCGATGCCGCTGGTCAGCTTTGCCTACGACATAGACGCCAATGGCGCGCTGTCGAACCGCCGCACTTTCGCGTCGTTTAAGCCTGAGGATGGCTACCCGGACGGCATGGCCGTCGACGTCGAGGGCTGCATCTGGATGGCCTTCTACGAAAGCTGGAAGCTGCGCCGCTTCGCCCCCGACGGCACACTGTTGGCAGAGCGACAGTTGCCCGTGCGCCGCGGCCTGCGCCCGGCTTTCGGCGGCACGGACAACGCTCGGCTGTTCCTTATCACCGGCTCGCAGGGCTATTCGTCCGAGCGCTTCGCCGAGGAGCCGCTGGCTGGCGGCTTGTTCGAGATCCTCGACCTGCCCGCCCCAGGTCTGCCGATGATGGATTACGTGGGGTGACAGGGCGTTCCGGGCGCTCTTCTATTTTCCTTTCGAACGCGTATTAGGCGGGTATGGAAAGTGGACCCGGCCGAGAAAGAATCATGGATTCCGCAGCCAAGGTGCTGCGCGCCAAGGGAATGATGGCTACGCGCTTGAGCGAAATCGCTGAAGGCGCCGGGATGCTCGCCCCCAGCATCTACTATCACTTTAAGTCGAAGGACGTGCTGGTCGAAAAGGTGATGCTCGAGGGCATCTACCGCAACACGCGCTACATCCTAGCCGCAGTCGAGGGGAAGAACGCCGGCATCGATCCAGTCGAACGACTGCGCACGGGCATCCGCGCCCATGTGGAATTCCTGCTGTCGGACGATGACTATTCCTCCGCCGTGGCGCGGGTGTTCCCCGAACTGCCCGAAGAGATGCGTGGCCGCGTTCTGGCCGCCTATGCCGCTTTCGAGAATTGCTGGCGCGATCTGATCGTCGCGGCCCACCCCAAGGGCGGCAGCATCGATGCACCGGTCGCGCGCAAGTACCTGATTGCCATGTTAGATTCGACCCCGATGTGGTACCGCCGCGGCAAGCTAAAGCCCGCGCAGATCGCCGAGCAGGCTGCTGACCTGTTCCTTGGCGGCTACCTGGCCGCGGGCTGAGCGCGCCCTCCAAACCACCTCGAGAATCCGTCACCCTGAACTTGTTTCAAGGTCATCATGCAGCCCACTCGTCGTTTGCTGTGACGGTGCGGCCTCTCCGCTGCGACTGTTCCGCACCATCCGAGCTTGCTTTCCCTATGGACCCTGAAACAAGTTCAGGGCGAGAAAGCGTGCGAGGGAAGGAATGGGTCCGCTAAAAATAGCAGCCCCGACGCCGCGTGAACGGCGCCGGGGCCAAAGGCGGATATGGGATTATCGTCAGGCGAGTTCGGCGGTCTTACCTTCGGGCAGCTTCACGCGCGGCGCGACTTCCTTGGCCACCAGTTCGAGCGAGTGGAACCACGGCGTCGGGTCATCATAGTAATCGTGCGATTCGATCTGCAGCGTGCCCCAGCCGCCGCACTGTTCGAACAGCACGTTCAACTTGTCGACCACAGTGTCGGGCGAACCGACGATGAACACCTTATCGACCAGGAATTCCAGATCGGCGTCGTTCGGATCGATGCCGTGGTCCTTGGCGAAGCCGTCCATCATGCCGAAGCGCTTCCAGATTGGGATCAGGTAGCGGTTGAAGCAATAGCCGATCGGCCCTTCCATGACCTCGCGCTTGGCCTCGGCGTCGGTATCGGCGCAAAAGATCGTGTGGGAGACGGCGTGGCGAGAGCGGTCCGGGGTGAAGCCGGCCTTGGTGTTCGCCTCGGAATAGATCTCCCAGTGGCGCTTGAGGGCGTCGAGGCCCGAATAGATCGACACCGGCTTGAAGTTCTTCTCGCCTGCCAGGCGCATCGACGGCGAGTTAGTGCTGAAACCCGTCACCGCGATCTCGGGGAAGGCGCCGTTCCAAGGTGAGAAATCGGCGAGCTTGTGCTGCTCGTCCTCCTCGGTGACCGCTTCGGCTTCCTCGGGAAAGCCGGCGTCCCAGTACTTGCCTTCGAAATAAAACGGCTCGCGCGCCCAGACCTTTTCCATGATGTACAGCGACTCACGGACCATGTCGCCGAGCATCTGCGGCTCGGCGTCCTTGATGCCGTGCATGTAGGACGCCTGCGGATAGGCGCCGGCGCCGATGCCCAGGAAATAGCGGCCTTCGAGGATCTGCGAGAGCCAGCCTACCATCACCGCCAGCTTGGTCGGATGCTGGTGGGGAAGGATGTGCGCCATTGGCGCGAACATGATGTTCTCGGTGTGCAGCGCGGCGGCGGCCATGATCAGTTCGGGATTGGGGATGTTCTCCCAGATCTGCGAGGCGTGTTCCGAGATCATCATCGTGCCGAAGCCGGCCTTGTCGCAGGCAATCGAGCTCTGGACGCCCCATTCGAACGTCTGCTTCGCGGTACGCCCTGGCTTCATGTACGGGTGGAAGATGAGGCCGGTCTGCATGGTCATAGGTCTCTCCTGTTCACTTGTATCGCCGGCGCATTGCGACTCTCGCCGACGCCACCTAATGGCCGATAGGTAGATCAGTATTAAAACACGTGTAAACAGAAAATTGTGCCGCTACGCCTTGGCCAGCCCCAGCGTACGACAACGAAACTGCGATAAATGTCAAAATCCGTACCGATCGGCGCGCAAAACCTGTGGCCAGTTCCAGACGAACTCGCTATCCTTTTCAATCACGTGTTTTAAGGAAAAGCGATTGGCGAGCAGCCTGGATGACATCGCGGGAGAGACCGACGCCAAGGTGCTGTTGATCCGCGCGGGCGAGAAGCTGTTCGCCGAGGGCGGCATCCACGGCGTCTCGATGCGCGAGATCGCTGCCAAGGCTGGACAGGGCAATCATGCCGCGGTCCAGTATCACTTCGGTTCGCGCGAGGGGCTGGTTCAGGCGATCTTCGACTTCCGCATGGAGCAGATGGAGCAGATGCGCGGCGACATGCTCGACGCGCTTGAGCGCCGGGGGCTAACGCGCGATGCCTGGGCCATCCTAGAAATCGTGATGCTGCCGCAGCTCCAACTCGATGGTGGGGCCAACACCTCCTACGGCAACTTCCTGTCGCAGTACCTGCTCAGCTACGAATGGGGCGATTTCGGCATCTTCGGACACGAGGCGCCGCCGAACCTGGCGCGCACGTTGTGGCTTCTGGGCGAGCGTGTGGCCTACCTACCCTCGCCCGTCGCGCAGCGCCGCCTGGTCAGCGTCAGCCTGATGTTCCTCAATCTGCTGGTCCACAAGGGCCGGTTTGATTCGCGCGAGACGACCGAGGGCTTCGACGCAGCGCTGGCCGACACGATGGAACAGATCGTCACCGCCATGTGCCTGCCGCTGCGCGTCCAGCCCTGAACGAGAACATGGAACGAAGGAGAGGCCCATGACCGCAGCAGCCATCGACGGCATCCGGCTCGATCCGGGCGAGACCATCGACTGGATCGTGTTCGACCGGCCCGAGGCAGCCAATTCCTTCAGCGCGGCGATGCTGGCGCGGTTTTCCGCTGTGGTCGACGATCGCGCGGCCAATGGTGCCCCCGTGATCGGTATCCGCGCCGCCGGCAAGGGTTTCAGCGCGGGCATGGACCTGGGCGAATATGATCCCAGCGGCTCGATCACCGACGACGTCCTACGCCTGTCCTCCTATGTCGAGCGCTGGAAGGCGCTTCTGCGCCATCCCAAGCCGATCGTCTTCGCGGTGCACGGCTACTGCATAGGCGTGGCCGCGCAGCTCGCCTCCTTCGCCGACATCGTGGTGGTCGCCGAGGATGCGCGGATCTCCGAGCCGACCATCCCGATCGGCGGCGGCTTCATCGCGCCGGCCTGGGTGAGCGAGGTGGGAGCGCGCCGCGCGAAGGAATTCGCCTTCCTGCCCGGAAATTGGATCGACGGCGTCACCGCTGCGCGCTGGGGATGGGCCAATGCCGCCGTCGCTACAGACGATCTGATCGCCTGCGTCGAGGCGCTGGCGGCGCGAATGGCGCTGGTGCCGCCGGGCGTGTTGGCGATGAAGAAACGCTCGATCAACCGCGCGCTGCTGGCTGGCGGCTTCGAAACGGCGCTGGCGGCTGTGGCGGAGAGCGACGCTGTCCTGCACGCCGATCCGCAAGTGAAGGTGATCCGCGACGACCTGCGCGAACAGGGCATCGGCAAGGTCAAGCCGCGCTTCGCCGGCGAAAGCTCGCACGAGATTTTCGCCCGCTACGCGACCTCGCAATCGACCTGAACAGACGGCGGCTTCTAGAGCCGCCATTCGGCGGGTTGAACGTCGGCTATGTCGGCGGCTTCAGCCGCAACGTAGGTAAGCGGCGCAGCGGCAGTAGCGACCAGATCCAGACATTCCCGCATTAATCTGTGAATGGCCGCTTGAGATAGGAACAGCCATTCGGATGGCGCCGAGCGGACGATCCGCCGCGCCCGACTGTAGCCGTTCGGACCGTCTTCAGCGTTTCCTAGAACCCGCCGTTCGTTCATGTCGCAAGAGATACTGCCACAATCCGGACATTTGCTGGATCGGCTTGCAACCACGCAGATGGTCGTGGGGACCGCGGCTTAATCTGGCCAAGCCCAATTGTTGCTTTCTGAGGCGGGCTCATGCCACTCTTGGATTCGTTCCGGGGGAGTATCGTCATGGCCGAGAAAGACCGCACAATCGTCGTTGCCCTCATCGGCGGTGTATCGACGCTCCTCGGGATCTACCTGACGTACGTCCTTAATAAACCATCCACTAATGTATCGCAGCAGACGGCCAATATCTCTCCGCCAGCATCACCGCAGACAGTCACCGCGCCGAAGCAAGTCGTAGGGCCGTCATCTCCAAAACCGGCTTTTATTGAGTCGTCTCCTGCAAGCAGTGCGGACGATGCAATTCGGATACTCGGATCGTCAAATCCGGCCGATCCTACGCCAGGGGCGTCGATAACCCTTGTCCCAGACCCCGAACCGGCGCCTGCATCTAAATTCAACCAACTGTATATTGGCCGAAGGTTTGACGTCCAAATGATTTCATGCTTAGCAACGCCAATCGCAAGCTGCACAGTCCGTGTCACCGCAAAGGCTTCAGGACCTTGGGGGGTGACTAGCGCTAACTATTTTACGTCGTACAAACACGGAAAGATCAAAGCATCAACGATCAAGGATGGCGACGATTTATATATGGTAGCTGATCAAGGAAACGTCATTCAGTTCGATAAGGGTGTATCCCAAGATCTCACTGTCAATTTCGACCAGTCCGTCGACCCCGCAGACATTCAATCGTTGGAGATGTATGTCGGGCATTGGACGGCCAACGTGCAGGGATTTCAACCGATCTGGAAATAGCGGGCCGATTGGATCGAGCAAGGTATATGAACGGCAGCTCGCTTCGGTTACATGCCGATCGCGGTCTGTCGTTTAACGGCCGGCCTTGATCGCACCTGACCTCCGGAGCGATCAAGCGTAAATGTCTGGTCCTGATGGAAGCCGTCGTCGGCAAAAGCCACCGGGAAGCACCGGAATGTCCCAAACTAGGTCGCTCGTGCTGACCAAAGCGGGGGTGATTGAAGGCTGCTTATGACAACTCAGCGTCGCTCGGTGAACGGCGGCTCTTGGATCGGTGGGGCGGTGACGAAAACAGTGATTCAATCATCACCAACTTCGAGCCGGTACGCTGCTCCTGGCCTACCTCCGGCTGGTCGCGCTTAGATGGTGGAGCGGCGTCGGCTAGTTCATGATCCGCTATGGCCGAACTTAGGTCTCAGGATCGTCGCGCCATCCCGCAACTGATCAAGGTGATCGGACCAGTGCTGCATCATGCGGACACGTTCCTCCCAGTACTGAGCACGCGCATATGCCCGACGGATGGAATTGCCGTCCGCATGGGCGAGCTGACGTTCAATCGCATCGGGGTTCCAGCAGCCCATTTCGTTGAGCAATGTCTCCGCCAGCGCACGGAACCCGTGGCCGGTCATCTCGTCCTTGCCGTAGCCTAGTCTGGCAACGCCGCGTTGATCGTGTTGTCCGACATCGGGCGCTCGACCGAGCGGAGCGAGGGGAAGAGGAACGGGCTGTAATCCGCGTCGTGCTCGATTTCCGTCAAGATGGTCAGTACTTGTCTAGATAGCGGGACACCGTGAGGCCGCCGCATCTTCATCTTGTGACCCGGTATGGTCCAAACTCTCTTCTGAAGATCAAACTCGCTCCATTCGGCCCAGCGCAACTCGCCGGGGCGGACGAAGACATGTGCTAGCAATCGCAACGCCGTTCGGGTGAGACCATGGCCATCGTACTCGTCGATCGTTCGCAGCAAAGCACCAGCTTTGACCGGGGTGGTGATCGCAGCCCTATGGGTACTCTTGGGGGTTATCAATGCGCCACGAAGACCCGAGGCGACATCCTGCTGGGCGCGAGCGGTGGCGATTGCGTACCTGAAACCTGACTGGATGCGGTTCGCGCCCGATTAGCGGTGTCGTAGCGCTTGGTCGCTTCGATCTTCCGCAACGCCAACAGCAGCTCGTGTGCAGAGATCTCGCGGATGGGGCGTTTTCCGATCGCCGGATAGAGCTTGGAGAGGAGCCATCGCGCTTTCTTGACCGTCATGGCTGCAGCGTCTTCAGCCGCTATCTTTGCTAGCCACTCATTCGCCACCGCTTCGAAGGTATGCGCTGCTGCTAGAGTTTTAGCGATCTTCTCCAGCTTGGCATGTTCGACCGGATCAACGTCCTTGGCGAGCAACCGCCTGGCATCGAGCAATCGTTCTCGCGCCTCTCCGAGCAGAAGCTCCGGCCAACGCCCGAACGTGATGGTTTTCTGTTTGCCGAGAAATCGGTAGTTCATGCGCCAGACGCGCGAGCCGCTCGGTTCGATCAGCAGATAGAGGCCATCGCGGTCGCCGAGCTTGTAGGGCTTATCTTTGGGTTTCGCACGCGACACTTGGGCCGCATTTAGCCCGGATTTCTGCCGTTTCCGTTCATCATGATGGTATGATTCCCAGCGCTTCGGCGGGGCTACCATCAAATCCTCCATCATAGCGGTGAGATTTGGTGAAATGGCCCGAACCTGACTGAGCCATATTACAACGCAAAAATGGCGGAAAACAGCCACTTATGCGCCGCCCTCGGATCTTCTGAGAAGCAAAAATGGAGGCCCGAGCCGGAATCGAACCGGCGTATACGGATTTGCAGTCCGCTGCGTCACCACTCCGCCATCGGGCCTCGTCGGGCGGATGCATCGCTCCGCGTCGCTCGCGTGCCCGGTGGTGCGGGTCGCGAGGAGGGGGCCTGTGCCATGGGGCTGGTATGGGGTCAAGAGACCTCTTGCCGCGCTGGCGGCTCAGCCGTGCAGGCGTACCACGATGTTGGCGGCGTAGCGGCGCCGCCCGCTTGCCTCGGCGAGCTTGACGTGGAGCACGCGGGCGCGGGTCGTGTCGGTCCAGCGGCGCTCGGGCGCACAGTGGCACTGCACCTCCACGCTCTCTCCCACGCCGATGTGCTTGACGACGGGGAGCCAGCCGAAGTGCATGCCGGCACTGCCCGGGTGCCACGCGGCGTGGATGGCGTCGAGCCGGGTCGCACGCACCAAGCGCCGGGTCGGCTCGAACAGAATGCCCATGCCCACCATGCTCCAGGATACCTGCGTGTTGTTGACGACGTGGACGGAAAGGAGATCCCAGAAATCGTATTGCGGCGGCTGGCTGCTCGCCGTGACGTGTGGAACCGACTGGCTGGTCCAGGTCGAACGCGCTCGGGTAGCGGCCAGCGACAGGGCGCTGGTGAATAATGCGGACAAGCCGGTGCGAACGGCTTCCGACCGGGGCGACCAGGGCAGCATCGCCCGCTAGCTTGCCGGCAAATGTTAACGCAACGTATACTTGTGAACGCGAAAAGGGCTGGAATTTGCCTAGATCGCCGCAATTGCGTCACTCGCGCTGCATCTCTGGGTGGTTTCCCGGTGAAGGATTGTGGCTCGTCCGTGCGCCGAGGCTTACCATCGGCGAAAGCCGCGGTATGCCGGCAGAGGCGCTCGAAGGCGATTTAGCTGGCAGCGGACCGGTGGAGGCGAATGGCATGATCCTGGGTGTAGTGCTGGCGGGCGGGGAATCGAGCCGGTTCGGCAGCGACAAGGCGCTCGCCGAGTTGAATGGCCGCACGCTGCTAGCTCTGGCGGTCGATGCGCTGAGCGGCTGGTGCGAGCATGTCGTCGTCGCCGGCCGCGCGGTCGCGCCGGCGCCGACGCTGCCCGATTGGCCGCGTGCCGGGATGGGGCCGCTGGGCGGGCTTGCCGCGGCGCTGCACCTCGCACTCGACGATGGGTACGACGCCGTGCTCAGCTGCGGTGTCGATGCCGGCATACTGCCCGAAAACCTGCCCGCGCTGCTCGGCGAAGGTCCGGTCTGCCTTGCCGCCCAGCCGGTGATAGGATTGTGGCCGACCAGCGTCGTTCCGGCGCTGGAGGGGCTGCTACACAGCAGCGAGCGTCATTCGCTCTATCGCTTTGCGGAGATTGTCGGCGCTCGCCGGATCGACCTGGCCGCACCGGTACCCAACATCAACACGCCCGCCGACCTGACCGCCATCGTTCGAGATCCGCGGCCGTTGTGACCGCGGGTCGGCCGTGCCTCAATGCTGCAGGCGGGCGGGCGACGCCTCGTTCGTGTCGTGGACAGGGCGCAGTATCGTGGCATCGCCATCGAGATCGATCGCATGCCCGTCGTTCGGTACGTTGAGCTGATAGCCGCCGCCCGTCGTATCGATGCAATCGTGCAAGCCGACAAGGGCCAGCTTGCGGCGCAGACGTGACATGTGGACGGCGATGCTGTTGGTCTCCGGTACGAAACCCATCCGCCACACGTCGCGGATCAGGGTTTCCTTGCTGACGGTCTTGTTGGGTGTCTCGCCAAGGCGCCACAGGAGTGCGAACTCGCGCGGGTTGAGGCCGAGGGACTTGCCGCGCCGAAAGGCGGCACGGGCGAACAGGTCGAGTAGGAGCGAGCCCAACCGCTGTTCGCGCGGCATCCAGCGGCTCTGCTCGAGCACGCGGTTCGCTCGAGCGTCAAGCTCGACGATGTCGGTGCCGTTACCCAACGCGTCCGCGAAGCCCGCCCGCAGCAGCATCGCGCGCTGTTCGACGCTGTCGATGCCAAGCACCAGTAGCAGGCGACGTTCCCCCGGGCTGACCGCTTCAAGACGCGCGATCGCCCCGACGCAATCGACCGCCGCAAACGGCAGCAGGCCGATGGCGCCGAGGTTCGGATCGGCGCTATCTTCCAGCGTCCAGCCGCAGCGTCGCAAGTCGCATTCGATCGGCAACCTGCTGTGTGAAAGCCATCGGAAGCGCGTCTCCGCGCCAGTCTGTCGGACCATTTGCCCCACGTTATCCCCGCCTGTTGACCCCTTATTCATGGCCAGAAATTGGGGTGGCGGGGGGCTGCGGGACAACACCTATATTATTACAGAGAGACCCTGTGAAATATACTTAAGTGCCGAAAACCAACGTGTCTTTTCTCAAGCCGCGGGGGTGTTGACCCCCATCGACGAGAGGTAGCGCTTCACGTTACGGGCCGCTTGGCGCAGCCGCTGCTCGTTCTCGACCATGGCGATGCGCACGAAGCCTTCGCCGTCCTCGCCGTAACCCACGCCCGGCGCCACCGCGACTTCCGCATGGGTGAGGAGCTGCTTGGAGAATTCCAGGCTGCCCATGTCCTTGAGCGCGGGCGGCAGGGGTGCCCAGGCGAACATCGAGGCCTTGGGGCTGGGAATGTCCCACCCGGCCCGGCCGAACGCCTCGACCAGCACGTCGCGGCGCTTCTGGTAGAGCTCGCGGTTCTTCTGGACGATGTCCTGCGGGCCGTTGAGCGCGGCACAGGCAGCGGCCTGGATCGGCGTGAAAGCGCCGTAATCGAGATAGGACTTCACGCGCTTGAGCGCCGCGATCAACTTGGCGTTGCCGACCGCGAAACCCACGCGCCAGCCGGCCATCGAGAAGGTCTTGCTCATCGAGGTGAACTCGACCGCGACGTCCTTGGCGCCGGGCACCTCGAGGATCGAGCGGGTCGGGTTGCCGTCGTAGTAGAGCTCGGAATAGGCAAGATCGGACAAGATCCAGACCTTGTTCTCCTTCGCCCAGGCGACCAGCCGCTCGTAGAACGCGAGGTCGACGGTCTCGGCCGTGGGGTTCGAGGGGTAGTTGACGATAAGGATCGAGGGGCGTGGCACGGTGAACGCCATCGCCCGGTCGAGTGAATGCCAGTAGCGCTCGTCCGGCGTCGTCGGCACCGAGCGGATCGTAGCGCCGGCAATGATGAAGCCGAAGGTGTGGATCGGGTAGCTGGGGTTGGGCGCCAGCACCACGTCGCCAGGTGCGGTGATCGCGGTGGCAAGGCTGGCCAGGCCCTCCTTGCTGCCCATCGTCATCACCACTTCGGTCTCGGGATCGAGATCGACGTTGAAGCGGCGGCCATAGTAGTTGGCCTGCGCGCGCCGGATGCCGGGGATGCCCGATGATGCCGAGTAGCCATGGGCGTCGGGCTTCTGCGCAACCTCGCACAGCTTGTCGATGACGTGCTGGGGTGGGGGCAGGTCCGGGTTGCCCATGCCGAGGTCGATGATGTCCCTACCGGACTGACGTGCCGCGTGCCGCATCGCATTGACTTCGGCGATGATATAGGGCGGCAGTCGCTTGATGCGGTAGAACTCTTCGGACATTGGACCTTTCCAGTTGTTGCGCGCTCGGGCCGGAGCGGGCGTTTCCCATATCAGGGTTTGCCGCGGCGGGAAGCCTTGTGTTTGCGCAGCCCCGCCGGCCGTCGAATGGAAACGACGCGAAGCAGGGATTTGCCGCCTGGAGACTCGACAGGAATCATCTGGGTCGGCACATCGGGCACAACTCACCAGGAGGCCTTCCGAGATGGCGATCGACGCCAGCGAGCTGTTTACCGATGTCGTCAAGGGCCAGGCCGAGAGCGTGGCGTCCCTGTTCGGAGCGCTGACCCCGGCGCCAGGATCGCCAGAGGCCGAGACGGCAGTGCATTGGGCCGAGATCGCCGCGCGCATGCATGCGATCTGGACCGACTATCAGGTCGAGCAGCTCGGCAAAGCCAAGGATGCTCCGCCGCGTTTCGCCGATCCGCTGAAGTGGGTCTCCACTGCTGAAGCGGTTTTCCGGCAGCTTCCCTTCGCCAACCCGCAGGTGCAGCAGAAGCTGTGGGAGGACGGGCTTGCCCTCACCACCGCAGTACTGGGGCAGTTCGGCATCGGCTCCGCCATGGGCGAGGCGAGGGCGGCCGAACCCGAGCTGCCGCGCCAGGATCGCCGCTTCGCCGACCCCGAATGGCGCAAGCAGCCGTTTTTTGCGCTGCTGCATCAGCTCTACCTGATGGGCAGCGAGCAGGTCGTCGGCATGGCCGAGGCGGTCGAGGGGTTGGAGCCCGCGCGAAAGGCGCAGCTCCTGTTCGCGACGCGTGCGCTGGTCGATGCGCTGAGCCCGGCAAACTTTCCGCTGACCAACCCCGTCGCCTTGGAAAAGGCGGCGCAGACCAAGGGCGAGAGCCTGGTCCGCGGTTTCGAGAACCTGCTCGACGACATGCGCAAGGGCCAGCTCACCCACACCCGGCCAGGCGCCTTCGTGCTTGGCGAGAACATCGCGGTGACGCCGGGCAAAGTCGTGTTCGAGACGCCGCTGTACCAGCTGATCCAGTACACGCCGACGACCGGAAGGGTCTTGGAGACCCCGCTCGTCATCTTCCCGCCGTGGATCAACCGCTTCTACATCCTCGATCTCAACGCCAGGAAAAGCTTCGTGCGCTGGGCAGTCGAGCAGGGGATCAGCGTGTTCATGGTCTCGTGGAAGTCGGCCGACGCCTCGATGGCCGACCTCGTGTGGGACGATTATATCGCCGCGCAGATCGAGACGATCGACCATGTGCGCGGCCGGCTCGGAGTGCCGTCGGCCCACACCGTCGGTTATTGCGTGGCCGGCACGACGCTGGCGGCCACGCTCGCCGTGCTGGCGCGCAAGGGCGAGGCGGACAAGGTCGCCAGCGCCACCTTCTTCACCGCCCAGGTGGACTTCGAAGAGGCCGGCGATCTCAAGCACTTCGTCGACGACCAGCAGATCGACGCGCTGGGCCGCTTGTCTCCTGAAGGCTACCTCGACGGGCGCTACCTTGCCGCGACGTTCAATGCGTTGCGCGGCAACGACCTGATCTGGAACTACGTCGAGAACAACTACCTCAAGGGCGAGGATTACCCGGCGTTCGACTTGCTGCATTGGAATGGCGACGTCACCAACCTGCCGGCGCGCTGGCATCGCGACTATCTGCGCGACCTGTATCGCGACAATCGGCTGGTCGTACCCGATTCGCTCAATGCGTGCGGGGTACCCATCGACTTGCGCCGGATCGCGACGCCGGTCTTCATCCAGGCCGGGCGAGAGGATCACATCGCACCGCCGCACAGCGTGTGGAAGCTGACGCGCTACGTGAAAGGTCCGTGGCGGTTCCTGCTCGCCGGCTCTGGCCACATCGCCGGGGTGGTCAATCCGCCTGGCTCGGGCAAATACCAGTACTGGACCAACGAGGGCCGACCCGAGAGCATCGCCGAATTTATCGATGGCGCCGCCGAGCATCCCGGAAGCTGGTGGTCGCACTGGTCCGAATGGTTGCGCGGACTGAGCGACAAGGAGGTGTCTGCGCGCGGCAAGCGCCGGCCCGGCGGGAAGGGCGACAAGGTGATCGAGGATGCTCCTGGGCGCTACGTAACTTTGCGGTAACAAAGAAATTTCCAGAAATTGCTGCACTGCAACAATATTTGTGCGATGCAACATAAGCCTGTTGACTTCGCGTTTGCGAAAGCATATTTTGCACCGCAACAACGATGAGGCGACTCGTTGCCTGGCGCTTCGCACACGGCGAGGCGGGGCGGGCGGTCGCACAGTCAATGGCGAGTGTGCATGGCCGCGAGCGAAGATTTCAAGGATGAACCAGCAGCATCGGTGGCAGCGCCGTCCGATGATGCGCTAAATGCAGCGGCACTTGCCGCAGTCTCATCAGCGGCGGCAGTCGATGCTCCCGCTACGGCTGGCAAGCCGCGGACCAAGCCAAGCGTTGCTCTGCAAACCAGCGTGGCGCCGGTGGCACTTGATCCAGCCGTTTCCACCGAAGCGCCCAAGGTGGTGGAGGAAGCTCCCGTGGCGAAGCGGCGTGGCCGTCCGCCGAAAGCGGCCGGCCTGGCCAAAGCGCCTGCCATCCAGCCGACGGTAGCCCCCAAGGCGGCGGCGCAGGCGGCGACGATTAAGGCGCCCAAGGTTCCGGCGCCCAAGCCCAAGCCTGTCGTTCCGGCCAAGCCGGCTGCGGCGGCTGCAAGAAAAGTTCCGGCCAAGCCGCCGCTGCCTGCGAAGGTCGCGCCGATCAAGTCGGCACTCAAGCCCGCAAGGGCGGCGCCCCGACCGGCGGCAGTTCCCCGGTCGGCAATAGAGGCAGCGGCAAGCAAGACCGCGCCCAAAGCAGAAAATACGTTCGCAGGACTTTTCACCCCCTTCATCCTCAAGGATACGACAATGGACATGAGCGCTAATTTCACGGGTCTCCAGGACGCCGTCTCCGAAGCTCAGGGCAAGGCCAAGGCCGCTTTCGAAAAGGGCACGGCAATGCTCGGCGAAGTCACCGAATTCACCAAGGGCAATGTCGAGGCCGTGATGGAATCGGGCAAGATCTTCGCCGACGGCGTGCAAGGCCTCGGTTCGGAACTGGTCAGCGAGGGACGCTCTGCGTTCGAGACGATGACCGCCGACATCAAGGAACTGGCCGCGGTCAAGTCGCCGACCGACTTCTTCAAGATCCAGGGCGACATGGCGCGCAAGAACTTCGACAGCGCGGTCGCGTACGGCTCGAAGAACAGCGAAGCCATGCTCAAGCTGATGAGCGACGTCTTCGCGCCGATCTCGGGCCGCGTCAGCGTCGCCATGGAAAAGGCGCGCGCTGCCGCCCCGACCAGCATTACTCCCACGTTCTGAGCGCATCCCCTTTTCGGGGGGAGTCGACCGGATGAAAGTGCTGTGGGCGGCCGGACAGGGTATCCTGTCCGACCGCCCGAGCGTCGTGGCGGCAATTCTTCCGCGCGGCATCTTGTCGTTCGCCGCTCGGGTACGATATTCTGGCCGTCATGAATTCCCTTGTTTCCGAGTCCGACCGCCCCGGTCCCGCGCCGCTGATCGCATGGCCCGTCCCTCTGGCGCGCGCCGTCGCAGCCGATGAGGGCGGTGGCTCGGACGGCGATGGCGGTGACCAGCAAGTCGGCATCGCCACCAAGACCCGCGCCAAGCCCAAGAAGCCGAGCCAGTTCAAGGTCCTGATGCTGAACGACGATTACACCCCGATGGAATTCGTGGTGATGGTCCTCAAGCGCTTCTTCAACATGGATCTCGAGCAGGCGACGCGGGTGATGCTCCACGTCCACCAGAAGGGCGTGGGGGTCTGCGGCATCTTCCCTTACGAAATCGCCGAGACGAAGGTGAACCAGGTGATGGACTTCGCCCGGCAGAACCAGCATCCTCTGCAGTGCACGCTGGAGAAGGCCTGACCCTGAAAGGTCGGACCATAGCACGGCGAATCATGGCGAATCATCGGGCCGTGTTGCTGCGGGTGGGGAGCAGTGAATGTCCGTCGAAATCCTGATTCTGGCCTGGGGCGCAGTCCTGCTGATCGTGCAGATCTTTCTAGCCGGCCATCTCAAGACCCGGCAGTACGGGGCGGACTGGAACATCGGCCCGCGCGACGAACCGTTGCCGCCGCTCAATCCCGTCGCGGGCCGCGCTGCGCGTGCGCAGGCTAATCTGTTCGAGACCTTCCCCGTTGCCGTGGTTGCGCTGGTCGGCGTGGTCCTGGCCGGACGGACCAGCGAATTGACCATGATCGGCGGCTGGCTGTGGCTGGCAATGCGGGTGGTTTACGTGCCGATCTACCTCGCCGGCATCAAGGGGCTTCGCACCGTCGTCTTCCTCGTCAGCGTGCTCGGGCTGGCGATGGTGCTGTGGCCGCTGCTTACCCTCTGATTTTACGTTCGACCGTGCCGATTTGCCTGCCACGTCGGGCAAAGCGGAACCGCAGGGCGACAAGGGCCTTTCCCGTAGTGCACCTTGTCGTTAGAGCCAGATGACCAACGTCAACCAGCTCTAAGGCCGGGGACGACCAGCGAGCGAACACGACTACGTGAAGTTTCTCACCGCCATCGACCGATATATCCTGAGGCTGACGCTGATGCCGATGCTCGGCATCTTCGTGCTCGCCGCATCGCTGCTGGTGATGGACAAGATGCTGCGCCTGTTCGACTTCGTCGCGACGGAAGGCGGCCCGATCGGCGTCGTCTTCAAGATGCTGGCGAACATGCTGCCCGAATACGCCAGCCTTGCGATCCCGCTCGGCCTGATGCTCGGCATCCTGCTCGCCTTCCGCAAGCTTGCGACCAGCAGCGAGCTCGACGTGATGCGCGCCGTCGGGCTGAGCTACACGCGCATGCTGCGGGTGCCATACATGATCACCGTGGTCATGGTGATTTGTAACTTCCTCATCGTCGGCTACCTGCAGCCGCTGGCGCGCTACTACTACGAGGAGCTCAATTACGAGCTCAAGTCCGGCGCGCTCGGTGCCTCGATCAAGGTCGGTGAGTTCACCGCGCTCAAGGATCGCATCGCGCTGCGCATCGACGAGAGCAAGGATGACGGACGCCAGTTGATGGGCATCTTCGCGCGCGTCGCCAACCAGAAGGGCCAGGTGCTGTCGATCTCGGCGCGCGAAGGGCGCTTCCTGGCGCTCAAGGGCCAGCCCGACACCATCATCCTGCGGCTGGAGCAGGGCCAGATCATCCAGGACATGCCCGGCAAGATGCCGCGCGTGCTCAGCTTCACCCGCCACGACCTGCCGATCGAGCTGCCGCAGATCGAGAAGTTCCGCCAGCGCGGCGGGCAGGAGCGCGAGTACCTGCTGCCCGAGCTGATGAAGCTGGGCTGGAACAAGGACCTGCCGAAGGAAGAGCGCGTCTCCAGCCAGGCCAACTTCAACTACCGCATGGTCGAGGTGGTGATGATGCTGCTGCTGCCGCTGCTGGCGGTGGCGCTGGCGATCCCGCCCAAGCGATCGACTTCGGCTCTAGGCCTGTTCGTGTCGATCGTGATGGTGGTCGCATATCACAAGATCAACCAGTACGCGAACGACGTCGCCTCGCTCGGCCGAATGAGCCCGACCCTGGGTCTGTGGGGGCCGTTCCTCGTCTTCGCGGTGCTGATCGTGTGGATGTACTGGCGCGTCGCCTATGTGCCGGGCGGCCAGGCGATCGGCTGGCTCGAGACAGCGTCCGCCAAGGTGGTCAAGCGCTTCAAGTCGCTGTTGCGCCGCAATCGCCGCGGCCCGATCCTGCCGATGCCTGCGGACGCCAGCTGATGAACGTAGAATTCTTTCCGTCGCGGACCCTGACCGGCTACCTCGCGCGGCTGTTCGTCACCCGCATCCTGGCAGTGCTGGTGATGCTGGTCCTGGTGCTGCAGGTGCTCGACCTGCTGGGCGAGAGCGGGGACATCCTGGCCCATCCCGGCAACGGGCAGATGCAGCTGCTTTACTACGTTTCGCTGCGGGTGCCGCAGCTGATCGCGCGGTTCCTGCCCTATTCGGTGCTGCTGGCGACGATCATCACGCTGGCGACGCTCAACCAGAACAGCGAAGTCATCTCGATGAAGGCGGCGGGACTGTCCGCGCACCAGGTGCTGGCGCCGCTGGTGCTGACGGCGCTGGTGATCTCCGCCTTCAGCTTCGCCTTCAACGAGCGGGTGGTCACTCGCGCCACGTCGACGCTCGATGCCTGGTCCGCGGTCGACTATGGGCCGGTCCCCAAGGATTCGGGCGCGCGCACCAACCTGTACCTTTCGGACGGGCGCGACCTGCTGCTGGCGCAGGCATTGGAGACCACCCCGTCCGGCCTGGCGCTGAACGGCGTCACCTTTTACCGCCGCGACGCGAACGACATGATCGTCGAGCAGCTGCGCAGCGCGCGCGCGACCTACGCCAGGCCCGGCTGGAAAATGGACAAGCCGGTGCGCTTCGACGTGGCGGGCACCGTCACCACCCAGCTCGCGTCCGCGACGGTGGCGCCGGGCGTCACGCCCGAGAAGCTGCTGATCGCCAAGGTCGATGCCGACGGGCAGGACATCTTCACGCTGGCCGGCTCGATCAAGGCGATGAAGATCGCCGGCCGCCGCACCAGCGAGCTGGACTCCGCCTGGTGGCACAAGCTCTCCGGTCCGCTGTCCTCGGCGCTGATGCCGCTATTGGGCGCGATTGCCGCGTTCGGCCTCGCGCGTTCGGGCCAACTGCTCATCCGCGCGGTGATCGGCATGTCGCTCGGGTTTGCGTACTTCGTCTTCGACAATGCGGCGCTGGCGATGGGCAACTTCGGCGGCTACCCCCCGCTGATCGCCGCATGGGCGCCCTTCGTCCTGTTCGCCCTGATCGGCGAGACGGTGCTCATCCGTACCGAGGAATAGTCGGGGCGGGTCCTCGACCGGGCAGGGAGCCCGGCGAGGTTCGAGCGCATTCATCGACTTGCGCAGACGGCAGCCGCTCAGATCCAGCCTGCCGTCTGCGCCAGCAGCCACAGGCCGATCGCCAGGAACAGCAGCGCCGCCACCGTGCGGACCACGTTGAGCGGCACGCGCTTGATGATGGCATTGCCCAGGAACACAGCCGGCACGTTGGCGATCATCATGCCCAGCGTGGTGCCCAGCATCACCGGCACCACTTCGTGGAAGCGAGCGCCCAGCGCGATGGTCGCAAGCTGCGTCTTGTCGCCCATCTCGACCAGGAAGAAGGCGACGGCGGTGGCGACGAACGGCCCGAATCGGCTTGGCTTCTCCTCCGCGTCCTCGTCGAACTTGTCGGGGATCAGCGTCCAGCCGGCCATCAGGATGAAGCTGATCGCAACCGCATAGCGGAACCACGTGCCGTCGAGGAACGACGCGGCCTGCTCGCCCACCAAGGCGGCGAGGAAGTGGTTCGCGAGCGTCGCCACCAGGATGCCGCCGACCACCGGCCACGGGCGCTTGAAGCGGGTGGCAAGGACGATCGCGAGCAGCTGCGTCTTGTCGCCGATCTCGGCGAGCGCGACGACCGCGGTGGATGTGAGCAGAGCTTCCAAGGTATTTCTCCGGGGCCGGGCAGGACAAGCACGCAACGACGCGGACGAGACCCGCCCGGCCGAGCGGCATCGCCAGCGTAATTGGTCTCGCCCGGACGGTGACCCGTCCTCCCGTGCGCCACGGCCTCTCGGCCAAGTGTGTTGACGACGGGTCCTGCCGGGGCGGCAGGCGGCTACTCCCCAGATGACGGCTGCTCCTTACCGCCCGAGGGCGTAGCGGCGCAACGAAAAAGAAGGCCCGGCACGCCTGGGAAGGCGGCCGGGCCGGTCGAGGTGCCGTCGGGAGGGCAGGGGCCTCCCGGCCGAGGGTTGATGTCAGGCGATCGTCAGAACGCGACGGTCGCTTCGATGCCGTAGGTGCGCGGTGCGTTGAAGTTGCCGTAGTCGCCCAGGATATTGTTGACCGAGCCGGTGGTCAGGCTGGTGGTCGGCGCGCCGGGCAGGCTGTTCGACGGGTCCCGGCGGAACACGTACTGTTCGTTGAACAGGTTGCGCGCCCAGAGCGAGACCGTCAGCTTCTGGCCGGCATCGCTCATGGAAACGTCCGCCAGCGAGAGGCGGGCGTTGACCAGGAACGAGGCATCGGCCTTGGTCTCGAACTGGTCGAACGCCTGTGTCGCCTGCGAGTAGCTGCCGTCGATGTGGAACTTGACCGCAGCGTCGCGGGTGCCGATCGGGATCTCATAGTCGATCGAGCCGCTCGCCGCGTTGCGCGGGGTGAACGGGATGTAGAAGCGCTGCAGCACCGGCGTCGAGGTGACGCCGCCCACGATGAACGAGATCGGGACCAGCGGCACCTTGGTGTAGGTGTAGGCGTACGATGCGTTCAGCGTCAGGCCGTCGATCGGGCGCAGCGTCAGGTCTGCCTCGACGCCGTGGATTTTGGTGGTGCCGTCGGCATTGATCGTGCGCAGGACGTTGACGTTGCTGCCGGCCGCCGGCTGGATGTAGCTGATGTCGATCTGGCTGTCCTTGCGGTCCATGATGTAGGCCGCCACGTTGAAGCGCGCCTTGCGATCCCAGAAGTCTGCCTTCAGGCCGGCTTCGTAGGACTTCACGTCCTCGGGGTTGAACGCCTGGTAGTTGGCGGTGCGCGAGCTGGCGCCGCCGGCGCGATAGCCCGTGGCGTACTTGGCGTAGACGTGGATGCTGTCGCTCACGTCGTAGGCGATCGTTGCCATCGGGTTGAACCGGTGCCACTTCTTGTCGAGCGGGGCGTAGCCGTTGGCAGCGACGATCGCGGCCTTGGCCGGATCGTCGTAGTTCACGTTGCGGAAGTAGTGCAGGACGCCGCGCTTCTTGTCCTCGGTGTAGCGCGCGCCGACGGTGATGTGCAGCGCGTCGGTGGCGTTCCAGGTGGCCTGGCCGTAGGCGGCGTAGCTCTTCGACCACACTTCCGATGCGCGGTCGATCGAGCGGCAGCCCGGCTGCGAGCCGAAGCCGCCAGAACCGGTGCAGGGATCGAGGATCACGTAGACCGGCTGGCCGGCACCGTTGAGGTAGATGCCGTTCGAGTTGGGCGTGGCGGCGTCGTCGCTGACGTGCTCGTTGAAATAGAAGGCACCCACGACGTAATCGACCGAGCCCACGGTGCCGACTGCCTGCAGCTCCTGGCTGAACTGGCGCTGGCGCAGGCCGGCGAGGCTGTAGCGGCTGAACGCGCAAGGCGCGGCCTGCGTGCACGAGGCGGTCAGGTTCACCACGGGGACGCGGTGGGCGCCGCCCGAGTTGTCCCACTGGTCCACATCGACGCCGCGCCATGCGGTGATCGAACGCAGCTCGATCTCGGGCGAGACGGTCCAGCGCAGGTTGTTGGTGAACCCGTGGGTCTTGTCGACGCTGGGCTGCTGCGGCACGCCGATGTCGGCCACCTTCATGCGGCTGTCGCCATTGACGACCACGCCGGGGAGCAGCGGCTTAACCGTGCCGGTCAGCGTGGTGTAGGGCGCTCCGGGCAGCGAGCAGGCCGGCTGCGAGGCCTGGGTGCTGGCAGCGCAGTTGTTCGGGTTGTAGTTCAGCAGCTGGCTGTAGAACGGCGTGTTCTCGTCCTTGGCCACGTCGTAGGAGAAGTCGTTGGTGATGTCGGGCGAGATCTTCCAGCGGGCGGAGACGCGCAGCCCCCGGCGATCGTAGTAGTTCCAGCCCTTCGCGCCTGCCAGCGGGTTCTCGGTGGTGGCGCCCTGGTACTGCTTCACGCCGTCGATCTTCAGGCTGACGCCCATGAACTCGGGCAGGTTGATGTGCGCGCCGAGCGTGTGCGAGGCGTAGTTGCCGATGCCCCCGGTGATGCGGCCGCCGAACTCGCCGGTGGGCGCGGCCGAGACGATCGAGAGCGCGCCGCCCTCGGTGTTGCGTCCGAACAAGGTGCCTTGCGGGCCCTTGAGCACTTCGATGCGCTCCACGTCGAACAGGGCAGCGTTGAGGCCGTGCTGGCGGCCCAGGTACACGCCGTCGACGTAGATGCCGACGCCCTGCTCGCGGGCGGGCTGGTTGGCGTCGAGCGGCACGATGCCGCGGATGCCAATGGTGAGCGCCGACTGGCGAGCCTCGAACGTCGCGACGCGCAGCGACGGCACGGCGCCGTCGGCAAGGTCGTAAAGGCTCTGGACGTGGCGCTTCTTGATCTCTTCCTGATCCACTACCGAGATCGCGATCGGGGTCGACTGCAGGTTGGTCTCGCGCTTGGTGGCGGTGACGACGATCTCGGTCAGGCCGCTGCTGTCGTTGCCGCTGTCGGCGGTCGCGGCGTCGGCAGCGGCCTCGTCTGCGAAGGCGGTACCGGCGCTGCACATGAAGGCGATCGCGACGAGCGAGGTCGCATGCCGGAAGGCTGCACGAGTCATATTTCTTTATCCCTGTTCCTTGTCTGTCGCGACCGCTGCGCTGCACTGCGCCATCACCCGCTCCGACGGCGCAGCTAGGCGTCGGATATTGCCGTTTCGAGACATTCCCTTGACGGTTTTGTGGCAGTGCTGATTCTGTGGGGGGATTGTCTCAAGGCGGGTCGCCATGCGACGGAACGGCACGAAATTGTGCGCTGCACCGGGAACTTGCGGTGTGTCTGCACGGGACACTTGCAACGCGTTCAAATTCGCGAAAATACGTGGTAGGGCATGAGCTCTCCGCATGAGGGCGGCGAAGGAGATGACACGATGATGCGCCCGACGGCCCGCGCACTTGCCGCCGCCGCCACGATGCTTGCTTCCGGTCTTCCGGGCGCCACACTGGCCAGAACTCACACTCCCGCCGCCGCGACGGCTCCCGCTCCGGTGCGAACACCCGGTGCGATCGTCGGGCTGGCCGGCGACGACCGACTGGTCGAGCATCAGTACATCGAGAACGAGGTCGTGCCGATCGACGGCCGGATCGGCGTGCAGGCGACGATCGCCTTCGAGAATGGCGAGACGATCGAGAACGTCGCGGTGGGCGATTCGCTCGCCTGGCAGATCACGCCCAACAAGCGCGCCGACTTATTGTTCGTGAAGCCGCTCAACCCGGTGGCGCGGACCAACATGACGGTCATCACCAACCGGCGGACCTACTTCTTCGACTTGTCCGCCTCGCCCAAGGCGCGCCCGCTCTACATGCTGCGGTTTACCTACGCAGTGCCGTATAGGCCGCCGGTACCCGCGTACCAATCCGTCCCCGCGCAAGCCACAGCGGCGCCGCTGCCGGCAAAGGCCGCCAAGGGCCGCGCGCGCCGGGCTGCGCGGATGAAGGAAGCGCAGATCGCCGCCGCGGACGTGGCGACGCAGGACATCCCGCTGACGCAGCCGGAGCCGATGGCCGAGCTCGCGCCCGCACCGGCCCGCGAATACGCGCCCGCTCCGGTCGCCGCTGCAGCGCCGCCGCCTGCGATGATCGCCAAGCCGGCGCCGACGCCCGTTCGCAAACCAACGCCGGCAATGATCCCGGCACCGACCAAGGTGGCGGCCGCCAAGCCCGCGCCGACTCCGGCGCCTGCTGCGGTCAAGCCGCCGCCCGCGTTGACGGCGTCCACTCCGTCGCCGACGCCGATCGAGGGTGCTGTCGATGGCGCCGCGTTGAACTTCGCGTGGACGCGCTCGGGCACTTCGCGCCTGCTGCCGGCGCGGATCTATGACGACGGCGCTTCGACTTACATGCTCTGGTCTGAAAAGGCGGAAGTGCCCAAGATCCTGGTTCGCGACAGCAAGGGCTACGACGTTCAGGTTCCCTATACGCTGCAAGGGTCGACAATCGTCCTCGCGATGGTGCCGCGCACGATCGTGCTGCGCGCCGGCAAGGCGCGCGCCATGGTCGAGAATGCGCGCGGCGGCATCCTCGCGTCGCCACGGCCGCCCGTCGCCACTTACGAAACCGCGGGCGGAAACTAAGCGTGACGCAGCCTACCTCGCCGCTGGAGCCTGACGACGTCGTGGGGGCGAAAGGCGAGGCCTGGCAGGACGAGCCGGGGCGTGGTCAGATCATCGAGTTCCCGCCGCGCCCCGTCGGGCCCTATCCGCCACCTTTGTCCGAAACCCAGCGTGTCCGCGTGCTTTGGCTCGGAGGGGCGGCAGTGGTGGCATTCGCGCTGGTTGGCGGCGCCCTGTGGTGGCGGCTGGCATCGCCGCGCCCCTCCTCGACGGCTCTCGATCTGCCCGCCTCCTCCGCTCCGCGCCTGCCTGCGCCGTTGTCGCTCGATACCGCCGTGCCGCCTGCCGAAGCGAGCGAGCCGGCTGCCGACGCCACCGGCGCTCCGCCGAATGGCGGTTTGTCGCAGCTTCCCGCGCCCGACCTGGCGCCGGTGCTGGCCACTCTGCCGGACGACGATCCGATCGTGCCGGTGGCGCCTGGAGCCGCATCGCCGCCAAGTTCCACTACCGCCCGCAGTGGCAGCGCCACTCTGGTGTTCGATTCGGGCACGGGTCCAGGCGTCGTCGTCGCCGGCACCGGACCCGCCGCTTCGGTCATCGAGCCTGGCGCCGCGCGCGGTCGCGACCTCTCGGCCACGGTGAGCAAGGGCACGCTGGTGCCCGCCATTCTCGAAACGCCGATCGACGGTGCCAAGCCGGGGTTCGTGCGCGCGATGGTAGCCACCGACGTGCGCAGCTTCGACGGGAAGACCCTGCTCATCCCGCGCTCTTCGCGGCTTTCCGGGCGGTACACGGTCAAGACCACCGCCGGGCAGCAGCGCGCCTACGTCAGCTGGACACGGCTGGTCCGTCCCGACGGGCGGTCGAGCGCCATCAATGCGCCGGGTGGCGGATCGGCGCCGCTGGTCTCGGTGGTGGGTTCGCTCGCCACCGGCAGCGGCAAGGATGCCGTCCGCCTGCGCCAGGGGGAGCCGATCCGCGTCTTCGCGGCGCGCGATCTCAATCTCTCGTCGAGGCGTTAGGGCTGGTTCCGAGAGTTCTCGCCAGATCGTTCCGAGGCATCAGGCCTCCACCGGCACGCCGCCCTTGACCTCGATGCTCCATTCCAGCCCCAGGCTGTCGGCAAGTGCCTTGAGGTCCTTGCCGATGCTGGCGCTGTAGAGCGCCTGCGCGGGTTCCTCCAGGCGCAGCACCAGGGCGCCGTCGCGGATGGCAAGGCCGGTCATGGCAAGGCCGCGCTCGGTGCCACCCGTCAGGCGCCGGCAGAGACGCACCGCAAGCCCCCAGCCGATCGCGCGATCGAGGTCCTCGCGCTCGGCGAGGCGGGTGAAGGGGGCGGGAATCTCGGTCAGGCCCGAGTTCGCCAGCACCGCCATCGCCATCATCGCGCGGCCGCGCATGTCGATGCCGATCCAGCGCTTGCGCAGCGCCCAGGTCATCGCCTCCTCGCTGCGCAGGTTCGGCTCGGTCCGCATCGCGGCCAGTGCGAGCAGGCTGGCAGCGGTGCGCAAGTCGCCATCGGCGTTGGAATCGCGGCAGGCCGGTGCGGTCCAGAAGGCGATGCGCTGCGCGTCTTCCAGCGAGGCGCGAGCACCTTGCGCGAACGACGCGACGCTCGCCAGCATCGGGTTCTCCTGCTGGACGTGCGCCGGGAGCTGCATGTGCAGCAACCCCTCGCGCAGGCCCCAGGATGAGAACACCAGCGCCGAAGGTCCCAGCGCCTCGATCAGTTGCACCATCAGCGCGGCGGCATCGGGAAGGGTGGCAAGCCGCGCCGAGGAGATGCGCGGGTCT
>Ga0207658_10000421_pt1 | contig 40143 bp, 41 predicted proteins | sample KBSS33metaG_FD_184322 | JGI IMG/M metagenome (GOLD analysis project Ga0207658, IMG submission 184322) | Switchgrass rhizosphere microbial communities from Kellogg Biological Station, Michigan, USA - KBS S3-3 metaG (SPAdes) (version 2) | ecosystem: Host-associated > Plants > Roots > Rhizosphere...
ATCGCCGTTTAGCGCGTTACCCCATCCAGACGGGGGAGTTTTGAAACGGCATATCCACGTCAATGACGCGCTTAACCAAAACGCTATTGTTCACGGACGACGAGATGGGTTCCCGCTTTCGCGGGAATGACGGGGTGTTAGAGGAACTTCGACGACTTCCCACCCCCACCCTTTTTCGTCATCCCAGCGCATGCTGGGATCTTGGCAAGGCCAGGTCCGCCCCTGCGGCCTGGATATCCCAGCCTTCGCTGGGATGACCGGAGAAATCGCCAAAACCGCGCGCAAACGCATTGAGCGCCCGGTCGGTGCCGACCGGGCGCTCAATGCCGCGAACCGATAATCGGTGTTTAGCCCTGGCGGGCCTTGAACCGGCGGTTGGTCTTGTTGATGACGTAGGTGCGGCCGCGACGACGGATCACGCGGTTATCGCGGTGACGGTCCTTAAGCGACTTCAGCGAGTTGCGGATCTTCATGACGCAGCTTTCAGATGATTCTTGTGGTTCGGAAATTCGAAGTGCCGCCCCTATGTGTGAGCGCCATGAAAGTCAAGGCGGCCATACGCCTTTTCATGCGTCTTTTCGTTCAGGTCCGGTGCAGCAAAATACTGTCTCTAGCGTTTGGAAACGTTATAGCCTTGCGTAAAGGTCGCGCGGAGACAGACGAATGATGAAGCCAGTATTTGCCGCCATTCCCATGGTGATCGCCCTCTCCGCCTGTCAGACCGCCATCGCGCCGGTAGAGGTCACCCGGTTCCACGCGCCCAATCCCGTGTCGTCGGGCACGGTGGCCATCGAGGAAATGGATGGCAATCCGGACGTTGGGCTGGAGTTCGGCACCTATGCCGCCGCTGTCGGCCAGGAATTGCAGCGGGTCGGCTTCAGCGAGGTGAAGGGCGCCGACAGCCAGTATCGCGCACTCGTCTCCTTCCGCCGCAGCTTTCGCCCGACCGGCGATGGACGCCCCTACAAGCCTGTTACGGTCGGCGGGTCCGTGGGCGGATCGATCGGCGGAGGCGGCCGGGGTCGCGGCTATGGCGGCAGCGGCGTGGGACTTGGCATCGGCATCGACCTGTCAGGCCCGCCCAAGGATGTCGTGACGACCGAGATGTTCGTGCAGATCCGCAAGCGGTCCGATGCGGTCGCCGTGTGGGAAGGACGCGCCGTCACCCAGGCCAAGGAAGGCACGCCCGCCGCGCAGCCCGGCCTTGCCGCCGGTAAGCTCGCTTATGCGCTTTTCAAGGACTATCCGGGCCAGTCGGGGCAGACTATATCGGTCAAATGACCCTATCCATCACGAGCGCGTTCGACAGCGGGAACATCCGCGTCCTTTCCACCACCGACAGCCGGGCCGAGCTGGAGATCGTCAAGGATCACCAGAGCGACTTCTACCAATGGTTCCATTTCCGCGTTGCAGGCGCAGCGGGGCGCGAAGTGGAACTGGTGATCGCAAACTGCGCCACGTCGGCCTATCCGGACGGCTGGGCGGATTACAAGGCGCGCTATAGCGAGGACCGGGAGAACTGGCTGCAGGCCGACACCAGCTATGCCAATGGCAGGCTGACTATCCGCATCGAGCCCGACACCAACGCCTGCTGGGTGGCCTATTTCGCGCCCTATTCGATGGAGCGGCATCACGACCTGATCGCCTGGGCTGCAAGCCAGCCGGGCGTGACCCAGACGGAACTCGGCACGACCCTGGACGGCCAGCCGCTGGATATGCTGACGCTGGGCGACGGCGAAAAACAGGTGTGGCTTTATGCCCGCCAGCATCCCGGCGAGAGCATGGCCGAATGGTGGATGGAGGGCGCGCTGGAGCGCCTTTGCGACCTGGAGGACAGCGTCGCGCGCCTGCTACGGCAGGAGGCTACGTTCCACATCGTCCCCAATATGAACCCGGACGGCAGCAAGCGCGGGCATCTGCGCACCAATGCGGCGGGCGTGAACCTGAACCGCGAATGGCATGCGCCCAGCATGGAGAAGAGCCAGGAAGTGTTCCTGGTGCGGGAGCAGATGGACCGCACCGGCGTCGACTTTGCAATGGATGTCCATGGGGATGAGGCGATCCCCGCCGTGTTCGTTGCCGGGTTCGAGGGGATACCGTCGCTCAAGCAGGACAGGCTGGCGCTCTATAACCGGTATCGCGATACGCTGGCCGCGCGGACGCCGGACTTCCAGACGCGGCTCGGTTATCCCTTGGGCGCGCCGGGCAAGGCGAATCTGTCCATGTCGACCGCGCAACTGGCCGAGCGCTATGGCGCGGTGTCGATGACGCTGGAAATGCCGTTCAAGGATAATGACGACCTGCCCGACGCGGACTATGGCTGGTCCCCCGCCCGGTCGATGCAACTGGGGAAGGATTGCCTGGCGGTGCTGGCGGAGATTATCGGCGACCTTTAACGCGCGCAGGGTTGTGCCGGCGATGGGCTGGAGAACCCTGGTGGAGCCGAGCGGGATCGCCGCAAATGCTCCTAAGTATTGATAAATAAAGGTTTTTTCTAACCAGCCTGTTGCCGATGTAATACCCGAATGTCAGGGTTTTGCAAGGCCGGTTGGCGCTATCGGGGCAGTCGCGGCAGCTTTGATGGCGGCAAGGTAGATCGTATAAAGGATCAAGCCGTCCTCATTGGTCACGTCCATATGCCAATGCTCGTCAACCCAAAGCTCAGCAGCATGATCCAGTATCAGCGCCCCGATACGCTTGGCAGATTCGACACGGGCGGCATCATTGGTAGCAAGCTCCATGCCCTGCGTATGCAGAACGTGCGTTTCGGTTCGAACCTCAAAATTATAATGTGCCAAAGCTAACTCCCCTGATCGGAAGCTAACTCAGCACATCAAATTCGTATCCATGAAAAAAGCTAATTCAGATCAATCATTCAGGGAACGGCCCCGGCTGATGAAATAGGTCAGGCCAACGGCCATAGCTGGAAAGGCCACGGTGGCGACTACGAGAGTATTAAACATTGCAGCCCCCCTTTCTGCCGACCAGCATACGCGTTCTACAAATGTTCGCTTTGATGCAGATTAGCACCCGCTAAGAAACAATGGCGCAACCCCAACGGCTTAAATTTTGATGCTGATTTACGAGGGGGTAACTCAGAGAAAGTGCGCGCGCATTTCCCCCGTGCCGGGGTCGGCAGCGGCCAGACCAAAGGCAGGCCCACGGATAGGCTCGCAGGTTATAAGCTAGGCGCTAGGCTCACATGATATGTTGACAGGACCAAAGAGCTAGGATAAGAGCCATGCTATCTGCCAACGTAACTTGTGAGCTAAGCATGACACATCGTATTGCATATTACCGCGTATCCACTGGGGATCAGAGCATTGAGGCACAGCGCACAGCGTTAGGCGGGAGCTTCGATCAGGAGTACGACGACAGGGCCATAAGCGGCGCAACGCTGGCTGCTGACCGTCCCGGCTTCGCTAAGATGCTGGCGGCTGTCCGCAAGGGCGATACCGTGTGCGTCTATGCGGTAGACCGGCTGGGGCGTGATGCCATCGACGTTCAGACCACGGTGCGGGATTTGATCGCCAAGGGTGTGACGGTGGACATTCATGGACTGGGACCGATCAGCGGCGATGTTGGCGGGATCATCGTCGCCGTGCTGGCTCAGGTGGCGCAGATGGAGCGCAACAGGATTAAGGAACGCTGTGACACTGGACGGGCTGCTGCACGGGACGCCATCGCATTGACGGGCAAGACGCATAAGGGCAAGCATGGCCTAGGCCGCAAGCCGCTCGACCAAGGCCCTGAGATTGCCGCATGGCGCAAGGCGAACAACGCCAGCATTTCGCAGACAGCGGAGCATTTCAAAGTTAGCCATGCGAGTGTGAAGCGGTATTGCGCTCAGGCCGTCTAGGATGCCCGTACAGCGGAGTTAGGGTCGCTCCGGTACTCGACAGCCAGATTTCACATTAAAGCCCTGAGAGGGCATCTGTGGGCGAAATAGGGTACATAGGGGCCGTATGTAGGCCGTTTGTAGAACGGGGGGCATCTGTATCATTTTCTTGGCTATCAGCTGGCCATTAGCACACAAATGGAAACGATAGGACGGGATTGTTGAATTGATACCGTATAGCAGATGAACATTGCATCTATTTGCCTGATTACCAGCCAAACGACGCCCTACGCATTCCGATGCACACTTCCACAGGCGTTTCGGCACCGTCGAGCACACGGGCATTTCGCTACACTCATGCACAAGGCCAATTGCCTACCGTCATGCACAGCGATTACCCTACATTCATGCACAGCACGGTTTCGATACCGTCATGCACAAGACGATTACGGGGCCGTCATGCATAGAGCCATTACGGGGCCGTCGAGCACGGCAGCATTTCGGTACTTTCATGCATAGCCGATGATTTCGGCACCCTCTTGCATAGCCGGTGATTTTCGTCACCCTCATACAACCGGGCAGCATTTCCCTACCCTCACACAACAGCGCCAAGATACTGGGCAGATACAGCCAGCGTCCCTTTCGAGCAGGGAGCCGGGACCGGGAGGTCTATAAACATCATTGCGCAGGTAGGCCGAGAGGTCGAGGGCGCAGGCGTGTGCGAAGGCATTCGACTGTGTGCGCAAAGCGGCAGGCACTACAATCTATCGGCTGACCTTTGACGGGACATATCTGATTGTATCCTACTTCCTAAGTTACAATGGGTTCAGCATAAGGCTGCATCTATATGTAAGAGAGGGGAGCGGCAGGATACATCTATCCAACTACCTTATCTGGGACATATATAGATATACCCCTATATGTATATCCGTAGTCTCTAATCATCCCTACTCTATGACTTAGACATAAGCTCCTGATATGAGCCTGTCTGACAACTATCATCCTTCCAATAGCCTACGCTATGCTTAGCGGCATGACACCTTGCGGCAACTCTGTGTCAGTTAGCGTAGGCTTTTGAAGGGATGACCCTCCCTGTAAGTGTCTTAGTGATCTACTACACCTGCAAGCGGCATCTTTCTCACTTACGCGCTTTAATTACGCCCCTTTATTCATGGCGTTAATTGAGCCGGTAACTTCCACCACCATTAAAAGGAGGCCCTATGGCCATCATATCCGCTGACGATAGCGGGCTGCATTCTGACGCCCTCGCCAATTACCTAGACCGCTCCGATCCCCGCGTTGTTACGGGCTTCCGTGTTGCCTTGGAAGTGCTGGGCATTCCCCTGCCTGTAGCTGCCCTGCGCAAGCAAGCAGGCCGTCCGCCTATCTCGTCCTTCATGTCCGGTTTCCATGCCGACAATCCCGACATCGCCAGAGCCGACAAGGCTCGCAAGCTGGGCATGCCTAATGCCTTCGACCCACTCAACAGCTAAACCAAGGAATTGCTACCATGACCACCCCTACCATCGACACCATTGCCGCCGAGATTGAAACCCTGCGTAACGATCTGCGCGTTGTCCAAGCTGCAAGCGATCTGATCGGGAAACCCGCCGTCGCCAAGTGCCGGGAAATCGAAGCGGAGATTGCCAAGGCCCAAGACGCCTATGCTGTTGCGCTGGCGGACAAGGCTGAGCAGGAGCGCAAAGAGCGCATCGCCGGTTTCACTGACATTAGCATCACGACGAGCTATCCCAATCAGGGCGATAACAACCTGCTGCGCGCCACCTTCGATATTAGTTACACACGGCTGGAATGGAACGGCGGCTATCGTCAGTCGCTGCCGGTGCAGCACTCGGTCAATGGCTTCCCCGCTCTGCCGGATGACGCCTACATTTATCTCGTCACCGAGCGGCCCGACGCTATCCCGGCTGAGATTATGGCGCTGCATCCGGGCAATCCGCACGAAGCGTTCCGGGCCTACTTAAGGCAGACAGCGGGGCGTGTTTCGCACAGCCAGCCGTGTTGATGCTGCGTCTGATCTGACCGTAGCTGCGTAATGGAGACGACTGTAGAGCGGGCAGAAATGCTCGCCGCTATAGCAGCCGAGGTGAAAGCCAAGGAGAAGCGCAAGGAGTATAACGCCCGGTGGCGCGCTAAGAACCAAGGCCGCATCAAAGCTACGCAGGAAGAGGCGAAGGCCGCTCGCGCTGCGCTGAAAGAGGCGCGGTTACGGGAGAAGGGTCTAAAGGACGCGACCAAGGCATACGCCAAGGAACGCAAAGCGGCCTATTTGGAGAAGCGGGCGCAGCCTGAACTATCCGCCGAGGACATGGCCGCGCTGCTATCCGACAAGCAGGAAACCAAGCGGCAAATCAAAAATGCCAAAGAGGTCCTAGGCATTGTCACCAAGCCGCCCCTGCCTCGCACCCCAGTCGCTAAGGTGTTCCGCAATACAGGCCCCGGCCCTCAAACGATTGAGGCGTTGCGGGAACAGTGCGGCCCCTATGGCGATGCTGCCGTCTTTCATGTCGAATGGCAGGCCGTTGGCAGTTGGACCCTACAGCGGGATTTCAAACGCTATCCTGCGCCGTCTCCGTTCGATCCGGTAGTGACTACCCCGCCTGATCCCCGCCAGCCTTCACGGGCCGTTAGCCTGTTTGCCGATGCCGCAAGGGACCGGCTGGGCTGGGGTGCCTCGCAGGCCATATACGCCGCCGCATTCCACGACCTGTCCCCAGAGGGCCAACGCGAGGTGATCCGCATCGCCAAGCAGGAATATGCAGACTGGGAGGCCGCAGACCGTCCCGGCCTTACCGGGCAAACCTGCGAGCGGGCTTACTCCGTTCTGCAAGGCCGTATCCGCCGTCACGAGGCCGCACCCTATCCCGGTAGCGACGAACCGGACCCCCAGTTCTCCGAATAGGAACCATCATGTCTTACATCACGAACCTGCCCCACCTGCGCAAGCGGGTCGGGGAGCATGGCCCTGCGCTCGCCAACTATGCCGAATGGAGCGCAATCCTGCACTGGCTGAAATCGGCCCCTGCCACCACCGAGCCTATCGAAGTTGCGACGGTCGCTTGCGAGCTAGTCCGCGAGGGTCGAGCCATTCGGGCCAAGCTGCCCCTTCGCCACCTGCCGAAATTCGCGACCATCGGCAACTTGTCCACCGGCTCCCACACCGAAGCTATCCGCGTAGCTGAGGAAACCTTTCGCGACTGGCTGGCCGTAGGCCGTCCGCACATCACCCCCGCCCGACTAACGCGATGCTACAAAGCATTCCGTTCCGCAATCGTAACAAAGGAACAGACGATATGACAGCACTTACCCCGCGCCAGAGCGTAACCGCCAAGGCCGCTCTTACCCTCATCTCCCTGCATGGTCATGACCCCCGGCCAGTGCAGGCCGCAGCCAATAGCTATATCGCACGGGGCCTTACCCCCAAGGATGCTTACTCGAAAGCCCTAGAAGCCTTTGCCGTATCCGTCCCCGGTATGCGTACCGCGCTCAACCTCGCAATCGAGCTTGTCACCGCGAGCGACGAGGCAACCCTTGCCCTCTATGACGGGGCGATCAACCACTACAACAATACGGGCGATGACGGGGCGCTAGAAGCCCTTGCCCCCATGATCGTCAGTGACATGACCGCGCTGGCAATCAAGACCGGGGAACTGCCGGAAGGCTCTGCCCTGTTCGATGACATACAGGCCGCGCTGGGCATTGACGAAACCGCCTTTGCGGAGACGCCATATGTTGCCGACGCTACCGCGCCAGCGGAGGCCCCGGCCCAAGCAGCCGAGCCGCAGACTAGCTCATTCCAGTTCAACAATGGGATGAATAGCAGCCAGTGGTCGCCACGGGATCAGCAGGCATCGGCGTCCCCTGCCCCGGCTGCACAGGCTCCCGCTGCACCGGCCCGCGCCCCGACCGAGAAGGAACGGCGTTGGGCTGACGTCCCGTTGGGCGGCATCGCTTACGAACAGACCGCTACCGGCTTCCGGGCCGTCCCGACCGGCATACAAGCCCGCCGCGAGGCAGGCGTTCCACTAGGCCCTGACGCCTAACCCAACAAACCAAGGAATTGCCAATGAACTATATGACTTCCGTCCCGGCCTTAACGCTGGGGCGGGAACAATCCTGCAAACAGTGCGGCTCGACCTACCGCGCCAAAAGGTCCACCTCCGTCTTCTGCTCTACCGCTTGCCGCAATCAGGCATTCCGAGGCGCAGAGCCTTCCACCCCTGACGCTGACGACATCCTGCTAAAGCGCCTCACCTTCATAGGAGTGCTGGGGCAGATTGGTCCGGTGAATAGCCGCGATCCCCGACCGGCAACCTACGGCCTGACCGTTCCGCGCTCATATGCGCTGGCCGAGTATAACGACCGATACAACCGGCCCACTGGCCTAAGCCCCAAGCAGGCGAGCATGACCCTAGCCGAGGCGCTGGCAGCGAAGACCGTAAAGCATCGGCCCGACATGACGGATACCGAGTTCCTATCGGCGCTCCGCAGACTGGGCATTTACGGCTTTGACGAAAGCCCCAAGCCGGTCAAACGGCGCTGAGTTAGCGTAACAGAAACCGGCCCGTGTATGGTAGTACCCTACCCCCGATTTGGTTACGCTAAGCCCTTCACGAAATGCCCGGAAACACTGGGTTTTACGAAGGCCGAAATTCCTTAGAATGCAAAACCTCGTCTCCGCACAGTGTAGCCTATTTCGGCTGCATCTGTGTGGCGGGTTTCGGCGGTGCGGGGATCGTCAGCCCCGGCACCTTGTATCTAGCCATTGCGGTGGACAGCGAATGCAGGTCATAGCCTTCCCCGTAGTCGTCCGCTGTATCCTTCCCGGCATGGCCCATAAGCTGCCGCTGTATCTCTGCCGGGATGCGCTTGCGAGCATAGTCCTTGAAGGTATGGCGGAACGAATGGAACACCTTTCGCTTGTCGGTGATCCCGCAGTCATTGCGGATGTATGGCCCGAACCATTCTCCCCATTTTGCAGTAAGCCTCCCGTATATGTTTGGCTTTAGCTCAGGAAATACTCTGCCCTTTTGATCTTCTAGCCCTGCTACATATGCAAGGAAGCCAAGCTCTTCTAGGTCAGGATGCACAGGAACCATGCGCTCGCTAGACGAGTTCTTTAGCTTATTATCCTGCCCCTCCTCATCTGTGTTTTCTATTATGTGCAGGAACCACCCGGCCCGCATTTCCCCGTCATCGTCGGGATACTCGATATGCTGCACGTCGCTGATCCGTAGCTGGCCAAGCTCTTCTAGTCGCGCCCCAGTGTACAGCGCCACCACAGGGAGCCAGTACGCAGCCTCTCCCCTGCCGTTCTTAGGCCGCTCTCCAGTGGAATAGATAGGGCTACTAAAGATGGTCTGTAGATCAGTGATAGAGAAAGGAAGCCTTTTGTTCTTTCTCCCGTCAGCCTGCTTAAGGTTTATGCCAAATGCGGCATTGCCATCTGTGTATTCATTAGCAAAGGCCCACCCCAACAGCGTCCTAAGCCTACTCAACTTCTGATTGATATTGGCAACGCTCTGCCCTTCCTCAACCAGTTTGTTCTTGAAAGCTAAGACATGGCTCCGCTCTATTTGCTCAACGGACATTCTACCTACGCGCTCATAGAACCATTTCGCTACAGCCTTATGCGTATCCTTGCCCTTGGGAACGACGCCACGCTCTGCCGCCCACGGGTCGAGAATATCGGTATCGAGATAGACGCCCTTCCCTTTGCCCTTGGGCTTGATAGCGCCTGCCTGATCGACGGCCTGATTTTGGATTAGGGATGCGCGCCGATTTTGTTCCTCGACAAGCGCAAGGCCGATCTGCTCTCGCTGCTCCGCTTCGATCCGCGAGGCCATCGCAGGATTGGCGGCTAGGAAGTCGTCTAGCTCTTCGGACTGCATGTCCTGCTCGTACAGGTCCGCACATGCTAGTTCGGCTTGCTCTTCCTGAAACTCCCATTCCTCTCGGCTTATAGAGGCAACAGGCTGGACGGGAGCGACAGCAGCGCGAGCCTTGGCAATGAGCCGGTCATGCTCAACAGCCTGCAAGCGAGCCTTGGCATTAGCCTCCCCGGCATCCTTGGTCCCTAGCGAGAAGGTCCAGTGTTCCCGGCCTATCTCTTTCCGCACGTCGAGAGGGACGACACGGCGATAATAGTAGGTAGCTTGGCGGCGCTGGAGATAGGTCTGCATTGGCTTTTCCATAGTCTGACAATGTAACAGTCAACTGTGAAAAAGTCCTTATTTCCCAATACTTTCTAGGGATTTCAATACCTTGTTACACCCTGGTGGAGCCGAGCGGGATCGTTTGAAATTCCCGTAACACTCGGAAAACAAAAGAATTTATCTGACGCCTTCGACCCGTGTAGTAAAGCGGTGTAGAAAGAATTGCAACAGCCTGCTGCCATAGATACTCTGCCGAAATGCCAAGTGACATAGCTACGCGCTTTTATCACCACCTGACGCCAGCTTATGACGCTTATACTAAGGAGCGCGACGAGCCGATTGCGGGCCGATTGCAGCACCTCAGGACCGCTATGGCAGTTGCTAAGGAACTCTTTCATTTTGGTGAGCATCTAGATGGAAAGAAGGGTCGCAGCATCGCACAACGCTGTAGCGCTTTTGAAATGATACAGAACCTTGCAAACGCAGACAAACATAGCGTCCGCTCGACGGCAAACCCTATAATAAAATCAGCTAGAGATATTCAAGAAGCAGCAATTGTCATTATTTATTCTGATGATCAAGGTGAGTATCAGCACACTAAGACCTCCATTATTGCGCAGTGCACAGATGGAACTGTCGCTGAGATTGATCCATACATTACAAATATGTTTAACTTCTGGTCTTCTTATCTTGCAGGCATAGGCGAAATTGAGCATGCGCAACGCCCCTGCCCGCCAACTCCCGGTAGCGTCTTTGTTTCAAGGATCGACGCTAAGTCCCTGAACTTGGAGATACTGCAGCCAGCCGGATATAAAATGCTGTGGCAGTATCTCAGGTTCGACAATGATGCAGGCAAAGCGACACCAATAGATTTCAATGGCGCTAAGATGGAAATGAATATCTATCGGCCATCCTATGTCCTTGAACTTACGCTAAGCCGAAAGGACAAAGAGGACATTTCGATTGAGCTTGTCTTAGACGATGAGCAATCGGTCAAGTGGCACTTACTCAAGACAGATGATGAACGAGAAGCCTTCGGCAAGAGAATTAGGGATGAGCGCATTAGCGAGATTAGAGAGAAGTATTTAGCTGCTGTAGCTCACGTTCCGGTTGCCTAAGACACTAGCATGCGCGGCAAAAGTGGACGACAGGCTGTTAAGCCTGCCGCCCGGTAGTCAAGAATGCAGCGCCATCAGTAGCACTGCCAGATAGCGGGCGCTCATTGAGAAGCTGAACCCGCGCCACTTAATATTCATGGCCAATCCTTTTCGGATAGCCAGATGCATCCAGCGGTTAAGCCGTATTCGTTGCAACGATATTCGGAGGGCAATAAGCCCGATCTCAAAGCACTAAGCTCAAAGTCTCATACCGGATGGGGGCAGGGAGGTATAAACCGCGCAGCGCTTCCGTAAATAACAGCGGCCAGTTTCCGCACGCGGATGAAGTGGAGCGCTGAAATCTGATTTTCACGTACACCAGCCCAAGGCAAGCGGTCAAGGAATATCCCCACGACCTATCTTCGCCAACTTTATCGAGGGACGGCTAGAACGATTTGTTCCTGATGGACATCGAACTATCCGCTTTCTTTGGCCGCGCCATCATGCACTACGGCCTTAACCTCATAGCCTTCCGGCGCGACGATCCCGGTTGCACTTGCTGCCATCTCGCCAAGCCGAATGCGGGCTTCCGCTGTGACCTTACGAGGAAACTCGTTTGGAAAAGCCTTGGCTACCGTCCCTAGATAGGTGACCAGCGGCGAAAGATCATAGGCGTTTGAGGCAATAAGCCCGCCCTTCCCCTGCCTCTTAGTCCTCTTCAACAGGCCGGCTTTCTCTAGCTGGGTAACGGCCCGCTGCGCTTGCCGATCAGATATGCCAGCCCGCACCGCGATCGTTTTAAGGGCAGGATAAGGCATCTCGGCCTTACGCCACCATGAACCCACAAGCTGCATTAGTACGTTTAATTCGGCAGGGCTTAGCCGGTTCTCTTCGGCCAAAAACTGATTTATGAGAAGGAGGTAGTTCGGAATTTGCGCAAATCCGCGCTCTGCAACTTCCTTTCCCCATTTTTCTTCAACATCGGACACGATCGCACGCACTCCCCAATCACCATCAACCTTAGGCCAACCTGTCCTATAATGTAAGACACAACGATAAATACACAAGTAAACATACCCATACAAGGAATACCCAGCATAAACATACCTTATCCGCCCAAAGGTCAGCCAAAACGGTTTCGGAACCGCTGCCATATCCTTGGCATATAGCTATCGCCAGTGTTGACAGCGGCGCTGATCTGAGTGTTTATGGACATCAGCGGGACGGCCTAGCGATAGGTCAGGGTAAATGGACGCTCTGGGCGGAGCATCTAGACCCGGCAAGGCTTTCATACGGCCAAGCTAGTCCTGCTTTCAGCCGCTTATGTTAGGGCCGTGACAACCGGCCATGTCGCGTTCAACTCGGTAAAGCGGCACCGAGATTGGCGCGGCACTTACCCCTCACGACCTATTTTCGATAGCGATATGCGAGGGGCAATGTTCTAGTTCATCCGATTATCAGCACCGCAGCCCCTGCATTTGCGATGCGGCCAGGTCGTGAACATCGGAAAATAGTCAGGGCCGACACGGAATATCGACGTTCTGCATTCGCGGCATCGAAGCCATATCATTGCCGCTATCCCCGGTATTAGAAAGAGCGCGAACGCCACGATCAGGAATGGCCTGCCAAGCGAAACCAGCGCAAACCAAGGTATAGCGGCGGCAATGAGCCAAGCCTGATACCACCAGCCCTTTGCATATAATGACATACTGCAAACCCCCTACGGCCTGAATTTGATTAGCCTATACGAGGGGGCAACTCAGAGAAAGTCTGTGTCTATTTCCCCCGTGCCGCCCTGCTGTTCCGGTCAGCGGCGAACAGACTTGGATCGACCGTACCTAAATCGTTCGGTTTCGGCACACGGTTGATTGCTGTGCCTAAATACAGCTTGACATGGGTTTCGGTACATCCATATTACCGGCACACGTTTTAGGTACAGGAGTGAGCATGGCTAGGACATTTGCATATTGCCGGGTGAGTACGGCAGATCAGACAACTGACAATCAGGTTCGGGAGATTGAAGCGGCAGGACATAGCGTCGAGGCGCATCGGGTTATCGTGGAGACAGTATCTGGTTCCGTGCCTGCTATGGAGCGCAAGGGCTTTACCAAACTCGTCGATAAGATGGAGCGCGGGGATACGCTCGTTGTAACCAAGCTTGACCGGCTTGGCCGCAATGCAATGGACGTAAGGGCCACGGTCGAGCAGTTAGCGGCTAGTGGTATCAAGGTTTGGTGCTTGGCGTTAGCTGGAGTTGATCTGACAAGTCCTACTGGCAAGGTGACAATGAGCATCATCAATGCCGTTGCGGAGTTTGAGCGAGACCTGTTGATTGAACGCACACAGGCTGGACTTAGCCGAGCTAAGGCACAGGGCAAGACACTGGGGAGGCCCTTAGCGCTAACGGCGCAGCAGCAGGCTGAGATAATCGAGAAGCGCAAGGAGGGTGTCAGCATCCGCGCATTGGCAAAAGAGTACAAAGTCAGTCCGACTGGAATTGTACGTGCGCAGGAGCGTATGTCTATGATACTGACACCTACACCCGGTTATGCTCAAGCTCTCACCCCACAGGAATTAGTGGCTAAGGCTTGGGTTAGTATTGATGAAGAGGTTAAGCGCCAAACCTAGAGGTAGTTAAGTAGTATAATGCTTTACTTTTCATCAGAATTTCTCCAAATTATCGCAATTTACTTCCAATAATCTCCGTTTCGAATTGACATTGACAGTATTCTCTTCCATAACTGCGCAGTCCGAGGCAATTTAGCTGGCCTATGGAGGCGACCGAGGCGCATCGTCGTAATGACGTTTGTGCATAAGTGTGGCGCAGGCGTGATGACGACGCCCCTCTCAGCTTCCAAACTTATATAGCAGTCTGATCGTGGACGCGGCATCGCATCCATCGCTTTATCGCGGTGGATCGGTGAGGCCTGATTGGACGTGACTGTAAGACGCGGGAGAGCCGGGCATTGTCCGGTGAGAAACCTAGGCCGCTAGGAGAACGCGCTACGCGGGGCAGGAATGCTCGGCCGTGAGTTGCCGCACAGACGCATTGAGCGTCCGCAAGCCGGTGACGAAAAGAACGATATATGACGTTCAATCCCAACGCCAACATGGCGACGGGACACTCCCCCACTCAATAGCGAAATACGATTTCGGCACTCTACGCTCTGTAATTGCGAGAGACAGCCGAGAAACGCCAAACGGGCATGCCATTAAGGCTGCCCGCTAACAAATATCAAACCCGTCCTAGCGACATAGTGCGCAACAAAGCGCGTGACCGCTCAGGCGTAACATAAGGAATTTCAGATATGGATGACATTACGACATCAGGGAATTGGCTGCGACGTGACTAAAGTCTTGGACCTTCCCGGCAGTGGCTTGAACTATAGCGCAGCCGTACTCAATGACCCTAGCAGCAAGCTTCCGCAACGGGCTTCGATAACGCAGGCTGAGCTAGAGAAGGAGATGGCAGGACTTGGCCGTGCGCGCCTTGACCGTATTATCGCTGCAAATGAGACGGGTGGCCGCGCTAACAACAATCCTTACGCATCAGCCATCTTCAAACGCTTTGTGCGAGACTTATCGAAAATTATCGACAACGAACTAAAGACCCCAACTCCTGGACGCAACAACGCCTATGTCACGTTGCTTAAAGGTATGGATCCGCTGGTAGTGGCCTACTTGGCAGTACGAAACGTACTAAATTCGATGATGGGCAATACCGTGGGAAGAAAGCGAGGCGACCAAAACGCCCCGATGCAAGCGCGATCAGTAGGCGCTATCGTTGGCAAAGCTGTGCATAACGAGATGATTTTGACGTATGCGAGCGACGAAAGCCCCGCCCTCTTCTACTCGTTAGCCAATGATCTTGGCCGTCGCTTTTCAAAAAGCGAGCGACACCGCATGAACGTGTTCAAGACTTCGCTGAAAAAGAAAGGAATTGTTTTCCCAGAGTGGGGCGCGCGGGGTGTTCAGCAAGTAGGCGACTATCTGGTAAATCGGCTTGTTGGCCTTGGCATGGTCGAGACGAGTAAGCCTGTTAAGGTCGGCAGCCGGGGGATCGTTAGGACTGAAGCATCCATTGTCATGACTGATCGGTGCATCGGCATAATGGCCAGTATCAAAGATTACGTCTTGGATCATGCTGCTTACTATGTTCCGTGCGTAGAGCCGCCAAAAGATTGGATTAGCATTGATGACGGCGGTTGGCACACGGAGGAAATGCGCAAGCTTCAGCCATTCGCAGTCAAGTCCAGTGCGGTTTCCGAGTTCGAGACTGCCAACATGGCCAAAACATTCGAGGCGATGAATGCGCTTCAGAGGACAGCGTGGGCAATAAACAAGCGGGTACTGGAAGCAGTCGAGGGTGTAAGGCGGTTTCGCGATACTGGTGAGATTGTATCGGACGCTACCTTGGAAAAGTCCAAGCCGGCCCGGCCAGAATGGTGGGGAGACGAGGACGTCAAAGACTTGCCCGCCGATCAACAACTTGTAGCTAGGCAGTGGAAAGCTCGGAAACGGGATTGGGAAACGGAAAAGCGGAGAGCGTTCAACCGGCTTGGCAGATGTACGAACGCAATTGCAGTAGCTCGAAAATACTCAGACTTCCCGGCGATATACTTCGTATACCAAGCAGACTTTCGTGGCCGGATGTACCCCCAGACGACAGGCGTAAGCCCGCAAGGGTCCGATATGCAGAAGGCGCTTATCCACTTCGCATCCGGCAAGCCTATCGACACTCCGGATGCCTTCCGCTGGTTTTGCATCCACGGTGCGAACAAGTATGGCTACGATAAGGCCAGTTTAGATGCCCGGGCTAAATGGCACGAGGACAAGCACGATCAGATAATGCGCATCGCTGGCTCCCCAGTTGACTTTATTGACGAGTGGTCGGGCGACAAAGTTAAATGTCCACTCCAGTTCCTTGCATGGTGTTTTGAATACAAGGCATACCACGATAGCCCCGACACGTTCGTTAGCCGCCTTCCAATCGCTATGGACGGCTCTTGCAACGGCCTTCAGAACTTTAGTGCGATGCTTCGTGATGAGATTGGCGGCAAGGCTACCAATCTGGTTCCCCTGCCCTTGCCACAAGACATCTATGGGCTAGTCGCTAACCGGCTCGCGGAGTTGCTGGAACGGGCGCACCATCGCACGGTTCCTGAGAACGATGACACATCAGAAGTACAAGCGAAGATAGCCCAGTCTATGACTTGGAACCGGCATCTGGATGCATGGCGAAAGCACGGTATGAACCGAAAGCTGGTCAAGCAGTGCGTGATGACCCGGCCCTACGGCTCGAAACAGTTCGCATGGGGCAGCTTCATCGTGGAATATCTGCGTGAGGTTAATGCCCCTGAATTCGATCAGGCAGATTACACGGCAGCCGGACGGATGCTTAGTGCTTTCGCATGGACGGCTGTCAATGACGTGATCGTCAAAAGCAACGAGGCGATGGAATGGCTTCAGAAGTCGGCAAAGCAGATAATTGAGGGCGGTGCCGATGCGATCCGGTGGACGACGCCAACGGGTTTCCCCGTGGCCCAATTCTACCACAAGCCACATGAGGAGACCGTGCGCACACTTCTTAACGGAAATGCCCGGTTGAAACTGCGGAGCGAGACGGACGAGGCCAGCAGCAGGGAGCATGTCAACGGCATCGCCCCCAATTTCATACATAGCTATGATGCCTCTCACATGGCGCTGGTCGCTATCGCAGCGTCGCGTGAAGGCATGAGCCTCGCCATGATCCATGATGATTTCGGATGCCATGCGGCAGATGCCGGGCGGTTTTCCCGGATCGTTCGGCAGGAATTTGTAGGGATGTACGAACAGTGCGACCCGCTAGCTTCCTTCGCAGAACAGTACGGCACTACCGAGCCGCCCCCGACGCGGGGAACGCTCGATTTGGGTGGAGTGCTGGAAAGCGATTACTTTTTCAGCTGATCGAAAACGGCTGCGTTAGCAGCGCAGCCATTTCGGTCGTCTATAGGAGAGAAACGGTCGGTCCCATTATGGTCGCCTATAGGATAGAAACCATTATCGGTCCGCCGATTGATAAATTTAGACAAACCAAGAACACAGCCAGCGTCCGTGAAGCCGGAGCCGCGTCAGGGGTGACGCTAAACACCACTAGCCATGTAGCCCGCAAGGGTGAGGGCGTGACGTTCATCTTATGAGATTGTTGCGGGCTAGACGAGACAAACGGGCTCTACAATCCGACGCGCAGACCTTACACGGCTCATGCTTAGGAATGTTCCCCTTGTCCCTAACTGACGCAGATGCAGGCATAAGCTGTATCTGTGCAAGGCTAGGGGACGAGACCGGGATACATCCTTCACGATCCCTTACCGGATCATACTATAAGCATGTATATCATGCTAATGCTTAGAAGGATAAAGCTCTAGAGATTATCGCTATATCATGCCACCCTACTATAGGCAATAGCTACTTTTGCCCACAGCATACCCTCTTGCATCCTTCCGATGGCCTACGCTTGCTTAGCGGCCTGATACCTTGCGGCAAACTTTGTGTCAGTTAGCGCTGGCCTTCCGAGGGATGCACAGGTCGAAGTTCGCTTTGTAATTCCAGTAAACCCGTGTGCGCCATCTATCTTACTTACGCGCACAAAATGGCGGCCAGCATGGCGGCCCATATTGGCGGCACAAATTGCCGCTCCATCAATGAACCTCAGAAAGGAGCCGCAATGGCTTTGCGTGAAATAGACGACAGTATCCTGCTGTCCGATGAAGCTGCCCGAAATATCGAAGGGCGGGATAGACGGTGGATAGCGGGCTTCCGCGCCGCCCTCGAATTAATTGGTATGCCCCTCCCACCCTACGCCTTGCGCAAGCAGGCTGGCCGGTCGCCGCTGTCCGCCACACTCCGGGCCTTCCATGCCGATAATCCCGAAATCGGTTGGGCTGACCGTAACCGCAAGCTGGGCATCCCGTCCGCTTACGACCCACTCAACAACTAATCCAAGGTATTACAATTATGACTACCCCTACTCTTGATGCCATCGCCGCAGAAATCGAAACTCTTCGGGATCATCTGCGCACGGTGAATGCCGCTGTCTCCCTGCTGGGCAAGTCTGCGGTTGCCAAGGCCACAGAGCTTGAGGCCGATATTCGTCACGCGGAAGAATGCTACGCCGCTGCGCTGGCTGATAAGGCCGAGCAGGACCGCAAGGACCGTATCGCCGGTTTCACTGACATCAGCATTAGCACAAGCTATCCCGATCAGAACGACGGCAACCTACTGCGCGCCAGCTTCGTCATTAGCTACACACGGCTAGAATGGGACGGGCGCTATCGTCAGTCGCTGCCGGTCAATCATAGCTGCAACGGCTTCTCAGCCTTGCCAGATGACGCCTACATCTACCTCGTTACCGAACGGCCCGAAGCGATCCCGCCTGAGATTATGACGCTGCATCCGGGCAATCCGCATGAGGCGTTCCGGGCATACTTCCAAGGCAGGCAGCGAGGCGTATTCCGTACAGCCAGCCGCGTTGACGCTGCATCTGATCTTTCCATCGCTGCCTAATTGCCGACGAGAGACGTGCCGATGACGAAGAAGCGTGGCGGGCCGAAATCTCCGCTTACGCCCAAACAAAGGAAAATTGTCGCCAGTGCTAGAGCATCGCGCATTGCCGCTGAAACAGACAATCCTGAACTGGCCGCAAAATTTCCGAGCGACTACGTGGGCAATGTCCCGCCCCCTCTCGGAGACTTTGAACCCGGCGTTATTGAGGCGCTACAGGATCGCAGCGGACCATATGCCGAGGGCATAACTGCTTATCTGGAATGGGGCGCTACCCGCATCTGGCTAGGCCGCCTCTGGCCGAAATCCCCAGTAGCCCACACGCATGACATCGCCACCCTATGCACCTACCTGCACTCGGAGGCCGAGCGGTCCCGGCTGAACTTCCCGCACCATCGCGGATTAGACAGCCCCGCACTCTACGACCAACCCGAGAACCTGCGACGCGAGGCTGTCCTAACAGCCAATGAAGTGCGCGCAGCGTGGATAGCCGCAGGCCGTCCGGGCATCACTAAGGAATGGTGCAAGCGTTCCTACCGCTACCTTCAAAACTGCATCCGCGACGGTCACGCCAAACCCTACCCGGGCAGCGTCGATCCCCAACCCAAAACGAAAGAAACAATATGACAGCACTTACCCGCCGCCAGAGCGTAACCGCCAAGGCCGCTCTTACCCTCATTTCCCTGCATGGCCACGATCCCCGGCCCGTTCAGGCTACGGCCAATGCCTATATCAAGCGCGGCCTGCCGCACCGGGACGCCTACACCAAGGCGCTGGAAACCTTCGCCGCTCAGGTTCCCGCCATGCGTACCGCGCTGGAAGTTGCCATTGAGCTTGTCAGCAAGAGCGACGAAGCAACCCTTGCCCTCTATGACGGGGCGATCAATCACTACAACAATACGGGCGATGACGGGGCGCTAGAGGCCCTTGCCCCTATGATCGTTAGCGACATGAACGCCCTTGCGGTTGCCAATGGCGAAGCGGAACCGGGCAGCGCTTTGTACGACGACATACAGGCCGCGCTGGGCATTGACGAAACCGCCTTCGCGGAGACGCCATACGTTGCCGATGCGACCGCGCCAGCGGAGGCCCCGGCCCAAGCAGCCGAGCCGCAAACTAGCTCATTCCAGTTCAATAACGCGGTGAACCCGGCGCAGTGGTCGCCACAGGATCAACAGGCATCGGCATCCCCTGCCCCGGCTGCACAGGCTCCCGCTGCACCGGCCCGCGCTCCGACCGAGAAGGAACGGCGCTGGGCTGGCGTCCCGCTGGGCGGCATTGCCTACGAACAAACTGCTACCGGCTTTCGGGCTGTCCCGACCGGCTTACAGGCCCGCCGCGAGGCAGGCGTTCCACTAGGCCCCGACGCATAATTCCCTGAGAGGCCCTAGGAAGCCCGTACAGACCGACCAAAAAAAGTCGCACACGGATACTAGAACGAAACGGGAACACTTCCACGGGGCATCCTAGACCGTCTCCTGCGTATCTGTGTGCGCGGCCTTGGGCAGTTTTAATCCCGGCACTTTATAAGCAGCCATCGCGACGGACAGGGCATGGTGATCGAAGCCGCTGCCGTAGTCGTCTGCTACGTCCTTCCCGGCATGTCCCATAAGCTGGCGCTGGATACCATCGGGCATTGTTTTCCGCGCATAGTCCTTGAACGTATGACGGAACGAATGAAACACCTTGCGCCGATCAGTGATGCCGCAGACCTTGCGCATATAAGGCCCGAACCATTCGCCCCACTTGGCCGTCAGTCTGCCATAAATATTGGCTTTCAGGTCAGGGAACACCCGCCCCGCATTATCGAGCTTGGCGACATAATCGAGAAACCCAAAGCGCTGCATCTCAGGGTGAACGGGGATAAGCCGTTCACTGCCTGCATTCTTAAGCCGGTTTTCTTGGCCAGCCGCATCTGTATTTTCCGTTATGTGCAGGAACCAGCCCGAATGCATCTCGCCGTCATTGTCGGGATATTCAATTTTCTGGACATCGCTAACCCGTAGCTGGCCAAGCTCTTCTAGCCGCGCCCCAGTATAGAGACCAAGCAGCGGGAGCCAGTAAGCCGCCTCTCCCCGGCCCTGCACCGGACGGAAGCCAGCAACATAAACCGGGCTGTCATAGATCGCTTGCAGGTCCGAAAGGCTGAACGGAAGCCGCTTGTTTTTGCCGCTGTCAGCCTGCTTGATGCTGATACCGTCCGCGACATTTGACGGCACATAGTCATTCTGGAACGCCCACCCTAGCAACGTCCGCAGGCGTGACAGCTTCATGTTGATATTTGGCACGGTCTGCTTGTCAGCTAGGAGCCTGTCCTTGAACGCCAGCACGTCCTGCCGCGTAAAAAGCTCAACAGATTTCCGGCCGACCCGATCATGGAACCACTGCGCCACGGCCTTATGCGTATCCTTGCCCTTAGGGACGACGCCACGCTCTGCTGCCCATAAGTCGAGAATGTCGGTATCGAGATAGACGCCCTTCCCCTTGGCTGGCTTGGCATCGCTGCCCTGATCGACGGCCTGATTTTGACCTAGCGATGCGCGCCGATATTTCTCAGCCTCAACGGCGAAGGCAACCTCCCCTTGCTTGTCGGCGTCTATCAGTTTGGCCATTGCAGGGTTGGCAGCAAGGAAGGCGTCTAGCTCTTCTGCCTGCTCGTCCAGCCCATACAGATGATCGGATGCTAGTTCAGCCTGCTCCTGCTGAAACTCCCATTCCTCCCGCCTCATCTCAACAGCGGGGACGGGCCTAGGGTCGACAGGCGCAGCCAGCGCAGCACGGGCGGCGTCAAGAGCCTTCTCTGTGGCCAGCGTATGCAGAGGAATGAGCCGCTTGGCTTCGTCCCTGTCCTTCGTCCGCAGCGATATTAGGTACTCCCGCCGACCAACAGCAGCCCGCAACTTGGCAGGGACAGGGCGACGAAAATAATATGTCGCATTGATCTTATGGAGATATGTACACATCGGAATAACCTTTCTACTTGTGTAGAAGGCGCTCGTAAAAAAGCCTTTAATTCCCGCATTTTACTGCCATTTCAGCAGCTTATACACCCTGGTGGAGCCGAGCGGGATCGAACCGCTGACCTCGTCATTGCGAACGACGCGCTCTCCCAACTGAGCTACGGCCCCAGGGGAGCGACGCCTATAGAAGAGGGATTTGCGGCTTGCAACGGTCTTTTGCATGACGCCGATCCAGCTAGATTTGATCCAAGTCAAGCACCCGGTGTCCTGCATCGTCGAAGCGTTGGCAGCGCAGGACATTACCCCTGCGTAACGCCAGGAACAAAGGCCCTCGCCTCTCATTCTTTGGTTACCGGCGTGATCGACGCGCCGCCTTAATCATAGCGAGAGAGAGGACAGACATCATGGGTTATCAGGATGGACGCCGATATGGCCGCAACGACCATGGCGATCGTTTCCGGTCGGACAGCGGCTACCGGAATGAAGGCGGTTACCGCCTGGAGCGCGGCCGATATGGCGCAGGCAGTGACTATCGCCGGCCGCCGTCAAATTATGACTATGACGATCGCGGCTTTTTCGACCGCGCAGGCGACGAGGTGCGCAGTTGGTTCGGTGATGAAGAGGCCGAGCGTCGGCGGGAATATGACGATTATCTGAACCGCCGTTATGGCGACCCCCGCGACCAGAGCAGCCGCACCGGTTTCGCGCCAAGCAGTTCGGGCGGCTATGCGCCCTATACCGGGCAGGACAGCGGCTTTGCCAGTTCGCGCTATGGCGAGCGGGAGAATTACGGTCCGCAGCATGACTTCGGCCAGCATCATGACAGCAATTATCAGGCCTGGCGGCAGGAGCGGCTGTCGGAACTGGATCGCGACTATGCCGAATATCAGCAGGAAAACCGCAGCCGGTTCGACAATGAGTTCGGCACATGGCGCAATCGCCGGACCGAGCAGCGCTCGTCGCTGAGCCAGGTGCAGGAGCATATGGAGGTCGTCGGCAGCGACGGATCGCATGTGGGCACCGTGGACAAGATTGCCGGCGACCGCATCATCCTGACGAAGAATGACAGCGACGCTGGTGGACAGCATCACAGCATTCCGTCGCGCTGGATTGCTTCGGTGGATTCCAAGACAGTGACGCTGGAAAAGACGGCCGATCAGGCCAAGGACCACTGGCGCACGGAGAAGGAGAAGCAGGCTCTGTTCGGTGACGATCAGGCCCGCCGCGACGCCTATGGTTCGCAAAGCTGGTCGAGCCGATCCTATGGCCGCACCTATTAAGTCAGCGACATAAGGAAAAGGCCCGGTCGAGGGATCGACCGGGCCTTTTCACGTCACTGCGCGATGCTGTTGAAGCCGAAGGAGAGGAAGTCCGGCATCGGGCCGTTCCATCCCTCGTCCGGGCCATCGTCATGATCGTCGCGGCGATGATGGCGGCGCGGTTCGGCCGGCTTGGGACGATCAGCAGGCCGGGGGCGTTCGGCGCGAACGGGCGATGAAGGCGGCGCGGCCTCCGCTGTGATTTCCTCGCGCGGCACCTTGTCAGCCTTGCGGCCCCGCGCTGTACGCTCGCGTCGGGGTGCGCGCTCTTCCTGCGGCTCAGCAGCCAGAGTTTTATCGGCAGAGACCTTCGCCGTCTCGACGACGTTGATCTTGGTGCCGATCAGCTTCTGGATATTGTCGATCGCCTCGGCGTCCTCGGCGGTCACGAAGGTGTAGGCGACGCCCTTCGCCCCTGCCCGGCCGGTGCGGCCGATGCGGTGGACATAATCGTCCGGATGCCAGGGCGCGTCGAAGTTGAAGACGTGGCTGACGCCCTTGATATCCAACCCGCGCGCAGCGACGTCGGACGCCACCAGAATGTTGACGGTGCCGTTCTTGAACCGGTCAAGCTCGGCGATGCGGGTCGACTGGTCGATGTCGCCATGGATCTCGCCGGATTTGAAGCCCTGGCGCTGCAGGCTCTTGTTCAGTTCACGGACGGTTGTCTTGCGGTTGCAGAAGATGATCGCCGTCTGCACATTCTCAAGCTCCAGCAGATCGCGCAGCGCATCGCGCTTCTTGCGGGAGTCGACGGGCACCAGCCATTGGGTGATGTTGATAGACGCCGTCGCGGGCCGCGCGACCTCAATGGACTTGGGGTTGGTCAGGAAGCGGTCGGACAGCTTCTTGATCGGCGGCGGCATCGTCGCGGAGAAGAGCAAGGTCTGACGGTTGGCGGGCAGCTTCGTGCAGATATTCTCGATATCGGGGATGAACCCCATGTCGAGCATCCGGTCTGCCTCATCGATGACCAGCAGGTTGCAGCCATTGAGCATGATATTGCCGCGCTCGAACAGGTCCATCAGGCGACCGGGCGTGGCGATGAGGACGTCGACGCCCTTCTCCAGCGCCTTCACCTGATCGCCCATCGACACGCCGCCGATCAGCAGCGCCATGGAGAGCTTGTGATACTTGCCGTACTTCTCGAAATTCTCGGCGACCTGCGCGGCAAGCTCACGGGTCGGCTCCAGGATCAGCGAGCGCGGCATGCGCGCACGGCTACGGCCATGGGCAAGAATATCTATCATCGGCAGGACGAAGCTGGCCGTCTTGCCGGTGCCCGTCTGGGCGATGCCGATGATGTCCTTCATCATCAAGACAGGCGGAATGGCTTGCGCCTGAATGGGAGTCGGGGTGTCGTAGCCGGCCTCAGTGACCGCCCTTAACAATTCATCGGATAGGCCGAGATCGGCAAAGTTCATTCAAATGTCCGGAACATAGGGCCATCGCATTGCGCGAGGCCGCGTAAAGTCGCGGGCGCATTGCGAAACTATGGCCGGATTGTCAAGCAAATCCGCGTTATCGGATGCCCCAACGCGACGAACGCGACGGAGCGGACCTGCCGCCGATCAGTCGACCGAACGCAGCCAGTGCCGATCATCGGCAATCTTGCCCTTCTGGATGCCGACCAACTTATCGCGCAGAGCCGTCGTCACCGGGCCATCGCCGCTGTTGCCGATGGCGAAAGACCCGCCCGAATGGCGAACCTCTCCGATACCTGCGACGACCGCAGCCGTACCGCAGGCGAAAGCCTCGCGCAGCTTTCCGCTGCGGGCATCCGCCTGCCACTGATCGAAGCTATAGGGCTGTTCCAGCACCGAATGGCCGGCGGCCTGCGCCAGTTCCATGATCGACTTGCGGGTGATGCCGGGCAGGATCGTGCCGAGCGGAGGGGTAATGACGCTGCCATCCTCCATGACGAAAAAGATGTTCATGCCGCCCAGTTCCTCGACCCAGCGATGCTCTGCCGCATCGAGGAATACGACCTGGTCGCAGCCGTTTCGCATCGCTTCGGCCTGCGCGATCAGGCTGCCGGCATAATTGCCGCCGCACTTCGCCGCGCCCGTGCCGCCTGCTGCCGCCCGCGAATAATCGTCGGAGACCCAAAGCGTGATCGCCTTGCTGCCGCCCTTGAAATAGGCGCCGACCGGGCAGGCGATGACGCAGAAGATATATTCCGAGGCGGGCTTTACGCCCAGGAACACCTCTGACGCGAACATGAAGGGACGCAGATAAAGGCTGCCGCCGTCGTTTGCCGGAATCCAGTCCGCATCGACGCGGACAAGCGCCTCGATCGCGTCGAGGAACAGCTCTTCAGGTATCGTCGGCATCGCCATGCGCTCGGCCGATTCATTGAAACGGCGCGCATTCTCCTCCGGCCGGAACAGGGTGATCGCCCCTTCCGCAGTCCGGTAAGCCTTCATCCCTTCGAAGATTTCCTGCGCATAGTGCAGCACCGCGCAGGCGGGATCGAGCTGAAACGGCGCCCGCGCCTGAACGGTCGCATCATGCCATCCCTTTTCCACTGTCCATTTCACAATCACCATATGATCGGTGGGCACCCGTCCGAATGCGGGGTCCTCCAGCAAGGCCGCCCGGGCATCGGCAGATGTCGGCGCGGCATGGGGAATGGTGGAAAAGGTCAGTGAGTCTGTCATGCGCGCTTCTTCTCAGAGAAATGCCAATATTTCAATTCCGCTATCCGGGGAAATCACCATAAGCACAGCGGAAAATCCACTCAGTCTCAATCCGCAGCGACGGGACCTGCGCTGCCGCTGGGTCGGCGGGTTAGCCATACAAGACCGACCAGAGCGACACATATCCATCCAGATAACCAGAAAAGGTCATTCACGGCGAGCAGATACGCCTGCTGAACCATCTGGCGCGTGACGGCTGCAGCCGCCTGAATGCTGGTGGCTCCCTGGCTGCCGAGCGTTCGCACTACCGATTCATAGGCCGGGGCAGTGGCGCTGAGATGATCGGCGAGGCGGCTTTGATGAAGCGCCTCCCGCTGATCCCAAGACGTGGTGATGATCGACGCAGCGAAGCTGCCGCTGGTGATACGGGCGAAATTCGAAATGCCGGTCGCGGATGGCACCCGATCCTGCGATACGCCATCAAGCTGGATATTGATCATCGACAGGAAGAAGCAGCTCATCCCGATGCCGTTGACGAACAAGGGTATCGTCAGGTCCCAGAAACTCGCGCCCGTCGTATAGTTGGCCCGCAGGAAATAGGACAATCCGAATATCAGGAAGCTGAAGGTTCCCAGCAACCGAGCATCCACCTTGCCGGAAATGCGCGCCATAAAAGGCGTCAAAAGCACTGCCGCAACCCCGCTGGGCGCCGCCACAAGGCCAGCCCATGTCGCCGTGTACCCCATCTGCGTCTGCAGCCACAGCGGCATGATCAGCACGTTGGCGAAGAACACCGCATAGCCCAGACAGAGCGCTATGGTGCCGAACGCGAAGTTCCGGTTCCGGAACATCCGCAGGTCAACGGCGGGGTGCGCGTCGGTCAGTTCCCAGATGATCCAGGCGACGAAGCCTATCAGCGCGATCAGCGCGGTGGCCACGATAATGCCGGAGGAGAACCAGTCGGCGTTCTTGCCAAGGTCGAGCATGATCTGCAGCGCCCCGACCCAAAGAACCAGCATAGCTACGCCGATAACGTCGATTGGCAGTTTCCTGGTCGGCGTCTCCCGCGTGGCGAGCGCCCGCCAGCACACGACCGCGCAGAACAGACCGACCGGGATGTTGATCAGGAAGATCCAACTCCAGTGGTAATTATCTGAAATATAGCCCCCGAGGATCGGCCCAAGGATCGGCGCGACCAATGTCGTGATCGACCATACGCCAAGCGCCGTCGATCGCTTGGTCGGCGGGAAGATAGCAATCAGCAGCGCCTGGCTGCCTGGAATCATCGGTCCGGAAACCGCGCCCTGGAATATGCGAAAGACGATCAGCGAACTGAGATTCCAGGCAAGGCCGCACAGCAGCGACGCCAGCGTGAACAGGACGACCGACACGCAAAAAGTGCGCACGACACCGAAACGGCCCATGAGCCAGCCGGTGAGCGGCACGGTGACGCCATTCGCCACTGCGAAAGAGGTCACGACCCAGGTGCCGCTATCCGAACTGACGCCGAGATTGCCTGCTATGGTGGGCAGCGAGACGTTGGCGATAGTCGTGTCGAGCACCTGCATGAAGGTGCCGAGCGCCAGCGCAAAGGCCGTGAGCGCTAACGCCCCGCCCTGCAGCGGTGCCTGTCCCGCCGCGCCGGAGTTCACCGGCCAGTACCCCGGTTGCGGGCGATGATCTGCGCGATGCGCTGTTCGACGCCGCTATCTCCAGTGTCGCTTGTCTGCGCGGGGAAGATTGCCCGCGCCGGCTGGCCGGCAAGTGTGCCGGAGATATCCGCCGTATCGACCTCGACATTGACCGAGAGGCCGATGCGCAGCGGATAGCGATCCAGTTCGCGGGGATCGAGCGCGATACGGACCGGAACGCGCTGAACGATCTTGATCCAGTTGCCGCTCGCATTCTGCGGTGGAAGGAGAGCAAAGGCGTTGCCGCTCCCTGCGGCAAGGCCGATCACCTTCCCGTGGAACACGACCTTGCCGCCATAGGTGTCGGACGTGATCGTCGCGGCTTGGCCGATGCGCAGGTCTTTCAATTGCGTTTCGCGGAAATTGGCGTCGATCCAGACGCGGCGGAGCGGAACGACCGTCATGAGCGGCGTTCCCGCAGCGATCTGCTGCCCGATCTGGACCGTGCGCTGGGCAAGCACGCCGTCCACGGGTGCGGTCACATGCATATGGCTGCGACGGATGGCGGCGCGGCGATAGTCCGCGATCGCCGACAGCACAGCGGGATTATCCGACAGGCCGGTGCCCTGGACTTGGGTATTGGCCTGCGCCAACTGGCTCTGCGCCAGGGTCAATGCGGCCTGCGCGGTCTTCACGACATCCGCCGCGTGCGCCACTTCCTCGCCCGATACGGCCCCTTCCGCCGCCGCCTGACGCCGACGCGCGAGGTCGCTGCGGGCGCGACCGAGTTCGGCCTGGGCGCTGACGATCGCAGCGTCGCTTTCATTCACCTTGGAAAAATCGGCGCGAACGCCGCGCACGGCCTGGGCCAGCTTCGCTTCGGCCGCCGCAAGGTCCACGTCCATCGTCGCCGGATCGAGATCGATCAGCGGCTGCCCAGCCTTGACGATCTGGGTGTTGTCGGCGTGGATGGCAAGCACCGTGCCGGGATCGCGGGCCGTTATCGTGACGGTGTCGCCGGCGACATAGGCGTCGTCCGTTTCTTCCGTCGCCGGCCGGAGCAGGAGATAGACGCCGTAGCCGATGGCCGCCAGCAGCACGACCGCCGCCAGGATAAGCAGCCATTTGCGGCGTGCGCCGGGATTACCATTGGAGGATGGTTCAGCAGATGCCTGCGCGTCAGTCATTATTGGATTCCTGTCGAGTTGCCGGGCGGCAGAAGGCGGTCGGACGCGGGAACATATCCGCCACCGATCGCAACAAGCAGTTGAACATTGGACAGCGCGGCTTGCGCCTCCAGATTCGCCTCATCCTGCTGCGCCTGCAGAAGGCGGATGTCGGAGCCGATCAACTCCACGCGGGAATCAAGGCCGGAGGCGACGCGTACGCGATTGAGCCGCGACACGTCAGACAGGCCCTGAACAACCTGCCGCTGATGCACGAGGTCCACCTTGGCCGTGTCCAGTTGCGCAAGGGCGTCGGCCGTTTCACGGACCGCGCCAAGCACCGCGCCGTTGTAGGCGGCGATCGCAGAATCGAGCCGCGCGGTCGCGGCTTCCTGGTCGGCGCGCAGCTTGCCACCCTCGAAGATCGGCAAATGGATCGCCGCGCCCGCGCCGTAAGTGCCCGCACTGGTCGAGAACAGATTGCCGAGGCCGAGCGCCTGCGTGCCGATGAGAGCATTCAGGTTGATGTTGGGATAGAAGGCCTTGTGCGCCACGGACCGGCCAGCCTCAGCGGCTTCGATCCGCGCCTGTGCGCCCAATATGTCTGGACGGCGGGACAGCAGGTCGGCCGGAAGGCTTTGCGGAACGGCAGGCATCGAGTCGAGCCGCAACGCCGTAACCCCGATCGTCGGATAATAATCCGCGCCGCGCCCGGCGAGAAGCGCCAGCGCATGGACGAGCAGCACCCGCTGCCCTTCCGCGCGGATAAGTGCCTGACGCGACTGCGCGAGCAGGGTTTCGGCGGCGCGCGCGTCAAGATCGCTCGACAGCTTGCTGCGGATGCGGACCTGGACGAGTTTCAGGGAATCTTCGCGCTGGCCGATATTCGCCTTTGCAATGCCGATCAGCCGTTCCGAGCGGCTCAGTTCGATATAGGTCTGAACCACTGCGCCCGAGAGCGCGAGGCGGGCGGCGTCATAGTCGAGTGATGCTGCGCGGACGGACGCTTGTGCGCCCTTGACCGCGTCAGCCTGACGCCCGAACAGGTCGAGGTTCCAGCTGAGATTGGCCTGCGCCTGCCCCACCCACTGGGTCGACCCACCATAGGGTGGAGGGATGATATATTTCTCGCTGAGGCGAGTCCGCTGCTCGTTGGCGTCGACCGAAAGCTGCGGCAGTTGCTCGGCCTTGTTCGAGGCCAGAAGCGCCCTCGCCTCCCGGATGCGCGCAAGCGCCTCGTCAAGCCGCGGGCTGGCGGAGAGCGCATCCGCCATCACGCGATCGATCTGGCTGTCGCCAAGCATCGTCCACCAGTCCGCCTGCACGGGCGATGCCGCAACGTCGCTCAGGCCCAGCCGTTCGGCCGGGAGGGGCGTCACGGCCACTTTGGCATTGGGGATTGAACAGCCCGCCAGCAAGGTGGCGAGGGCAAGCCCGGACAATCCGCGCCGCATCACTTCTCTCCCTCACTAGGTTCGAGTCTGTTCAGCAAGGTTCGGAGCGTCCCGATGAAGGCGTCGATCTCCACAGTCTCAAATCCTTCAAAGAGGCCATTCCATAGATCGATGATCGTGGGGGAAAGCGCGTCGAATTGCGCCTTACCCTCCGGCGTCATCCGCAGCTTGACGATGCGGCGATCCTCCAGATCGCGTTCGCGGGTCAGCAGCCCCAGCGTTTCGAGTTGATCGATGACGCGGGTCATCGCACCGGCATCATGCCCGACCTCCCGCGACAATTCCGCCGCCGTCGACGCCGTGCCGGAACAGAGGAGCGCCAGGACGACCCATTGTGTGAAGCTGATCGCTTCCTTTTCACACAGATCTTCCATCCGCTGATGGATCAGTTTGTGGACCCGTTTCAGCAGATAACCCGCCGAATTTCGCGGATAGAAATTGTCGATCGAATAATAGGGGCCGGTCATTATCTTGCCTAAGCAATCATTGCTCAGGCAATAATAGGTTGCCTCTCGATGCTTTCAAGATGTTGCTCGAAGAAAATTCAGTAGGCGTTGCGCTGCCAGACGAGGATGATGGCCGTGCGGAAGAGGATGGCCAGATCCAGCGAAAGCGACCAGCGATCCATATATTCCAGATCGGCGGCGACGCGGTTGCGTATGTCGCTTTCATTTTCCGTATTGCCCCGGAATCCGCGCACCTGCGCCAGACCCGTCAGGCCCGGGCGCATACGGTGGCGCGCCGCGTAGCGATCGACCACATCCTCATACAGTCGGTCGGCCGCCTTCGCGCCATAGGCATGCGGGCGCGGGCCGACCAGCGACATGGTGCCGTTCAGCACGTTGAGCAACTGGGGAAGCTCGTCGATGCTGAGCTTGCGGATGAGCGCACCTACCCGGGTCACCCGGCTGTCGCCCCGGATCACGAGCTGGTCGCCATTCCGGTCTTCAGACGCCTGCCGCATGCTGCGGAACTTCCACATGGTGAAGGGCGTGTTGTTGAGGCCGCAGCGCTGCTGGCGGAAAAACACCGCCCCGGGCGATTCCAGCCGGATCGCCAGCGCCACGATCAGCATCAGTGGAGCCAGAACAACAAGCGCAGCCAAGGCGAAAATACGGTCGAAGCAGGCCTTCACCAATGCAGCGATCCCATCGGCAGGCCGGGTGTAGAGGGCGAGCGCGTTCAATTGCCCCAGCCGCGCCGAGCGGAATGCGCCATGTTCGGCCAATGCCTCCGGCGGGACGAGGAGAACGTCCACATTTACAGACTCGAGTTGTTCAACGACGCGCTTGATCTGATCCTCGGCGCTCCACGGCAGATTGATGACCACCGCGTCGATGCTGCCGCTACGCGCCCTGTCCATCAGTTGCGCCAGACCCGCGTTGCGCTGTTTCCTCTGCGGGCCGGAGACACCGTCATCATACAGGCCGTCTATGACGCCGAGCGGATTGGCGTCGAGCCGGGCGCGCAGCTCATCCATATTCGCGCCCGCGCCGTAAATGGCGATGTGGGTCCGCGCGCCGCCGAAACGATGCGAGGACAGGATCGCCCAGGATATGGTGCGTGATACGCCAATGGCGGCCAAACCCAGTCCCGCCGACGTGCCGAACCACAAGCGCGACAAATCCTCGCTGGTCTTGGTCGTGAATGCGAGGATCACCACCAGCAGCGCGGATTTCAGCCAGTTCCCCATGCGGTCGGCCAAAAGGTCACGCGCGAGCAGCGAGTCAGAGGTCCGATTGAACCTGTAGGTCAGAAGCACATAGACCCAGACCCAGAACAGGCTGAACATCACCAGCGTCGGCAAGGTGCTGGCGTGCCATCGGTCGATGGTCAGCGACGCCGCCGCAAGAGCGGAGATAAGAGCAACGACCTCGACAAAGGCGGCGATTTCGCGCGCTGCGCGCGCGCCCATCCTGCGCCCGCGCCCGATCGGCGACAGGCGGGACGCTTCCGCCAGGGCGACCATGGGCGGGCCTGAGGGGTCAGGGCTTCTCAACGGATCCCCTGTCGTCATCCCATTCTGCAACGGCATCAACGGATTACACCATCCTGAGTCCGGCGATCTTTCGCGCCGTCCTATCGGTAACAATCGCGCCGCCTTACAGGAAATGGCTTTGGGGGTCGAGGCATGTGCTGCGCACCTTCGCCTGTCCCGCCGGAGCAGCCCGATTTGACACAAGGGCGGGCAATATCGCGCTGGCCAGCATGGCGCAGTTGGGCTACCGGCGAACGCGATGATAGCTCGCCTTTACCAGTGGATGCTCGCCAAGGCCGCTCACCGCCATGCGGAGCGTTGGCTGGCCCTCTTCTCCTTCATGGAATCGAGCTTCTTCCCGATCCCGCCGCATCCGCTGCTTGGCCTGATGTGCCTTGCCCGCCCGGAGAAGGCGCTGCGCTTCGGGTTCATCTGCACAATCGCATCGGCGCTGGGCGGGCTGCTCGGCTATGCGATCGGCCATTTCTTCTTCGCCGCCTTCGGGGATTCGCTCCTGCATGCGCTGGGGCTGTCGAAGAGCTTTCCGGCCGCGCAATGCTATCTGCGCGAATATGGCGCGGAGATCATCCTGATAAAGGGCGCGACGCCCATCCCGTTCAAGCTGATCACGATCACCGCCGGCTTCATCGGCCTGTCGCTGTTCACCTTCATCTGGGCCAGCGTCCTGTCGCGCGCGTTCCAGTTCATGCTGGTCGGTTTCCTGTTCTGGAAGTTCGGGCGGCCGATCAAGGCATTCATTGAGAAATATCTCGGTATGCTCTCCGCGCTGTTCCTGGTGCTGATCGTCGGCGGTTTCATCGCAGCATCGATGCTGACCAGCGGCCCGGCCAAGACCGACAAGTGCAGCCAGGTGACTGTCAGCACGCCTGCCTGATCTGACCCGTTCTCACGCCCGTTCGCTTCGAGCGAACGGATGTTGAGGTTGATGCTTCAATAGGAAGGTTGAAACTGTAACCGTCTGCGGCGATAGCGGCATCCGTGCTCGCCAGACATCCCCGCATCGCAGCGCTGGCCGCAGGGCTGGCATCCGCCACCGGCTTTGCGCCGCTGCAGTTCTGGCCGGTTGCGCTGGCGTGCCTCGCCCTGCTGATGACGCTGGTGGAGCGCGCGCCGGCGCGCAAGGACGCTTTCCTGATCGGATGGTGCTTTGGGCTTGGCCATTTCACGGTCGGACTCAACTGGATCGCCCATGCCTTTACCTTCCAGGACGCCATGCCGCATTGGTTCGGCTATGGCGCGGTCGTTTTGCTGTCGCTCTATCTGGCGGTCTATCCGGGTCTGGCCGCGCTCGCCGCTTTTGAGGCGCGTCGCCGGATACAGGGTATCGGCCCTACATCCTTCATCCTGATATTCGCTGCCGCATGGATTGCGACGGAATGGCTGCGCGCGACATTGTTCACCGGATTCGCCTGGAATCCCCTGGGCGTCGCCGCCCTGCCTACCGGCGTAGCCATCGCGTCCACATGGATCGGCACCTATGGCGTTTCCGCTCTGGTGATCATCGCGGCGGGGGGCGTGATGCTCGCTGCCAAACGGCAGGTCCGGCCTGCCCTGACATTGCTCCTGCCGATCCTGTTGATCGGAGTCGTCGGGCTTCTTATCCCAGCGCCTACGCCATCCGCCTCCGCCCCGCATATCCGTGTCGTCCAGCCCAATATCGGGCAACAGGACAAATATGACGAGACGTTCGAGGCGCGCAATTTCCAAAAACTTGCGATGCTGTCAGGCAAGCCCTCCGCCCAGCCCCGGTTGCTCTTCTGGCCGGAGGCGGCGATCCCCGCCTATCTCGATTTCGAACCGGAGTGGCGGCAGAAGCTCGCCCTGCTGATGGGGCCGGACGACCTCCTAATGACCGGCGGCGACAAAATCTATTTCAAGGAAGAGGAAAAGGACGGGCTTTATGTCGGCCGCACGCTGACGGGCGCGAACAACAGCCTGTGGGTGATGACGCCGGAGGGCCGTTTGATCGGTAGGTACGACAAGGCGCACCTCGTCCCATATGGCGAATATCTGCCGATGCGGCCGATCCTGTCCGCCATCGGCCTGTCCCGACTGGTGCCGGGCGACGTCGATTTCTGGCCAGGCCCCGGCCCGCGCACCCTCCCCCTGCCCGCCGCGCCCGGTCGGTCCGCGCTGAAGATGGGGGTGCAGATCTGTTATGAGATCATCTTCTCCGGCGAGGTGGTGGATGAGAAGAACCGGCCCGATTTCCTGTTCAACCCGTCCAATGACGCATGGTTCGGAAGCTGGGGACCGCCGCAGCATCTGGCGCAGGCGCGGATGCGGGCAATCGAGGAAGGCATTCCGGTGATCCGCTCTACGCCGACGGGCGTTTCCGCCGTTGTCGATGCCCGCGGGCGCATCCTGCACAGCGTGCCGCATGAGCAAGCGGGGTTCATCGACACGCAATTGCCGCCGTCCGGCGCGCGCACCGTCTTTTCGCGCATCGGCAATTGGGCGTCGATGCTGCTGGTGCTGTTGCTCGTCGGCTTGGCCATTGCAACGCGCCGGTCCAGAAGCTAAAGCGCGCACATAAACTTTTCTTTATGTCCGGTTCCGCGCGCGCGGCCCGGCGACCCTAAGCCAAGCGGGAGTTCCATGCGCAACCAGTTCCTCTTCACGTCCGAGAGCGTTTCGGAAGGTCATCCTGACAAGGTCGCGGACCAGATTTCCGACTCGATCGTCGACCTGTTCCTGTCCAAGGACCCGGAAGCACGGATCGCCTGCGAGACGCTGACGACGACCCAGCTTGTCGTGCTGGCCGGCGAAATCCGCTGCAAGGGCGTGTATGAGAACGGCGCCTGGGCGCCCGGCGCGCAGGAGGAGATCGAGGCGACCGTTCGCGAGACGGTGAAGCGCATCGGTTACGAGCAGGACGGCTTTCACTGGAAGACTTTCCGCTTAGAGAATAACCTGCACGGCCAGTCCGCCCACATCGCACAGGGCGTCGACGAGAGCGGCAACAAGGATGAGGGCGCGGGCGACCAGGGCATCATGTTCGGTTATGCCAGCGACGAGACGCCCGACCTGATGCCGGCGACGCTTTACTATTCGCACAAGATCCTGGAGCGCATGGCCGCAGACCGTCATGGCAAGGTCGTCGACTTCCTGGAGCCGGACGCCAAGAGCCAGGTCACGCTGGAATATGTCAACGAGAAGCCGGTCCGCGCGACCGCGCTGGTCGTGTCGACCCAGCACGCCAAGGACATGGACAATGACGAGAGCCGCGCAAAGCTGCGCGATTACGTCAAGGGCGTGATGGCCGATGTGCTGCCCGAGGGCTGGTTGCCCGACGACGAGAGCATCTATGTCAACCCGACCGGCCTGTTCGAGATCGGTGGGCCGGACGGTGACGCGGGCCTGACCGGCCGCAAGATCATCGTCGACACCTATGGCGGCGCATCGCCCCATGGCGGCGGCGCATTCAGCGGCAAGGACCCGACCAAGGTCGACCGTTCGGCCGCCTACATCACCCGCTATCTGGCGAAGAACATCGTCGCCGCCGGTCTTGCCCGCCGCTGCACGATCCAGCTGTCCTACGCCATCGGCGTGGCCGAACCGTTGTCGCTCTATGTCGATACGCATGGCACCGGCACGGTCGAGGCATCGGCGATCGAGGCCGTGCTGCCGACGCTGGTGCGCCTGACGCCCAAGGGCATCCGCACCCATCTGGGCCTCAACAAGCCGATCTATCAGAAGACGGCGGCCTACGGCCATTTCGGCCGCCAGCCCGACGGCGACTTCTTCCCGTGGGAGAAGACCGATCTGGTCGACAAGCTGAAGGCCGCGCTGTAAACATTACATCGCGGAACATTACGAAGAGTTCATTAGGGTCCGGTCGCCCGCTGACGTAGACAGCCCTTGTCGGCGTCGGGCCCGGACCCCTGACCTCCCGCGCCGACACCCTCCGCCCTCACAAAGGAGAGGCCTTTCATGAAAAAGTCACTGACCGCAGTCCTGGGCGCCATGTCGCTCGCGATGCTTGCCGCCGCGCCCGTTCAGGCCGCGCCGTGCAAGGACGCCAAGGGGAAATTCATCAAGTGCCCGCCCGCCAAGCCGGTGAAGAAAGCGCCGTGCAAGGATACGAAGGGCAAGTTCATCAAGTGCCCGAAATAAACTGACGCACTTGGAATTCTCACCCGGTGGCGCTAACCGCGCCGGGTGAAAGACCCGACAACACTCAATCGCCTCTATGGCCGGCAGTCCGGCCACAAGCTGCGCGCCGGACAGCAGGACCTGGTCGACAGGCTGCTGCCCCAGATATCGGTGCCGGACGACGGCCCGATCACCGCCGAGCGGCTGTTCGGCGAGACCCGCCCCCTGCATTTCGAGATCGGCTTCGGCGGCGGCGAACATATGGCCTATCGCGCCGACATGCTGCCCGATCATGGCTTTATCGGCTGCGAACCCTTTCTGAACGGGGTTGTGACAGCCCTAAGCCATATCCGCGATCAGCATCTGCCCAACGTCCGCCTGCATATGGGCAATGCGCTGGACGTGCTGTCACGCGTGCCGGACGGGGCGTTGAGCTTCGTCTATCTGCTGCATCCAGACCCCTGGCCCAAGCTGCGCCACGCCAAGCGGCGGATGATGAACAAGGGGCCGGTCGACATGATCGCCGCCAAGCTGAAGCCGGGCGGCGAGTTTCGCTTCGGCACCGATCACCCCGTCTATCTGCGCTGGGCGCTGATGGTGATGAACGGCCGCACCGATTTCGACTGGCTGGCGAACGAACCGCAGGATTTCCTGAAGCGTCCGGGCGGATGGCCCGAGACCCGCTATGAGGCGAAAGCCCGGCGGCAGGGGCATGAGGTCTGGTACTTCCGATACCGCCGTAAATAGATCAATATGCTATGTATTAGAATTCATATTTTTCAATATCTTAACTACGCCATGCTACGCCATGATCGCCCACCGTTTCCGCAACGGTGATTGCTGGGTGATTACTTTTATGGTACCTGAGGTATCGTCATGGCCACCGGAAGGATCACGAAACGAACGCTCGATGCGCTGCTGCTGGCAGCCGTCGATGGCTTTCTGTGGGATGAGGATTTGAGGGGCTTCGGGCTGAAGACCACGTCACGTGGAGCCGCCTCCTACGTCGTTCAATATCGGATGGGCGGTCGAGAGGCGAAGACACGACGATACACTATTGGGACCCACGGCTCACCATGGACGCCGGCCACAGCGCGTGAGGAAGCCAGCCGCATCCTTCTTCTGGTCGCCCAAGGGATTGACCCCGTTGAATCCGACAAGCAGCGGCGGCGCGAAGCCGTCGACCTGGCTTTTTCAAACTACGCTGATCGCTTTGCTGGGAGTTGCAAGGGCAAGGGTTGGAAGACGCTGGTCACACGCTCTTTCAGCCTCCACATCAAGCCCCGCCTTAGGGACAAAGCCTTGCCGACAATCACGCGGACGGATGTTGTGGATGTGTTCGACCACATGCCCGTGGAGCAAGTGGCAAACCGCCGAAATGTCTTCGCTGTCCTGCGACGACTATTCAAATGGGCGGTGAGTAGAGGCGATATCGAGCGAAGCCCTATGGAAGGCATGGAAACGCCGCCACCGGTCAAACCGAGAGAGCGGTGGCTTTCGGACGAAGAATTGAGACGAGTCTGGCATCAAGCATTAAAATGCCACCGTTGCTTTGGTCCGATCGTCCGCCTGCTGATTGTCACCGGACAGCGGAGGGAGGAAATTGCAGGGCTCCATTGGGAGGAACTTGACCGAGACCAGCGGGAACTGAAGCTATCGGGCGACCGCACGAAAAATGGTGAGCCCACCAGCATCCCACTCAATGATCTGGCAATGACGGAGCTTGATCGCGTCGCGCGGGGCGAGCGGTGGCCCCGACACGGCAGGGTTTTCCCGACATCAAGCGGTGCAGGCTTCACAGCCTACGCAAAGGAAAAGAAGAGGCTCGATAAATTGATAAGTGTCGATGGCGGTGATCCCCTGCCCCCGTGGCGCCTTCATGATCTCCGTAGGACCCTGGCTACCGGTTTTCAGCGGTTGGGTGTCCGCTTTGAGGTTACCGAGGCCGTGCTAAATCACGTGGGCAGTTCTCGATCCGGCGTCGCCGGCATTTACCAGCGGCACGATTGGCGAGACGAAAAACGGGAAGCACTGAGTATGTGGGATGATCATATGATGGCTATCTTGGCCGCCAAGCCTCGCCAGCGATCGACTTAAACTGTCAGCGATTATTTGGAAAACTTGCCCAACCTTGCCAAGGTTGGGGTCGAGGGTTCGAATCCCTTCGCCCGCTCCAGTTTTCTTAGGAAAACTAAGGATTTATCAGATCAGGATGATTGGACCCCCGTTCTTTTCGGGACGGCGGGTCCACCTCGGGTCCACCATTGAGGCTCGCTCTAGGGTAGCTGGTAGTACTGAATCGGGCTAGATTGCCTAAATTCTGCGAAGCTCAAGCCCCTGCTGCGCACAGCTGCCGAACGATCCGTCCAAACACAGGGCAGGCCTGTGCGATGGTGATCCAGCCATCGTTGATCCCAAGACAGACGCCGCCTTGCATTTCCGAGACGCCCACAAGGCAGGTCGTTGGCGACGGCATGTTCTGAAAAGCGAGCCGGTGTGCGATCGCATCCCAGTTGAACCCCGCCGACCGCCAGCCCGCGGCATCCAGCAGGGCGAGGTCGGACGCGACCAGCAGCATGTCCCCATGGCTGGCATGGAGGCAGGGCAATTGCCCGAACGGGGCCCGCATGATCTGCAACGCGGTCGGCCCATCCCGCAGGATCGCGATATAATTGCCCCAATAGGCCCGCATGAAGGCCTGAGGTTCGATCTGCTTTGACAGGGGGCCTGGGGCCTCGGTCGCGAAGTTCACCGGCACGCTTTTTGCGGCCGGGAAAATCGATCCCAGGACCAGTCCGCGCCCGCCCTGCAGCCAACCCACCGGCAGGCCTGCCGTCGTCACGATCATGAGGCCGATCTCGTCGACGACGATCTTGAGGTCCGAGCGATCGGCGATGGCCGATCGGACCGATGGCGCGATCGGAGCATGCGCTCCGCCTGTGCTCGCGATGATGAGATAGCCTTCCATCATACCACCAGGATGGGCGTGAACGGCCGGAGGAGATCGGGCTCGTCGCCAATGACCGCCCCGTCCAGTTCGACCCAGCAATGCGCTTGAAACGGATCGAGCTTGACCCCGAGGACGAGGTCGGCGCGTGCGCCTTGCGCCATGAGGGCCGACATGAGGGCCATCGACGTCGCCAGGCACCGGTCGCGCGTGGGGACGATGAGCGCGGCGCGGCGATAGGCCCCCTCGATCCGGGCGATCGCGGCGGGCGGTGGGGCTTCCCTCCTTGCGCCTCCCTGCTTCTGGCGTTCGAGATACTGGACATTCTGCGCGAGCGGAAGGCGCCTGACGCGCCGCGACCATGAGGCCCGCCTGGCCAGCGCCATGGCTGTGCTGACGATGGATGGGCGGGCATGCAGGTCGGATGTCACTGTCGCCACCAAGGATCGGGCTGCGCAGGGGCTTGGTGATGGGGCATCGCGGCTGGCGATGAGGATGCCCATACCGACCAGCGTTTGGGCCAGCGCAGCATCTGCGGGCTCGGTCTCGCAAAGGGCGGAAAACGCCCTGTCGAGCGGCGCACTGAGGCAAAAATAGCGGTCTGCGACGAGGTCGAGGAACAGCGATCGTTCACCGATCCTGCAGAAGCTCAAGCCGTCGCGCAATCTATAGCCAGCCATGGGGCACCGGCGACACAATGGCGCGCGGCGCGAACCGCGCGCCACCGCATCAATCCTCGGTCAGGCCGGTCAGGATCTGGTTGAGACCGACGTCGCCGGCGTTGCCGCCCGGCCCCTTGGTCTCGATGCTGGCGGTGCCGAGGTCGATGACATTGTCTTCGCGTTCCATGATGCACTCCTTCTGTCATGCTGCGAATTGCAGCCATGGCAGCTTAGGAAGCGCGGCGATCTATCCGAACTTTATACCGATTCTATATGGATATTGTTTTGCCCCTGCGTGGAAACGGCCTGCTCAATCGACCCGGTAGACTGCCCGCACGATCGCGGCGGCAGCCCGGCGGCGGCGGCGGTGGTAGCCGCCAGCATCCGCTGAGTCGCGTGGTCACGATCGCCTGCGAACAGGCGTTCGAGCACCTCGCCGATGATGGGCGACGCCTCTGCCGCCTCGAAGAGTGTACCGGATCATCACGGTCGACGCGAACCCCGCGATCAATCTCCCCAACAATCCGAACCCGAAGATCAACCGAACTGCTCTTGCCCATGATCCACCTCCAAAAAGAGTGAATCATATTGCTCAGGCAATGGGAATCCCTTGCGATT
>Ga0207658_10000430_pt1 | contig 39640 bp, 39 predicted proteins | sample KBSS33metaG_FD_184322 | JGI IMG/M metagenome (GOLD analysis project Ga0207658, IMG submission 184322) | Switchgrass rhizosphere microbial communities from Kellogg Biological Station, Michigan, USA - KBS S3-3 metaG (SPAdes) (version 2) | ecosystem: Host-associated > Plants > Roots > Rhizosphere...
GTCGAGAATGACGCAATCGCTCAAGGGCCACATCGAGCTTTTCCTGTTCGACAGCGGTTATGCCGGCATTGTCTTGCAGGAAGACGGTTCCGCCAATCTCTGTATCAGCACCGCCCAACACCGCTTTGCCGCAGCCGGAGCGACACCGGAAACATTGCTTTCCGCCCTGTTCCGGGAGTCCCCACCGTTCGCCGACCGTGTCGGGCAGGCGCGTTCCATTGGTTCCTGGACGACGATATCGCGCATCCCATATGGATGGCTGACGGGTGCGACCAACGCGCGCATCTTTCGGCTGGGCGATCAAGCGGCGGTCATCGCATCGCTGGCCGGCGACGGTCTGGCGATCGCGTTGACCAGCGGCCAGCGCGCCGCCGAGCACTATCTTCACTATGGCCCGACAGGGGCGGATCCCTATCAGGGGCATTTTTCGCGCGCGGCCCGACGGCCCCTCCTTATCGCCCAGATCCTGCGTAAACTGGCGGAACATCGCGCATCCGCCGCTTTTGGCGTAGCGCTGCTCGCGCGGTTGCCATCGCTTGCGCGGATTGCCTCGCGCGCTACGCGCATCGGAGGATATCGAGCACAACAGCCCACCCTAACAGGCCCGCTTGTGAGCGGACTCGAATAAGGTTAATCCCGGAACCAACTGATGCCCGTTTCTTCCCGCTCTTCCCGTAGCCGCGCCGCGCGCTGGACAATCACCGCGTTCAAGCTGGGGATATTCACCGTCGTCGCCCTGATCGGCGCGCTGGTTATCGCCGTCTACATCAGCAAGGCATCGCTGCCGGCCTATAGCGAGCTCCAGTCCTCACCTAATGGCCAAATGGTCCGCGTGCATGCCAGCGATGGCACCGTCATCATCTCGCTTGGACCCAGTTACGGCGAGTGGCTGCCTTATGACCGTATCCCGCCTGTAATGGTGCATGCCATGGTGGGCGTGGAAGATCGTCGGTATTACATGCATCCCGGCGTCGATCCCGTCGGCATCGCCCGATCGGCCTGGGTTCGCGTGCAGCGCGGGCATTGGGCACAAGGCGGCTCGACGATCACCCAGCAGCTCGCGCGCAACATATTCCTCACCAATACGCGCACGTTCGGCCGCAAATTTCGTGAAATCATCCTTGCGCTGGCGATGGAGCGCAAATTCACCAAAGAGCAAATCCTCGAGCTTTATCTGAATCGTGTTTACTTCGGCGGGGGCGCCTATGGCATCGATGCCGCCGCGCGCAAGTTCTTCGGTCATACCGCCGACAAGCTCAGCCTGCCCGAGGCCGCCATCATCGCCGGCCTCGTAAAGGCTCCGTCACACTACAGCCCGACGGCCGATGCCGCGGCAGCGATCGATCGCGCCAAGGTCGTCATCGACACCATGCGCGATACCGGCCAGATTAGCGCCGCGGAAGCCGCGGAAGCCGATCCCGCATCAGTCAAGCTGGCACCCGAGCCCAAACAGAACAGCGTCCGCTATTTTACCGACTGGGCGCTCGCGCAGCTTGATACACTGATCGACGAAACCGCCGAACCGATCGACGTCTGGACTACGCTCGACCTCAAGATGCAGCGCGCGGCTGATGCAGCGATCCGCGCCAATGCCCCGCCGGGCGCTCAGGGCGCCCTGGTCGCCATCGATCGCGGTGGCGCGGTCCGCGCGATGGTGGGCGGGAAGGATTATGTTTCCTCGATCTACAACCGTGCGACCCAGGCAGTGCGTCAGCCCGGATCGGCGTTCAAATTGTTCGTTTATCTGGCAGCGCTCGAAGCGGGCCACAAGCCTGAAGATCCGGTTGTCGACGAACCCATCGACATCGAAGGATGGAGCCCGCGCAACAGTTCCGGGCGCTTCTCCGGCCCGATCGATATCCGCACGGCTTTCGCATTTTCGATCAACACCGTCGCCGCCAAGCTTGGATCGGAAGTCAGCTTTCAGGCCGTGGCTGACATGGCGCGGCGGTTCGGCATCACCACCCCCGTAAACGTCCATCCCTCGATGGTGCTGGGAACGTCCGACGTTCGCCTGATCGACATGACCCGCGCGTTCGCAGCGGTCGGCGCGAAGGGGATCGCCGTCGTCCCGTTCGGTATCCTCAAGGTCACCGCGGGCAAGGGGCGCGTGCTGTACGAACACGAAATCGACGACTCGCGCGTGCTGGTGGCCCCGGCCGTTGCCGCGCAGATGACCGACCTGCTTCAGACAGCGGTGAACACCGGAACGGGCAGGGCGGCCCAGATCGGTCGCCCGGTTGCGGGCAAGACCGGCACGACGACGTCGAACAAGGATGGCTGGTTCCTCGGCTTTTCCAGCGGGCTTACCACCGGCGTCTGGATGGGTCGTGACGACAGCCGCGCGGTGCCGGGCCTGTCGGGCGGGCATGCCCCGGCGCAGGCGTTTCACGATTTCATGATCCGCGCCGTCGCGGATCGTCCGGTCGAGGAATTCGAAACGGAGGTGAAGCTGCCCGACTGGCAGCTCGAACCCGATGACGAGGCCTATTACACCAACAGCGAACAGACGCCGCAGCAGGTCGACGAGAATGGGATGCCGATCGAGCAGCCAGGCCTGGCCGACGAGCAATATGAAACGCCGACCCAACCGGCCGAGCGCGCGCCGCAGCCCGGCGGCGAGAAGCTCGACCAGCAATGGCTGGACGGCGTGCTCAATCGCGGCGCGCGGCGCCCCGCTCCGGAAAATCGTCCAAACCAGTAAATGTTATGAAAGCGCCGGCTTCATCCAGTCCGGCACGATCGCGTCGCCCATGGACGCGATGTTTCGCCTTTCCACCTGACTATCAGGCGTGACTACCAGCCGGCGATTGACCTTCTGGCGATAATTCATCCGGGCGGTGTTTTCCTGCCCGACATAACAGCCCTTGGTAAAGCTGACGCCGTTGAGCAGGTCGGCATTGGTTTCCAGCCAAAGGTTCTGGTCCGATCCAAGCTCTGCCACACCTTCCGCGACCCCGAGCGACAGGCGATGCGCACGCCATCCTTCGGCTGGTTCGCCCGGCGGCGCGATCCAGCGCCGTCCGAGTTGCGGCAGGCGAGGATCGGGAACACCCGCCACGCCCTCGCGTGCCCAATGGACGGCGAGTGTTTCATCGCGCGTGATCATGATCTTGCGGCGGAGCCGATAGATGCTCAACCTCCTGATCAGCGCATCCGCCTGATCCGCCTCGCAATCGATGAGCAGATCATCGCCGTCGCTCCATATGATGAAATCGAACAGCGCTTTTCCCTGCGGCGTGAGCAGCCCGGCCCAGACGGGAAGCGGCCCGCTCACATCGTTGGTGACCAGCCCCTGCAGGAAGCCTTTTACATCGTCCCCCGCAAGACGGACCACAGCGCGGTCGATAAGGGTGGTGCCAGCCATGCTCCACAGGTAGGAAGTCACGCGGCCAAAAGAAACCCGTTCATGTCGAGCGAAGTCGAGACATGGTGCTGGCGGTGGCCTATCCTTCGACTTCACCCGGACCAACGGAGTGCATGATGCCTGCCTCGACCTATGACCTGATCCTGAAGAACGGAACGGTGTGGACGCCGGGTGGTCCGATCGAGGCCGATATCGGCGTGGCCAACGGCAAGATCGCGGGCATCGGTGTTTCGGGCGATGGCGGGGAAGCGATTGATTGTACCGGGCTCACCGTCCTGCCCGGCGTGATCGACAGTCAGGTTCATTTCCGCGAGCCGGGTCTGGAGGCCAAGGAAGATCTGGAAACGGGCAGCCGCGCCGCGGTGCTCGGCGGGGTCACGGCGGTGTTCGAAATGCCGAACACCAAGCCGAATACCGATTCCGCCGAGGCGTTGAACGATAAGCTGGCCCGCGCCAATAATCGCATGTGGTGCGATCACGCCTTCTATGTCGGCGCGACCAACGACAATGCCGAGCGGCTGGCCGAGCTGGAAAAGCTGCCGGGCGCGGCGGGCGTGAAAATCTTCATGGGCGCGTCAACGGGCGACCTGCTGGTTTCCGAGGATTCGAACCTCGCGCGGGTGCTGGCAGCCGGCCATCGCCGCGTCGCGATCCACGCCGAGGACGAAGCGCGCATGCAGGCGCGGATGGATAAGCGGGTGGAAGGCGACGCTTCGTCCCATCCCGTCTGGCGCGATGACGAAAGCGCCCTGCTAGCGACGAAGCGCATCCTGAAACTGGCGCGGCAGGCCGGGCGCCGTATCCACATCCTGCACATCACGACCCCGGCGGAACTGGAACTGATCGGGCAGAACAAGGATATCGCGACCTGCGAGGTCACGCCCCAGCATCTTACCCTTGCCGGGGAAGATGCCTATCCCCGCCTCGGCACCTTTGCCCAGATGAATCCGCCCATTCGATCCGGCGCCCACCGCGACGGCCTGTGGCACTGGCTCAATCAGGGCGTGCCCGACGTGATCGGTTCGGACCATGCCCCCCACACCCGCGAGGAAAAGACCAAGCCCTATCCCGCCTCCCCCAGCGGCATGCCGGGCGTACAGACCTTGCTGCCCCTGCTGCTGGACCATGTGGCGAACGGGCGAACCAGCCTGCAACGCCTGATCGAGCTGACCTCGGCGGGGCCGCAACGCGTGTTCGGCCTGGTCACCAAGGGGCGCATAGCCGTGGGCTACGATGCCGACTTCTCGATCGTCGATCTCAAACAGCGCTGGACGGTGGAGGAAAACTGGCTGGCATCGCGCTGCGGCTGGTCGCCGTTCACCGGCATGGAACTGACCGGAAGGCCCGTCGGCACCATCGTTCGCGGCAACCGGGTGATGTGGGACGGCGGCCTTGCCAACGCCGCGATCGGCCAGCCCGTGAAATTCGAGAGCACGGCGTTCGCTTAGCCTCTCCCACCGCAGCCCCGTATCGGTTAGAGCTTGATGCGATGCTGACCCTGCTGGCCATTCGCGATGTCGTGCTGATCGAGGCGCTCGATCTGGAATTCGGCGCCGGCCTGGCCGCGCTGACGGGCGAAACCGGCGCGGGAAAGTCCATCCTGCTGGATGCCCTGGGTCTTGCGCTTGGCGTGCGGGCCGACAGCGGCCTGGTGCGCGAGGGTGCGGCGCAGGCGGTGGTGAGCGCGAGCTTCGAGTTGCTCGCCAGCCATCCGGCCCATGCCCTGCTGGCGGAAAACGGCCTCGATGCGGAGCCGGGCGAGGCGCTGGTCATCCGGCGCCAGCTCAAGGCCGATGGCGGCAGCCGCGCCTTCATCAACGACCAGCCAGCCTCCGCCAGCCTGTTGCGCGAACTGGGCGCGACGCTGGTCGAGATCCACGGCCAGCATGACGATCGCGGGCTGATCAACCCGCGCGGGCATCGCACCCTGCTCGATGCATTCGGGCGGCTCGATACCGCCGGCGTCGGCGAAGCGTGGAATGCCTGGCGCGGTGCGGTCGAGACGCTGGAGCAGGCGCGTGCCGACCTCGACAACGCCGCGCGCGATCGCGAATGGCTGGAGCACGCCGTCCAGCAATTGCAATCCGTCGATCCGCAGCCGGGCGAGGAAGAGGCGCTCGCCATCGAGCGCGGCGAAATGCAGAAGGGTGCGCGGCTGGCTGACGATCTGAGCGCCGTGGGCGAGTATCTCGACGGATCGGAAGGCGCGCTCGCCCAGCTGCGCCAGGCCGCCCGCCGCCTCGATCGCATCGCGGGCGAACACCCGTTGCTGACCGAGGCGCTCGCCGCAATGGATCGCGCGGTCAACGAATCCGCCGAGGCCGAGGACAAGCTGGCCGCGGCGGCCGAGGCCATGCGCTTCGATCCGGCTCGTCTGGAATCGGTCGAGACCCGGCTGTTCGATATCCGCGCGCTCGCCCGCAAGCATCGTGTCGAGCCGGAGCAGCTTCCGGCGCTTTCCGTCGAACTGGCCGAGCGCCTGTCTCGCATCGAACAGGGCGACGCCGGGATCGCGAAGCTGGAATCGGCGGTCGCCGCGACACGGGCGGCCTATGAGACGGCGGCGGCCGCGCTTTCGGAAGCGCGGGCCAGCGCAGCGGCACGGCTCGACAAGGCGGTTGCAGGCGAACTGGCGCCGCTTAAGCTGGATGCCGCGCGATTCCGCACCGTCAGCGAGGTGCTCGCCGAGGCGCAGTGGGGTCCGTCGGGCCGCGACCGGGTGGAATTCGAGATTTCCACCAACCCCGGCGCGCCGTTCGCGCCGCTGATCAAGATCGCCAGCGGCGGCGAGCTTTCGCGCTTCATCCTCGCGCTCAAGGTCGCGCTGGCCGAGGAAGGCAGCGCCGCGACGATGATCTTCGACGAGATCGATCGCGGCGTCGGCGGCGCGGTGGCGAGCGCAATCGGCGAACGACTGGCGCGGCTGGCTGACAAGGCGCAGCTGCTCGTCGTCACCCACAGCCCGCAGGTCGCGGCCCGCGCCGACCGCCACTGGCTGATCGCCAAGCGCCACGACGGCCCGAAGGACGGCCTGATCACCCGCACCAGCGTCCACGTGCTCGACGCCACCGAACGCCGCGAGGAAATCGCCCGAATGCTGTCGGGCGCCGAGGTGACGGACGAAGCCCGCGCGCAGGCGGGGCGTTTGCTGGAAGTGGCCTGAGGCAATTGGCGTTGCGCGGATCTTCAAGATCTTCGTGCATATCGCCTACCTGACGTGACGAGATCCGGCCCGTGTCCGGGCGTTTCGACGACCCGTAAAACGCGCTTAGAGACACATAAAGTCACGCCCTCTCGCCCGTACACGCGCGCGCTCATGCGCGCAGAAGAACCAGGCACACGGCCGTCAGCGTCGATCACCCCGCCGGTGCATTGCCGGTGAAAACCGCCAGCTGCGCTGCGAAAGCGCGCTTGTAGGCGGGCCGTGCCTCGCCGCGGGCGAGGTATGCGGAAAGATTCGGATACTGGTCCAGCATAGCCAGGCTTTTTACCCTGAGCAGCACTGTCACCATCATGAGGTCGCCTGCGCTGAATGCGCCATCAAGCCAGTCGGTATTGCCAAGGCGATTGGAAAGTTGATCCAGCCGGCTCCGGACGCGATCTTCCAGAAGGGGCAGACGCTCCCTGTACCAGCTCTTGTCGTGTTCCAAAAGCCTGGCCATCGTAAGTTCGATGACCGGCGGTTCCACCGTGTTGAGCGCGGCGAACATCCACGTGATCGCGCGCGCGCGGGCATTCGCATCGCCGGGCAGCAGCCCTGCATGATGCTCCGCGATATGGAAGACGATCGATCCCGTCTCGAACAGGACGAGATCGCCTTCTTCATAGGTCGGTATCTGCCCGAAAGGATGAAGCGCAAGATGGGCGGGCTCCTTCATCTCCGTGAACGAAAGAAGACGAACGTCATAAGGCTGTCCGATTTCCTCAAGCGCCCAGCGCACACGCATGTCACGCGCCAGTCCCTTGCCGCGATCGGGGGACCGCTCGAAAGCAGTGATGGTGGGGATCATCGAAAGGCTCCGGCTATTGCATGGTGCCTCTTAACCGTTGCATCCACACGCTCCAATCTTTTAGCGAAGCGCAATGAGCAGCGCCGACACACTGACCGAGTCCGAAGCCGCAGAGGAACTGGCGCGGCTGGCCGAACAGATCGCCTATCACAGCGCGCGGTATCATACCGAGGATGCGCCGGAGATTTCGGACGCGGATTATGATGCGCTGGTGCGCCGCAATACCGAACTGGAAAAGCTGTTTCCGCAGCTGATCCGCGAGGATTCGCCCAACAAGCTGGTCGGCAGCGCGCCGGCCGGGCATCTCGCCAAGGTGCCGCATGCCCGCGCCATGCTGAGCCTCGACAATGCGTTCGCGGATGAGGATGTCGCGGACTTCATCGGGCGCATCCGTCGGTTCCTGAGCCTTGCGGAAGGCGATGGCGTGGCGCTGACGGCGGAGCCCAAGATCGACGGCCTGTCCTGTTCGCTGCGTTACGAGAATCGCAAGCTGGTGCAGGCCGCGACGCGGGGCGACGGGCAGGTGGGCGAGGACGTGACCGCCAATGTCCGCACCATCGCCGACGACGAAATTCCCAAGACACTGCCGGCGGGTGCGCCCGACCTGTTCGAGATAAGGGGCGAAATCTACATGGATCGCCGCGATTTCGAGGCGCTGAACGCGCAGCAGGAAAAGGCGGGGGGCAAGATCTTCGCCAATCCGCGCAATGCCGCCGCCGGATCGCTGCGCCAGAAGGACGCCGCCGTAACCGCCGCCCGGCCGCTGCGCTTCTTTCCACATGGTTGGGGGGAGGCGAGTGGAGTGCCCGGCGCGACACAGAGCGCGGTGATCGCGGCGATCATCGGCTGGGGATTCCGCGATACCGGCCTGTTCGTGGCGGCCGACAGCATCGAATCCGCGCTGGCGCATTATCGCAAGATCGAGGCGGCTCGGGCGGACCTGCCGTTCGACATCGACGGCGTCGTCTACAAGGTCGACCGGCTGGACTGGCAACAGCGTCTCGGCTTCGTGGCCAAGGCCCCGCGCTGGGCGATCGCGCACAAGTTTCCGGCCGAACGCGCGCAGACGACGCTGGAACGTATCGATATCCAGGTCGGGCGTACCGGCAAGCTCACACCGGTCGCGCGGTTGAAGCCGGTAACGGTTGGCGGCGTGGTCGTGCAGAATGCGACGCTCCACAATGCCGATGAGATCGAACGGCTGGGGGTGCGGCCCGGCGACCGGGTCGTCCTGCAACGGGCGGGCGACGTGATCCCCCAGATCGTCGAAAACCTGACCCGCGATGAGGCGCGCGACGCATGGGTATTTCCGCACGTCTGCCCCGAATGCCAGTCCGCCGCCGAGCGCGAACCGGGCGAAGTCGACTATCGCTGCACCGGCGGGCTGATCTGCCCGGCGCAACGGGTCGAGCGGCTTCGCCACTTCGCATCGCGCCACGCGCTTGATATCGAAGGCCTCGGTATCACCAATATCGAGAGCTTCTTCCGGGACGGGCTGATCGACACACCCGCCGACATTTTCAGGCTGACCAGGGAAACGCTGCTCGGCCGCGAGCGCTGGGCCGATATTTCCGCCGGCAACCTGATCGATGCGATCGATGCCAAACGATCGCCGTCGCTTGACCGCTTTCTGTTCGCGCTGGGTATCCGCCACGTCGGGGAGGTGACCGCGCGCGATCTGGCGCGGCGTTATCGCAGCTGGGACGCGTTCTTCGCCATGATCCAGCAGGCGCTTGCCCGAAAAGACCAGCTTTCGCCCGCCACCGGCGAAAGCGAGGAGAAGTTCCTGGCGCGCACCGCAAAGGAACTGGCTGCCGTGATCGAAACGCCCGGCATCGGCCCTGAAGTCGCGCTTGCTCTGGTGGATTTCTTTGCAGAGCCGCATAACGCCGAAGCTGTGGCGGCGCTGCTGGAGGAAGTAACGCCAGCCGACGTAATCCACGAAACGCGCGCTTCGCGGGTCAGCGGCAAGACCGTCGTTTTCACCGGCAGCCTCGAGACGCTTTCGCGGGACGAAGCCAAGGCGCAGGCGGAAGCACTGGGCGCAAAGGTGGCGGGATCGGTGTCGGCCAAGACCGATCTGGTGGTCGCGGGGCCGGGCGCCGGTTCAAAGCTCAAGAAGGCGGCGGAACTGGGAATAGAGACGACGGATGAGGCCGGTTGGCATGCCATCGTCGCGGAAGCCGCGAACTGAGTACGATTGTTACGCAAGTGGTCCCACTATTATATTGCGGACACACGATAATTTTAAGATAGCTCTGACCGGGACGCGTTAAAGGAGACAGGCGATCAGCGGAGAGTAAGCCGCTGTCGTCCAAAGGGGGACAACAGCCGGCATGCCCGAGACCTTTCCGTTTCGCCGCATACCTACCTATACCCTCGTCATATTGAGCCTGCTTGTGACCGCGGTCGTCGGCGCGCTCTATGTCGCGCGGAGCCAGGCGCAGGCGAATGCGATGGTAACGCACACCATCCAGGTAGAAGTCGCGCTGGGGCGGATCATGGAACGCGCGCGCGCTGTCGAATCGGCCATGCGCGGCTATGTGATCGCGCAACATCCCTGGCTGCTCGAGGATTTTTCGATCGCCACGGCTGATCTCCAAAGCGGCTTGAGCGGGCTCAACGCGCTGGTCGCGGATAATCCGGTCCAGGTTCGCAATGCCGCAAAGCTGAAGCAGCTGATCGATGAACGCGTGAGCTTTTCCCGCGAAATCATCGAGGTTGTACGCTCGGGAAATGTGCAAGCGCTGAAAGCACGCGATGGCACTACGCGGGGCCGAAAGCTTTCCCGCGCGATTGCCGCGCAGGTGGCAGCCATGTCCGCAATCGAAGACAGGCTGTTCAACCAGCGTCGCACCGACGTCAATAACATGGTGTGGTGGCTGAGTTTAGGTTTGGTGATCGCACTGGCGCTGGTGGCGATCGTCGCGGCGATCGTGGTTGTAGAGGCCCGCAGACGCTTCGTGACGATCGCGGAGGCGCGGGACGAAGCGAGCCTGGCCGCCCGGCTGGCCGAAACCGAAATGAAAGCGCGGGAAGCGGCCGAAGGCCAGGTTCGGCAGATGCAGAAGATGGAGTCGATCGGTCAGCTTACCGGCGGCATCGCCCATGATTTCAACAACATGCTGGCGATTGTCATCGGCAGTCTCGACCTTGCTGAGCGGCGCTTGCGGAGCGATCCGGACAAGGCCGAAAAAAGCATAGGCCACGCACGCGAAGGCGCCGAACGCGCCGCCACGCTCACCGGGCGACTGCTCGCTTTCTCCCGTCAGCAGCCTCTGGCGCCCGTTCCGATCGATCCCAACAAGCTGGTTTCGAGTATGTCGGAACTGTTGCGCCGAACGCTTGGAGAACAGATTTCGGTGGAAACCGTTCTGGCCGGTGGCTTGTGGCCAACCTTTGCAGACGCGAGCCAGCTGGAAAATGCCATTCTGAATCTTGCCGTGAACGCACGCGACGCCATGCCGGAAGGCGGGCGGCTAACAATCGAGACGGGCAACAGCTACCTCGATGACGATTATGCGGCCACCCGCAGCGAAGTCATCCCCGGTCAATATGTCGTAATCTGCCTATCCGATTCCGGTAGCGGCATGACCCCGGCAGTCATGGAGCGGGCATTCGACCCGTTCTTTACCACCAAGGAAGTGGGCAAGGGCACGGGCCTGGGACTCAGCCAGGTGTTCGGCTTCGTAAAGCAATCCGGCGGTCATATCGCAATCTATTCGGAGATCGGCGAAGGCACGACGGTAAAGCTCTATCTTCCGCGTTTCCAAGGCAACATGACTGATCGCCCTACCGTGGCAGCCGCGCTGGACACGCTTCCCGAAGGCCGCAGCGAAGAAGTGCTTCTGGTAGTCGAGGATGAGCAGCGGGTGCGCCACTTCTCGGTCGATGCGCTTCGCGACCTCGGTTATACCGCGCTTTCTGCCGCCAATGGCGCCGAAGCGTTAAAGATGCTGGAGCAGCAACCGCAAATCGCGATGCTGTTCACCGATATCGTCATGCCCGAAATGAATGGCCGCAAGCTGGCCGATGCGGCGCGGGCCCTGAAACCCGATATCAAGATACTCTACACCACGGGATATACCCGCAACGCAGTAGTCCATAACGGCATGCTTGATGCGGGCGTTGCCTTCTTGCCCAAGCCCTTCACCATCGCCCAGCTGGCCGTGAAGATCAGGGCCGTTCTTGACGGACAGGGAATTAACCGGGTCGTTTGATCCGCGCGAAGCGTTTGCGTTTTTCAAGGCGCAATGTGGGCCAACTCCCCTGGTCAATGCGGTGGGCAAGGCGCATCCCCCGCAATCGGTAGGCCGCCGTCACCGCCTCTGCCTGACTGTCCAGGAGACCGGCCAGAATGACCGACCCGCCCGGCTTTATGGCACCGGCCAGGACGGGCGCCAACTCGATCAGGGGACCGGCGAGGATATTGGCGATTATCAGATCGTAGGGCGCCCGCCTGCGCAGGCGCCTGTGCGCCAGGCCAGCAGCCACGACCAGTTCCACAGAGCCGCGCTGAGCTCCCAAAGCAATGGCGTTGGCGTTGGCGTTTTCATGGCATACGGCGATCGCAACCGGATCGATGTCCGACGCGATCACCCGCGCGGCCGGCCACAGCCGGAATGCTGCGAATGCAAGCAAGCCGGTACCGGTGCCAACGTCAGCCACGTTGGAAAATCGCGAGCCTGTGCGTTTCAGCCGATCCAGCATCAACAGACAGCCCGTGGTCGTTTCATGCTGGCCAGTACCAAACGCCTGGCCCGCCTCGATCGAGAACGCTACCGCATCAGGCGGAATGGAGTGAGCATGCGCTGCGGTGTGAACATAAAAGCGCCCGGCCTGTACCGGCTCCAGCCCGGATTGCGACAACGTCACCCAATCTTCGCCTGCAATGTGCTCCACCTGAGCGGTGGCGTCTTTCGCACTTGGAACGAGAGCCCGCACCGCCTGTATCATGCTGGTGTCGGGCTTGTGCTCGAAATAGGCTTCGAGCAGCCAATGTTCCGCATCGTCTTCTTCAATTTCCCGGGTCATGAGGACCGGCGGGAAGGGCATTTCAGCTAGAAGCTCGGAATCCTCCGACAGGTTTTCCGCTTCTATGCGGGTGCATGGAAACGTGATTTTCCAGCTTTCTTCGATCGACTGCATAACCCTGCCCTTCGCGGGCGGGTTAGGCGATCAGGACGGTCAGGAAAAGAGGCGATAGTTCAGGCTGCAAACCGTGCGACGAAGCTGTTGGTGTTGGCTTGCAGGTCTGCGAGCTGCTTGTCGACGGCATCAAAGCCCTGGGTAAGCTGCTCGATTTCGCCCGCGACATTTTCGGTTTCCTTACGGATCGTGGCGACCGTTGAAGACATCGAATCCGCTGCCAGCGCCGTTTGGTCCACCGAGGCGGTGATCATGGTGACGGTGCGCGCCTGACCCTCCATCGCTTCGCGAATTCGCTGGGCGGAGCTTTGCACTTCGCTGACGGTATCGCGGATCGAGCTGTTCGCTTCCACCGTATGCCGCGTCGCGGATTGAATGGCGGCAATCTTGATCGTGATTTCATCGGTTGCGCGTGCCGTCTGACTGGCAAGCGATTTGACTTCCTGCGCGACCACCGCAAATCCGCGACCCGCGTCCCCGGCCCGCGCCGCTTCGATCGTCGCGTTGAGCGCCAACAGATTGGTCTGGCCGGCAATGTCGCGAATGAGCCCGAGGATCGATTCGATCGCTTTGGCGTGGTCCGACAGAGCTTCGGAAACCGACAGCGCTTCTATGGATTGTTCCGACGCGCGCGTCGCAATTTCCGCCGCGACTTCAACTTCGCCGCGCGCCTCTTCGATCGCACGGATCAATCCGGAGGCAGTCTGCGCGGCTTCGCGCATTGCAACCGCGGATTGCTCGGCCGCTGCGGCGACCTCGCTTGTCTTGCCGAGCATACCGCGTGCCGAATGCGCCGCACCGCTTGTCTTCTGCTGCAGGGCATAGCTGTCAGCCACCACTGCGGAGACGATGTTCTTCATCGTGCCCTGATATTCTTGGCTTACCTCGTCTCTTGCTAGGCTCGAGTTGCTGCGTTCGATCGCAACCGTTTCAGTCATGAAGATCTCGGTCTCGACATAATTCAGCCGATTGAGGACATCATGAATGCGGCGAATCTCTTCTTCACTGCCAAGTTTGGCGTCCTTGATCGTGTTAAGCAAAAGCTCGCTGAGTCGAATGCGCGCTTCGAAGAATTTGACTGGCGACATGTTCATCGAGCGAGTGAAATAGGCCGTGCGGGCCATGTTGCGAATCCAGTCGGCATCGATAGGATCCGTAAAGCGCTGGGTACGTTTTCGCTCAGCATAGTCTGCTAAAGACAGACCGGAGGTCTTTCGGGCAAAATCGTCCAGAAGACTTGCGGTTTCGGTGGAAATGCCCGCAATCTCTTCGCCCCAGAAGCTATTTTCGATTTCAAGGATGACTTGCTTCGCGCGATCCCAGGCGAAGCGCAGATCAGCTTCGAATTTGCCGTTCTGGCCAAAAATACGCAACCGCTCCTCAACTTCGGCCTCTGTCATTTTGATTTCGAATGATTGCCGCATGTTCATTTCCATCGCGAGGTCCTGTCTGTATCCGTTCCTATGCCGCGCAGATGGTAAAGAAGTCGTTATGTTCGTGGGAAAAGGCTCTTTTTTTCCGTATTCGGCGCGGAAGGATGACGCCGCAGCGGGACCCGGCTAAAGACAGAATATGGAGCGCTACGACGTTATAATTCTCGGCGGTGGCTTGGTCGGTCTGACCCTGGCGATTGCGCTGGATGCACAAGGTTTGACTTCGGCAGTCATCGATCCGGCCGACCCGCAAGCGGGATTGGCCGCCGCTTTCGACGGCCGAGCTTCGGCGATCTCAAGCTCATCATGGCGAATGCTAAACGCGATAGGGGTCGGCGAGCTGCTCAAGGACAAGGGATGTGCGATACGCCGGATCGAGGTTCGCGACGGACTTTCGCCCGAGTCACTGAAATTCGATCCGGCGCCGGATGATGATCCGCTCGGTACCATGTTCGAAAATCGTGATGTCAGGGCAGCGTTGCGGGAACGTGCGCTGGCTGCATCCAACCTGACGATGTTCGCCCCGGCCATGCCGGTCAAGGTCGAGCGCAACGAGGGGGGCGTGACGGTGGCGCTGGCCGACGGCCAGACGATCAGGGGGAGCCTGGGGGTCGGCGCGGACGGTCGCCGTTCGCCCACGCGTGAGATCGCGGAGATCAGAATCGCGCAATGGCGCTACGATCATGTCGCGATGATCGCCTCGATCACGCACGAAATTCCCCACGAGGGTATAGCGCACGAGATATTCTACCCCAGCGGCCCATTCGCGCTCCTGCCGATGCCACCTGGCAATCGCTGCTGCGTGGTCTGGACCGTGAGATCGGCGGATGCGCCAGCGATGCTGGACCTTCCCGAGCGCGCCTTCCTGGCCGAGGCGCAAAAACGCATGGGCGGGATGCTGGGCGAAATCGCGCTCGCATCGCCACGCTCGAGCTATCCGTTGGGGTTTCACCACGCAGCGACGATAACCGCGGATCGGCTCGCGCTGGTGGGCGATGCGGCGCACGGCATCCATCCCATCGCCGGTCAGGGCCTCAACCTCGGGTTCCGCGACGTCGCGGCTCTGACCGAAGTTCTGGTCGACGGCGTCCGCATCGGGCTTGATCCCGGCGATGCGCAGTTGCTGGAACGCTATCAGCGCTGGCGATCGCTGGACAGCCTGATGGTCGCGATGTCGACCGACAGTCTGACGCGGCTATTTGGCCTGCGCGGCAAAGGCGCGCGCGCGATTCGCCGTTTCGGCCTGGCCGCGGTCGAGCGCGTCACGCCGCTGAAGGAGCGTTTCATGGCGGAAGCGCGCGGCGAAAGTGGTGCGCTGCCCAAGCTGCTTCAGGGAATGGCCGTCTAGCTTTCCCGCGGCTCCAATTTGCGTGCCTGTTCCACAATCATGACAGGCACGCCATCTCGAATGGGATAGGCAAGCCCGGCCTGCTCCGACACCAGTTCCGAAGCCTCCGCATCATAGCGCAACATGGTACGCGTCACCGGGCAAACCAGCACCGCGAGCCATGCCTGTTCAAACGCGCTCATTGAAGCGTCGCGCGATCGTCATCCTCGGTCTGATCGCGAAAGAAGCGTAACAATTGCACTAGCAGATCGGCCCGATCGCGCAGCGTATTTGCTTCCAGCAGCGCCTGTTTGGAAGCAACATCGAAAGGAGCCATCTGGGCAGATCCGTTGATGAGCGTTTCATCGTCGAGCGAGAAATAGGCTTTCCAGTCGATGCTCATGCCGCGCGCATCGGCAAAACGACGCGCCTCCCGCTCGAAATCCGCACGCAGGATATGCGGAAGCGGCTCATCCGGATCGTCGGGAAATTCGCCAAATCGCGCTTCGATCTGGCGGAATGGCGTGCCGGCCGCGATTTCGGTGACCATGCGGAACCGCGCCAGGCCTTCCAGAACGAGATTGTAGCGGCCGTCGTTAAGCGCTTCCACTTCAGCGATCCGCCCGATACATCCGACATCGAACAATTCAGGTGAAACACTGTCGTCGCGCGGCTGGATCATGGCGATGCGCCGGTCCCGGGCCAAGGCGTCGCTCACCATCGCCCGGTACCGCGGTTCGAAGATATGGAGCGGCAAGTGCATGCGCGGAAACAATAACGCGCCTGCAAGCGGAAATATGGTGACCCGCTGGGCGATGCCGGTGATCATGAGAAAAGAATTGTGGAAAGGCGGCGGCGCTGTCCATTGACCCACGGATCCGCCAGCCCCACCGCCTCGAACAACTTGAGCAAGCGGTCGCGCGCGGCGCCTTCGCTCCAGTCCCGGTCGCGGCGGATGATCTCGAGCAGCTGGTCCGCCGCACCGTCGCGATCGTCAACCGCCATCAATCCGCCCGCCAGTTCGAAGCGCGAAGCGAGATCATCCGGATTGGCCGCAACGGATGCGGCCAATCCGGACAAGTCGTCGACCGGCTTTGCTTCCCGCGCGATTGCAAGCGCCGCCTGCGCCTGGGCGATGAGAGGATCCCTGGCGATTTCCGCCGGCAGGGCGTCCAGCAATGCCTCCGCCTTGTCCGCCTCGCCGAGCTGGATCAAGGCACGAGCATGTCCGGAAACCACGGCAGCGTTTTCCGGCGCCAGCTCCTCCAGCTGCTCGAAAATGGACAGAGCGCGTGCCGCGTCTCCCGAAGCGAGCACCTCTTCACCCATCGCAATCAGCGGGGCGATATCCTGTTCCCGTTGCTGAACCTCGCCCTGAACCGGCAGTTGGTTCAGCAACTGGTCCAGCATCTGCTTGAGCTGACTTTCGGTACGCGCGGGTGTTAGATCCGCGACGAGCTGCCCCTGGAACAGAGCATAGACAGTCGGGATGGACTGCACGCGAAACTGCGACGCAATCACCTTGTTGGAATCAACATCGATCTTGACGAGCTTCACGCCGCGTTCGGCATACTCCGCCGAAACCTTTTCAAGAACGGGGCCAAGCGCCTTGCACGGCCCGCACCATTCCGCCCAGAAATCGAGGATGATGAGTTGCGTCATGGAGGGTTCGACGACATCGCGCCGAAACGTCTCCACCGCATCGCGCTCGGCCGCACTCATACTTAAAGTCGCCACGTCGCAGTCCTTCCATCGATCCCGTCTGCAAACATGCCCTTATGTGGGGTGAAGGATGCTCTTGCCAAGCCCTTCGATCAGGGGTTGCCCCTGTCGCGCCGCGATGCTAACAGCCGCGCCTCATCGCAGGCACATGGTCGCTGACCAGGCCCGCGAACGCCAAGAGCGGGCGTAGCTCAGGGGTAGAGCACAACCTTGCCAAGGTTGGGGTCGAGGGTTCGAATCCCTTCGCCCGCTCCAGTTTTCTATCCGAAAACTAATCAGTTAGCGGACGCAGGCCTTGCTGAGGCTTGGGTACGTGCTTTTGAGAGGGGCGACTCGTATCCATTTCGTATCCATGCGAGATCGAGCTTGCGGCGGTCGGTGGCGGCACATTTCGTACCTAAAAGGGCTTCCTTAGATCACCGGGTTGCTGGCCTGACGAAGCAGTGTTCACGATGAGGACGTCATCGAGGATTGGTTCGCCTCCGGAAGAGGCCTCCCCACGCCGGTCCCGTCGAAGGGTGGTTTTGCTCCAAGTACCACACTATAAGGACTTATATTCGATAAACCATTGATATATAGTGATACTTTAAAGAACTCTCCGATCGTTGATAAGCGAAAGTAAGCACGGGGTAATCACCAAAATTTGCGAGTTTTCGCATCACACAGTAGGTTACGACGCGGGAACCGCGCTTAGGTGCTGAAGCGTGGCGAGACAAATCGAAGGGCAACCATACCGTAGAGCACACTACGCACGGTTCACGAACATCACCGACATCACGACAGGCTGGCACGTGAAACTTCATGACCGCTGGCTACAGATCGGCATGATCAGCCTTAAAGGGCTGCCGCTCAGGCGGCGAAGCGCAGCACGGTTTCCTTTTTGTGTCGGAACCATTTCGGCAAGACATCGCTATCGCGCGTTGCGCTGCGTGTCAGCTCGAGGGTCAGCAGACTGTCGTCTTCAAAAGCGGGGCTGAGTTCGAGACGCAAATATTCAAACAGCTGGCGATCATGGACTGCGACGATCACCTGGCGCCCATGTTCCTTTGACAGCGTCCGCAACAGCGCTGCGAAATGCGCGATGTGGACGTCGTCCATCGACTGGACAGGGTCATCCAGGATCAGCCAGGGAAGTTGCGGCGCGACCGTCAGGTGGAGAGCGATGAAGAGGGTCAGCGCGGCCGTGTTGAGATTGCCCGCACTGAGCATGGCACCCGGGGTGCCGCCCGCGCCGCCGGAGCGGTGGAGCGTAACAAGCTTCGGCTCGAGTTTCTGCGTGGCTTCGGTCGGAATCTGGAATGCGGGCACAAACGGCTCGGTTGGCGCGAGGCGGACGAACAGATCGCGCCACAGCCGGTTCAAGCGGTCATTGAACTCGCGGCCGATGATGTGCGCCCTTACCGCTTCCACCGCCCCCTTGATGGTCTGGCCGTCGGTGCGAATGCGGACGGCGCGCTTCAATGCCGCATCATGCAGCCGCTGCAGAGCCCGATCGCGCGCGATCAGAGCGTCTGCGTCGCGGCGACGCCCAAACTGCATCTCGGCTTGCGCATGGGCGTCGACAATTTTGCGCCGCGCTTCGCCCTGGGCCTTCAGCATCGCAAGCTCTTGGTCGATCACGATATCCAGTTCGGCCATCACTTCGGCCAGCGGCTTCAATGGGTCGGCGGGCGGCAAGCTCAGAGCGCCCGCCATCGCGGTAAGCATTTCCCCGACCGATCTTCGCGACAGGCTGCGCGATTGGTAGTCACCAAGCGCCCGGCGAGCCGCGGTTTCTTCGGCCGCCAGCGTCGTGTGTGCGGCGATCGGGACGGCGAGCCGTCCAAGTTCCGCGACGACAGCTTCGAGTTCGCTCGTCCGGCGCTCGAGTTCAGCCGCAGCCTGCGGGATCATCTCCCGCGCGACAAGTCCCGCCTCTTCGCGCACGAGGCGGTCCACCTGCTCCTGCTGAATCGAGCGGTTGCGGCCAAGCGACAGCAGGCGCTCGGCCGAGCCGGTGAGTCGGCCGACCTTGTGATCCACGGTAACTATCTTCCTTACTCACCTGCCTTCGTCCACGGGCCCCCTCGAGCCCAATCGCCTTTGAAATCTCGGCGCCGGCTAACCGCTAGGGTCGGGGGCATCACCAAGTCAACAATCTGCATCTGAATGGCCGCGAACGGTTCGGGCGCCAGCGCGATTTCGGTCCGCCGCAGGAACGCGGTCCACTGCGCCTGCTTCTCGTCAGCGAAGGCGGGCGTGAGCGCCGGGGGCGTCTCGGTGGGCAACGGGGTTTGGCGGCGATCGAAGGTGGCCTGGATGGCGCGCGACAGCATGGTGCCATCGAACGCGAACGATCCCGCGATCGCCCAGATGTCGTAGAAATCCTTCAGCCGCGTATTCAGCATGCCAAGCGCGACCATGGCCTGGAATTTTTCGGCCACGACCGTTTCGGGCGGATAGGCTCGAAGATGCGCGGTGGGCTGGCCGAGCAGCGACGGATACTCGATCTCGGTCGCGCCGGGCGTGATCGCGTCGCCATAGCCGATATCGACGTGCATCGGCAGGCGCGCGCCGGCGAGTTCGGCGACGAAGTCGATACGGACGCCGGCATATTCATCCTCGGCGCGGGCCGCGGCCGCGCGCAGGGTTTCTGGCCGGAACACGATGCCGTCGTCATCGACCGCGACCGCGAGGATTTCCTGGAAGATCGCCGCAAGCTGCTCCGGGGCGTTCTCGCCCATGCCAAGCAGATCAAGGTCGCCCGTGGCGCGATAGGGGGCTGCCGCCCACAGGCTGAACAGCATCGCACCCTTGAGCACGAATCGCTCGCGATGTGGCGAAAGGCTGAGACGAAACAGCAGGCGTTCGATGACGTAACGGGTCATCAGCAGTTGTGCGTTTTCCCGGCGCTCGCGGGCGCGCGCCGTCAGCCGGTCGCGCACCGAGACCGCGATGTTCTTCGGCGGCCGGCTCATGTCATCGCTTCAAGATAGGGCCGTATCACCGATTGGACCCGATCGAGCTGGGCATAACGGTAGATCGCATTGAGATCCGGCCGGGGTCGGGACTTCATGAAATCGCGCAGGGCCTCGACCGCCACGTCGATGCCGATCTTGTTGCGGTGCTTGAAGCAGTCGGCGACGGTCTTGGCCGGTACGGTGATGGGCACGGGAACGCCCTCGATGACGTGCGTCTCCACGCCCGCTGTCAGCGCTTCGCCGCTCGCGCGAACGATCTTCAGCGCCACCGACGGGTTGACCGGTGCCCACTCCTTTTGGCCGAGCATCATCCACACCGCATGGGGGGTCTGCGTGGTCAGCTCGTGGAACTGCAGCGCTGAGAGCAGGCAGATGACGCCGCGCGGCTGGATGCGCACGGCCTCGGCCAGGCTCGTCGCGCTGTCGACCTCAGCATCGCCCAGCTTGTAGAGCCCGCGGCCGACCTGCTGGAGGACGCCTTCGTCACGCAGCCTTTGCAGGGTCGCCCGCGTGACGCCGGCCGCGTCGAAATCGCGGCCCCGCGCAATGCCGCGGTGCCGGACGACCTCCAGGGCCCGTTCTCGATGAGTCGTCGGTTCCATGTGGCCTGATATAAGTCCTCGGTATTTACATGCAATGACCAAGGTTTTGTATCGCCGCCGTCGGGATGTGCCACGGTCTATCCATAGCCAATGCTAATCGTGGAGGGGGAAAGCCTTCCCCTGACGGCCAGCCGGAGTCTGGCCGTACCCCTTCAAGCGGGGACACCCCCAGGCTGTGCGAAAACTATCAGCTATGAATCATGGCGTTCGTTTTCCAACGACCTCCCATCAGTGTGCTCCTCAGATCACTGCATTGCGATTTGCCGCGTGCCGTTCGTCCAGACGGGAATTGATTTGCCTTGCCAATGAAAGGACGCCGCCAAATTTAAGGTCGGAACCGCGCAGATCTGGCCATGACGCAGGCCATTAGCGATACAAGTGTGGTGTGATAATTCTTTAAGAATGCGACGCGCTCGGCGTCCATTCCATCTGCAATGAAGTCTTTACCCGCGCCTTCCGGCCCGGGCATGCTGCCATCCACGAGTTGCACCTCCGAGAGTTCCGACACCAGTGGGAGACAAGGGATTCCGAGGCAGGCGGCCACCATGATGAATTCTGCGAACAGGTCCCAGTGGGTTCGACGGCGATAAATCTCGAGCCATGTTCCAAGCCAGGCGCCGACGTAGTCTCGGATGTCGCGGGTCAGCCGCTCCGGCATGAAGCCGAAGTCGGTTATGTAGAAGATATTGTGAGTGGACGCGTAAGCCGTGTCATCGGTGATTGTCCACGGCTCAGGCAGAGCGCTAAGCCAGGTTCCGGCCGCAGGATTATCCGGCAGTGTGCCGATGCCGATGCGCTCGAATCCGTGGCAAACATCTAGCCGGCGCCACGTGGGAAGTTCGACGGCGAGGGCCGAGGGGCTAGCCTTTAGATAGGCGAGCAGCCGATCGAGTTTGGATGACCGAAAGCCATGGCTGTGGAACGACGAATAGATCGTCGAGAGAACAATTAGGTCAGGGCGGATGAGCAGCGCGTCGACAAGCACCTCACCATGCTTCAATTGTTCCCAGCACCAGCCGAGATGGTCCCTGCAAGCCGTTGTGTCACAGTCGAGACGAATGAGCGTGTCCGCGGTGATCGCTAGCTCCCCCAGCGGCTTAAGCAGCTTCAGGTTGTCGAGAGCTGAGCCGCCACGCTCGAATGCGAAATAAGAACGATTTCGCGATACCCACTGCAAGATTCCGTCACGAAAAGCCGGCGATTTTAGCATAGAACAGTCCGCGCCGCGTTGAATACGACTTGGGTTCGATCGTCCAACTCACCCTCGAAGAACTCAATAAATGCTATCATCTGTGTGACAAAGCGTCTCTCGACGGAAGTGTAAATCCAGGGGACTTTCTGCCGGATGGAGGCAAGCGCGAGCGCGTGATCGACGGCGAGGACAATGTCGCAGTCGTGTAACGCTAAGCAGGCCTGTTCGAGCGCGAACGGTTTGAGTGATTCGACCGATATCGTTGTAGGCAAATCGAGCGCCCGGCCGAGGAAAAATAATGTATCGCGCGTCCGTGTCAGCGCGGCGGTTGCACGGACGGGCGAGCCGGCCTTATCGCCAAAAAACTCTTCGACCGCGAGCATGTAAACATGCTCGCAAAGCGAGCATGGCGGAACAGCAGCGCCCAGCTTCGCGACCAACGATGCAAAGCCGGGCGCAGCAGCGATTTGCGCCCGCTGATTGGCCATGACGGCGAGCGAGAGATCAAGAAAGGCCCGCAGCCCGGCGAGTGACCGCCTGTCTCTATCGCCTATCATCAAAAAACAGGAGAGCGTTAGTTTATCCTGACCACGCGCAGATCGAAGGTCGCGATGAGCGCGGTATCGATGTCGTGGCCTTGAACCAATGCCTTGCGGTTCTTCAAGAGCTCAACGTCGGCCCTGTCGGCGACGTCACGGCCGCCCTCGACGAGACGATCAAATGCTGCTTCTTCCTCGGGTGAGAAGGTCTCGCCAGTCAGATCGATGGTGACTTCCGCTCCGGAATCACCTTTCAAGGTCACCTTCTTCGCCGCATCCATCATCATTTGCCCCCTCACCGGAAGTTTAACGTCAGCCCCTGACGCTGCTTTGATGCGCCCGTCTACACGCGGGCACAAGAATGAATCTGGCTATCGTACATAGGTGTGGCCCTAGCGGCCAGCGGATCAATATGCCCGCTTGCCTCCCACGCCCCCTATGATAGGCTGAGCTGTCAAACGGGAGATAACTCATGGGTGAGCTTCTTATCGGCAGTGGAACTAAGGGTTTCACCGCACTCAATTCTCTTGCCCTGTCTAACTCGCAGAATATCGATACCAGTAGCGGCGACAAGGGATCGCCTGCGTTAGGCAAGCTACTCGATCTTCTGAAAGAAAGCTCGAGCTCTGATGGAGAGCCCACAGAGGTGATGATCCTCATCCGAGGGAAGGAAGAGCGGGCCTTTACGTTTGTGCTGAAGGATCCCACGGAGCTGATCGAAGTTTTACAATGGACGGTTGGCCGGGAATAATTCGGAAAGCCCTTGCAAAGCCAGGCAGATTTTGAACGCATAGACTCACCCTCTATGGCCATTCAAGCTGCCATGGAGAGCCTCAACGCCTCTGGTTTCAGTGTAGATTTACGGTCTGTTGGGGAGAATATCTCTACCACGGAGTGTCTTCTGAGGCGCGAAGATGGAAGGCATTCTCGTGGCCGAGGAAAGGGCATCGGCGATCAGTCTTTGGCCTCTGCGATGTTCGAGGCGGTTGAGCATTTCTTTTACGAGCACGAAGACAAAACTGCAATTTCCGAAGAAATGAGGTTTGACCCGGTCGATACGCGACATCATGGCCACTATCATTTAAGCAGCCCAGATCTCTCGAGGTTCATAAGAAGCGAGTACGCTCCGCTGTCATGCCTGACATTCGAGGGCCTCAATGAAGCCGGTTCAATCAGCTACCCTGCTATTCTGACTGACCCGAAATTCATCCCTCCAACCAAAGCGGAGGCGGACTGGATAGAAGAAAGCGGACTGTATCGTTACAGTTCGAACTCGGGCACCGCATCTGGTCGCAGCCGCTCGGAAGCATTACTTCATGGAGTGCTTGAGGTAATTGAACGGGACGCCGTATCGTTACTTTTGGTCAGAAGTGTTTTGCGCCGAGAGGCGTACCCAATGCGCCGCATCGCTCAGGAGAGTCTGCCCGCCCATATTCAAGCGCTGATTCACGTTGCCAGTGCTGAATGCGGCGGGGAAATTTCTGTTTGGGATATAACGTCAGACGTGGAGCTGCCGGCGGCCTTGTGTCAGCTGGCCATCGGCGAATTGCGGTTTTATGGATCGGGCGCTTCGCTATTTGCTGGTTACGCGCTCGAACGCGCCATCCTAGAGGCCGTTCAGGTTTTTCACATCCAGAAGCACTTTGGACCATGGCTTCAAATCAAGAGACGGGTCGATATCGAGGCGATGAGCTTAATGCAGCGGTGTAACTTAGAGGGTGGGCATTTCTTCCCTCGTGGAGGAGAGGTAATCACGGAGTTCAACCCTAAGAGTTCCGAAGTTGAAAAGACCGGGATTGAGCAGCAGATCCAATTAATTTGTTCAGCGCTCAAGAAACGCGGAATAGGAGTCTTTGCTCGAGAAATTGCATCCGAAGGGTTCAATGTCCATCAAGTAATTGCGCCGAGACTTGAACGATGTTTCCTACTGTCCCATGGTCTACCAGTTGCTCCATCCCATAGAGGTAAGGTGGCTGCAAACTAGCATTCGCTCGCGGCTCTCCAACCGCCGCTTGACCGCAGCGCGTTCGAACGCTGTCCGATAGATAAGTCTTGCAGCGCACTGCTCACGTGTCGCACGTCTCGACTCGTGCCTGCACCAGCTGGTCGAGTTTCAGGCAGGAAAACTGTCTTCATTCAGCTGAAATCTATATTTTTTCGCTTGCAGGAGGAAGCGAGGATGGGATTCATAGAAGGCGGAGATCGTGGACAGGCTGCTCTCCTGCCGCCTTGCATTGATGACTACATAGCGACCGAAGCTTTGGTTCGAGTGATCGATACCTTCGTTGCCAATCTCGATCTGGTGGACCTCGGTTTTGACCGTGCGATCAGCGCCGCCACCGGCAGACCGGGCTATCATCCCGCCGATATGCTTCGTTTGTATATGTGGGGCTATCTTAATCAGGTTCGATCGTCTCGTTCGCTGGAGCGCGCCTGTCATCGTGATCTTGAAGCGCTTTGGCTGATGCGGCGGCTCACACCAGACTATCGCACGATCGCTGCCTTCCGGCACGACAACCCCGAGGCGATCGTTGCCGCAAGTGCAGCGTTCGTGCTTTTTTGCCGGAGGCGCGGGTTAATCGGCGCTCAGACGGTCGCTCTCGACGGCACGAAGATGCGAGCTGTCGCCAGCCCAAAGAACATTGCGGGCGCCGAGCGGTTGGCGAGAGACCTCTCCCATACTGAGCGGGAGATCAGCTACTACCTGGAACGACTGGATACGATCGACGAGCAGGTTGAGCAGGGATACAGCGACAAACCGCTTCACCGCGAAGCGTTCGCGGGTGCCATTGCCGCGCTCCAGCGGCGCCGAGAGCGGTTGGCCAAGCGTCAGATCCAACTAGAGAAGCGAGAAGAGAAGGTGCTGGTTTTCGGTGAGCCGGACGCCAGGCCAATGGGTTACGCACGCGCGCCGAAAGTGCCTTCCTACAATCTCCAGAGCGTCGTCGATGTCGAAAGCGGCCTCATCATCCATCACGACGTTTTCAACGATGCGAACGACAGCCATCTTCTTCACCCGATGTCGATCGGCGCTAAGCGCGTGCTCGATATCGCAGAGCTCCATGTTCTGACCGATGGAGGTTATTCCAATGCAGAGGGGGTGGCCCGATGTGAGCGTGATTCCATCACGGTGTCGGCGCCGATCAAACGTGGCGCGATGAACAGCGAACACTTCCGTCCCACCCAATTCGTCTATGACGAAGCCAACGACACGATCCGTTGCCCTGCGGGCCAAACACTCCGACCGTCGGGCAAGCACACGCGCAATCGCGCGATCCGTTATAGGACCGCCGCCTGCAAGGCGTGCGCAATAAAATCACAGTGCACTCCAGGCGCCCAACGCACGATCCATCGCCTGTTCGATCAGGCGGCCCTCGATCGAATGGAAGATCGCATATATGCCGATCCAGATTTGATGAAGATCAGGCGGTGCACCGTCGAGCATCCGTTCGGCACAATCAAACGAATGTCAGGTGGTGGCAGGTTCCTGACACGAGGGATGAGAGCTGTGAAAGCCGAAGCTGCCCTGTCGATCTTGGCATTTAATCTCCTCCATGCCGCGAACGCCTTTGGGCATCGGAAAATGATGGGGGTCGCCTAATCTGGTCGCCCTTTTGAGCCAGGTCTTTGGTGGCGTCCTCGCGAGTTTCTGCACAGCCTGCCCCGCAACGCCCCGCTATCCGTAAATCCGTCCCTGCGGATTTGCGCTTTTTCGTATCTGCGGAGATCGGGCCAGGGCGTTCGCCGGCCCGATCGCGTTGATCGTGGCACTCCCGCTATGGGGTGGGCGTCGCTTCCCTCTAGGCCCGCCGCGCCTGGCCGCAACGCCGCCTCGCACCGTTCACCACCCCCCAACCCGGAGACCTGTCATGATCCATGCCCTTCGGCATGGCGCGCGCCGCGCCATGCTTACCGCCACCGCCAGCGTGATCGCGCTGACCTTCGCTGTTCCGGCCTATGCCGGCGGCTCGTCGATGCCGTGGGAAGCGCCGCTCCAGTCGATCCTCGAAAGCATCGAGGGGCCGGTGGCGAAGATCATCGCCGTCATCATCATCATCGTGACCGGCCTGACGCTGGCCTTTGGCGACACGTCGGGCGGCTCGCGCCGGCTGATCCAGATCGTGTTCGGCCTGTCTATCGCGTTCGCGGCGTCGAGCTTCTTCCTGTCGTTCTTCTCGTTCGGCGGCGGAGCGCTGATCGCATGAACGGCGCGGCCGATCATGGCGAACCGATCTCGGGCTATTTCGCCCCGGTCCACCGGGCGCTGACCGAGCAGATATTGCTCGGCGGCGCCCCGCGCTCGCTCGCCATCGTCAACGGGACGCTGGCGGGCGCGATCGGCCTCGGCCTGCGCCTGTGGATCGCCGGCCTGGTCATCTGGGCCGTCGGCCACGGGCTGTCCGTCTGGGCCGCCCGCCGCGATCCGCAATTCGTGGACGTGGCGCGGCGTCACCTCCGTTACCCGACGTGGATGCGGCCATGATGAGCTTGCGTGAATATCGCAGCAAAGCTGCGAACCTTCCCGACTTCCTGCCCTGGGCCGCGCTGGTCGGGGAAGGGGTGGTGCTCAACAAGGACGGGTCGTTCCAGCGCACCGCCCGGTTCCGCGGCCCCGATCTCGACAGCGCGACGCCGGCCGAACTGGTCGCCACGACCGCGCGGCTGAACAATTCGCTGCGCCGGCTCGGCTCCGGCTGGGCGATCTTCGTCGAGGCCCAGCGCACGCCGGCGCTCGACTATCCGGAAGGCCACTTCCCCGATCTCGTGTCGTCGCTGGTCGAGTTCGAGCGCCGCGAACAGTTCCGCGAGGAAGGCGCGCATTTCGAGAGCCGCTATTTCCTGACGCTCTTGTGGATGCCGCCGGCCGAAGAAGCCGCGCGCGCCGAAGGCTGGCTCTACGAGGGCCGGGCCACGACCGGCGTCGATCCGTGGGAACTGCTCAAAGGCTTCACCGATCGCAGCGACCGCGTGCTCAACCTGGTCGAAGGCTTCGTGCCCGAAGTCCGGTGGCTCGACGACGCCGAGACGCTGACCTACCTGCACAGCACCATCTCGACCCGCCGCCAGCGTGTCCGTGTGCCGGAGACCCCGATGCACCTCGACGCGCTGCTGGCCGACGAGCCGCTGACCGGCGGGCTCGAACCGAAGCTCGGCGACCATCACCTCCGCACGCTGACGATCACGGGATTCCCGAGCGTTACCTTTCCCGGCCTGCTCGACGAACTGAACCGGCTCGCCTTCGAGTATCGCTGGTCGAGCCGCGCGATCATGCTGGACAAGACCGACGCGACCAAGCTGCTGAGCCGCATCCGCCGCCAGTGGTTCGCCAAGCGCAAGAGCGTCATGGCGATCCTGAAAGAGGTGATGACCAACGAGGCGTCGGTCCTGATGGACAGCGACGCATCGAACAAGGCCGCCGACGCCGACACCGCCCTGCAGGAGCTGGGCGCCGACTATGCCGGCATGGCCTATGTCACCGCGACGGTGACGGTGTGGGACCGCGATCCAGCCATTGCGGCGGAAAAGCTGCGGCTGGTCGAGAAGGTCATCCAGGGCCGCGACTTTACCGTCATTCCCGAGGGCATGAACGCGATCGAGGCATGGCTGGGGAGCCTCCCCGGTCACACCTACGCCAACGTCCGCCAGCCCCCGATTTCCACGATCAATCTCGCCCACCTGATACCCCTGTCAGCAGTATGGGCGGGGCCGGAACGGGACGAGCATTTCGGTGCTCCCCCTTTGCTCTACGGCAAGACCGAAGGCTCGACCCCGTTCCGGTTTTCCCTTCACGTCGGCGATGTCGGCCACACCCTGATCGTCGGGCCGACCGGCGCCGGCAAGTCGGTGCTGCTCGCCCTCATGGCGATGCAGTTCCGCCGCTACGAGAACGGCCAGGTCTTCGCCTTCGACTTCGGCGGCAGCATTCGCGCCGCCGCGATGGGCATGGGCGGCGACTGGCAGGACTTGGGCGGGATGCTTGCCGACGAGGCCGGCGACGGCGTGCAGCTCCAGCCGCTGGCACGGATCGACGATCCGTCCGAGGGCGTCGCGGTCGATCCGCAGGCCAAGGAGCATCTGTGGTCGGCGCTCGGCTCGCTTGCCAGTGCGCCCGTCACGGAACGCACGCTGACCGGGCTCGTCGTGCTGCTCCAGAGCCAGCAGCTCAAGCAGGCGCTCGCATCCTATTGCCTTGGCGGGCCGTGGGGCCGGCTGCTCGACGCCGAGGCCGAGCGTCTTGGCGTGGCGTCGGTTCAGGCGTTCGAGACCGAGGGTTTGGTCGGCGCCGGATCGGCAGCAGCCGTCCTGTCTTACCTGTTCCACCGGATCGAAGGCCGGCTGGACGGCTCGCCGACCCTCATCATTATCGACGAGGGCTGGCTGGTGCTCGACAGCCCTGACTTCGCGGCACAGCTCCGCGAGTGGCTGAAAACGCTGCGCAAGAAGAACGCAAGCGTGGTGTTCGCGACGCAGAGCCTCGCCGACATCGAGACGTCGAGCATCGCGCCGGCCATCATCGAGAGCTGTCCGACGCGCATCTTCCTGCCGAACGAGCGCGGGGCCGAGCCGCAGATCGCCGCGATCTACGAGCGGTTCGGCCTCAACGCCCGCCAAATCGAAATCCTGAGCCGGGCGACGCCGAAGCGCGACTATTACTGCCAGTCGAGGCGCGGCAACCGGCTGTTCGAGCTGGGGCTGGGCGAGGTCGCGCTGGCCTTCGCCGCCGCTTCTTCCAAGACCGATCAGCTCCGCATCGCCGAGCTGGTCGAGGCCCACGGCCGCGAGCGCTTCGCCGCCGAGTGGCTGCGCCATCGCGGCCTGGTTTGGGCGGTCGATCTTCTTCCCGAACCTCAGTCCGATCCGCTGGCCGGTCGCCGGGAAGATGCCGGCCAGCTCCCCCTTGCCTTGAAGGACATGACCCCATGAAACCCAATATCCTGCGCCGCGCCATGCTGGCCGGCGCCATCGCCACGTCGAGCATGATCGGCATCACCGCCGCCACGCCGGCTCACGCTCAGTTCGGCGGGATCGTCTATGACCCGACCAACTATGCGCAGAACGTGCTGACGGCCGCTCGGTCGCTCCAGCAGATCAACAACCAGATCCAGCAAATCCAGCAGCAGTCGACCAGCCTCATCAACGAGGCGCGCAATCTGGCGTCGCTGCCGTTCAACTCGCTCCAGCAGTTGCAGCAGCAGGTGCAGCGCACTCAGCAGCTTCTCGGCGAGGCGCAGCGCATCGCCTACGATGTGCAGAACGTCCAGCAGGTGTTCAACGGCCGCTACAAGGGCGCTGCGCTCACCGGCACCCACGCGCAGATGGTCGCCAACGCCAATGCGCGTTGGGCAGATAGCGTCGGGGCGTTCGAGGACGCGCTGCGTGTTCAGGCCGGCGTCGTCGGCAACATCGACGGCGCGCGCACCACGATGGACGGCCTCGTCACGTCCAGCCAGTCGGCGACTGGCGCGCTTCAGGCGGCACAGGCGGGCAACCAGCTTCTCGCGTTGCAATCGCAGCAGCTTGCTGACCTGACGGCGCTGTTGGCGGCGCAGGGTCGGGCGCAAGCGCTGGACTCGGCGCGCAACGCTGCCGTCGAAGCCGAGAGCCGCGAACGGCTCCGCCGCTTCCTCACGCGGTCCACCGGCTATCAGCCGGGCAACGCCCGCATGTTCCACGACTAACGCCCGTGGACAGCAAGCTCCTCGCGCGCATCGGCGCCGTCATCTTCATCGCCATCGCCATCACGATGACGGCGATCGAGATGAGCCGCCCGCCCGAACCCCCGCGCGCGGAGCCGGCGGCCGTCGCCGAAACATCGGCGACGGACCCGCTGCTGATCGAGCTGCGCCGCTGCCAGTCGATCGGCGCGGCCGGGGCGAGCGACCCCGACTGCCTGCGCGCCTGGGCCGAGAACCGTCGCCGGTTCCTCGCGCCCGGCGCGCGTCCCGCCGCCCGCATCGCCGATGGCGCCACCCCGCAGGAGAATTGATATGGGCGGCACCGGCGTCGTCGATCGCTTTCTGGATGTCTTCACCCGCTACATCGACAGCGGGTTCGGCCTGCTCGGCGGCGAGGTGGCGTTCATCGCCACCACCCTGATTGTCATCGACGTGACTTTGGCCGCCCTGTTCTGGACGTGGGGTGAAGGCGACGACATCATCGCCCGCCTCGTCAAAAAGACCCTGTTCGTCGGCGTCTTCGCCTACATCATCGGCAACTGGAACAGCCTTGCGCGGATCGTTTTCGAGAGCTTCGCCGGGCTCGGGCTGAAAGCGTCCGGCACCGGGTTCACCGCCGCCGAGCTGCTCCAGCCGGGCCGTGTCGCCCAAGTCGGTTTGGAAGCGGGCCAGCCTATTCTCGATTCCATCTCCGACCTGATGGGCTGGGTCGCGTTCTTCGAGAACTTCATCCAGATCGCGGTGCTGCTGATCGCCTGGGTGCTGGTCATCCTCGCCTTTTTCATTCTGGCGATCCAGCTCTTCGTGACGCTGATCGAGTTCAAGCTGGCGACGCTCGCCGGCTTCGTTCTCATCCCATTCGGCCTCTTCGGCAAGACCGCCTTCATGGCCGAGCGCGTGCTGGGCTTGGTGATCTCATCGGGCATCAAGGTGCTGGTGCTCGCCGTCATCGTCGGCATCGGCTCGACGTTATTTGACGAGTTCCGCGCCGGCTTCGGCGGCGCGCAGCCGAGCATTGAGGACGCGCTGGCCGTCGCACTCGCTTCGCTCGGCCTGCTTGGGTTGGGTATTTTCGGGCCGTCGATCGCCAACGGCATTGTCTCGGGCGGCCCGGCGCTGGGAGCCGGCGCCGCAGCCGGCACCGTGCTCGCAGCCGGCGGCGCGCTGGCCGGCGGAGCTGCCGCCGCCCGCCTCGGAGTTGGCGCGGCGGCGGGTGCAGTCGGCGGCGCGGCGCGCGGCGCTGCCTTCGCCTCGGGCGCCGCCAACAGCGCCTATGCGCTCGGTTCGGCCGGCGAGTCCGGCGCGGCCGCAGTCGCTGGCGGCGCAGGCGGCGTCGGCCAAGCCGCGGTCGGCGCAGCCATCTCGCCGCTCCGCAAGGCGGCCGCCTCGCTCAAGGACAGCTACCGTTCTGGTGGACGTGCTGCCGTCACCGCCACCGGCGGGACCATTTCGGGCGGCAGTTCCACGCAGTCGCCGGACGCCCCAGCCGGCGCGCCCGCTTGGGCCGCCGCGATGAAGAACCGCCAGACCATGACCCACGGCGCGACCATCGCCGCCCACACGCTGCGCTCCGGCGACGGCGGCGGCAGCGGCGCGTCCGTCGACACCAGCCAGAAGGATTGATCCATGTTTAAGAGACCGAGCATCCGCTACGGCCAGACGCCCGAGCCGGCCACACCCTATCAGCGCGCGGCACAGGCATGGGACGACCGCATCGGCTCGGCGCGCGTGCAGGCGAAGAACTGGCGGCTCGCCTTCTTTGGCACGCTGGCGCTCTCTGGCGGCTTGGCCGGCGGCCTCGTCTGGCAATCGACGCGCGGCCATATCGTCCCTTGGGTCGTGCAGGTCGATCGGCTGGGCGAAGCCCAGGCGGTCGCGCCGGCCGAGGCCGGCTACCGCCCGACCGATCCACAGATCGCGTTCCATCTCGCGCGCTTCATCGAGCAGGTCCGCGCGATCCCGGCCGATCCGGTCATCGTCCGTCAGAACTGGCTCAGGGCTTACGACTTCACGACCGATCGCGGTGCGCTCGCGCTCAACGACTATGCGCGGGCCAACGACCCCTTCGCCAATGTCGGGCGGATGCAGGTCGCGGTGGAAGTGTCGAGCGTCATCCGCGCTTCGCCCGACAGCTTCCGAGTGGCCTGGATCGAGCGCCGCTATCAGGACGGCAGCCTTGCCGCCACCGAACGCTGGTCGGCGATTCTCACCATCGTCGTCCAGCCGCCACGCACCCCCGACGCCCTGCGCAAGAATCCGCTCGGCGTCTTCGTCAATGCCCTCAACTGGTCGAAGGAGCTGTCGCAATGACCGGCATACCCACCCGCCGCGCGGCCACGGTCGCGCTTTTCGTCTCCGCATCCGCGCTCGCCGGCTGCGCCACCACGTCGGCCAGGCCGCCCGTGATCGCGTTGGACGATCCGCCCCCGGCGATCTTGGCGACGCCCGCGGCCGAACCGCCCCGCGCGGTCGAGATCGTCACGATCCCCGAGCCGTTGCCGTTGCCCGGTCAGTTGAAGCCGGTAACGGAGAGCCCGCGGCCGCCGGAGCCCGCCGATCCGCGCCGCCGTGTCGGCAACGCCAACGACGCCGCGCGCATCCAGCCGGTGCGCGACGGCTTCCTCAACGCCATCCAGCAATATCCGTGGACCGAAGGCGCGCTCTATCAAGTCTATACCGCGCCCGGCCAGATTACCGACATTTCCTTGCAGGAAGGCGAGCAGCTCGTCGGGCCGGGGCCGGTCGCTGCCGGCGACACGGTGCGGTGGATCATCGGCGACACGGTGAGCGGCAGCGGCGCGACCGCACGCGTGCATATCTTGGTGAAGCCCACACGGCCCGACCTCGCCACCAACCTCGTCATCAACACCGACCGGCGCACCTACCATCTGGAGCTGCGCGCCACGCCCGCCACCTACATGGCATCGGTCTCTTGGACGTATCCGCAGGACCAGCTCATCGCCTTGCAGGGTCGCAACGCGGCCGCTGCTGCCGCTGCGCCAGCGGCGGCCGGCGTGGACGTGTCCGCGCTCAATTTCCGCTACCGGATCGAAGGCGACCGCGCGGCGTGGAAGCCCGTTCGCGCGTTCGACGATGGCCGGCAGGTGTTCGTGGAGTTTCCGGCCGGGATTTCGCAAGGCGAAATGCCGCCGCTGTTCGGGACCGGCGCGCGCGGTGACGCCGAGCTGGTCAATTACCGGGTGCAGGGCCGCTACATGGTGGTCGATCGCCTTTTCGCCGCCGCCGAGCTGCGCCTGGGGGATCGGCGCACCGAACAGCGCGTCCGCATCGTGCGCGACGACGGACGGAGGGGGAGGCCGTGACCGAGAGCCACGATGCGCCAGCCGAAGCGCGGCCGGAGCCGCAGGCCGCTCGCCCCGATCCCGCCGCGTTCCAGCTTCGCGGCGACCCGCCCCGCGTCATGCGGCTCTCCCGCAAGGCGCTCGCCGTCGTCGGCGTCGCCGCCGGACTCGGCATAGGTGGTTCGCTGATCTATGCGCTGCGTCCGGCGGGCGAAAAGGCCGCGCAGGAACTCTACAACACCGACAGTCGCGCCACGGCCGAGACCATTACGTCCGGCCCGCGCGATTACGCACAGGCGCCCCGGCTCGGCCCGCCGCTGCCGGGCGACCTTGGCCGCCCGATCGTGTCGGCGCAGCAGCGCGGCGAAGACGTGCCGGTGCCGCCGGTTGGCGCCCAAGCAGAACAGCCTGCCCCCCGTGCTCAGGCGGCGGAAGCCGCCCGGCAGCGCGCCGCGCAGGAGCGCGATGCAGCGCGCACTAGCTCGGTTTTCCTTGGCAGCGGCGGCGCGCGCACAGCCGCGCAGCCCGTCGCAGCGCCGGTCTTGCCAGCGCCGTCCGGGCAGGAACCAGCAAAGCAGGCATCGCAGGGCGACCAAGCCGCCAAGCGCGCGTTCATGGCGCAGGAACCTAACAAGCGCACGGTAAGCGTCGAACGGCTGACGTCGCCGGCCTCCCCCAACGTCGTGCAGGCCGGCAGCATCATCCCTGCCGCGCTCATCACCGGCGTCCGTTCGGACCTGCCCGGCCAGATCACCGCCCAGGTGACGGCCAACGTCTATGACAGCCCGACCGGGCGCATCCTCCTCATTCCGCAAGGCGCGCGACTGATCGGCGAGTATGACAGTGAAATCGCCGCCGGACAGACCCGCGTGCTGCTCGCTTGGGATCGGCTCATCATGCCGGACGGGCGCTCGATCGTTCTCGAGCGCCAGCCCGGTGCGGACGGAGCCGGCTTCGCGGGGCTACAGGACCGCGTCAATCAGCATTGGGGCAATCTCCTCAAGGCAGCGGCCGTTTCGACGCTGCTTGGCGTCGGCGCCGAGTTCGGTTCGGGCAGCGAGGACGACCTGACCCGTGCCCTCCGGCGAGGCTCGCAGGACACCATCAATCAGACCGGCCAGCAGATCGTGCGACGGCAGCTCAACGTCCAGCCGACGCTCACCATCCGGCCGGGGCATCCGCTTCGCGTGGTCCTGACGCGCGACCTTGTGCTTGAACCGTTCGGAGCAAAACGATGACGAAGTTGAAGCTGGGGCCGCTGGCCGACGATCGACCCGTCAAATTGACTGTCGAACTGCCCGCAGCTGTCCACCGCGATCTGGCCGCCTACGCTGCCGTTCTTGCGGCAGAGACGGGCGGGGAAGCCGTCGCTCCCGAGAAGCTCGTCTCACCCATGCTGGCAAAGTTCATGGCGAGCGACCGGGGTTTTGCACGGCGTCGTGGCGGCGCGAAGGACTGAACCAGCGCGCTGCGGTCAGTTACCAAGGAAACGCTTGCGGTGCTCCTGGGCGTCGACCTTGATAATCGCTTCCTCAGCAGTGGCGCATTCACCGCCCCGCACCGAGCCGTCGCGGCATCCGGCCACGATTTGCTGCGCCTCGTCGATATGCGCCACGAAATACTGAGTGCCCCGCGCCGCGCTCGGCGGCGCGGGGCTGGACGACAGGCTGGCGATGGAGGCTAACTGCTGTGCCGGCGCGATAACTGGCCGCATGATAAATCCGCCGGCGAAGCCGATAACTAAAGTGACAACCACAATTATGATCGTCTTGCTCTGCCTCATGGCGGTGAACTCCAAAACTGATCGCTCAACCTACTGAAATCTCTGCGGCATATCGAAAGAGAGCGCGTAGCGTGCTTTGATGAATTCAAGAAAGCGCCGCCGCGCGGGGTTACCGTTCTCATCGCGCCAGCAACCGGAATGACCTGTTAGGGCTGGCCCCTGCTCGCCGTGGATCGCTCGATAGACGACATCGGGATAGCGCGCTCCAGTGGAGCCTTCGCAAACAATGCTAATGTCCGAGCTTGCGGCAAGAACACTGAGCACGGTCTCACGGCTCGCCTGGAACATTTTTACGTCGGGCTTTGCGCCTGACACCGCCAAGCGGCCCAGCAGCATATCCCGTATTTCTGGGCCAGGGTCAGCAGTCGGTAACAAAAACCGCTCGCCTCGAAGATCCGTCCAATGAACTACTTCACGTGCCGCTAGCGGATGGGAAACGGGCAGCGCAACGAGCATTCGCTCGCTCCACAACGGTTCGCAGCGAAAACCATTATGGCTCGCAACTCCCATCAGGATCGCGAGATCAATCTCGCCGGTGTCGAGGCCAGCGAGCAGCACACTTCGGTCCCCTTCAACACATTCGACTTCGACGTCGGGATGCGTTTCGCGCCAGCTCATCAGCGTCGCTCGGAGATTGCCTGCGGAGACCGAACTGTTGTGCCCGAGCACTAATCCGCCGGCGCGGCCCTGGCCGGCAGCGCGCATCATCGTCACGAGCCTGTCTGCCGTGGCTACCATCGGCTTTGCGCCGCGAATGAAGGTGTTTCCCGCCAGCGTCATTGTGACACCTGCGCGTGAGCGCTCGAAGATCGGCATCCCGATCGAGCGCTCCAGTTTTAGGATGGCGCGGCTCAGCGTCGATTGCTCAATGTCGAGCGCGCGTGCCGCGCGGTAGAAGCTGCCATGATCCGCCGCGGCAATGGCCCATCGAAGCTGACGGATGTCAAACGGCACGCAGCCTTCTGCCTTCAGTGGAGCTATCGAAATCGTAATGGAGACGAACACACCCCCGATCGAGAGCGCCAGCTTCGATCAAGCGTATGCTGTCGCGGAAACCTGTCGGCGGGAAGAGGGGCTTTCCGCCGCCGAGTAGTTCCGGCATCACATAGATCTCGATTTCATCCAGCGCGTTGCGCTCAATGAACGTCATCTGCAATTTGCCACCGCCAAGGATCCAGACATCTCCATCGTGCAGATCTCGCAATTCTGAGATCAGGCTTCCGATGTCACTTCGTATTTCAAGAGGCCCTTTCGGGTTTGGTATCGGTCGAGAAGTGACCACCATCACGCGCTGCTCGCCATAAGCCCACGGGGAACCATCTTTCTCCAGGAAGTCGTAAGTCCCCCGACCCATCACGACGGTTCGGATGCCCTTCAGGAAGTGGCGATAATCATGATCGCCTAGGTCGAGGCCATCGTACGCAAACAACCAATCAAGGCTGTCATCTTCAGTCGCGATGAAGCCGTCCAAGCTAGACGCTATGTAGCCGACGATTCGGGCCATATGCTATTCCCTTGCAAAATAACCGAATGGTCGTTTATATATCTTTTATGGGTAGGATCAAGACCGTTTCCGATGAAGCTGTGCTCGACGGATTGCTCGATGCGATCGAAGTGACCGGGCCTAGCGGACTGACATTCTCGAAGGCATCGGCTGCGGTCGGTCTTGCTTCCGCCACGCTCGTGCAGCGCTTTGGCACCCGAGATGCGATGATCGAAGCGGCGCTGATGCATGCCTGGGATCGACTGGATGCTCACACAGTCACAGCGGACAAAGAATTTCCACTGAACCCAGGTGGCGCAATCTCTTTGCTGCTTCGCCTCATGCCGGGCAGCGCGGCCGAGTATAGTTTCACCGATGGGTTGCTCCTGCTGCGCGAAGACCTTCGCAACCCCGTGCTGCGCGCCCGGGGACGGGCCTGGGGCGACACTCTCGCCAAGGCCCTGGGCAAGCGGCTGACGAGCGATGAGGATCGCGGGGAGCAGATGGGATGGCAGATGCTCACCATGTGGCAAGGCGCCCTCATCTGGTGGGCGTTCAAGCGCGATGTCGATCCCGATATCGAGATCGAGGCCGTGCTCTATGACTGGTATCGAAGCGTCGGTATCGGAGCGAGCGGTTCAGATCCGATCGCATGAGTTTCATTGCGGAAACCCGCGAGTTGGGGGCGGGCGAAGGTCAGCTGGCATGACGCACCGTCCACGGCTCCAGCGCTTCGGCGAGATGGTCGAACAGGAGGCGCACTCTTCTGACCGCGCGCAGATCCTCATGCATCGCCAGCCATAGATCGATGTCGAAGCTGATCTCCTGGGCGAGCACGGGAACGCGTTCGCCGTCCTGCTCGGCAATGCGGCGCTGGCAAGCACCGATACCGAGTCCAGCCCGGAGCGCAGCAAGCTGCGCCACGTCATCATCCACTCTGAATGCGAACATATCGCGAGACAATGGACGCCCGCCGATCTCGACACCGGCCAGGCGATCGTCGTCCCGGTCAGGGCCGATCAACGCGTGATCGAACAATGCGCCTGGGGCGTCCGGTAGCCCGCAACGCGCGACATAACTGCGATGGGCATACAGCCCGACGGGAACGCGCCCGATATGCCGGGGCAACTTAAGCCGGAGTACAGGAGCGATGAACATCTCGCTGGTGATGATCGGATTGATGATGGCGGTCTGCGTCATCATCCCGCTCGCTCTTGCATGGAAATTTTGGCGGCTCGACGAGCCTAGCTTCCCGGGATGGCTCCTGGTTGCACTCGATACGGCTGCTTTCTTCCTGCTGATAATTCTCGTCGGCCGATGGGACATTGCGGGGCTATGGACGCGCCTTATCCTCGTGGGATTGGTCCTGGTCGCGGCATTGGTCTCTCTTGTCAGACATGTTCGGCGACCGTGGCGTGTTCCGAAAAATTCGCGTTTCTGGGCGCAGCATTTGACGGTGGGCGTTTCGCTCACCCTGTTCGGCGCGGCACTGGCTTATATTCTGACCGGCTTTGCGAAACCGCAGAATTCTCGCTCGCTTGGGTTCCCTCTGGAGCGCGGTCATTTCGTCATCGCACATGGCGGGAGCATCGGCCTGCTTAACCACCATGCCAATCATCGCGCACAACGCTACGCCCTGGACATCAGCGCGGTAAACGACGCTGGCTTCCGATCCAAAAGCATCCTGCCAACGGACACTGCCAGCTACTCCATCTTCGGTGCGCCCGTAATCAGTCCCTGCGAAGGGACGGTCATCTCAGTTAAAGACGGGTTGCCGGATTTGCCTCCGCCCAAGACCGACAGGGACAATGCTGCCGGCAACCACGTCGTTCTGTCATGCAACGGGATGCAGGTTGAGCTGGCCCATTTTCGGCAAGGAAGTATTGGAGTTCGCTCCCACACTCCCGTATCCATCGGTCAGCGCCTGGGTCGGGTCGGTAACTCGGGCAATTCGACCGAACCGCACCTTCACATCCATGCGGTCGATCCCAAGACTGGGGCCGGCATTCCAGTTCTCTTCAATGGCGGCTATCCGACGCGAAACACCGCCTTCAGAAAATAGCTTGCCGATCTACGGCGACGGTCGTCGGCCAGAATTCTCCCTCCGCAGCCGATCTACAGCAAGCTTCTCCAACCTGTGGTCCTTGCGAGAATGAAAGCAGCCTTCAACGGCGCACTACAATCCGGCCATCAGTTTTTGGAGTAAAGGCGAGGCAACGGAGCAGCTGGGATGGCAGATGCTCGCGATTTGGCATGTCGGGGCTATCTGGTGGGCCTCAGGCTCGACCGCGATCCAGAAACCGCGATCCGAGCGGTGTCGGAGCAGTGGTGTCGAAGTGTCGGTATCGTTGTTTAGAAAGGCCGCCAACCAGATCGAACGTTTCTGATTGCGCGCTTTTGACTCAACGGCCTCATAATCTGGCGCCGAAAAAATTTACGCGGGGATGTCGATTTTGGCCCAACTGCTTCGTCGTCAGCACGGAGGCAACTTTCTAGTGGCTCCCGAACAAGGAGAAAGATCATGCGTGTAATCGTGTTTGTGAAGGCGACCGAAGACAGCGAACGGGGCGACAGCATCCCCACGACCGAGATGCTCGAAGCCATGGGCAAGTACAATGAGGAGCTGGTCAACGCCGGCATCTTGGTCGGCGGCGATGGCCTGAAGCCCTCGTCGTTCGGCAAGCGCATCGCCTTCGACGGCCGCAGCCGCACCGTAATCGATGGGCCTTTTGCCGAGACCCGCGAACTGGTGGCCGGCTTCTGGCTGTGGGAAGTCAAGGACATGGACGAGGCAATCGCCTGGGCCAAGCGCTGCCCCAACCCGATGCCCGGTCCCAGCGAGCTCGAGATCCGCCCCTTCGTCGAGCTGGAAGATTTCGGAGACAACGTGACGCCCGAGATCGCCGGCCGTGAAGAACAACTGCGCGATCGGCTGGCGCAGCGCTGAAGTCGATCGTCGCCGCTCTACTTGCCTTGTCCGGGACATTTACCGACAAGACGGGCATGGCGGCGCAAACGACCCAGCCCGAAACCCACCAGGCGATCGAGGCGGTTTTCCGGATCGAGCGGGCCAGGCTGATCGGCGGCCTGGCCCGC